>Ga0326727_10009892_pt1 | contig 23091 bp, 20 predicted proteins | sample MB2enrmetagenome_FD_207643 | JGI IMG/M metagenome (GOLD analysis project Ga0326727, IMG submission 207643) | Lab enriched peat soil microbial communities from McLean, Ithaca, NY, United States - MB29MY | ecosystem: Environmental > Terrestrial > Soil > Wetlands > Peat | place: USA: New York... | reverse complement strand
TCTCCAGGCCGTGGGCGGTAACCCAGATGTCCGCTTCCGTGTGGTCGATGAGCACGCTCACGTTGGAGCGAAAGGCCAGGTAAACCCCCAGTTGGACCGTGATCAGCACCACCGCAAACGAAATCCCGGCCAGGGCAACCGCGAAACGAATTTTGTCGTGAAAGAGGTTCTTGCGAGCGATGGAAACCATGGGCAATCCGTCTTTAAGAACGGAATTCTATCATGGGGGGAGTGGCCAGTGGTTAGTGGTTAGTGGCGGTTCGTTGTCAGTCGTCAGTTGTCAGTTGTCAGTAAAGGGCGACATGCTGGCCAGAGGGTGTGGAGCATTTTTTTCTTGTGGGCGACCCTCCGTGCAGAACTGTGATGTCCGAGCGCCCAGCGCCGCCGCGCGCACTTCGGCGGTTAGGCCTTAAGCCTTTTCTTCGCGTTTTTCATAGCTGGAATAGAATCTCCGTTCTCTCCGCGTCATCTTAATTATATCGTTGTTGTTCGCCTTTCAAGAAGAACATCCATATTGGGATGCAATACAATGACTTGGACTTACGTGGCGCGGGCGTCCCGCCGCCTGTGGCAGGAGCGTCTCGCCCGTGCGCAGAAACGTGGCACGGGCGTCCGAAGGTGTGAAAAAATAGACAGTTTCACGCAAAGGCGCAAAGACACTAAGATCGCAAAGAGTAGTTGCTTTGTTTTCTTTGCGCCTTCGCGCCTTGGCGTGAGATGTTTTTGCTCTTTCAGGAAATTTTTCACACCTTCTCCTGCCTTTGTCCGGTTATGGCCAGGATGGCCATGCTACCAACGATGGATTCGCAGCAAGAGCTACGGTTCCAGTTCCGCGATGCTGCCGGCGGGGATTTGGAAAGTCTTTGACCGCAGGACAGTGCGCTTGAAGGTTTGGGGCTTGTCGCCCGGCTGGTAAAAGATTCCGATGGCATTGGGATGGGTGGCAAGGTACTGGCGCGACTTCTCGACGCCGCCGACGAAAAAGATCTTGGTCAGCGCCTCGGTCTGGACGCCGGTGGAGACCGCCGCCACGGTCGAGAGCATGTTCTGCACCGGCCAGCCCGTATGGGGGTCCATGATGTGGCAATAAATTTTGCCGTTAATCTTGAAGAATTTTTCATAGTTTCCGGAAGTGGACAGGGCGAAGTTTTGGAGGCGAAAAACATCGGCAGGTTTGTCCTCATGGAAAGGATCACGCACAGTGATCTTCCACCCCCGCTCGCCCGGCGGCGACCCTAGCGCGTAGATGCTGCTGGTTCCGCTTGAAATCAAGGCTGCGGTGACGCCGTTGGAACGCATAATCTCCGCCGCCTGATCCACCGCGTAACCTTTGGCAATGCCCCCCAGGTCAAGTTCCATGCCGCTGGCGTCAAAGCGAATGGTGCGGCGCGCAGCTTCCAGGTGCACGTGCTGATAGCCGATGATCTTCTGGACCTGCGCGATTTCCGGAGGGCTAGGCAGGCGCCCCTGGCCGCGAAAGAATCCCCAAAGCTTCATTAGCGGGCCCACAGTGATGTCAAAGTCGCCGCCGGATTCCGTACTGGCGCGCAGCGAATACTGGATCAGCCCGAAAAGCTGCGGCGAGACCGTCACCTCGCGCAGTGCGGCGTCGCGATTGATGACGGAGAGTTCGCTCTGCGGCTTGTAGTTGCTCATCTGCTCATCGAGCTGGTCGATCTCATCGAAAACCTCTCCGACAACTTCGGAAAGGAAAGTCTGGTCGCGGCCGTAGGCGACGACGGTGTAAGTGGTCCCCATGGCTGGATGCGAGGCCTCGTAACGGACGGAAGAACCGGGACACGGGATACGGGACACGGGACATGGGACTCGGGACTCGGGGCTCGGGGATCGGGATTCGGGACTCGCGACCTGCGACGCGGAGCTTGGGGCTGGGCGTTCGGGAGTCGGTGCTCGCGGTTCGGGAGTCGGCCCAGCGGCTCGGGCTCCCGCCGCCAGAAGGTACGAGGCGGCAACAAGCAACCACGATAGCGCTTTTGCGGATTTGAATGCGGGCAGCAATTTAGGCTTTAGAAAAGGGTAAAGGGTAAAGGATAAAGGCCCTTATCCTTCAACCTTTACCCTTCATCCTTTACCCTTTACCCTTCACAATTCACCATTCACTATTCACAATCCCCCAGCCCCTGCTTTTACGCGGTCCTGCTCCCTTTCGCCGTTTCTTTCTGCGGCTCCGCGCCCGGCCAGTAGACTCGCTGCCCTGTCTCCGCCGCGCGATTCCCGTAGATGACCCCTTGAGCATCAGACACGCCGAGGGCGAAGGGCGCGATGATCGGCTGGCCCTCGCGGACGCTCAGCAGGAAGTTGTGCAGCTCGCTCCACCAGGGATCGTGGGGCTCTTCATATTGGTAAATGCCCATCGACGCCAGCCAGTGTTTGGCGTAGCGCACCTCGCGGTCCATAAAGGTGAGTTGGCTAGTGGCGCCCTGTTCGGGGAAAATGGGGATGCCGACCTGTGGAGCCTGATTGGTGACCGTGGCGCCTGCCCACCAGTTTTCCTTGCCGGCGCCGGTGGAAACCTTGGCTACCTGTTCGCGGTAGTACAGGCCTTTGCCGAGGGTGATGACCAGAGTTCCCTGGTCACCCATAATCGTCTCGTCAAAGTCCAAGTGGGCATTGTAAGTGATGGAGCTCCACACCAGCTTTTTCCCCTCGGGGTATTCATAGATGGCCTCGACGTTATCGCAAGTCTCTCGGCCATCCTTCCAATAATCGATGCCCCCGGTGGCGACAACCGAGATGGGCTCCGAGCCAAAGGCCCAGTTGGCAATGTCGATCTGGTGGGAGGCCAGCTCGCCCATTAGCCCGGCGGAGTATTCCTTGTACATACGCCAGTTGATCAGGCGCTCGAATTTCGGGTCGGGCACGGGACGGCGCCAGTTACCGTTGCGGTGCCATTGGGCGCGCACGAACATCACCTTGCCCAGCGCCCCCTTGCGAATCATCTCCATGGCCACCTGATAGAGCACGCTCGACCGCCGCTGCAATCCCACTTGCAACACCAGCTTGGGATTGTCGGCCATCGCCTTGCGGATCATGTCGCCTTCTTCTTCTTTGAAATACATCGTCTTCTCGACAAACACGTGCTTGCCGGCGTTGAGCGAGTCCACCACCATCTGCGCATGCAGGTTCAGTGGGGTGGCGATGAGCACCGCATCCATATCTTTCCGTTCCAGCATCTTCTTGTATTCGACGTAGGTTTCGGGATTTGAGCCGATGGTCTCGACCCCCTTTTTGAGGTTGGGGGGATAGATATCGCAGGTGGCAATGCAACGCCCTTCGGGGATGGTCGCCAGAAACTTCAGGAGCGTGCAGCCTTCCGTTCCCGTACCGATAAAACCATACCGGATGGGATTGCCGGCGCTTTGGGCGTTGAGAATCCCAGGGGCGCCGAGCCCCGTTAGCGACGATGCGGCGGCAACCGTAGCGGCGCTCTTCAGAAATTCACGGCGAGTAACGTCTTGGTCCTTCTCCATTATTAAGACTCCTTACGATTCCCGAGCTTAATCCAGGGGCCGGGGAGAAATTTTCTACAAAAATATATTACGGGTGGAAATGATAGCACTTATTCCGCCAAATTTGACACGCGACAAGGTGTGCAGGCCGGGAATCGGGATTAGGGGTTAGGGATTCGGGGCTCGGGAATCGGGGCATTGGTGAGAGGAATCGGCTGATCCGGTGATCGGGTGAATGAACCGCTCGCTCGTCACTCGTCACTCATCACTCGTCACTGCTCTTAGCATAACCGCAAGGTAGGCTACGTCACCAAGATGTCGCTGTCATAAAAGAACGGATGCGAAGGGTATTTCTCTGTGTGGCGGGGGATGGTGTTGAGCATCTATCAGCTTTCAAGGCTTAAGCGCTGGAATCATTGTAACCTTGCGTATTCCGCCTTGGCTTCCTTCAGGATGGGGATGTCGGGGTCGGCGTCTTTCCAGATGGTGAGGAAGTCTTGGTAGGCGGCGCGGGCCTTGGCGAGGGCGTCCGGCTGTAGGGGCGCCCCTTGTGGGCGCCCTTGGGCGGGCACGAGGCCCGCCCCTACACCGGCTTCGAGGGCATAAGCGCGCGCCAGTCCGAGGCGAGCCAGCGCGCCCCAGGGAAAATTCATCACCAGTCCTCGGTGGTCGACGAATTTCTGAAATTCCGCTGCCGCCGCGTTGCCGTCGTGGAACATGAGATAGGCTTCGCCACGCAAATAAACTGGGCACAGGAATATCGTGAATTGCGTTGGTTCGCTAAGTTCGATCGTGATCGCCACCTGCAAGAGTTCGATGGCCCGGTTCGGGTCTTGGCGTTCCAGGGCGGCCCCCGCCCGGATGGTGGGCAGCCAATACCTCTGGACCAGCGTGTCCTGCGGAAAGGTCTTGTCGAGTTCGGCCGCCAGCTTCTCGGCCCCTGCCGTATCACCTGCCCGCGCCAGGGCCAGCGCCGCTTCCGCCTGCACATCACGGTTCGGGGCCAGCTTCAACGCCGCATGGGCCTCGGCGCGCGCCTGCTCCTGGTTTCCCGATTCCACCTCGCGCAGCGCTGCCGCTGCCTGATAGGCTGCCGCAGCTTCTTTGGCGTCGTTGTGCAGGGCTGAATCCATCGCCCGCCCGGTCAGCTCGTGCGCGTTCTTCAGCTTGCCGTACCAACCTTCCGTATCCGCTTGCGTGGCCAGCAACAGGTCTTCGGAGCCCGGCTTGCCCATGGCCGCTGAGAGCAACTGCGCCATCTGCGCCGCATCGCCCTTCAGAAAAGCCAACCAGTAGCGGCTCTGGAGCAGGGCCTCGCTCTCCAGCTTGCGCTCCTCCGCCTGCTTGTACACCGCCTCCGCTTCATCCAGCCGGTTGAAGGTGGTGTCGGCGATGCCGAGGTTGAGATAGTTGGCCGAATTATTTGGATCCAGCCGTAGCGCCTCTCGAAATTCCTCCAATGCCTTTTCCCAGTTTCCCAGGGCGGAGGAAACGAATCCCACTTCTATGTAAGGCGTGTCGTCTCTTGGGTAGGTCTGCTGCCACAGTTCGAAGGTCCGCGCGGCCTTCTCCAGCTCTCCCGTCGCAAATTGGTAGTAGTTCCCCTCGATGAAGAACCGCTCCCGTTCACTCACCTTTTCCCGCAGCTCGTAAGCCTTGCGTATATTCTCCGCCCCCCGCCCTGCTTGGTTGAGGACGAAGTAATCAAGCCCCATATGACCGTAGGCCATGGCAAAACTCGGATCAAGCTCCACCGCCCGCTTGTAGAAAGGCAGCGCGGCTGTTTCCTCTTTCGTATCGAACATCTTTCGTCCCAGGCTGTAGGCTTTCAGCGCCTCCAGGGATGGCGTGGTCGCTTCCTCTACCGGCGTGGCGTATTTCTGCACCGAGCTGAGCGATTCGCCCAGTTTGCCGCGCAAGGTGACTGCCGCAGCGTCCAATGCCTTGAGCACCGCTTCCTTGCTCGCCGCCTGCTCCTGCACCTCGGCCAGCACGTCCCCCGTGTTGCAGTTCACCGCCTTCAGGCCGATCACGTATTGGCTGCCCAGCCCGGCAATCGAGCCGGTCAGCATGGCCGTGCTGCCCGTGCGTTGGCAGACCTCGCGGGTGACCTCCAGCGTCAACCGGTCCCCGGCCGGACGGCCCATCAGCTTCAATGTCGCATTTACTTTGTCCTCGGAAAGCAGGTCGAGAAAGGGCGATTGCTCAAGCTGCACCGAGAGCCCCTGCTTCAGCGTGTCGTCAAATACCGCATCGCCGGTCTTGTTGTCGAAATCGGACAGGACAATGGTGTCCTTGTCGGTCAGGCGGGTCGCGGCCTGGCGTGAGCGGAAGTAGAACGTTCCCCCGATGGCAGCCGCGACAAAGATCACGGCGACGGGAACAAGAACCTTCCAGAGTTTTCGTAGGGGCGGTTCGCGAACCGCCCCTACCACCGCCGGTGGGGACACCGGCGCTACAGCCGCTGCCCGCTGCGATTCTATGTCGCGCTTCAGGCGCACTTCGTGGTTGAAGCGCGCGACGGGCGCCGGCGAGCTGTGCAAGATGTGATCAATGGTCTCGGTGTTGGTCGAACCCGCAAAGGGTATCCGCCCCGTGGCCATCTCGTAGAGCACCGCCCCGAACGAGAACAAATCGGTGCGCGCGTCCAGCGCCTGCCCCAGCGCTTGTTCCGGGCTCATGTACTGCACCGTCCCCGCCACCGCCCCGGTCGCGGTCGCCAACTCGCTCGAAGAGTCCCCCACCGCGGACGCTGGTCTCGCCATCTTCGCCAGACCGAAATCGAGGATCTTGGCTTGCCCCTCCGCCGTGATGAATATGTTGGCCGGTTTGATGTCGCGGTGGATGATGCCTTTTTGGTGGGCCGCATCGAGCGCATCGGCGATTTGCACTCCCAGATCGACCAGTTCGTCGATTCGTAGGGGCGACCCTCGGGGTCGCCCTTGGGCAGGCACGAGGCCTGCCCCTACGATTCGTTCCTTGAGCGTCTGGCCCTCCAGACATTCCATGACGATGTAGGGCTCGCCGGCCTCTTCCCCCAGGTCGTGGATGGTGCAGATGTGGGGATGATTCAGGGCGGAAGCGGCTCGGGCTTCGCGCTGGAAGCGCTTCAACGCCTCACGATCCTGCCAAATCTCCGGGGAGAGAAATTTCAGCGCCACGCAGCGGCCCAGGCGCGTGTCCTCGGCCTTGTAGACCACGCCCATTCCACCACCCCCCAGTTTCTGGGTGATGCGATAGTGGGCCACCGTCGTGCCGATTCGCTGGTTTTCGCGTTCCACCGCCCGGCGTATTTCCGACTCATCCTGAGCCAGAGCCTTGGCGGCCACTTCGAGGGCGGGGGACTCGATAAAGCTCGCCCCGTGCTCACCCTGCGCCAACAGCGAATCAACCTCGTCGCGCAAGGTGGCATCGCCGGCGCAGGCTTGGTCGAGGAAAGCGGCGCGCTGATTCGCCGGGCGCTCCAGAGCCGCCTGAACGACTCGCTCGATTTCGCGCCAACGATCAGGATTCATGGCTTACCGTGCCGAAGGTACCTTGGACTGCGGCGGCTCGACGCCGCTTTAGGATGTGGATTGCGCAGAGCAAAGCTTTGCGTGTCAGCCGGCCGCAGAGCTTTGCTCTGCGCAATCCACAAGCCTAAGCGCTACCACGCTCACACCGGCTTCTAAGCCGCGGCGCTGTGTCGGAGCTCGTGCCCCAGCCACATCTTGGCCATCTTCCAGTCGCGCATCACGGTGTCGGGGCGAACTTTCAGGACCTCCGCCGTCTCTTCCACGCTCAGTCCCCCAAAAAAGCGCAACTCCACCACCTGGCTCTTACGCGGGTCCAGGTCGGCCAAGGCCTTCAGGGCATCGTCCAGCGCCAGCAAGTCCCGCCCTCGCTCCTGGGGACCGAGCAGATCCTCGACGAGGGTAATTTTTTGCACCCCGCCACCACGCTTCTGGTAGCCGCGCGACCGGGCGAAATCCACCAGAATCCGCCGCATCAACTGCGCGCAAATCGCAAAAAAATGCGCCCGATTCTGCCAGTTGACCTTTTGCGAATCGATCAGCTTCACATAAACCTCGTTCACCAGCGCCGTCGTCTGCAAGGTGTGGCTTTGGCGCTCACCCGCCATATAGCGGTGGGCGATCCTTTTGAGCTCGTGGTAAACGATGGGAACCATCTGCTCCAGGGCAGCGTCTTCGCCCTGGCCCCAGGCTTGGAGAAGCTGAGTGACATCGTGCGCTTTGGGCTGAGTTGCGGGCCGCGTCATGAGCCCCCTTCGCCAGCCGCACAAGTGACTTGGCAATTGCGCGGATTATAGCACCCCCTGCCCCCACCCACCCTAAAAAATTCTCTCTCGGGCGTCCGAGTTTTCGCCTTCCGTTCCCGCCTTCCCCGGCGAGAACGGAGGTGACGCCATGAAACGACAGGGATTGGGGACTAGGGGCTGGGGATTAGGGATCAAAGGTTCGGGGTTCGGGATTGGGGGTTGGGGATTCGGGGTACTGCTGGGTTTAGCAATCCTGCTTATGCCGAGCCCCACGGCGTTCGCCGCGGCTTCCGGAAGTGGAGGCGAAGGGGAACTCGGCATCAACGTGCGCGTTTATGACTATGCCCACGTGGGGCGAGGTACATTGATCGCGGCGGAGAAGCAGGCAGCAAGGATCTTCCGCCAAGCCGGCCTGGACATGAGCTGGTGCAGCGTCCCTGCGGGTACCGCAGAAAGCCTCACGGATTCGATCTGTGGCCAGCCTGCGGGCCGTGCAAGACTCAACCTTCGGATTGTTCCCCGGCTCAAGGTTGCGCCGGGAATGACCACCGATTCGACCATGGGTTTCGCCGTGGGAATCATCGCCACCGTTTCGTATTATGCGGTCCAGAATACGGTTCCCCGCGGCCGAGCCATGCCAACGGATATCCTTGGCTGTGTTATCGCCCACGAAATCGGCCACCTTCTGCTGGGCCCGAACAGTCACGCGCCCACGGGAATCATGATGGGGGAATGGAGCGCGAAAGTATTGCGGGGCGCTGGCCAGGGCCGCCTGGTGTTCACGCCGCAGCAGGGTGAGCTCATCCGCGCCGAAGTGCTGGCCAGGTCCGGGGAGGGGCGAGCGTTAATGGCTCAAATGCTCCCATCTCAACCTTAGGCGGCAGCGTGGATTGCGCAGAGCAAAGCTCTGCGTCAGGCCGCAGAGCTTTGCTCTGCGCAATCCACACTTCGTGTCTTCGGATTCCTGGTTCTTACCACCCAGCCTCGAATCCGCGTCCAAACTTTCTACTTCAGAAACCCAGAGGCACTGAGAAGTCAATAGAAAGCGCCCTTCCTCTGTGCCTCCGCGTCTCTGTGGTGAATGCAATCGATTTTCTCGCGGGTTCCGCCGCTGCGGTCCACAATCTGCCAGGGCTCACGACCTGAGGGCGCGCGGAAAGTTCCGTACAGGGCTGGCCATGGGCAGAAAAATAGGCGTTAAATCACAAATATTCCACCTGCAAACGGGCATTTGGTCCCTACATATCTTAGGTTTGGTTAAGTTATTGCTAGAGTAGTACATGGAGAACTATGTTTGCGTGAAAACGCGCACAAAAGGCTAGGTGCCTGGAACTAGGAGCTAGGAGTCAGGGGGATAGGAGTCAGGTATTAGGATTTGGGTCTAGGATCGAGCATTCAGGAGCTTTGGGCGCGCTCTGGGAGAAATCGAGGCGAGACTCCCATGCAACCGATCATCGAGGCCAGAATGTTACTCAAAATAAAGGATGTTAGACGTGATTCGGGAGAATTCTACGGCCCGCCCGATTTTATTATCCTCTTGAATTCAAAGAAGTTTCAGATTGCGTTGCGAGGGGGGGAGGAACCGGATTTTTTTTTACTACGTTCAAAGCCCGAATGTTACTGAAAACAAAGGAAGCACGAAACTTCAGAAGACCGGGAACCCAGAACCTTTATGAAAAAAAACAACTTACACGAAAATGCCAGAATGTTATTGAAAACCAAGGAGATGGTATGGCCTTAGAGTCGCAAAATTGCGAGAAAACGCCTCAAATCCCCACCAAGCCTTCAAGTCAGTGACGAGTGATGAATGATGAGTGACGAGATAGAAAGTCCGAAGTCCGGGGTCCGAAGTCTGAAGTCGGGGAAGAACAATGACACGTGACGAGTGGCGAGGGACAAGAAAGAGGCGAAGTCCGAACGCGGAAAAGCGGCAATCCTGCACGCTCACGATCGACCGCGCGGCCCACACCTCCCCGCTTCGGTTATCGGCGGAGTTCGGTGACAAGATGAATCAATTTGCGAGCTTCGAAAATCAAGGGAGCACTGGCGACTGACGAGGGGCGAGTGACGAGAAAGAGGCAAAATCGGAACGCGGAAAGGCGGCAGTCCTGCACGCTCACGATCAACCGCGCGGCCCACACCTCCCCGCTTCGGTTATCGGCGGAGTTCGGCGAGAAGATGAATCAATTTGCGAGCTTCGAAAATCAAGGGTGAGTGGCGAGTGATGAGTGACGAGCAGAATTGCCGATTTCGGATTGTCTGAATCGAAAATCCTAAATCGAAATTCGAAACTCGAAAACTAGCAATCACGAATCACTCAGTATCCCGACGAGCCGTTGACCGCGATGGACCAATCACAAAACGACAATCGACAATCGGCAACTGAAAATGGCTCGATGGCCCGATTTCGCATCTGGGTTATACTGAAGAGGGAGGATATTCCGACGCCCTTGAAAGTCCCGGCCCCCATTTTACGTCCCACACTTCTCGCTGCCCTGCTCTTTCTCGTCGCCCCCGGGCTATACCCGCAGACCTCTTCGGCGCCGTCCGACGACGTGACGGCGCAAGCCATGAAGTTCACGGCCATTTATGGCGCCCTCGAGCAGCATTACGTGGAGCCGGTCGATCCCGACCATGCCATTTTCGACGGCGGCATTCGCGGCATGTTGTCGGCCCTCGATCCGTTCTGCGCATTTCTGGACCGCGACCAATTCGAGCTGATGAAGCAGCAGGCGCGCGGGGAATCGATAGGATTTGGCTCGATCCTTTATGTCTCGGTGAGGAAAGTGCTGATCTTGCAGACAGCGCAAGGCTCACCCTCGTTTCGAGCCGGTCTGGCACCCGGAGATGAAATCGTGGCGATTAACGGCGAAAGGGTCGATCGGCTGGATTTCCAATCGTTGATCGACCTGCTGAAGAGCTCTCGCTCACGCCCCGTGCGTCTGGGAGTGATCCATCCGGGCCGACTCGTGCCGGAGGACTTCAACCTGCGCCCCGCAGAAGTCGCTGTGCCGTCTGTTGACAAGGCCTTCCCTTGGTCTCCGGGGATCGCTTATTTGCACATTGCCAGCTTTGAGGAAAAAACCCCCGAGGAGGTCGCGACCGCGCTGGATGGTATGGACGCGCCCCACCTGAAGGGGTTGCTCCTCGATCTGCGGGACAATCACGGCGGCATCGTGGATTCCGCCGCCGCCGTGGCCAGCCTGTTCCTGAAGCCGGACGCCCTGGTTCTGACCACGCGCGGCCGCACCATGCCGGAAAAGGCATACCATGCTCCGCCCATGCCCCGGCACTATGACTTGCCTATCGTAACCCTGGTGAACGGTGACACTGCCAGCGCCGCAGAAGTCCTGGCCGCTGCCCTCCAGGAGCACGACCGGGCGGTTATTGCCGGCCTTCCGACTTATGGCAAAGGGGTGGTCCAATCGGTCATGGAACTCAGTGAGCAGACGGGCTTGGCGCTTACCGCCGGTCAATATTTCACCCCCAGCGGACGATCGATCCAGCGGCCGCTGGCCGGCACCGCGCTTACCTTCGCGTCTCTCTCTCCCTCCGCTGTGCCCAAGGAGAAAGCGGCGAAGACCACACCCAGCGCGGACCCGGCGGGAGGCAGCGCCGCCCGGTTTCACACCGACGACGGACGCCCCGTCGCCGCCGGCGGGGGCATCACTCCCGATGTGACCATCGCGGGCCGCGCGGACGACCCCTGGTTCGCCTTCGTCAGCCAACGCGGTTACATGACGAGCTATGCGGAAGCCTATCTGACCACCCACGGAAAATTAGCCGAGCCTTTTGAGGTCTCACCCGAAATGCTCGAGGACTTCAAGGCCACCCTCGAACGCAACGGCGTCCGCGTTCCCGATGAGTACTGGTCAAAAGATCAGGACTTATTGAAGCTGCAACTCAAGGTGGAGCTTACCAGCTTAGCCTATGGATTGGAACGGGGGGACGAACTTCAAACCAAGGGCGACCCGCAAGTCCGGGAAGCCGCCGGCCTCTTCCCGCGCGTCGGACAGATTCTCAAGGGGCATTAAAGCTGGACGGTGTGAGTCAGGCTGACCCGTTATGCGAATTCACGGCCTCGTGCGATTTGCGGCCGTAAACTTTTTCATAGGCCTGGCAGAAAGGACACACGCTGCCCTCCACCTGCTTGACGAACCAGAAGGCTACGCCGCGTTGATTGCGACGAGCCCGAGTGCATACCGGGCATTCGACGCAGCGCTGGGCCAAGGCGCGGTCGCGGTCAGTGATTTCTCTTTCGCTCATGGGAATTCGCCTCATGCTGATATCGGCGCGTCTCCCCAAACCATCGGTGCCATTGCAGCCGGTAAGCGCCTGGCCAGGCAAGGTCTCCGCCGGTGAGGGATTGCACGTACCACGCCCGAGCCCCTGCAAGGTAAGAGCCTAAACCTCATTCGCCCGTGACGGCGGCGGCCGGTCCGCGGGCGGAGCATCGGGCCCCCCCCTGCTCCCCGAAGGGTGGTTTCGTCTGACCGGCGGGAAAGATAGGCAAAAAGAGTCCACCTAATCAAAATTGGATTTTCGCCCTTGCAAAAGAATCGCCAAACGTGTATACTGGTTATGCTTGATCAGTTTTTGTGACCGAACACCACGTCCGTCGAAGGCCGCAAAACCAGCGATTTTGCGGCTTTTTTTGTCCTTGGGGAGCGGTTGCGAGACGAGAACAAGTTAAACTTCAACCAGCAAAGGAACACTGAAACAATATGGAAAGAGAACAAGGTGTCGTGAAGTGGTTCAACAACTCGAAGGGCTATGGGTTCATCCAGCGCGCTTCCGGAGATGATGTTTTCGTCCATCACTCTGCCATCCAAGCGGAAGGTTACCGATCGCTCGCCGAAGGCGAAGCGGTGGAGTTCGCCGTCACGAAGGGCCCCAAAGGCCTGCAAGCTGAGAGCGTCAAGAAGCTCTAAGAACCATTTACAATTAACGTGCTGCCCGCGCCTTGAGCTGTCGCAACGGCGCGGGCGGTCATCTTTATTCCCGGGAGGACCGTAATGCAAATTCAATATGTCGGATTTCAGTTGAAAGCGCATGGGCGGGATTACACCTACCGGGTCATCGACAAACAGTCGGAAGACCGCGAGTTTATTTTCAGCATCTCGAACCGCGCCTTTATGGAAAAGCAATTGCCTTTTCAGGACGCGGCCGCCCTCTGCTATCAAAAGCTGCAAAAGGCCCTCGACCTCGAGACCGCCGAGAAGCCTTTGCCGCGGCGTACCACTCTGTCCGACCAGGAGCTTGACGTCTATCGCGAGTCACGCCGCCCCGCACGTAAGCGCTCATGGTAAGGTCTCGCTTGGCAGCGATTGCCGCTACGGCTTGAAGGTCGTTTGCCGCTCTGATCCTCAATAGCGGCCGGTAGCTGCTGCTACAAACCTCTGCATTAACCCCGCGCAGCCGTGGGCCTAGTCTGATTTCTCCCCACGAGATTCCACTTGCGCGCGCCCCACTCCTTATCGTAAGGTAAGAACATCATGAAGACCATGCCCCGGTAGTTCCAATTCGTGAAACTCTGAATCCGCAGAGCCCCGGTCCGGGCCGAAATCTGTACCCAACCCTATAACCAGATACTTATGGCCACCGCCATTACAACTCGCCAATCATCTTCTTTCTGGGCATCGTTGCGCGAAGCGCTGCGCGGTTCCCACCAGGACTACACCACGGGCAGCCTGACGCGGGCGATTTTTCTTCTCGCCGTACCCATGGTTCTCGAGATGTTCATGGAATCACTCTTCGCCATCGTGGACGTCTTCTGGGTGGCACGCCTGGGGGCAGATTCAGTGGCCACGGTGGGATTGGTCGAGGCGATGCTCACAGTGATGTACGCGGTGGGAATGGGCCTGGGCCTGTCCGCCACGGCGATGGTGGCGCGGCGCGTTGGCGAGAAGGATCGCGAAGGCGCCGCCGTGGCAGGTGTGCAGGCCATCACCTTGGGATTGCTCGCCGGCTTCAGCATGGGCGTTCCTTGCCTCTATCTCGCACCGCACCTGCTGAGACTGATGGGAGCGTCTCCGGCCGTGCTCGCCGTGGGCGCCAGCTATGCAAGGATCGCCCTGGGCGGTTGCTGCGTGGTGTTGCTCCTGATTCTGAACAACGCGGTTTTTCGCGGCGCAGGGGACGCCGCCGTGGCCATGCGCGTTCTGTGGCTCTCCAATTCCATCAATCTGCTTCTCGACCCTTGCTTGATCTTTGGCCTCGGGCCGTTCCCACGCCTGGGCGTAACGGGCGCCGCCGTAGCCACACTCACCGGACGTAGCGCGGGAGTGGTGTATCAATTCTACCGGCTGTGGCGCGGCGGCGAACACATCCGCATTCTGGCTCGGCAGGTGCGCATACAGGCAGAGGTGATGGTGCGGCTGCTCCGGGTGTCGCTGACCGGCATCGCACAGATGCTGGTACCGCACATCGCCTGGATCAGCTTGATGCGCATCGTCAGTGTATTTGGGAGCGCCGCCCTGGCCGGGTACGCCATTGCCATTCGGATTGTCATCTTCTTCATTCTGCCTTCGTGGGGATTGAGTGGCGCCGCTGCCACCTTGGTGGGCCAGAACCTCGGCGCCCGGCAACCGGAGCGCGCGGAGCAATCCGTATGGAAGACCGGCGTATATAATGCGCTGGTGATGGGGGGCGTGGGCGTGTTCTTTGTCTTGTTCCCAGGTCCGATAGTCCGCCTGTTCACTCACGACCCCGCGATTGTTTCCCTCTGCGCTGCCTGCCTGCGCATCGTGAGCATCGGCAACATTGGCTACGCATACGAAATGGTGATGATGCAAGCCTTCAACGGCGCGGGCGACACCCTTACGCCCACCATCGTGAATTTCTTTGGGTTCATCGTGCTGGAAATCCCGCTTGCCTACGCACTGGCCATTACGCTCGGCATGCGCACAAATGGCGTCTCTTGGGCCATAACCGTTTCTGAATCCGCCATTCCCGTGGCCATGGTGATCTTGTTCCGGCGGGGCCGGTGGAAGGAGAAGAAGATTTAGCTGGGATTTCCCACCGAGTTGGACTGGTCTCACCTGAGCCGCCGGGGCAATGAAAAAAATCTCCGAATATCTCGTTAGGATGTAGAATGCCCAGGCATATGGCAAGCCAATACGGAAACGCTGATTTCCGTGCCAAACGGCTCTGATATCGGGTCGAGGCACCCACCCGTCCGCGGGCGGATTTGACTTGCAGAGAGGAGTAAGTATGAGCGATGAATTGTTGTCCCGCCGATTCTTCCTATCGGCCGCGGCGGCATCACCGGCCGTCCCAGCATTCTTGCTCTCAGGCGTAGGGGCAGCGGCGGCCGTCCCAACCTTGCTCACTTCCGACCGAATCGCGATCTTCTACCCGCCTCCCGAGCGGATCCGGATTGCCACCATCGCCACGTCCTACGCAGCTCCGCCGACCACGTTCTCACCCGCCGAAGTGCAGCAGATCCAGTCGCAGGGCAAGAACATCGAGTTGAACGTGACGAAATCCCTCGACGAATTGGATCGCCTTCTGCCGGAGGTCGATGTGGTCATCGGGGCTATCAAACCCGATATGCTCGCCAAGGCGAAGAGCCTGAGATGGATGCAACACACCGAAGCCGGCATGGAAACGACGCTGTTTCCGGAACTGGTAAAGAGTCCAGTAGTCGTGACTAACATGGCACGCATGTTCGCGCCGTGCATTTCCGAGACCGCCATCGCCATGCTGCTGGCGCTGACACGCGGCCTCAACAAATACTACATCCCACAGTTCCGGGAAAAGAAATTCTTCGCGGAGCGGAGCCTGGTGGAGGTGGACGGCATGACGATGGGGATCGTCGGCATGGGCGGCATCGGCTCGGCGACGGCCATGCGGGCACACTATGGCTTCAACATGCGGATTCTCGCCACCGACGCCAAACCCCTGGCCAAGCCCGTATTCGTCGATACCCTGCGCGAGCCGGGATGGCTGATGGAGATGGCTCCGCGAGTTGATGTGCTGGTGAGTGCCGCGCCGCTTACCAAGGAAACCAAGGAGATTTTCAACGAGCAGGTGTTCCGCTCGATGAAAAAGACGGCCTACTTCCTCAGCCTTTCCCGCGGCGGCCTGGTGGACCAGCCGGCGCTGGTTCGGGCGTTGAAGGAGGGTTGGATTGCGGGGGCTGGCCTCGACGTGGTCACGCCGGAGCCTTTGCCGCCCGATTCGCCGCTGTATGACTGCCCCAACACGGTTCTCACGTGCCACACCGCAGGATTCGCGCCACAACGCCGCATCCGCCAGATGGGGCTGATCGCCGAAAACGTCCGGCGGTACGCAAGCGGATTGCCCCTGCTCAACGTGGTCGACAAAGAGCGCGGTTATTGAAAAGAAGGCATGCATATGAAAATAGCATTTTTGTTGCTGGTGGTTTGTTATGTCACCGTCGCCTTTGCGCAACAGGGGTGGTATCCCCATGAAGGCGGCCTGCTCAAATACCGGGTCATGATCCGTTTTGGCGAAGAGCCGGATACGTTGCCGGAGGGCTGGAGGTTCGGCCGCGTGTCCGCCGTCGGCGTCGATAAGGCGGGAAATGTGTATGCGTTCCAGCGCGGTCCAAGAGCCGACCCCGTGGTGGTTTTCGATGCCAACGGGAAATTCCTGCGCTCCTGGGGCAAGGACCTGTTCAGCATCCCGCACGGGTTTCGCATCGACCGGAACGGGCACGTGTGGACCACCGATACCGGGACGCACATGGTTATGGAACTTACGACGGAGGGCCAACTCCTGCGCTCATGGGGGACCAAGGGGAAGCCCGGCGCGACCCACGACACTTTCAATCGGCCCACCGACATTGCGTTCCTGCCGAACGGCGATTTCTTCGTCACCGACGGCTACGGCAACTCGCGCGTGGTCAAGTTTTCGAGCGACGGGAAGTACCTGCTCGAATGGGGCAAACGCGGTAAGGGCCCAGGCGAGTTCAATACGCCGCATTCGATCGTGGTCGATTCCCACCAAAACGTCTACGTCAGCGACCGCGAGAACAACCGCATCCAGATTTTCGACGCCGACGGGAAATTTCTTCGCCAGTGGACCCACTTGGGTGCCACGCAGGGAATGGCCATTTCCCCCCAAGATGAGCTATGGATCATCACCCATCGGAACAACGAGGAGAATCTTTCCTACGACACCCTGGCGGGACGCATCATGCGCATCGACATTGCCACGGGCAAGATTCTCGGATCGATGGAAAGTCCGGGGCACTGGCTGGCGCTCGGGCACAATGGAGACATCTTCGTCGCCAGCCTTACCGGGAATATATTCCGGTGGTATCCTGGCTGGGTGACCGGCATGCACGAGGAAGCGCCCGGGACGCTTAAGTAACGCATACTTTCGCCTGACGCACGTTCAACTCTGGTGGAGAACCTTTGAGGAGGACAAGTCAATGATGAGGTCGGCTTTAACTCTTAGAAGAGCATTCCTTCCGTTTGTGGTCATGGTCATATTCGGCATGCCGGCGGGTGCACAGCAGGAGGTTGCCCCGAAGGCCAAACTCTACAATACGGCCAAACAGAAGCTTCTGGAAGGCAAGCAGGTCTTCAGCTTCACGCAATGGAAGTTTGATATCCCAGGCTATTGCGAGGCGGCCAAGCATTACGACTATACCTGGTTCGAAATGCAGCACAGTACGCTGGAATTCAAGGATATCGAGCAAATGATCGCCGCGTGCCCGCACGCCGGCGCAACACCCATGATTCGCCTGCCGGACGCGCAGGAATGGCACATCCAGCATGCCACCGACATTGGCGCGCTGGGCGTTATCGTTCCGACGGTCGACGATGTGGACAGGGCGCGGGAAGCCGCCAAGTGGGTGCGGTACCCGCCGATCGCACGGCGCAGCACGGGCCAGGGCCAATACATATCGATTTGGGGCCGCGACTATCCCAAGACCGCCAATGACAATATGCTCTTGGTGATCATGATCGAAACCCCGACCGGGGTTGCGAATGCATATGACATTGCCTCAGTCCCCGGTGTGGATGTGGTAATCATCGGGAACCACGACTTGAGTGTGTTTTCGGGGTTCCCACAAAACGACCCTCGTTATTGGGAATTGGTGACGAAGGTCCACGACGACACCCTGAGGGCAGGCAAGATCTTCGGGCAGGCTAACGCGACGTATGCCACGGGAAACTCGCTTAGCAAGGATGCCAAGTTCTTTCAGAACGGTCCCTCGAATGACGGCTGGAAACCTCCAGCCAGAGGGCAAAGCGGTGTCAGTCCCAACGCACCGCCTCCGGGGGAGCGTCAATAGGCAACATTGCGATGCGGCCTTATCATCAGCGCATCATTGTCGACGACTAAGGCTGGGTTTGGGCGATGGCTTTCTTCCGGCGTTTGGCGGGGTGAGGTTTTGGCGGAGGTGGTTCATTGGAAAGCTCCATCACCATAATCTTGGTGGCAAATTTCTTCGGTCCATGCAGGTGAAAATCAATGGAGGTGCGCTCGGCATCCGACTGGGTTACTACTCCCAGTCCGTACTGAAAGTGTCTGACGCACTGGCCTTCCGGGATTGAATGCATCAAAGCCTCCTTCTTGGCGAAAGGATCGTTAGATTAAGACCCGCGCCTTTCTTCATTCGTGCCAGCACCCGCCGATCTTCGTGGCGAGGAGATCGTAACCCCGGCTAAGCAGTAACGGAGTCCCCCCGGCGCATATTCAGAACATTCTCCACAGCGCAAATCACCACGCGCGCGAGTTCGCCGGCGCGTTGAGAGGTTCCGTAGAAGGCTCCGGCGAATCTTTGCGCCCGAACGTCTTTACGGGTGGGTAATGGCGCGCCAGATATTCGCCGATGTCCTGTTCGCTAATACGCAGGTTCAGCTCGGCGCAGGCAGCCGGCGTTTCCCGGCCCAATTCCCGCTCCAATCGCTCAAAACAGATGCCCGGGCCGTCCTGGAGCTTCAAGGGAGCCCAATGATTGGTATCGGATTGAATTCTGACGGAGAATTCGCGCGGCTCCCGGCTCGTGCCGAGCACTTGAAAGTTGTAAATTCGAGAGTTCATGGCCACCTTGAATCCGGTGTATTGAATATACATGCCAATACCTTCTTGCTGATTGTGAGCGCTGACCCTGCTAGCTAGAACTGATTATAGGGTCGGTTCGCCCGTTGTTTCTCTTCCCCTACGACGCAATCGGCGCCGGTGCGAACCGCGCGGCTTCGCCTGACGGGACTGCGGCGATCGTCGGCTGTGGCGTTTTTCCCGTCAACACCTTCCGCAAATCGCGAATTTGCCTCCGCAGCGAAATCTTGCGGCACCTCTGCCGCCCGAATCTGGCCTTGTCACCGTTCCTTTGCGACATGGTTTCCTCCCGTGCGGGCTCTAGAGACATGAGGTGGGGCAAATGCGGCTCCCACTGGGCCTCAATCCTCCGGCTGCTCACCGCGCAGCGAGCGAGTGGTCCTCTCTGGGTTTCGCCCCCGGCCGGGCGTTTCAGATAACCTGAAGCGGTTCAGATAACCTGGAAGGAGAGCGGAGAGAACTCAACTTCTTAACCATTTTAAGTAAATTAACTTGATTTGTCAACTAAGATCTGCCACTGTCGGGAACAGCATAATCACCTTTGGTTAAGTCCAGGAGAAACCCATGGATTTGGCTCTCGTCCTCCGGCAGCGCCTCGAACAGTTAGACCTCGAACAACGAAGTCTGGCGGCTACCGCGCAAGTCACGGAATCCTACATCTCCCAATTGCTTTCCGGGAGAAAAGCTCCCCCCGCGCCTTCCCGGACGGATATTTATGACAAACTGGAACCCTTGCTGAAATTCCCGAAAGGCGAACTCGCCCGCATGGCAGAACTCCAGCGCCAGGAAGAAATAATGAGAAAGCTGGCGGCCTCGCCCGCACCATTATTCAAGGAGGTTCGCGAATTAGTCCTTTCCAAATGCCAACCCGAGAAGAGGAAGCAGATACGCATCATCTTTGAACAGCAACCCTTCGGCGAACTTGAACGCCTCGTAACCCAGAAGCTTCTGGAGGTGGCGAAGGGAGTTGCCTCGAAAGAACTCGCGAACGAAAAATGGTTGCGGCGAGTGGGCCGGCTCAGTCATCGAAGTTACGAACAAATGCGCGTCACCATCCTGGAGTTTCTGGATGAAGATGTCTTTAACCTGTCTCCCCAGAACTGCGTGGCCTTTTTGCAGCCGCTCATTCAATCGTGGGATATCGACCTGACGTCTTTCGGTATGGACATCATCCTGAACCACCGCGTCGTCCCGGGACGGGCGAAGAAATTCGAGTACGTGGAGAAGGAGCCGGAGACCACTGACAAGGAAGAGCCCGGACTCACCGCTTTCCTGCAAAATGCTTCGCTGAGCCGCGATGCAACCCTGGAAGAAATCGAATTCCTGCGGAAACTGCGCTTCAAAGGGAAAAGGCCTACGGCAATCTATTATTACCGAGAGCTTCAGAACCTGAGAGACCCCCTCCATTTCCAGGCTTCCTAACGGCCAGCGCCGAGGGCGCCCTCAGAGGGTTCGGTCAATAACCGCCGTTCGACTTCTACTGACGCGGTTACACACTTCTGCTTCCCCTCCCCCATTTAATTGTGGATAATGTCGCCGTGGGCCCTGGTCTTTTCCGCTTCAGCGCCCAATTCATACGATGAGGCCTTTATGGGCATGCATGTTCAACCGCCACCGTTCATTCAAAAGCGCATCGCTTCCATTGATGCTCTGCGCGGATTCGATATGTTTTGGATCGCGGGGGGAGAAGGAATTATCCACGCGCTTTACAAGATTTGGCCTGGCGCTGCCACCCGGGCGCTGGATAGGCAATTCGAGCACGTGCCGTGGGCGGGTTTCCATTTCTATGATCTGATTTTTCCCCTGTTCGTCTTCGTGGTGGGCACGGTACTGCCCTTTTCACTCACCCGGCGCATGCAAGAGGGAGCAAATCGCGGGCAGCTTTACCGCCACATCGTGCAGCGTTTCCTGCTGCTCTTCCTGTTTGGATTGGCATACGGGGGACTACTCGATTTTAATATTCACACTTTGCGCATTCCCGGCGTCCTGCAACGCATTGCCCTTTGCTACTTGTTTGCCGGGCTGGTGGTCATGATCACCGGCATTCGCGGCCAGGCAATTGTGGCTGGCAGCCTTTTAATCGTCTACTGGCTGATCATGAAGCTGGTCCCCGTGCCGCATATCGGAGCCGGCGTCATCACGCCGGAAGGCAACCTGGCGGGTAATCTGGACCGCCTCATTATTCCATTGCGCTTCTGTTGTTACACTTTCGGTGACAATGAAGGTCTGCTCTCGACGTTGCCGGCCATTTCCACCTGCCTGCTGGGCGTGCTGGCCGGACATTGGCTGCGTTCGGGCAAATACACCCCAAATCGCAAGGCGTTAGGGCTGGCGACGGCAGGCGTCGCGAGCCTTTTCGTGGGCTGGGTGTGGAGTTTTAACTTCCCCATCATCAAAAATGTCTGGTCGAGTTCCTTCGTGCTCTGGGCGGGCGGCTGGAGCCTGCTGCTCCTCGCGCTCTTCTATTGGATCATCGACGTGCGGGGATATCAGCGTTGGTCGTTCTTCTTCAAAGTGATTGGTATGAACGCCATCACCATTTATCTGGTCGACCGGTTCTTTAATTTTGGGATCATCACCAGGGTCTTCCTGCACGGCCTCCGACCCGCTTTTGGCTTTCTCGATCCCCTGATCTGGAGCTGTAGCGTGGCCTTCACCACCTGGCTGTTCCTGTATTTTCTCTACCGGCAGAAGATCTTCCTCCGAGTGTGACCGGAGACTTCGTCACTCCTACCACAAGACCCGGTAGGGCTGGCGATTCGCGTCGCCCGTCATGCTTTCCTCGGATAGATAGATTCACTCTGTCACGCGGTTCCAGTCCTCCGCGAGGAGCCCGTAGACCTCGATGTCCAGGTAGCCGTCATTGAACGCTTGGGCCTGGCGCAGCACACCTTCCTTCGAGAAGCCGAGCCGTTTGGGGACCGCGCTACTCTTGGGATTATTGGTGGCGCAGCGGATCTCAATGCGGTGGAGTTTGAGTTCAGAGAATAGGTAATCAACCACGGCACGACAAGCGCCGGTCATCAAGCCTTTTCCCTGGTAGCTTTCACCCAGCCAATAGCCCATCATGGTCGAGCGGTTTTCCCAATCGAAGTGACCGGCGCCAATGATTCCTGCGAGGCGGCCTTCCCACCAGACGCCCAGGGTATATCCGCCGTTGGAGGCTAATTGTTCGAGCGACGACTTAATAAGCGCTTTGCAATCGTCGCGGGTTTTCTGCACGTCCCACTCCGGCAGCCAAAGGCGCAGGTAGGAGCGGTTCTGATCAATCAGCGCGTACAGTTCGTCGGCGTGATGGTGCTGAAGCAGACGTAGTTCCGCACCTTCTGCGAAAGAATAGGTCAACATAATCATCCTCAGGCCACGGCTTCGGCCTCAATTTCCACCAGCATTTCGGGATCGATTAGGCGAGCCACGCCAATCAGGCTGGTGGCAGGGTGAACCTCACCGAAAAATTCCACGTGGGCTTTGGCAACTTCTTCCCACCGATCGATTTGGGTTACATAGATGCGCGTGCGGACCACGTGTTCCAAACCTAATCCCAACCGCTTCAAGGCGTTTTCAATATTACGGATGGTCTGCACGGTCTGCGCGTACATATCGCCAGGGGCCAGCACTTTGCCGGAGGGATCGGTGCCCGTGGTGCCGGAAACGTGTACGACGTCGCCCACTTGCACGGCGCGCGCGTATCCCACTTTAGGTTCCCAGGGGGTGCCGGAGAAGGTCTTGTTCCGCTTGATTTTCATCTGTAAACCTCCGAATTCAACTTCGCAGCGATCAGCGCATCACTGCGGGGTGCGTGCGCTTGCTAAGACTTCTCAAAGTAGCGTCGATGGGCCCGTGCGGCGAAGGCAAGGCGTTGTCGGCGCCTTGCGAGCGCCTCGCGATAGCGCCTTTTTTCTTCCTGGGTGCGAGTAATCAGGGGAGGGACTTCTTGCCGTTTTCCTGCGGCATCGAGGGCCACATAGGTCACGAAGGCCGAACTCGTCTGTTGTCTCTCGCCTGTCAAATAATCCTCCCGGTACACTCTTACTTCCACTTCCATGGACGTCCGAAAGGCGCGGGTGATGTGGGCGCGAAGGACCACAAGTTCACCCACGCGGATGGGATAAAGGAAATCGAGATTGTCCACCGCCACCGTCACCACTTGGGAACGCGCGTGGCGATGCGCCGCTATTCCTCCGGCAATATCGATCAGGTGCATTACCTTGCCTCCCAGCAAGTTTCCAAGGGGATTGGCATCATTGGGGAGCACCATTTCCACCATCTCAGTGGCAGATTCAGCAACGGTTTTCCCTGGGAGTTTTGCCATGTTCTTCAATC
>Ga0326727_10009891_pt1 | contig 23095 bp, 20 predicted proteins | sample MB2enrmetagenome_FD_207643 | JGI IMG/M metagenome (GOLD analysis project Ga0326727, IMG submission 207643) | Lab enriched peat soil microbial communities from McLean, Ithaca, NY, United States - MB29MY | ecosystem: Environmental > Terrestrial > Soil > Wetlands > Peat | place: USA: New York... | reverse complement strand
TTTCCATATACGCCTCTTTGCCGTTTTTCCTCGGCATGATCACGTCGAGGAGGAGAAGGTCGATGCCCTGCCTGTGCCGATTGAACTTCTCGACGGCATCCATCCCGTCAACTGCCTCGATCACCCCGTACCCGAAATCGCTGAGCGTTGCCGTCAGTATCTCCCTCACCTGGGTATTGTCCTCCGCGACCAGGATGACCTCGCTGCCGCCCCGCAGCTCCGCCCTTTCCTGAAGGCTCCCCGTATCCTGCGCCGGCTCGGTCAGGGGCAGGTATAGGGTGAAGGTCGTCCCCTTTCCGGGCTGGCTCCCGACATTCACGTACCCCTTGTTCTGACGGACGATCCCGTAGACGATCGAAAGCCCGAGGCCCGTGCCCCGGCCCACCTCCTTGGTGGTGAAAAAGGGGTCGAAGATCTGGTCTTTCGTGCGCTCGTCCATGCCGCTCCCCGTGTCGGAAACCTCGATGGCGGCGTAAACGCCTTCTTTGCCGTCATAGGTCTTCATAAAGTCTCCGCTCAGGTGGACCAGTTCCGTCCTAATGCTGAGCACGCCGCCCTCCGGCATGGCATCCCTCGCATTTGATGCCAGGTTCATCAATAACTGCCCTATCTGCCCGTCTCCGACGGTCACGACCAGCCTTTCCTGGCTGGGCGACGTTTTCAGCTCTATATCCTCGCCGATTATCCTCCGGAGGAGCTTTTCCACCGCCCTTATCGTCTCATTCACGTCGATCGTCTTGGTCTCCATCACCTGTTTGCGGCTGAAGGCGAGCAGGCTCTGGGTAAGTCCGCTTGCCCTGTCCGCCGCCTCCATGATCTGGTTCAGATACCCGGTGATGGGGCCCGCCTTTCCGGTCTTCATCATGATAAGGCTGCAGTATCCCATGATGGTGGTGAGAATATTGTTGAAATCATGGGCCACACCACCGGCGAGGGTGCCGATGCTCTCCATCTTCTGCGCCTGCAGGAGCTGGGCCTCCAGCTTCTTCCGCTCGGTGATGCTCTCCATCGTCCCTTGATGGTAGAGCACTCTCCCCTCTGCGTCACGGATGCTCCGGGCATTGAGCGATACCCACTCAGGCCCCTCTTCTTTGCGGTGCACCTGGACCTCGAAGTCGTGGACGTGATCGTGCGCTTCCATAAGGTGCAGGTATTCGCTCCACCGTCGCTCGCTCACATAGATCTGCTTGCCGATAGCGTCCACCCTCTCCATCAACTCTTTCGTGGACCCGTAGCCAAGGATGCGGGCCAGGGCCGGGTTTGCGCTGAGGAATCGACCGTCCGGCGTGGCCTGGAAGATGCCTCCCGCGGCATTCTCGTATATGGCGCGATACTTCTCCTCTGCCTCCCTCAGGGCGTCTTCGGCCACCCTCTGTCCCGCCGTGTCCCGGCCCGGCTGCACAGGCCACGGGTTCGGCCGCCCCTCCTCCGGGACCCTCGCTATCCCGGCCGTGCCGAGGAGGTTCCGACCATGCCCGTAGATTGCCATCCTGATCGTCTCTGCCATGATCCTCCGGCCTTCCGCCGTCTCGAGAGGCTCCTCGAAGGTCCTTCTCTCGCCCTCCCTTTTCACCGTCTCCTCATTCACGCGGTACTGCTCCGCCAGGTCCCCGGAGAAGAGATCCTCATCCCTCTTCCCCACCACGTCGTGGACAGAGAGGCCGAAAAAGGAGAGAAAGGCCGCATTGACGAAGACATACCTCCCCTCGCCGTCCTTGAGCCAGACCGGGTCCGAGAGGTGATCGAGCACTATCCGGTGCCCTTCGTCGATCAAGGGGCCATAGCCGATGGGGGATGCAGTGGTCTCTTCCATCTTTCCTCTCCGGGATGCGGAGCCGACTTAAACTGCAATGCCTCGCGAGCCGTTTCCCGTGCTCTTAAGTACAGTTAGCACCAATTGTGGGTCATATTGCAACAAAAACTTGGGCTGTGAAGTTCCCCGCCCTTAAGGCGCGGGCCTTGCGGAGCGCTCCCGGTCACGGGGAGCATGGGCATGGCGGCTCCCCGCCGAGTTCCTCGCGACGATTTTTCTTGACATATGAAAGACGCATTGTAGAATAGGGGTAGAGTTCTGAAGTCTCCCCGCTGTGGGAGAGCGGCTTCCCTGGTTGCGGTTGTCCGACCCCGGTCGCTCGCGGACGAGCGGGCCGGGAAGTGGGGGTAAGCCATGAAACCCAGGCGCACGGCCGGCAAGGCCCTGCGTACGCCGAAGCCTGACATTCGCCTTACCGTCAACGGAAAAACAGCACCCATGACTACCGAGGACAGCGCCCTCGCGTTTTTGTCGAGGGAAGAGGCCGATCTGTTCTGGAACAGGGTTCGGCTCTCCCTTGAGGGAGGGGAGCACGGCGTCAGAGTGGAAGAGATCGTCGATGGGAGGGGGATTGCGCGCACCGTCGAGTTCAAGAAGGGCCTGGGTGAGGACGGGGATGGAAACAAGTGCGTCCTGGTCGTCTACAACGATATTACCGAGCAGAGGCGCCTGGAGGATGCCCTGCGCCGGACACGCGACGAATTTGAGCTGCGGGTGCAGGAGAGGACTGCGGAGCTCGAGAGGGCCTACGACGCCATGGAGCGGGAGGTCGGGGAGCGCAAGCGCGCGGAGGAGCAGACCGCGCACCTCGTGGCGGCCTTCGAGAAGGTTGCCGAAGGCGTTATGGTCATGTCCCCAGGGGGTATCATCCGGTACGCGAACGGCACCGCGTGCTCGCTGACGGGATACGACAGGCAAAGCCTGATCAGCCACAGTGTCCAGGAGCTCGGATTGAATCATGACACAGCCCTGTACGCCTCGATAAGGGAGCGGCTCAAAGAGGGGGTATCGTGGAAGGGGACGGTAACGGTGCTCAGAAAGGACGGCACCGCTGCCGAGTGCGAGGTGACCCTCTCGCCCATCATCGACACTGAAGGCAAAATGGTCAGTTATATTGCCATCGGCCGCGACGTTGCCGAGGAGATCAACCGCGAGAAACAGCTCCGTCAGGCCCAGAGGCTGGAGGCCATCGGGATGCTCTCCAGCGGCATCGCCCACGATTTCAACAACATCCTCACGGCAATCGTCGGCTTTGCCGGTCTTGCGGCCAACCGCATCCCCAACGACAGCCTCATCAAGCGGTACTTGATGAACATACTCAAGGCGGGGCAAAGAGGGAAGGACCTGGTGAGACAGATCGTGACGTTCAGCCATCAGGGCAGAGAGGAGCGCTTGCCGGTCCGGCTCGGTGCCCTTCTCACCGAGAGCATGCACTTCCTCCGTCCATCCCTCCCCCCCACGGTCAGCATCCGGCGGCACATCACGGATGACCCCCTGGTAATGGCCGAGGCCACCCAGATCCATGAGATCCTCATGAATCTCTGCTTGAATGCAGCCCACGCCATGCGTGACCATGGTGGAGTGGTCACTATCACCCTGTCCGGCTTCACTTTCTCTTCGCCCTCGGAGGCTCCTGATCCTGCTATGTCTCCGGGATCTTTCGCGAAGCTTTCAATAGCCGACACCGGGGTGGGCATACCCCCCGACATTATGGGCAGGATATTCGACCCCTTCTTCACCACGAAGAAGCCGGATGAGGGAACGGGTCTCGGTCTCTCGGTGGTGCGCGATATCGTCAAGGGCCACGGCGGCCACCTCACCGTCGAGAGCGAGATCGGGAAAGGTTCCACCTTCAGCGTCTATTTTCCCGCGATTGCGGAGGGACAGCCACGAGAGACGCCCGGCGGCGAGCTCCCGCCCGCTGGACCGCATGGCTCCATGCCCGCTGACCGGGTGCGCCCCGCATGCACCGGCACCTTTAAGGGCGCGGCTTCAGTTCGCTCAAGGCCCAGGCCACGAACATGGTAGTCTGGGTATTCTTGCGGGGCTTGCGGTCGAACTGTATGGGTGCGGCGCTGGTGAAAGACCCGTCCTCGTGCTGCACTTTGCCCAGGTACTCGACGGCTCTCGCAATTGCCCCCTCGCTCCCGGGAAGCCTGCCCAGGGCCATTATGGCATAGGCGGTGATCTCAGGGTCTGCGGGCCCCGAAGGGGTCATGGCAAAACCGCCGGAGGCGGCCTGCATCGTCAAGAGACACGCTGCCCCCCTCTGGACTTCCGGCGCCGACGGCTCCGCCCCGAGGTCACGGAGAGCCCTGACACACCACGCGGTGCCAACGGCGACGGAGGGCGAATCCTTCGGCATCCCGTAGCCCCCGTCCTTATTCTGGCACGACTGCAGCCAGGATACCCCCTTCCTGACCGCAGGGTCGTCCGCTGCAAAGCCCGCCGCTTTAAAGGCCTCGAGCACGACCGCGGTATAGACGGTGAGAGGCGCGCCTTCCCGACCCATCCTCCTGAAGCCTCCCGCGTCATCCTGGACGCCTCTCAGATAGGCGATGCCTTTCCCGACCGCCTCGCTGCTTTTCCGGGCCTCCGCGAGGGCGAGGAGCGCAAAAGCCGTGTGAGCCGTATTGTTGTTCCAGCTCCCATCCGGCTTCTGGTCTTTGAGGAGGAAGGCAACCCCCTTCTGCACCCTTTCAGCCTCATGGCCGCCCATGGAGAGGACCTTCACGCCCCAGCTCGTGGGCTCGGCCTCAGCCGGGAAATCGCCTCTCAGTCTCGACCAGGCCCCATTCTCCTCCTGGGTGGAAACGATAAAGGAGACTGCCCGTCTGAGCGTGTCGGAGGGGGAAGAGGCAGCGAAGGACAGAAGGGCAAGCAGGATTAACGCCGGGGAGATTACCTTTTTCATCTCGCACCTCCGCGAGGATATGTGGGACCGTGAGCCCTGGGATGGGCGCCGTGTCTCCTCACACCTTAGCATTATTTTGTTCACCCCCACAAGCCATTTTATGCTACAGTGCTCCTAGGGCCGGGAGGATTGCCATGGCAAAATCCCTTTTCGATTTTTGCGATCTCACCTGCAGGCACGCCACCGTGCCGAAGGAGACCGCCCTCGACGGGTCGGGCAGTTGCAGGACCTTCGTTGCCCTCTACTGTAAACGAAGAAAGACGCTGGTCCACAAGAACCAGCCGTGCAGCAAGAAGGCCGCAAAGTCGGCCGGGAGCGGCCGGGAATAGGTCGGGGCGAGGGCATTTCGCATTTCCGTGGCCGGCCGCGAAAGGAGCAAGGATGCGGATGATGACTTCCTCGCCCCGAGAAGCCAATCTGGTGCCTCTGATTCCCCGATGCGTCTGCGTCGAGCCATAGGTGCTCCGGCAGAGCCGGTATGCGGGCATCGGTAACCCCTCTGCCGCCTGAAAGGCCCGCTCGCTCGAGACCTACCGGGTGCCGGCTGCTTCGTGGCCGGTGAAGACGAGGGCTGCGAGCTCGGACACGTCCATGACCTTCACCCGGTTGTGGGCGTTCTCGTCTTTGAGGCCGTCCTCAAACATGATGAGGCAGTAAGGGCAGGAGGTGGCCACGAGAGACGGCCCGCTCGCAAGGGCCTGCCTCGTCCGCTCGGTATTGATGCGCGTGCCCCTCGACTCGTGCATCCAGAGGCGCCCCCCGCCCGCCCCGCAGCAGAAACTCTCCCTGCCGGTCCTTTCCATTTCGAGAGGTGGCCTACCCGTCGCGGCCCTGATGATCCGCCGCGGCTCATCGTAGATGCCGTTGTACCTGCCCAGGTAACAGGCATCATGGATTACGACGCGCTCGCCGCGCATCGCGGGAGCGCCGGCCCACTGCGCGACAATCCTCGAGATCACCTGGGTGTGATGGAATACCTCGAATCCGGCGCCGAACAAGGGATAGTCGTTCTTGAAGCTGTTGTAGCAATGGGGACAGAAGGCGATTATCCTCTCCACCCCGTAGCCCTTCAGGCGCTCGATGTTGGCGCGGACGAGCCGGTCGAAGACGTACTCATTCCCGGTTCGCCGCAGCGGATCCCCGCAGCAGAATTCCTCTTTGCCCAGGATCGCGAAGGAGAGGCCCGCCTTCCGCAGGACTTCCACGATGGACGCAAGGACCCTCCTCATTCGCGCGTTGAAGGAAGGGACGCACCCTGCGAAGAGCAGGTATTGGGCCGACCGGCACTCCGAGAGCAGGGGGATTTCCATGCCTTCGGCCCACCTGTCCCGCTCAAGCGGGGCAATGCCATAGGGATTCGATCGCTGCTCGACGTTTTCAAAGAGCGTGATCAGCTCCGGGGGAAAATCGACCTTCTCCATCACAAGGTGGCGCCTCATCTTGAGGAGCTTCGGAAACTGCTCGATGAAGACAGGGCATTTTTCCACGCAGGCGCCGCAGGTCGTGCAGTCCCATATGGCTTCCGGCCCGACCTGCCCCTCTTCCGACCCACCTATGAGCGCCAGAGGCACGGGCGCTTTCTTGTCGGCCCTCCCGAGGGAGTCGAAGGATCGTGCCCGGAGCACCTCCATACCGTTCGTCTCCATATTGGCCTTCCCCTTGAGGATCACCTCCATGGGGTTGAGCACCTTGCCCGTGGCGGTCGCCGGGCACATAAGGGCGCACCTGCCGCACTCCGTGCAGGAGAGGAAATCATGCAGGTCCTTCCAGGTAAACTGGGTAATCCGCGAGACGCCGAAGGTCTCCCCCTTTCTGAAGGCGAGCGGGGGCAGGGCTGAGGGAAAGGAGAGGCGCCTGAAAAAGCAGTTGATCAGGGCAGTCACGATGTGGAGGTGCTTGCTGGAGGGGATATAGCAGACGAAGAAAAGCAGAACGGTCCCGTGGAGCCACCAGGAGAGCTGGCGCAGGACCGGAAAGTTGAGCCCCGGGGCGAACCGCAAAAGCAGCGCGGCAAGGAGCCTTGAGATCGGCAGCCCGGCCGGCGACCCTCCCATGGCGAGCGAGGCGGCGTGAATGCCGAAATTACCGATCACGAGAAGCACCACAAGGACGAGTATCAGGTAGGCACCTGGTTTCGATTCGATATACGGAGGCCGGAAAAAGAGCCGTCTCACCACGGCGACGAGGGCGACTACAAGGACGACGAGAGAGGTCGCGTCACCGATAAAACCCATAACCCCATAGGGGACCTCCCCGATAAACCGCAGGCTGAAGGCGGGGAATATGGCGTTCAGGAGAAACTCGATATTGACCGCAAGCTGGATCAGGATGAATCCCCAAAAAAGAAGGAAATGGTTGACGCCGAAAGGCTTCTCGACCACGCGCCTCTGGCCGAAGCCGTAGATGAGCAATGACTTCAGCCGCTCATGGAGGCGGTCGAACCTGTCCTCTCCCTGTCCAAGGAGGACCATGGCGAAGAGCAGGTAGATGCGCCTCACGAACAAGGCGAGGGCACCCATAAGGGCAAGGGTGAAAATAACGTGCTCTATAGCCATGCCCCTCCTGCGCCGCCCTTTTCCGCCTTTTTCTCCCGCAAGGCGGCAATGAGGCCCGGGATGATCTCGAAGACGTCTCCCACGATGGCGAGGTCCGCCCTTTCAAAAATCGGTGCGTCTTCGTCCCTGTTGATGGCGATGACGTACTCGGCGTTCTGCATGCCCACGAGGTGCTGGATCGCCCCTGAGATGGCGCACGCGATATAGAGCTTCGGCCTCACCGTCCGTCCTGTCTGACCCACCTGCCTTTCGTAGTCGAGCCAGCCCGCATCGACGGCGCTCCTCGACCCTGCCACCACGCCGCCGAGGAGCTGCGCCAGCTCCCTCAGCATCCCGAAGTGCTCACCGCTCTCCATGCCCCTTCCGCCGCTCACCACGATGTCGGCGGCCGCAATATCGACTCCTGTCCGCTCAATGGGGCTGATCTCGAGGACCTTCGTCCATATCCGCGCCTCGTCCGTGGGGCAGGGCTCAGCGATGAGCCGGCCCTTCCGCCCCGGAACCAAGGGCGGGACGGGGAACACCCCGGGGCGCACGCTTGCCATCTGCGGCCGGGTATGTTCGCAGACGATCGTGGCCATGATGTTTCCCCCGAAGGCGGGGCGGGTCTGCTCCAAGAGGCGCCTCTCCGTGTCGATGGAGAGCTCCGTGCAGTCGGCGGTGAGCCCTGTCTCCAGCTCCGTGGCGACGGCGCTGGCCAGATCGCGGCCGAGGGCGGTCGCGCCGACGAGGAGGATGGCGGGACGATATTTCCTCGTCAGGGCCGCAATGCCTTCGGCGTAGGGCTGCGTGCGATACCCTGCGAGCACGGGGCTGTCCATGGAATAGACGTTCTCTGCCCCGTAGGCAAAGGCTTCCTCCGCCAGACCTGCCACATTGCTGCCGAGGATGACTGCGGAGAGGTCCTCGGAAAGCGCCTCCGCAAGGGCCTTTCCTTTTCCGAGGAGCTGCCAGGACACGGAACGGGCAACGCCGTGCCGCTGCTCGACAAAAACCCAGACCCCCTTGGCGTCGGCTTCCCTCCGGGCCCCTTCCCTCTCATCGGACCCCTCGGGCTCGGCCTCCACCACAACGCTTCCCGCCTCGGGATAGGCCATGCGGAGCGCGGCCGAGGGACACGACTTCGCGCATTTCCCGCAGCCGATGCACCTCTCGAGGTCTATGACCGGCTCGCCCTTTTCATCGTACTCGATGGCGTTGACCGGGCAGACGGCCTCGCATTTCCCGCAGCCGATGCACGCGCCGGGGATCAGCTGTGCCTTGCCCCGTCTCCTTTTCCTCTTCTCAGCCATCGCCCCCCGGCTCTGTGCTATCCTTCCGTGGAAGGGCCGATTATCTTCCACGCTTCGAGCTTCTCCACGATCCTCGCCACCGCATCCCTGCGACGCTCCCCCAGACCCTCCACCCTCTCGGCCACCCTTCTCTCGGGCGCGAAGATTCGCCTCACCCAGGTCGGTGAGCCCTTAAGACCGATCGAGCCGGGCGCGAGCTTGAGCACCTCGTTGTTCCACACCGGGATCTGCTCCTCCTCCGCCCGGAGGCGGCCCGCGACCGCGGGGTAGCGCGGCCTGTTTATCTCCCTCACCACGGTGATGAGCGCGGGCATGCGGGCCTCCACCACCTCATACTGGTCGTCCAGCTTTACCCGTGCCCTGATGACGCCCTCACCCGGAGCTACCTCCAGCACGCGCTCCACGAGGGAGACCTGGGCATATCCGAGCCTGGTGGCCATGCCGGGACCGACCTGACCGGTATCGCCGTCTATGGTCTGCTTTCCGCAGACCACGAGGTCCACTGCCTGCTCCTCTGACAGGCGCTTCACCGCGGCGGCGAGAATCCTGCTCGTGGCGAGCGTATCCGAGCCCCCGAAAAGCCTGTCGGAGACCAGAATGCCGGCGTCGGCCCCACGGGCCATCGCCCTTCTGATCACCGGTACGGCGGGCAAGGGACCCATGGAGATGACCGTCACGTGCCCGCCGTACCGGTCCCTGAGGCTCAGCGCCTCCTCAACCGCGTGGTCGTCGAAGGGGTTGGTGATGAAGGGTATCCCTTCTCTTACGAGGGTATTCGTCACCGGGTCCACCTTGACCAGTGTCGTATCGGGAACCATCTTGATGCAGGCAACGATGTGCAAGGGTGCCCCTTCGCCTCTCCGTACTTCCCCACGGAACGGATTTAATTTTACACCTAATCGGCTTTTTTACAAGCTTTTCTCGTGGGATACCCCGGATTGAACCGGCGAAAGTTTAGTGATATACTAAGTACTCTGGGAAGATGCCTTATCACCGGTCCCGTGCGGTGGCAATGACCCGTTCACTCCCGGAGCCGTCTCTGTAATGTCATTCAAAGGAGGAGTAAATATGTTCGGACTCGGTTTCCCTGAGCTGATGGTAATTATGGTCATCGTGCTGATCATCTTCGGCGCCGGCAAGCTTCCCGAGATAGGGGGCGCCCTCGGCAAGGGGATAAGGAGTTTCAAGAAATCGATCAAGGAGCCCGACGAGATCGACGTGACCCCGAAGAACGACCAGGAGAAGCCGAAGGCGCCGTAAACAACATGGCAGGGGTTGCGTACGTCGGCATCGGCTCCAATGTCGGCGACGCCTTCGAGCATTGCCTGAAAGGCATACGAGAAGTACTCGAGGATGAGAGGGCGCTATTCCTCGCCCTCTCATCTTTTTATCTCACCTCACCTGTCTCCCCCATCGCACAGAGCGATTTTTTGAATAGCGTGCTCAAGGTAAGGTGGGAGGGCTCCGCGCCGGAGCTGCTCTCCCATCTCCAGGCGGTGGAGGCAAGGCTCGGCAGGGAAAGGAAGGTCAGGTTCGGTCCCCGCACGCTCGATCTGGACATCCTCCTCTATGACGACCTGATCCTCGACACGCCCGGGCTCACCATACCGCACCCGAGGCTTCACGAAAGAAAGTTCGTCCTTGTTCCGTGCCTGGAAATAGATCCGGGCCTGGTCCATCCGCGGCTGAAGCGGCCCCTCGGGGAATGCCTGGGCCTGATAGGGCCGGAGCAAGAAATAGGGTTCTTCGCAAAGGTGACGAGGGGCCAGGTGCTCGCCGGCCGAACCCGGCAGAGCGGCCGCGAGGGAGGAGATCTGCGGTGAACAGGGTAAGAGGCTGAAGATGAACGTGCTGACCGTCGACCTCGGCCGCTCGGCCGCGCGCCTCGAACGCCTGGACAGGCAGGTGGCGGACGCTTACATCGGCGGAAGGGGCGTGACGAGCCGGATCCTCTTCGATTCGATGGAGCCGGGGAAAGACGCCCTCGACGCGGCCTCACCGGTGATCTTCGGCACGGGGCCTTTGACCGGCACCCCTTTCCCCATGGGCGGCCGTTTCACCGCCACCGCAAAGTCGCCCCTCACCAACACCATCTTCAGTTCTTCCTGCGGGGGGCGTCTGGGTGTTTCCCTCCGCAAGGCCGGGATCGACGTGCTCGTGCTCACGGGCGCGGCAGGGAGCCCTTCCTACCTGTCGATCGAGGACGGCGAGGCCCGGATTCTGGACGGGTCCTCTCTGTGGGGCAGGGAAAAGGCCTTTGTCAAGGCGTCGTTGAGGGAAAAGCACGGGAAGGACGCCTCCATACTCCTCATCGGGCGGGCAGGCGAGACGGGCTGCCTCTTCGCGAACATCGAGAACGACGGGCGCTACCTCGGTAGGGGAGGGCTCGGCGCGCTCCTCGGCTCGAAGCAGATAAAGGCGGTTGTGGTGCGGGGCAGGGGCAAGGAGAAGCTGCGGCCGGCCGATGAGGAGCAGTTTTCCTTTCTCGCCTACGAATGCAGGAAGTGGCTCGCGGCGAACCCGGTCACCTCGCAGGGCCTGCCCGAATTCGGCACAGGCGTGCTCTTCAACCTGATGCGGGAGACCGGCCTCCTCTCCACGAGGAACTACCGCGAGGCTGCGCCCCTTGAATCAGCCAATATCTCGGGCGAGATGATGACACGCCTCCTCACGAGGAGGAGGGCGTGCCCTTTCTGCCCGGTCGCGTGCGGCAGGGTCACGCGATACGGCGACGGGCCCGAGTACGAGAGCCTCTGGTCCCTGGGTGCGAACCTCGCCCTCTTCGATCCTGAGAAGGTGGCCGAGCTGAACGCCCTGTGCAATGAGCTCGGCATGGATACCATTAGTGCGGGAGGGGTCGTGGGGCTGGCTTGCGAGCTCGCCGAGAAGGGTCTTGCCCCGATCCCCGTCGCCTACGGCGACAGCGCGGCGATCGGCCGCCTGATCGGGCAGATTGCGGAGCGCACGGGGCCGGGGCTGATGCTCTCCCTCGGCACGCGAAGGGTGGCAGAGCAGTTTCAGCTCCCCGATGCGGCGCCGGAGGTCAAGGGGCTCGAGCTGCCTGCATACGACCCGAGAGGTGCCTACGGCAACGGTCTCGGTTATGCCACCTCCAACCGGGGGGGCTGTCACCTGCCCGGATATTTCATAGGGGCCGAGGTCCTCGGGATCCCGAAGCTCTTCGACCGTTTCGCCGTCCAGGGCAAGGCGAGCCTCCTCGCCCTCTACCAGAATGCCTTTGCCTTCATGGATACCCTCATCCTGTGCAGGTTTGCCGCGTTCGCAATACCCGTCGACTACTTCGCCAGGGTGGCCAGCGCGGTGCTCGGCAGAAAGATCACCTGGGAAGAGGCCCTCTCCATCGGCGAGCGCCTGTGGAACCTTGAGAGGCTCTTCAACATACGGGAGGGGGTGGAGCGTGACAAGCTGCCGGAGAGGTTGGCCACCTTTCCCCTCGACCGGATGCTCCATGAGTACTATGGAGCCAGGGGCTGGGATGAGGCGGGCATTCCCTCGCCGGAGAAGCTAAAATTGTTGAATCTCCCCTAGGGAAGTGCTATTCTCACGGAGTTTCCATGACATCGGAGGATGGGTCGCTCATGCTGGAAGAGGGTACATTCGCCATGTTCCGCGATATCGGCAGGGACCTGTTCCTGCGCGGGCTTATCAGCTCCCACGCGGGCAATATCAGCCTCAGGATCGGGCAGAAGATCTGCATTACGAGGAGGGGCTCCATGCTCGGCAGGATCACCCGGGAAGACCTGGTAGAGGTCGACCTCGACAGGGCCGACTCCCACGTGCTCCGCGCCTCTTCCGAAGTGGTGGTCCACAGGGCCATCTACCGTGGCACGAGCGCCCTGGCCATCGTTCACGCACACCCGCCCTATGCGACCCTCCTCTCCATGCTCCTCGACGAGCTTATCCCCGTTGACTCCGAAGGATCCTACTTCTTCAAGAAAGTCCCGGTGGTGAGCGTCGAGAAGACCATCGGCTCCACGGAGGCGGCGGAGCTGGTGAGCGAATTGCTCAAGGACTACAGAATCGTGATGATGAGGGGCCACGGGAGCTTCGCCAGGGGAGACATGCTGGAGGATGCGTACATGCTCACGAGCAGCCTCGAGGCCTCCGCCTTCTATCTCTATCACTTGCAGGGCGGCAAGGAGTACCGGCTCTTCTCCGATAAATACAAAACCTGGTAGGGAGGTAGGGATGAAGTTCTTCATCGATACGGCGAACGTGGAAGAGATAAAAAAGGGCCTCGAAATGGGACTGGTGGACGGCGTCACCACGAATCCCACCCTTCTGGCCAGGGAAAAAAGGCGGCCGGAGGAGACGATCAGGGAAATCCTCTCCCTGGTTCCCGGCCCGGTGAGCCTCGAGGTGATCTCGAAGGAGGCAAAGGGGATGATAGAGGAGGCGAGGAGGCTCGCTTCCATGGGAGAGAATGCGGTCGTCAAAATCCCCATGACCGAAGAAGGCATGAAGGCCGTGGGGGTCTTGTCCCGGGAAAAGATCAGGACGAACGTAACCCTCGTGTTTCAGCCCCTCCAGGGCCTGATCGCGGCAAAGGCGGGCGCCGATTACGTGAGCCCCTTCGTGGGTCGCCTCGACGACATCGCGTGCCCGGGCATGAAGGTCGTCGAGCAGCTCATCACCCTCTACGGAAATTACGGCATCGAAACGGAAATTATCGTGGCGAGCGTGCGAAACCCGCTCCACGTGCTCCATGCGGCCATGATGGGGGCGGATATCGCCACCATCCCTTTCAGCGTCCTGGCGCAGCTCATGCATCATCCCCTCACCGATATCGGCATCGAGCGGTTCCTGAAAGACTACGAGGCCCTGCCGAAGTAGAAGCTCGGTCTTCGCCTGCTCACGGCCCCCAAACCGGCGGAAAGGCTCCGCCGGCCGGCCATTTAAGAAAGCGGGCGCCTTGCCGATAGATCTATCGATGGGCACGCCTCGTGCCCCCGGGGGGATCGCCCCAGCGCACGCGTCTCCCCCTGCAGCGGGAGAGGAAATGACCGACACGGTTCTGCTCGTGGATGACGACGAAGAGATGGTCGACACCATTCCCGGACTGCTCCAGAAAGCAGGGTACAAGGTGGAGGTTTACCGCCACAGCCTGGATACGCTGCTCGTTTTTTTCACCACCCCTTCCCGGTTCGACCTCGTCATTGTCGACGAAGATATGAAGGACCTCTCTGGCTCCGCCCTCGCCCGGAAGCTCCTCCATCTGAGGCCCAACCTCCCCGTTATCCTGCTCTTCGGGTCATGCGGGAACGGGGCCGGGCCGAAGACGGAGACCATCGGGATCAGCCGGTCTCTTTCCAAGCGGGCGGCCGACACGCTCCTGCTCGAAGCAGTCAGGGACGCCCTTCAGCGAACATGGCTTTACCGTCCCTCGCGATGAGAATCCTTTGACCCGTGCTCTCCGACCGATCCATAGCCCCTTAGCATTTGGCTGCCTGTTATTACGATAGTCCCGGTGAGCCTGGTGAAATACCCCCTTTAACCCGCCCTCTCCCCTTCTTCTTTTTTTCCGCCTGGAAGAATCGCCGAACGGGTATTATATTCTAGTGTTGAAAAGGAGCGAATCCTCAGGTGGTGTCTTTCTGGAAGACCGAATAAACATCCTCGTCGTCGACGACGAAGAGACCCTCCTTGCCCTCATTCAAGAGGTGCTCGAGGATCGGGGGTATAAGGTCATAGCTTCGCCGAGCAGCAGGGCGGCCTTGCACATGTTCTCCGTGGCCCCCTCGAGATTCGATCTCGTCATCGCCGACGAGAAGATGCCGGAGTTGTCTGGAACCGACCTCGCGGAGGAGATTCTGCGCATCCGGCCCGACATCCCTTTCATCCTCCATACGGATTACCCGGACGTGCCGAAAGAGGAGAAGGCCACGGGCGTCGGCATCCGCGCCATCGTGCGAAAGTCGGGCAGCATGCGCGACCTCATCGCCTGCGTATGCCGCTTCGTCGACTCTTGAGCCGGGCGCGGCTGGCGTCGGGGCCGATCCGGCCCGACAGCACGGTCCACTGAAGGATCACTCTTTGAACTTCAGCCCGCCGAGGACGAACCGGAGGGCCGACTCCGCGATTTGATCGATGCCCTCCTTCCGGCCGTAGTCGAACCAGTAGGTGGCCCACGTAAGCATGCCCAGCACAAAGAGGGCCCCCCAGGAGGGCCTGATATCGCTCCCGATCCTGCCCCCCGACCTGAGCTCGCCTATGGTGTCCTTAAGGAGCGTGTAGTGCTGTTTCCATTCCTGTCTTACTTCCCGAAAGTACTTGTCCTTTCTGGCCAGCGTGTCATGGATGAGGACCCGAAGCTCCGGGTGAAGACCTATGACCCTCACATAGGTGCGGACCATAAAAGTCAACCGCTCGAAGGGATCGCTTATGGAGAGGGCTTCGGCGAGGTATGGCTTCAGATCCCGCTCCATCGTTTTCTTGTGGACGGCAAGGAGGAGGCTGCGCTTGCTCCCGAAATAGTGGTAGAGGGTCGGTCTCGTAAGCTTCGCGGCGACGCAGATGTCGGTCGTCGAGACGGAGGCGGTGCCTCCCTTCTTCACGAGAAGCTGGATAGTCGTTTGAATGATCCTGCCCTTCCTCTTCTCGGAGGTTTTTCCCCTCTTGCTGCCCGAGGCCATATCCGCTCTCGCATAGAGAAATCGGCTGTAATACGGCTGTGAGGACTATTTAATCAGCAAGCCGGTCGATTTGTCAATTTATATTGACCGGGGCTGCTTCAGGAATGGGTCGGACTAACTCAAGACGAGGACAAGGAGGGCGGGATATGGCAGGAAAGGGTCTCTGGCTTCGGGGCATCGCCCTGGGTGCCGTGGTGCTCATGGCAGCGGCGGCAGGGCATGGGTTCGACGGGAATGACGTGCTGAAGCTCAAGACAACGAAGCGGTGCAGGAGCTGCGACCTCTACGCGGCGGACCTCGCGGGCGCGAGTCTCAGCCGCGCGGACCTGACGGGCTCCAACCTCGCGGGGGCGAGGCTCACGGGCGCCATTCTCGCGGGGGCGTACTTGGTCAATGTGGACCTCACGGGCGCGGACCTGACCGGCGCGGACCTCACGGGCGCCGAGCTCATCGACGCGCGGCTCACCGGGGCCATTCTCACGGGCGCAAAGCTGGAAGGCGCCGTGTGGACGGACGGCCGCACGTGCGGGCCGGGCTCCCTCGGTGTGTGCAAATAGGGCATGGTCCACGAGAGGCATGGGTTAAGGAGCATAGGGCCGCGCAACCGTTCCCTGAACACCCTTCCCTGAACGTTTGCAAAGATGCCCTTGATTTGGTACCATTTGTCCGCCTTCTTCATGCTGCCGCTCTGCCCTGGCGCAAAGCTGCGCAGGAAGGACCGATCCCTGCGGATGGCCACCACTGCCGCCGACGGACAGAAAGCATGCTATGTCAACGAAGAAGCGCCTGCTCATAATCTCCCTGCTCCTCATGATCGCCGGCTTCATCGCCTTCTGGCAGGTGACGCAGTGCGATTTCATCAATTTCGATGATAACGATTACGTCACCGACAACAGGCACGTAGAGGACGGCCTCACCGCAGAGGGCATCACCTGGGCGTTTACCACCGGCCATGCCTCGAACTGGCATCCCCTGACCTGGATCTCCCACATGGTCGACGTGGAGCTCTTCGGGCTGCAGCCGGGATGGCATCACCTCACCAATCTCCTGTTCCACCTCGCCAGCACGCTCCTGCTCTTTCTCGTCCTTCACCGCATGACGAAAGCCCTCTGGCAGAGCGCCTTTGTGGCGGCACTCTTTGCCCTCCACCCGCTCCACGTGGAATCGGTCGCCTGGGTAGCAGAGCGCAAGGATGTCCTTTCCACCTTCTTCTGGATGCTGACCATGGGGGTCTATGTCTCCTACGTTGCCCGGCCCGGGCTCGCGCGCTACCTCACGCTGCTCCTCTGCTTTGCCCTGGGCCTGATGGCAAAGCCCATGCTCGTCACCCTCCCCTTTGTCCTGCTCCTTTTGGACTACTGGCCCCTTCAACGCCTGGAGCAGAAGAAACCACTTCAGGAAATCCCGAAACCCCTGTCCAAGGCTAAAAAGAAGGGAAAAAACAGAACACCTCTGGTAAAGGCCCCGGTGCAAAACACCCCACTGCAACCGGGAGGTCACTGGGGATTGGTTCGTCCTCTCCTCGTAGAGAAGATCCCCCTCCTTGTCCTGGCCGCGCTCTCGAGCATCGTCACCTACCTCGTCCAGTATCGAGCTGGGGCGGTAGGGTCTCTTGAGGCCCTTCCATTGAGCGTCCGTATGGCGAACGCCTTTGTCTCCTCTATCACCTACACGGTCAAGATGCTCTGGCCCGCGAACCTCGCCGTCTTCTATCCTCATCCTGCCTCGTGGCCCCTCTGGAAGGTCCTGGGCTCGGTCGCGCTCCTTACGGCCATCACCGTGCTCGCCATCAGAGGCGCAAGGAAGCGCCCCTATGCGGCAGTGGGATGGCTCTGGTATGTGGGGACCCTGGTGCCGGTCATAGGGATAGTACAGGTGGGCAGCCAGGCCATGGCCGACCGGTATACCTATATCCCCCTGATCGGGCTCTTCATCATCGTCGCATGGGCCGTTCCCGAGCTTCTGGACAAATGGTCCTATCGAAGGCAGGCCCTCGTCGCTTTATCGACATTGTGCCTCCTCTGCCTGTTCCTCCTCACGTGGAGACAGGTCGGTTACTGGCGAACCAGCATCGCCCTGTATGACCATACCCTGGAAGTTGCCGGTGCTAGCAGCGTTATCCATAACAACCGGGGATTGGCCTATATCGGCCTCGCCGATTACCCCCGGGCGATTGCAGATTTTGAGAGGGCTATCGAGATCGATTCGAGGTATGCGGGTGCCTATAACAACCGCGGATTGGCTTACAACGGCCTCGCCGACTACGCCCGGGCGATTGCAGATTTTGAGAGGGCCGTCGAGATCGATCCCGGGTATGCGGGTGCCTATAACAACCGGGGATTGGCCTCTATCGGCCTCGCCGATTACCCCCGGGCGATTGGAGATTTTAACAGGGCTATCGAGATCGATCCGAGCTATGGGGAGGCCTATAACAACCGGGGGGTGGCCTATGGCAGCCTCGGCAACCATACTCGGGCGATTGCAGATTTTAACAGGGCTATCGAGATCGATCCCGGGTATGCGGGTGCCTATTACAACCGGGGGGTGGCTTATTCCAGCCTCGGCAACCGTAAGCACGTGATCGACGATATAAGAACAGCAGCACGCCTTGGCCATAAAGGGGCAAGGAGCTTCCTGAAAAGCCAAGGGATAAGCTGGTAGGGGTTCAGGGCACTATCACGATCACCATAGAAAAGCGCGTACCGCGAGATATGCCCTTGAGGTGAGGCTTTTTTAGGAAGTACGCAAGCCCCGGATGAACCTCAATTATATTGAGGCGCGCAGAAGTCCATCCATAACTTAATAACTAACTCCCCTTAGGAGCCGTGAACAGTACGGGAAAGGGACCGGGGGCACCATTGTCATCGGATAGGTCCACTCTCCGGAAGGGGCATGGTGAAACTACAATGGGACTCTCCGCATACTCCATCAGCACAGGTGTGCAGGGCAAACGGGAGGCAATGTTCCCGGCGTTGGAGACGAAAGTGGTCTTTCCGTGAGAGAAAGAGGGCTATAGGTTCCAAATGCGTTTGCCCTATTCATATTGACTATGGGCCTGGGGAATCTTAAAATAGAGGCGTGATTCACCGTGTCAGAACACATCCTGATGACGTGCTGAGGAGGGTCGCCGGGGAAGTCCGGGAGATCAACGACGAGATACGCGAGCTCTGCACGGATATGGTGGAGACCATGGGCGCGGCTCACGGTGTGGGGCTGGCGGCCAACCAGATCGGCAGAGCCCTGCGGATCATCACCCTTGAAATGGGCGGTGAGAAGGAGAAAGACCCTCTCGTGATCATCAACCCCGAGATTATCGTGGTGGAAGGGGAAGATGCGGGCGAGGAGGGGTGCCTGAGCATCCCCGGGTTCTACGAGATCGTCAAGAGGGGAAAGAAGGTGGTGCTGAAGGGTAAAGACGTGGAAGGCAAGGAATGCACGGTCGAGGGGAACGACCTCCTGGCCCGGGCCATGCAGCACGAGGTGGACCACCTGAACGGGATCCTCTTTATCGACCACCTGAGCCCCATCAAGAAACAGCTCTTCAAACGGGAATACGGAAAAGAGCGGAAATGAAGGTGCTCTTTTTCGGCTCCTCGGGTTTTTCCGTGCCCGCCCTGCACGCGCTGCGCTCCTCCATTTCCTGTGTGGTCACGAAGAAGACGAAACCCCAGGGCAGGGGCTACGTGCTCGGGGAGAACGAGGTCGGCCGGGCTGCCTTGTCCCTCGGTCTCCCGGTGGAGGAGCTAGGGTCATTCAAGGATACAGAGGCCCGGGACCTCGCGGACCCGGTGCCCGATCTCCTCGTGGTCGTCTCTTTCGGCCTCATCATACCCAAATGGTTTCTCGACTTACCGCGCGTGGGCGCCGTCAACGTGCACCCTTCGCTTCTCCCGAAATATCGCGGCCCCTCCCCGCTCCAGTGGGTCATCTGGAACGGGGAGCGAGAAACGGGCATCACCGTCATAAGGATGAGCGAGCGGATGGATGCCGGCGACATCCTCTACCAGGAGCGCGTTCGCCTCGAGCCCGAGGAGGATGGGGCAACCCTTTCCCGCCGCCTTTCGCTCAGGGTCCCCGAGATCCTGCCCGCGGTCGTCGAGGAGGTGGGAAACCACGGGTTCGAGCACGTCGTGCCCCAGAAGGACGACGAGGCCACCTATACCCGCATCATCACGAAGGAGATGGGGAGGATAGACTGGCACGGAGGGGCAGCCGAGATCGTGAGGCACGCCAGGGCCGTGGTAGAGTGGCCCACGGCATACACCTTCCTCGAAGGCAAGATGCTCAAGGTCTTTAAGCTCAAAGCGGTCCTCCACGGGAACAGCCAAAAGGCCGATCATGGTACCATTCTTGCAAGCTATGCGGACGGGTTAGAGGTAGCCGCAGGAGAGGGCTCCCTCATCCTGGAGGAGGTCCAAATGGAGAACCGGAAGAGGATGGCGGCTTCCGAGTTTGCCAGGGGCTACCGGCAGATTATCGGAAAACGGCTCGTCTGAATGGGAAAGCACATTTTTTTGTTGACAGAAACGACCTTTCCCTTCTATTATCAGGGAGCCTCCGCGAAAGGAGCGGCAAATAGGCCTATTTCTATGACCCGATGGATCGTTTTTTCCCTTGCGGCCGTCTTCCTTCTCCTCCAGGGATGTGGAGGGGCAGGGAACGTGGCCGACCGCTCATACCTGTCAACTCCCGGCCAGGCCGTGGTGCCGGCGCAGCCTCAAGCGACCCCGACAGGGGAGGGGGAGCACGTGGCGCCGGCGACGGAGGCGACGAGGACCGACACGGTAAGGGAGGAGCAGCCGAGAGCGGTCCAAGCAAAAACGGGTGGGGAGAGGGTTGGCGAGGAAAGACTAAAACCTGTGCTCCGGGAAGCAAAGACGCGGGAAGGGGATCCGTCTCTTCTCCTCCGTCAGGACGACGCCGAAGAGGACAATGTCTCTTCCCTGCTCTCGGCAGACTATCTGGGACAGTTCGACATACCGGTCGTCTTTAACGACGCGGTCGAGTACTTCGTCAAGTATTTCACTACGGAGAGGAGAAAAGTTTTCGCCAACTGGCTCAGGCGGTCGAAGCGCTACGTGCCCATGATCAAGGATATCCTGCGGGAGCACGGACTGCCCGAAGACCTCATCTACCTGGCCATGATAGAGAGCGGATTCAATCCGAAAGCCTATTCTCCGATGAAGGCCTGCGGACCATGGCAGTTCATCTATACCACAGGAGGCAGATACGGCCTTCGGGTCAACCACTGGGTGGACGAGCGGAGGGACCCGGAGAAATCGACCGTGGCTGCCGCCCGCTACCTCAAAGACCTCTTCAACCAGTTCGGCACCTGGTATCTCGCGGCTGCGGCATACAACGCGGGGGAGAAAAGGATCGAGAAGTCCATCGAGAAGCACGAGACCTACGACTTCTGGGAGCTGACCAAGTACAACACCCTGCCGAAGCAGACGAGGGACTATATACCGAGGCTTCTCGCCGCGGCCATCGTGGCGAAGGACCCGGAGAGGTTCGGCTTCTCCATTACCGACTATGACCAGCCTATAAAGTTCGTGACGGAAAAGGTGCCGGGCGGCACGTCTCTGAGCGCGGTCGCCAGGGCGGCCTCCACGGACATGCTTATGGTGAGGGCGCTCAATCCGGAGCTTCTGACCGGCATCACGCCGCCCGACGTGGAGGAGTATGTCATCAAGCTGCCCGAAGGGATCGGACGAGAGAGGTTCCGGGAGCACCTCGATGCATCCGTGGAGAAGGGACGGAAGGTGCAGGACGTATGGACCTATGTCTTGAGGAAGCGCGATAGCCTCACCAGGGTCATGAAGAGGTATATGGTGAGCTACAACGACCTTCTCCTCGTCAATGCCTGCGACCAGCAACTGAAGCCGAAGCCGGGCAGCGTGGTCTATATCCCCAGGTTTGACGGCCGCGGGGAGCCGGTTGCCCCAATCCGGGAAGCCCGGCTGGAGGCGAAAGAGGCGCGGCCGCAGCCGGGTGCGCACAAGCGGGCTGCCCCGGTCAAGGCGGCAATGCGGACAGCCCCGGTCAAGGCGGCAATGCGGACAGCCCCGGTCAAGGTGGCGGCGCGCACCGATACCAGGTCCGATTACCACGTCGTGAAGCGGGGGGAGAGCCTCGCGGCCATCTCTGAGAAGTACGGCATCGATGTGGCGACGCTCAGAGAGATCAACAAGCCCAAGCTGAAGAAGGGGCAGATCTACCCGAACATGAGGCTGGCACTGACGAGCCACGCCGTGAAGAAATCGGAAAGGCCCGGGAGAACCGCTGTCTATCACCTCGTGAAGAAGGGAGAGACCCTTTCAGCTATCGCCGGGAAGTATGACCTGGACGTGCAGACCCTCAAAGAGATGAACGGCCTCAAGCACGGGAAGGTGCACCGCGGCATGAAGCTCAGGGTGGGCGCGGCGAGGGGCTAGACCTTGAGCACGAGGTTGATCATATCACCCCTTGAAAACCCCATGGCATGAAAGAATTGTAGCAGATCCCAATCGTTCCAGTTGACGAGGGTATAGATGGTGTCGACCCCGTACTTTTTCAGGTTCTGCAGGCACGTGTTGGCCAGCTCTTTGGCGATGCCCCTGTTCTGGTAATCGGGGTCTATGCCTATGGTGTCGATCCAGCCGATATTGTTCGGCACCTTGAACTCCCAACCGCTTATCTCACCCAGGATGAAGCCTATCACCTTTCCGTCGATCTCGGCCACGAGAGAGGCGTCATGGGGCCTCGACTCCGCCTGTTTTACGATCTTCGTAAGCCAGTAATCCCGGCGCGTCTCACCGAGCACTTTCGTATCGATATCGACGATAAAATCCAGGTCATCCTTCTCCATGATCCTGATAAGGAGCTTGTCCATAAAGTTGCTCATTGCGGTGCCTCCTCGACCTCCATTGTTCCCCCATTGTGAATTTTATAACATAGGCGGAAAAGGGAAATCAAGGATGATTGGCGATGAGCGACCTCCCTGCTTGGCGCCCGAGCTCTTGCCCTGTAATGCCGAGGCCTCTCAGGTATCCCAGCTTCCTCGTCTTGACCACGCAGAAGAGGCGCTTCTCGGACCGGAACAAGCGCACAAAGGCGGCGTCATCAAGGAAGAAAGGCCGGGCATCGCCATATTCGGACCCCATCTCGAGCTCCCCTTTGGCCGAGACGAGATAGACGCGCTGTCTGGTATAGAAGGGGAGGGTCTCTTCGAAGGAGCCGTAGTCGGCGACGAGCTCGCCCCGGGCTGCGTCATGGTCGATCAGGAGGGCCAGCCTCTTCGTGGTGTTGAGGTCGTCGATCACGCCCATGCTGCAGAGCAGACCGACCATCAGCACGGCTTCGAAAAGAAGAAGACCGAGAAAGAGAGAGGAAAAGCTTACCTTTCGAAGGACGAAAAAGAGCACCAGGAGGAGCCCGGATGCGGAGATGAGGAAGGCGAAGAGCTTGAGCCCGGATGGGGGTAGGCCTGCCTCGGGGAAAAGAAGGGCAGGGTACCCGGCGAGCACACCCGCGGCATAGAGAGCCCCGACGCAGAAGAAGAGGGAGAAGATCGCGATGTAGACGCCTTTCTCCATTCGCGGGGCCGCCTTTCCTTGCCAGGCCTCATGCACGAGCCATCCCAGGACAAGGCAGAGGACAGGGAAGACCGGGAGGATATAGGGGGGGAGCTTCGACTGGGAAAGGCTGAAAAAGACGAAAACCACCGCGCTCCATATGAGAAAAAGGCGGAACTCCCGGCGCCCCCATACGGCGAGGAGCGCCCGGGGCAGGAAGATCGACCACGGGAAGAGGCCGCCGAAGAGTACCGGCAGGAAATAGTAAAGGGGCCCGGTGCGCCGGTGCTTCGAGGTGAGAAAGCGGAGGAGGTT
>Ga0326727_10009889_pt1 | contig 23097 bp, 21 predicted proteins | sample MB2enrmetagenome_FD_207643 | JGI IMG/M metagenome (GOLD analysis project Ga0326727, IMG submission 207643) | Lab enriched peat soil microbial communities from McLean, Ithaca, NY, United States - MB29MY | ecosystem: Environmental > Terrestrial > Soil > Wetlands > Peat | place: USA: New York... | reverse complement strand
GCGATTCGTTCACGGCTCTTCAAAACCTACCGGAGGTTCAAATCCACTTCCCTCCGCCACCCAGTCTGGAATGATGCAAACGCTCGGCGTAGCCGGAGCTCGATGCGTTTCCCGATTTCAGCGCCTTCTAGTGGGAGGACGAGCAATGGTGGAGCAAACGGAGCCGGAGTTGTATTCAACCTGACGCCACATAGGATGCTCGCCAATTTGGGAACGCTACCCCCTCCAACTCTAAATGGACGGGGTTTCTGTGCAATAACGGCAACAAACTGGGTCTCTGTTGTCAGTCGAACTGCGTCGGCCATTCAGGGTGAAACAAATGCTCGAAAACGCGGGCTATTTGGGCCGGGGTCACACGCGTTAGAGACAGCGGCGGTATCTCATTGTGGGCGAAAAAACCGACAGCATCCGTCTCCTGCTCTGCATGGGCGTTCCCACCAACGATGTCGCACAGAAAAAAGAGCTTATAGGCATGGTACGGGATCGGAGGGTGGCCGTGAAGGTTGCGGTCCAGCAATGCCAAGAGCTTTCGAGCCTTTACGTCGTAACCGGATTCCTCCTTGACTTCTCTGACCACAGCTGTGCTCGGGGAATCTCCTATGTCTGCCCATCCTCCCGGCAATGTCCACTGGCCATCTTCCTTTTCCCTAACAAGAAGTAAACGTTCCTCATGGAAGGCGGCGGCTCGCACATCCACCTTTGGTGTTGCGTAACCAACATCCGCGCCGAGCAGTTTGACAAAATAGTCCGCACTGCGTTCCCCTGAACCCGCAGCCATCATTTCGGCTGCCACCGTCCGAATCGATTCGTAGCGCTCAATGTCAAAAGGATCTTTTGCGTAGGTGAGCCCGGTTTGTGCGATGGCCTGCAATCGCTTTGCCCACACCAGCCATTGGGGATCCATATTGTCCTCTCTCCGATAACGGCCACTCAAGTACCTTAAATTGTTCTAAGGTCATATGTTACAAGTCGCAACAACAATCATCGAGGTCAAAGTCCCAACTCGCCCTGACAGCGACTAACTTTCCTTCACAATTGCGAGACGAGATCCGAAACGGGCCCCAAGACACCGTCCCGTGAATGTCGGACGCGCTCGGTCGTAAGCAGCACCATCGAAATGCCGCGCTGGGGATCGTCCCACGCGATCGTGCCTGAAACGCCGTAATGGCCGAATGTGCTGGCCGAACAGTGCAAGCCGAAGGCGGGAGCCCGCTCAGGATTCGAAAACAGTGCGGACAGACCGTATCGATGCCAAGTCGGGCTTGCCTTGAAGTAAGCATCGTGGCTGTTGGCTAACATCCAGCCGAGGCCCCAGGGTTGATTCAACCCCTCACAATGGTTTCGCAACATCTCTCGAGCCGTCTCACGCTTCAGGGGTGTGTTTCCGGGATTCGCAAAGTAGTGAATAAAACGCGTTATGTCAGGTGCGGTCGAGTGAACTCCACCCCAAGGCGTGCCCAGTTCGCGATGGTAGAGAGTATTCGGATTCACCCCGTCCGACCCAGACTGGTTCTGCGCTATGGATTCGATGGTACGTCCGCCTAAGCCTAGGGAGGTTGCGTTCATTCCCAACGGTCCGAATACTTCAGTCTTAAGGAACTGTCTCAAGGGCAAATGGGTGATTCTTTCCATAATCTCTTTTATGATTAGAACGCCAAGATTAGAGTACGAGAGCGTGCTCCCCGGCTTGAAAAGCAACGGTACCTTGCAAGTTGCTGCGAACATCTCGTTCAGTCCAGCTTGTCGCGCCATCAGTTGCCGGATTTGCGGAAGGTTGTCGGGCAATCCCGCAGTGTGGGTCAGAAGATTCTGGATCGTGACCTCTTCACGTTCACCACCCTGGAACTCGGGTATAAACTTCACCACACGATCCTGAAGAGAAAATTTGCCACGATCCCTCAGAACCATTGCGCCCGTTGCGATGATCGGCTTACTTATGGACGCGATATCAAATACTCGCTCGGGCGTGCCGGCAGTACCGTAGGCTTTTGTAAAACGCTCGGCCCGGTAGCATACGTCTAGAACGGCCGCATTGACGTCGGGCGAACTGAACCAGCCCGGAGAGGCGGCCTTATCGAGGATCTTTGAGGCCGCTTGTAGCGGATCGATCGACAACAGGCTCGCCATCACTCCATAAGCGAATTGACGGCGTGTAATTGCCATATCCTTGAATGGGAAAGTATTACCTTTTCTTTCCCATACTGACAAGATGATTGATAAAGTCACCCTCCTTAGGGCAAAATCCAAAGCTTATCTTTGGAGGGTGTTCGTGGCGGACGATTGCGCGCTGCTTTTCGATCTGGGAGGAACGCATCTGCGGTGTGCCTGCCTGACCAAAAAGGGAGGAATTGGGAATATCACGAAGGAGCGGATTCGATCCTTTCGGGATGGTTTGTCGACCTCGGAGATATGGAATGAGATTCTAGGAAAGATCACAGCGTATACAACGGCTTCCGGAGGCCTAGTTGAGAAGTCGGCTCCGGTCGTCATCTCCTTTCCTGGCCCCTTGCATGAGGACGGACGTATCGTCAATGCGCCGACCCTTAGCGGGATAGACAACAATATTCCTGATATCAACATAGAACTGTCTAGGCGTACCGACCGTATCATACATATTCTTAACGATGTCTCAGCTGCCACTCTGTATCTCGCCCGAGAAAGTGCATGGGGCCGGTTTATCGTGGTGACAGTCAGCAGCGGAATCGGCAGCAAGGTTTGTTTCCGCAGCTCCGAGGGCATTACCCTTTTCGACAAGGGACCTTACGCTGGGGAGATCGGGCATCTCACCGTTGACGAATCCGAACAAGCACAGGTCTGCGATTGCGGTGGCCTGGGGCATCTCGGTGGCATTTCCTCGGGCAGGGGCGTCGAGCGTCTAGCCCGGCTGCAAGCAGCCGTCGATTCTCATGCTTTTTCGCGATCTCTTTGTCACAGCAAGTTTGGCGCCACGGCGGAGACTCTCAACAACGAGGAGCATCTCGTACCGGCCCTTCGCGCCGGAGACGCTTGGTCATTGCGCGTATTGGAAAAAGGGATCAATCCGCTAGCTCTGGTGCTGAATACCGTCGTTCTTGCACTAGGGCTCCAGGGAGTTATAGTAATTGGCGGATTTGCATTCGCCATCGGAGAGACCTATCTCGAATTGCTGCGACGAACGATTATGACTCGTTGTGACTATTCAGCCCTTAGCTTCTCTTCCGATATGGTTCGATTTGGAAACATGTGTGAAGAGGCCTGCCTTCGTGGTGCCGCGGAGTACGCCGTTATGCTTGGGCGCGGGCGCTTATGAAAGTTGCGATCATCGGAGGAAGTTCTTTCAGTACTCCGAGCCTGCTCAAGTTTCTCGATTCCAATAGAACTCCCAAAAAGATGGAGGTTGTGCTGGCGAGTAGGTCCTGCGAAAGGCTCGAGGCGATCAGCAGAGCGTCCCACTTGCTGGTTCGAGGAGAACTTGAAACAAGAACCGAGCTGATTGAAACCAACAACTGGGAGAAGATTCTCGACGGCGCAGACTGTGTTGTCATTCAGATCAGAGTTGGAGGCTTTGACGGCAGGTTGTTTGACGAAACATTCCCCAACAAGTACGGCCTATGCGGAGATGAGGGTCTAGGCCCCAGTGGCCTCTCCGTTGGCTGGCGAACTTGGCCGATCTTGGCCCCGATGCTAGACGCTATTGCGAACTTTTGTCCGAGGGCGTTTGTAATTCTGCTGACATCGCCATTAAGCCCCCTTGTCCGAGCGTCGCTCAAGCACGCTGATCTGAACCTGGTGGGAATCTGCGAACTTCCGTGCACCACCTTAGAAGAGCTGAGTCAATCCTTGGGACTGGAGACCAGAGAAGTGCAAGCCGACTACCTCGGAGTCAACCATCTCGGTTGGTTCTTCAATATTCGATCGGGTCTCCGTGATCTGTTGGAAGAACTCGAGGCGTTGAGACGATCATTTCCGCCTGGCGAGTTTTTGCGGACTCAGAGTTGCTTTGCAACGCGCTATCTGCGAATGCACTATGAGCCCGACAAAGTTCTAGCCGAGCAGACTTCGCAGCGGGGAGCGAGGGCTGAGGTTCTTAGCAACATTCAGAAGCAGTCGTACCTGGCGTACCGGAGCGGTCGGTTGAGTGAAATCGTCTCCGCTCTCGAAATGCGCTCTACTCCATGGTACACGCACGCTGTGGGGCCTCTACTGTTGCTGCTTGCCGGGAAGCAGGTTGAGACCCCGTTTTTCCTTTCCTCACGGAATGGCACATATGTTCCTTTCCTCGCTTCGGACGACATCATCGAATGTCGGTACCATTCGGCCGATGGCAAACTGGTTCGTTCGCCGTTGACCAGCACGCCACCGAAACACGTTGTCGAAAATCTGCTGCAGTTTGTCCAATTCGAGCGGGTTGCGACCGAAGCGATTATGAGCCACAGTGTTCCGTTGTTGAGAGAGGCGATGTCTCTACATCCATGGACTCGCGGCCATGCCCAGTTACAATCTATTGTTGATGAGATCGTGACCGTGAATGATGCCATGCTGATGGCGACTAATAAGGGAGGGCAATGAAAGTTTCGCGATACGACTACCGCTCGCAATTCGAACGATTGGACGATTTCGTGGCGGAACTGTCTACCATGATCGTGGGCGGCCATTATGTTTTGAGCGGGGAGGTCGCAGAATTCGAGAGAAGTTTCGCACAGTATCTCGGATGCGTTTTTACCGTAGGAGTAAACACAGGCACAGATGCGCTGCTATGTTCGTTGAAGGCCATGGAACTCCAGCCAGCAGACGAAGTCATCACGCAAGCCAATGGTTTCAATGCCACGGTCTCTGCCGTTTGCTTGGCAGGACTGAAACCGATACTCGTTGATGCGGACGAAGAGACTTTTTTGATGAACGTAGATCAAGCATTGGCGGTCGCGGGACCACAGGCGCGAGTGTTCCTGCCGGTGCATCTATACGGCAAGCCAACCCCGATGCGAGAACTGCTTCAAGAGTGCGCCAAGCGAGGTATCGATCTCATCGAAGATGCGGCCCAAGCCCATGGTGCGCGAATCGAGGGCCGACGCGTGGGTACCTTCGGCGTTCTAGGCTGTTTTAGCTTTCATCCCAGCAAGAATCTGGCGGCTGCCGGAGACGGTGGAGCTATCGCCACTAATCGTGCCGACCTGCAAGGACGATTGATGGCGCTTCGAGCGTTGGGTCAAGTCGGCCAGAACAATCACCTCCAAGTTGGCTACAACACAAAACTAGACTCGATTCAGGCGAAAGTTCTTGCTTGGAAGTTGCCGAGTCTGGACGCTTGGAACGAACAGAGACGGGGCATCGCCCGTTCGTATCGTGAACGCCTGTCGGGCCTGCCTCTTAGGTTTCAACTCTGGGATGAGTGCGAGGAGCACGTCTTCCACCTATTTGTGATCCGCACCGAACAGCGCGACAGACTTCTCGAGTATTTGCTTTCCAACAGTGTTGACGCTGTGGTTCGCTATCCGGTTCCAATCCACCTGCAACCTGCGTTTTCCGGATGTGGCTGGCGAAAAGGCCAGTTTCCGGTGGCGGAAGCGTTAGCGTGCGAGCTTCTGTGCCTTCCGGTCCGCCCAAATCTGACGATGTACGAGGTTGAATACGTTTCTGATTGCGTCCGTTCGTTTTTTGAAGGCAGTGCGATCCGCCGCGACTATTCGATACCCCCAACGTGGGGAGGATCGTGATGCAGGTTGCAATCATAGGTTGTGGCCGAATGGGGCGCGAGAGAGCGAGGGCGGCGGTCGCTTTCGGTGTGGAGACAATCTTCCTGTTCGACGAGGATCGCGTCCGCGCGGAATCGCTCGCTTCAGAGTGTGCTCGATCGCAGCCTGTCTTGGACTTGGCCGCCCTTATACAGACGAAGCCTGACGCCATATTTATCTGTACACCGCCATTCTGCCGGGGATGGCTGGAGACCCTTGCAATCAGCCTCGAGATTCCATTCTTCGTGGAAAAGCCGATCGGCGTCTCAGCGGATCAAGTTCATACGGTGCTCGACAATCTTTGCCAGCACCCGGTCCTAAACGCGGTCGGCTACATGAACCGGTACCGGAATTCAATTGCACATGCCCGGAACATTCTGAGATCGAGAAATATCATTGGCATGACCGCGCATTGGGTCGGGAAAAAATATGGCGTGCCCTGGTGGGCGGTGCGCGAGCAATCGGGCGGGCCGTTCAATGAGCAGGCCACACATTTGATGGACTTGTTTCGGCACCTTTGTGGCATAGCGGAAGTGCTTCAAGCGGCAGCGCGCGCGCCCGAAGGCATCGAAACAACCGTAGTCGTGATGTTAAGGCTCGCGGGTGGAGGGCTGGGCACCTTCCTTTACAGCTGCGAGGCAAAAGACAAGGACATTCTCATCTCGATCGAGACCACGGACGGAGTGTTGGCTCTGAGAGGCTGGGATCTCGAACTTGCACACAACTCCATTGATGGAAGCTATCCGGAACCCGAATCAAAGCCGATCTTCCAGAAGGAGACGCATGCTTTCCTGCAGGCAGTAAGCACTGGAGACAAGACTCTCATCCTCTCGGATTTTGCCGAAGCGTATGAGACTCAAACTACGATGGACAGCGTGACTAGAATGATCCGAGGCGATTTTCCGCGTACGCCCTCCAGTTAGTCCGCCGTAGCGAACAGAGCACGCATTGCGAGGCACGGCCTGCAAGCAATCCCGCGAAGAAACTCCGCTGCAGCTTGGTAGGATGCTGGTGTCAGAGACCGCACCGAATCGACGTGGCTCCGGCCATTTCGAAGATTCTCATATTCGGCGACAAGACTCACCGGGGCTTCCCCATATTCCTCTCGGAGCAGAAATGAGCTGATGTGATCTTTGTTCTCAAGCAGGATGCGGTGCTGCCCAACAAACAATCCTTCCTGAGAGTTTTTGCAAGGCTTGGAAAGAGACTTCTCAAGCTTGAGAATAATCTTAGCGAGTTCCTTGACTCTATGCTGGAGATGGCGATCAAGTTCTCCGTCGGCTGCGAGGTACAGCAGCTTATCTCCTGAGTCAGAATGCGGCAATCGCAATTTCTGGTACCAAGCGCGCAAGGCGTGCAGATTTCCCACCAGCTTGGCGGTGGTATAGAACTTCCTGCTTAGGTCGAAATACCGGTCGAGATCGTAGTCTCCATTCTGCCCGGGAGCATCCCCCGCAGCCAACTGGTTTTCCGCGACATCTTTGCGCACAACGGAACCCGCGGCCACCAACACGCCAAAGTCCAGATGAACCGGAGCAACCACTCCTGAGTTCCCGCCCACGAAGATCCTACGCGATTTTAAGAGGCATCCGGTTGCGTCGCCCATTAGACTCCCGAATTTGTCGCCCCGAGGATCGAAATTGAAGTGGACTGCCCCCGAGCCGACTTCGCTATGATCGTTGCGAGAACCGCCGCCGGTCAGAAGGACATCGCAGAAATTGATCAACGATCCTGCAACGACTCCGCAGGTAAATGTTGAATTCTTCAGGCCCACATTGTGGCCGGCCTCTGCTTCTTCTTCGAGCACCGTTCCCCCACGGACTTCAGCAAAGCCGCGAACCTTGGCCCCGTGTAATAGAACACAGTTCTCATAGCTTCCGGCCCCAATAACCACAGAAGGTCCGATTTGCGCCTCGTGAACACGAGCCAGGCCGGAAGTCCCAATATGTGCTCGCGTACCGATGAATGTCGTCGCGCCCGTGATCGTAGCATTCATCAACACCGCGCCCGCTGAGATCCGATCCAATCGCACATCCTCGGAGACGTAGACGCGTTCCGGTCCCCATACTCTTACTCCATTTTGTGCAAGCCACGAAAGGCGGGTCCGGTTCCCGTGATCGTCGTAAGAGAGGTCCATAAGAATGTGTAAAGAAGTTGCGATCAATCATTCTAGCGGATGCCAGGCATGAATCCAGCAATCCAACTCTATTCCAATCCAACTCTATTCCTGGGATGTCAGGCCCACCGCACATCTACCAACCACCACGGCTCTTGGCCTCAAGGGGTTCTAGAGATATAGTTAGTGTCCTAGATATGGCGCGCTAGATGGCAATCCAATCGGCATCGAAAAATGTTGCGAGATCCAAGTGCTTCCTTTGCGGTAAGGTCTCCGAGCAGGTGGTCTGGACAGAAAATGGTATCGAGGGCTTACTCTGCGGTTGCGGTATGGTCTATACCAACCAGTCCGCTGTCCTTGAATCCCTAGATCTGACGAGAGAGTTCCATCCGGATTACTTCTATTCCTTGCCCGCTGAATTCAAGGCCTCATGGGTGGCGCGAAATTGCCCCCAGGGCCGCTTAGTCGAGGTCGGATGTGGAGCCGGGTTCTTTCTTGCTGCCGCACGATCTCGCGGCTATGAAGTGATGGGGCTCGAGCCCAACCGGGCTTACGATCGTGAGTTGCAGCAAATGGATATCCCGGTGGTTCATGAATTTATCGAGAACAATTCGCTGCCGCGACGTAGCTTTGATGTCGTGTACCACTGCGATTTGCTGGTCCATTTTCCCGACCCGTTCCGCTCTTTGGCGGCGATGTGCGACTTGTTAAGCCCAGCGGGTGTCTTGTGCTTCGAGGTTGGGCTGTTGGGAGGAATTTCTCCGTCTTGGTATCCACTTGTGGGCAAAATAGGGCTCGGGCAGCACCTGTGGCTCTACTCGGATCGCGCGTTCAAAACTCTAATGCGAAAAGCAGGATTGGAGATTGTTCGCATTCAGTACTTCGGACTCGCGCCCGCGGTAATAGGCGGTAAGATTTTTGGAGTTTTAAATAAACGCCTGCTTCGTCCGGTTCTGCAGACTATTTCCCGCAATGGGGTGGAGCGCGCACTCCGATCGAATCAATCCTGCGCAAACTTCCTTCGGTACCGAGCTGGCAAGCTGTTCCCCCACATAGGTCCTCAGACTTTGCTTGTAGTCGCCAAGCCCTCAAATGTTCAATGACCTGCGAAACGAAAGCGTTGGGCTGGTTGGCGCAAACGGATTCATCGACTCCTCGATCTTAGGGGGGTGTCGCGAGCCTGCTGCAGTGCAGAGGACTGGCTGCGAATCACCAACACCGGCTCGGGAGAGGGCACACCAGTGTCGCCGACTGTCGTTGAGCCCGCCGATCCTGAGCATTTTGACAGTGGAGATGGATCAGACTTTTTGAACGGATTGCCGTCTCGAAAACGAGTCTCTAAGAAGGATTGTGCGTGACCCTTAGGAGGGGCTGAGCAGCACGACATGACGCAACGATACCTGCTAACTGGCGCACAGGGATTCATCGGCCGCCATATGGTCTCTCATCTATTAGGGCACTCTCCTCAATCGACCGTCCTGGGTGTAGGGCGGTCACTGCAGCAAGACGCGTTTTTCAATCATTCGTTGAGTTGCGGAGATCGCTGCGTGCCTGCGACTCTGCCCGAGTATTTGCGAAGTGGGCTCGGCACTCGATACCAATACGTTTCCATGGACATAGCATCCGCCGATTTTGCCTCGGTAGTGCGTGATTTTTGTCCCACGAAGGTGATACATCTTGCTGCCGCGCTGAGGGGCGCTCCTGACGAACTCATTTATCAAAACAACATTCGGAGCACCACTGCATTGCTACAAGCGATAGGGAAATGTGACGTTGCAATGCTGCTATTCGCCTCGAGCGGTGGCGTGTACGGGAAGCAAGACTATTTTCCAATTGAAGAAAGCGCTGCCACTGGACCGTTAGACTCTTACTCGCGAAGCAAACTTGACTCCGAGCATTTGGTGCGGCAGTTCGAGCATCAGTCTGGCGTCCCCACCGCTATAGCGCGCATTTTCAATGTGGTTGGTCCGGGGCAGGACGAACTTCATTTTGCGGGTCGTATTGCAGGCCAACTCGCTTCTATTCTAGCCTGCAAAGCTCAGCCCATTGTTCGAATGGGTCCCTTTTCAAGCACTCGTGATTTTCTGGACGTACGTGACATTTGCCACGGATTGGCGGTTATCCTGGGGTCGAATCACCGTGGTATCTATAACTTGGGCAGCGGGGTCGAGACCAACGTGGGTGATCTTCTTAGGGTGTTCCTGGACACCGCAGGTTTAACAAAGAGCGTACGGATCGAAAGCGACGCTGCCCGGATTGATCCTGTGCCGCGCCATGTCGCGAACATCGCACGACTGACGGATAAGGGTTTCGCACCCCAACATTCACTCGAACTTAGTTGCCGGGAAATGTTGGCCTATTGGGCGCGGTATGTTTATGGTACTCCGTAGAAGTGAAAACGAATGCACACTTCGCCAGTCCTCCAATCAACTTCATATCCACCTTCAGTCCATAGACGCCCCATAAAATGCATGTTATCTTGTCCCACGCTGTGGGTAGTCCACGGCTCCTCAATCGCACTTCCTGGAAATGAGGATAGGAGCAACATGAAGGGCAATGTTTGCAGGCTGGTGCCGGCCAGTCACGAACGTTCATATTTAGTGAGGCTTGCTCCAGGGATTTCGGAGGGCAATGTAGCAGAACTTGTCCAAGCGATTGACGGGCGCAAGTCTTTGCTGGTCACCACGCCAACTGTTGCGCGCCTCTACGCGAAGGAAATCGCCAAAAAGCTGATCGGATCCGGTCTTGACGTCAGCATGGTAATCCTGGAGTGTTCCGAGCAAGTCAAGACTCTTGTCGAGGTCGAAAGACTCTGCCAAGAGTGTTTTAGAGCTGGCTTGGACCGAAGGTCACTGCTGATCGGTTGTGGCGGTGGTGTGTGTACGGATCTCGTCACGATGGCCGCGGCGCTTACGCGAAGGGGTCTGAGTTACTTTAGGATTCCCACGACCTTGATCGGGCTTGTCGATGCGGGGATCGGTATCAAAGGATCTGTCAACTTACCGAACAAAAAGAGCGCCATAGGCATCTTTCGTCCGCCTGAACATGTTCTGCTGGATCCAGCATTTGTGAAGACGCTGCCGCGGGAATTCGTCTCGGACGGATTGGCTGAAATAATCAAAATTGGCGTTGCTTTGGATCCAATATTGTTCGCATTCCTCGAGCACTTTTCTGGTGATTTGTTGAGATCCACAACAACGGCCGACATGAGTAAGCTGACCGAGCTCGTCTGGCGCTCTTCGCTGCGCTTGTTGGAGGAGTTGGAGACCAACCTTTACGAGGACAAATCCTACAGGCGAGTCCTTGATTTTGGCCATACGTTTAGTCCCCTCGTCGAGTCTATGTCGGACTTTCACGTGAGTCATGGAGTCGCAGTTGCGATCGATATTGCGCTAAGTAGTGCGTTGGCCTTTGAATTAGGCCTGCTTTCAATAGAAGACCGAAATCGGATCCTCAGATTGCTGAGGGACGCTGGATTGCCGATTTGTTCTCCACTGTTGACTGCCGAGAATTGCATCAGGGCTTTGGAGGAGATCGAGGCTCACCGTGGTGGACATCTAAATCTGGTTGTCCCTTCCGGTATCGGGCATACCCTATTCATCACAGAAAAGCAAGAGCTGACTTTACCGGTGTTGGAGCGAGCGCTCCGTTTTCTCAATCAAGAAGCTCATGGATTACCTTTTGTTGGCCCGGTGAGTTCCTCGGTCATGAACGGAGCTTCTTGGGATTAGCACCCGGAAGGTAAGGGAGAAGCTCTCTTGGCGACCCGAACCGGATAGCCGAAGCTTCCGGCACTCCTCCGTCTCTTATGGATGCTGCACTCATCATGGCCGGGGGACGCTCATCGAGGATGCGCGCTAGCCTTGGCAGACATCACAAAGCTCTGGTGAAGGTCCTAGGCGTGTCGATGCTGGAACGCAACATTCTCACACTGCTCTCCCACAATGTGAGAGAAATATTCCTGGCGGTCGGTGCTGCCGAAAAATCAGTACTGGCGTTTGCCCGAGGTCGCGGTCGGAAAGTTGCGCGCTCGTGTGACGCCGAGCTAAAGATCTATATTGAAACGTTTCCCCTAGGTACTATTGGCGCGGCAAGAGCAATCAAGACAGCAGCTGACGATCTGCTAGTTGTGAATGTAGACAATCTAACCTCTCTTGACCTTACAGCGCTTCTCGATCACCATCGTGCAAGCAACGCTGTGCTAACGGTCGCCACGCACGTCGAACCTTTTCAGGTGCCATTCGGCCAGGTGTTAATCAAGGACGGTGAGATCATAGACTACCGGGAGAAGCCGATTCTGCCCATCCCGCTTTGCAGCGGAACATATGTGCTGAGCCGAACGGCTCGATTGAGTATTCCATCCGGCAGGCCCTTGGGCGCTCCAGAGCTTGTCCACATCCTTCTGCGCGCAAAGCACAAAGTTTCAGCATTTCCTCACTCTTCACCTTGGATTGACGTTAACGACTCCTCCTCGGTGGAGAAAGCAGAGGAGTTGATCATGGGCAACTTGCGAGGCTTCGAGTTGTGGCGCCAACCGGCGGCACAAGAAACTGCGACCCTGTGTGTGTTGAACAAAAGTAAGGTTGCCTTGCTGAAATCTGAGTTGGACCCAGCATCAGCGATTGCACGACTGCCGATGGAGAAGGTGCTTACCCAAGACGACAATTCTCTTCGCTGTGCTTATCGTTTGCGTAACCGGATGGGCTTACCGCGATTGGGGGAACCGTCTGTTCTTGCGTCTTTTGACGAACTCGATACGCGAAATCGGCAACGAACGCGTCATCACATTTTTGTTTCGGAGATCAATCCTAGCTTCCGGGCACCGATACGCAGTGGAATCTCATGGGTGCCTGTTGCTAATCTCTCCGCAGGTTCTCCTAATAGTCACGGAAGGTCGAGAACAATCGCGTATCTCCAACGATATGTCGCATCGCAGAATTCACATTCTCTCAATCATCGATGACCTCTTCTTCGGAGGAGATGAATATCGCTTGCACGCTTTTGCCCAGTCGTTAGATAGGCATCGCTTTGATCACACGGTCTTGACTTTGATGATGGAAGATCAAGCGATTGGGGAGAAGTATGGCTCCCTGCGAGATCAGTATCGGCAGTCAGGCGTTCGTCTATTGGACCTGGGACAACCCGCGTCGGGAGCCAGCGACCAGGGCGGGAAAACGATTACCAGGCGACTTTTCTCTGCAGGGGAGAAGATTTATAAGCTCGCGTCACTAATCCGGCAGGAAAAAGTGGATGTTCTCGATGTGCACCTGTCGCCGGCGAACCCAGTTTGCGCCGTGGCGGCTTATACCTCAGGGATTCCTTTCGCCGTGACGCTATATCAAGTCAATACGATGCAATCGCTCGGGTTAAGGCTGGCGGGACAGTTCAATCTGGGCAGCGCTGCGTTGTTGATCACCGACTCTGAATCGACATCCTTGCTTCTCAGCCGATGGCTCATGCATAGTCGGCCCATACGCGTCATACCGAACGGAACTTTACCGCCTCAGCCGTCGGTAGCGAAAGAAACGATGTTCAAGCTCTTAAACATTCCTGACCAGCCTCTGACAATCATCGGCCAAGTGAGTAGCCTATTTTCTTACAAAGGCCACCTCGTATTACTCGATGCTGCCAAGCGCGTACTGGAGCGGCATCCGGAGTGCTTTTTTCTCATGGTTGGTTATGAACGCAGTGACCGCGGTTACCGCGAACTGTTGCTCCAGCGCGCCGCCGCCCTCGGAATCGCAGACCGTGTAAGGATCGTCGGCTATCCAGGCCCCATCGGTGATGTGTGGAATATCATTGATATTCATGCGCATGCTTCTCTACTCGATTCGTTGCCGAATGCCCTACTGGAGGCCATGTCGCTGGGTAAACCTTCGGTGATTTCGTCAGTTGGTGGAGTTCCAGAGGTAGTCAAGCACGGAGTGAATGGATTTCTGGTCGCCCCGAATAACTCCGAACAGTTAGCTAAACAGTTGCTAGTGCTCATGAGCGACCCGAGCTTGCGCGCAACAATCGGGCAGGAAGCTCAAAGCACCTATGCCAAGTGTTTTCGCCCGGAGGCAATGACGAGGGCATTAGAAAAAGCATTCGATGACATAGTGGCGAAGAGCGATGCCTAAATACGATGAAGAGATGAGGATTACTTTCGAACTGTGCTGCCTCATCTGGACTCGAAGAATATTTCAGCCGGTTCTCTCAGATTCTAGAGAATCTGCCGGAACCGCAGCTGGGCTGTCAATCGTGGCTCACAGCTCGTAGCCGAAGGAGACGAATGCCGCGATCACGAGCGCTTTTGCGCTTCCTGATCTGCCCCCCGCTTCTAGTCCTCTAGTCCAGGGATGGTGGGACTTTCTCCGCGTTTCGTTCGCCCCGGGTGAGGATGGGGGTCTGGGTGATCGGGCCCCCGATTTCTAATAAACATTGAGAGTTAGTTTCCGGCAAAATCTACTACCTGAGGAAGGGGGATTTGCCGTGAAGAGGAAGCGCTTTTCTGTGGAGCAGATCGTGGGTGTGCTGAAGCAGGCTGAGGTGGGAGTGCCGGTGGCGGAGCTGATCCGGCAAGTGGGGATTACGGAGCAGACGCTGTATCGCTGGAAGAAACAGTACAAGGGGCTGGAGACCGATCAGGTGCGCCAGTTCAAACAACTCCAAGAAGAGAATGGCCGGCTGAAGCGGTTGGTGGCAGAGCTGACTTTGGATAAGGTGATGCTGCAGGATGTTCTGGCAAAAGAACTGTGACGCCCTCGCGGCGCCGCCCGGTGGTGAGTTATTGGCACGACACTTACCGGGTGAGCGAGCGGCGTGCCTGTCGTGTGGCGCGGCTGCCGGTGTCGACCTTCCGCTATGAGAGCATGCAGGAGCCGAGAACGGCGCTGCGGCTGCGGATTCGGGAGATCGCACAGACTCGGGTTCGATACGGCTACCGGAAGATCCGGGTGCTGCTGAGCCGGGAAGGCTGGAAAGTCGGGAAGAAACTGGTGTATCGCCTATATAAGGAAGAAGGCTTAACGCTGCGGCACAAGCCGCGACGGAAACGGCGGGCCGCGATGCATCGACGCGAGCGGTTCCGGCCCGACCGCACCCAACCAAGTGTGGGGTTTGGATTTCGTAGCCGACCAGTTAGCGGACGGGCGACGCTTCCGAGCCTTAACTGTGCTGGATCTATTCACGCGGGAAAGTCTTGCCATCGAAGTGGGACAGAGGTTGCGAGGAGAAGACGTGGTGGATCACTCGGCGAGTGATGAAGTGCGCCTGCGTCGAAGTCAGGCGCGAACTGCCGATCCAGTCCGAGTGCCGATAATACGCCAGCCCGGTCGAGTTGTAGATGGCGGTCGCGCCGCCGGGCAGCGGCAGGAACGCCTTGGTCAAAGTCTGTCCGTTCATGAGCGCCGTTTTACCCGCCGGGCTGTAGAGAATCTCGGTGTCGGTCGATCCATTCTGCTGCTCCACCATGCGGCCCAGAGCATCATACAACGGTCGCGGCATGCCACTTCTCGAAAAGCGCGAGAAGTGGCGCGCCCCCTTTTATCCCTCCTAAAAATGTGGCCCACCCGCCGGGGAGGTCTAGACCAAGTTGACTAGCATCCTACGGCGTCACTTCAAACACCGTGCCGCCAAAGTATAGACCGCTCACAGGGGTCGTGCCATAGAGGTTTCCCCCTTTGTCGAAGACCAGGCCAGCGTAGGGATAGGAGCCGTCGCCGGACTGACTTCCGAAACTGTAGAGCACCTTCTCCGTGCCTGCCGAGGTGATCTCGAATACCGTACCGTAGTCGTAAGCACCGCCCACCCTGGTCGTGCCATAGAGGTTTCCCCCTTTGTCGAAGACCAGGCCAGCGAAGGGACTGTAGCCGTCCCCGGACTGACTTCCGAAACTGTAGAGCACCTTCTCCGTGCCTGCCGAGGTGATCTCGAATACCGTACCGTTGTCGTAAGCACCGCCCCCATAGGTCGTGCCATAAAGGTTGCCCTTCGTGTCTAAGACTAGATCAGCCTCGGGACTGTCGCCGTCCCCGGACTGACTTCCGAAACTGTAGAGCACCTTCTCCGTGCCTGCCGAGGTGATTTCGAATACCGTACCAATGTCGTAAGCACCGCCCCCATAGGTCGTGCCATAGAGGTTTCCCCCTTTGTCGAAGACCAGGCCAGCGAAGGGATAGTAGCCGTCGCCGGACTGACTTCCGAAGCTGTAGAGCACGGTTTCGGTCTGGGTGGTATTGCTCTCTGTGAACTCTATATAGGGTGAAGCACCGCCCGTGCCGGTGCAGCTGCCCAGCCTCAAGTTATTGGTCTCCGCTGTCGTTCCCGCGCCTGCCGCGCACGTAGGCGCATCCGTGGTCCCACTTAAAACCACAACCTGCACCGTAACGGCCGAGCCGGAGTTGAAGTTGGCCTCCGAACCTTGTGTGTCGCCGACTACGTTGAACTCCGACTCGTTCCAGAAGCTCGCCAGATCGAGAACGCTATCGGATCCTGAAGTGCTATAAGCCTTCGTTCCGTTAGTGAACACCAGTGTATCGACGCCCCCTTCATTCGCTAAACCTGAGAGCACGAGCGTGCCTAGTTTGGTGATCGGCTCCTTAGGAACCGCAACAGCCTTGCTGTTCATGAAGCAATTGCTTTCGGAACTGTGCCACCCACCGGGGCAGGGATTGTTCCAATTGATCAGCCAATACTGGATAAGGGCTTGCTTTAGGCCCGACAAATAGACGAATTGCTGCCAGACGAGGCACTCCGCCGGGTTACCCGCGCCATTGCAGGTCGCCGTGTTCTTTGTGTTCGAATTGACCTGCAGCGAGTAATCATTCGCGCCACGCAGGCCCGTTTCCGTCTTCACTCCGGCGACCATGGGGAAGGTGCCGATCGTTGTATTGATCAGCCCCGACGTGACTTCGGCGGCATAGTCATTGCCATTTCCTACGGTTTGACTGATTCGCCCACTTCGCGGCATGGACGGGATGTTGGCTGCAACTACGCATTCAACCTTGTTCCACGTCAGGCTTGGGTAAGTGGTCTGAAAGCATCCCTCCGCAGGCACGGGGGTCTGCGCGATGGCTTCGCGCCAGATCTTCTGGTTGCGCGCTTCCGCGTCACCTACTTCTTGCCCGGCGAAGGCGAGCAAGGCTGCGCTAAGAACACCGGCCGCAATCGCGGTCCGAGCAAGTCGAGGCAAATGATTTATTTGTCTCATCACGAATCTCCTCTTTAGTTGGTTCAAAAAACGGACCACAGCGGGGTTGGTGGAAACCGGACTGTCAATTCCTCGATGAGAGAAAATGAAGGTTTTGCGAGGGCGGAAGGCTCGGCAGTGTATGTGACCGTTATCACAACCCATGATGATTCGACGTCCTAGTCGTCTTATTTGCATCGCCGCGCTTTGTGCGCTAAACTCGCGAGCGAATTAGGTTTAGTGCGTCGCGTGGCGATGCTGGCGACTCCCATAACTGAGTTTCTTTCCCAAGCTTGCGAACGCCGTGGCCCGAATCTGCGTGGTCGATTTCTTGCTATTGGATCGCGGCGCGTTCTCCCCTTGGAAACGACAGTATGAGCAATGAAGAACAGCAAAGCAACGGCCAAACGCTAAGCGGCGCTTAATTCTGCTTAAAGCATAGCCGTAACAAGCTGTTGTCAAGCACACAAGTGGGCCAGGCTTTCGAAAGATTCCGTTGTGAAGGCAGGAAATTGGTGCCCCACAAGAACCTGAATCGTTTCCGATTTGGTGAGTTCACTCTCTACCCCGAGGTGTGGGAACTTCATCGGAACGGCAGCAAGGTTGCGGCCGGATCTCAACCAGTGTTCCTTTTGGCTGCGTTGCTGGAAAAACCCGGACATTTGATCACTCGGGAGGAACTGATCAGTAAGCTTTGGCCGACTAGTAGATTTACGAAGAACAGCCTCAACGTCGCGGTCAACGCTGCACGCAGGTTGCTCGGTGACGATTTACGAAAACCAGAATTCATCAAGACTGTAGGAAGAAAAGGTTACTGCTTTACGCACAAAGTCGAGATCTTACCTGTAGCCTCCCAGACTCAGCGCCTCTCTGCAGCAGAGGGACACTATTGGAAGGCGAAGCAACTTTGGGAAATGAGGACACCGGTTTCCTTGAGAGAGAGCATCTCCCATTTCAAGGAGTCCATAAAAGAAGACCCCAGTTATGCATTGGCCTATTGCGGACTCGCGGACGCGTACACGATGGGTGCAATTCACGCCATCATGCCTCCTAAGGAGGCCTTTCCGAGGGCGAACAGTGCGATTCAAAGAGCCTTGGCGATCCAACCTGATTTGCCGGAAGCTAAGGTGTCGCGGGGTTGGGTTGACCTCTGCTTCCGCCGCGATACCGCATCCGCAGAAGGCTTCTTCCGTGAGGCCATCGATTGCAAGCCGCACTGCCCGTTTGCACATAATGGACATGCGCTTTTGTACCTGGCGCTCGGCCGGCCTCAAGATTCACTTGAAGCCCTTCAGTCTGCATGGAATCACGACGCCATTTCTGCGCCTCTGACGGCCTTGTTGAGCAATGGCCATTACTATGCGCGAGAATTTGAAAGGGGGGTTCAAGAAGGTCTAAAGGCCGTCAAATATGAGCCGGTTTTCCCTGTTGCTCACGCGTGCCTTGGACAGGCTCTGACTCAGATCGGTCGTTTCGAGGAGGCAATTCAACACTTAGAACTGGCAAGGGATCTGTCCGGGAGGAGTTCCATCATGTTGGGGCTGCTCGGCTACGCATATGGAAGGAGTCAGCGGAGTTCGGAGGCACTATCCATCCGTCAAGAATTGTTGGAGCGTAGAAAAACCGAATACGTACCGGCGTATTTCGTCGCTCAAGTGTTCTTGGGAGTTGGTGAGAAGGAAGATGCGTTGGACTGGCTCAGTATTGCCTTTGACGAACGATCACATTGGGTGCTCTTTCTCAAAGTGGATCCAATCTTCGACGAACTACGTTCTGACTTTCGTTTCGTAAACCTCTTGGAGCAAGTCGACGAAAAACAGGAATAACCGAATGACCCGACGGCAGTCCGACGCCACCATTTAGCGCAGCGTACCTCTTCGATTGGTCAGTAAGGTATACCCGCGTGACCACAGCGAACTCGATTTTCTCGACTAATCGAATCACTCACTTGCGCCGGCTGCGACGAAACCCTTTTTGACCACCAGGGTTAAGAGGCGATTTCCGCCGGGTTGCCGGAGATAACTTCCCCTTTGCTCGTGATACGTTCCTTATTGAGATGACTGTCGAGGCTTTTACGCCAAGAACCTGTAAGAGCTGGGGTTCAATCAGGCAGAAGCATTTTGCGGCGCAGGGCCTGGTAGCGAGGATGAGACCGAAGACGTCCTAGTTTCGGCTCTGTGGAAAGATACAGCGCGATGGCATCGCGGTCCTCGATGGCTTTCTCATACCAGTCCAGCGCCTGTTCTACCTGTCCCAGGCCCAGGCACATGATTCCAAAAACGCCGGGAGCCACGTAACCCGATTGCGCGCGCTGTTCGATTTCCTTCAGGACAGCTGTCGCCTCTTCGCTCCGTCCTGCCCGCGAATAGAGATTGCGCAGCGTAGCCAGCACCCACGGGTTTCGCTCCGAAAACTCAGCTGCACGCTCTACCGCATCGACCGCCTTCTCGACCTTGCCTTTGAGAAAATAAGCCAGCCCGAGCATCCAGTGCGAAAAATAGTAGGTCGCGTCCAACTCGAGCGCCTTCGTCGCCAGGGTGATCGCCGTGTCCGGATCATCCCGGCGATACGCATTTTCCGCCAGGCCGATCATTGCCAGATGATAGAGCGGGTCGAGCTCCGCCGCCCGGTTGAACTCGACTTCCGCTTCCTTCAAACGTCCCAGAGGTTGCAGGAAGTGCATGGCGTAACAGAAATGAACTTCGGCGACGGACGGGCCAAGCTCCAAAGCCCGCTTCATTTCCCGCTCGGCTCCGGTCCAATCGTAGTCGTAGTATCCCAGCACGCTGCCCAGGTAGGCATGCGCAACCGGGAGACTCCCATCCAGATCCAGAGCCTTCTCCAAAGCCCGTTTCGCGTCCGGCAAAATACCGCAAGGAGCAACTCGCCCCCACACCGCTTCGATGACCAGCAAGTACCCCACCCCAGCGTACGCCAGCGCGAACCTGGAATCGCGCGCGAGCGCCTGCTCGAAGTACTCCCGGGCGACCCGAACGCTCTCAGGGTTGAGCCGGGCCGAAAGATGCCGTCCCCGCAGGTAGAGATTGTAGGCCTCAAGATCCGCGGTGGGCCGGTTCAGCAGCGGCTGGCCGCTCAGCTTGAGTTTTAGGGTTTCGACGATGGCCTGCGAGATTTCATCCTGAATCGCGAACACGTCGGTCATCTTGCGGTCGTAGCGCTCCGACCACAGGTGGTATCCGTCCGACGCCTTGATCAACTGGGCGGTCACGCGGAGGCGACTCCCGAGTTTGCGCACACTACCCTCCAGGATATATTCCACGTTCAGCGCCTGCGCGATGCTGCGGATGTCCTGCCCCTTTCCGACGAACGCCAGCGTCGAGGTGCGTGCCGTCACCCGCAGCCCCGGCACTTTGACCAGCGCATTGAGGATGTCCTCGGCCAAGCCGTCGCTGAAGTATTCATTTTCCTTGTCGCCGCTGAGATTGGAGAATGGGAGCACCGCAATCGAAGGTAGGTTCGAGATGGAAGCCGCCGCGGCCTGTATCAGAGCCTGTTTTACCTCCGCTATGGTCTGAAACCGCTGTGCCGGCTCCTTCGCGAGGCAACCGGCGATCACGCGCGCAACCTCCGACGGCGCCTCCGTCAGCGGAAGTGGATCCCTGTGCAAGATCGCCGCCAGAATCGAGATCGCATTTTCGCCGCGAAATGCTTTTCGCGCGCTGAGCATCTCGTACAAGACCACGCCAAAGGAGAAAATGTCGGAGCGCGCGTCTACGCTCCTGCCCTGGGCCTGCTCCGGCGACATGTAATGAACCGTACCCACGACGGTGTTTTGCTGGGTGAGCGTGGCCGTCTCAGTTTCGTCCTGGTGGGAACCTACGTTAGTCGACGATTGCGCCACGGTTTTCGCCAAGCCAAAATCCAAGAGCTTTACGCCGGCCTTGGTCACCAGGATGTTGTCGGGCTTCAGATCACGGTGCACGGTTCCTCTCTGATGCGCCGCTTCCAGCGCATCGCAGATCTGCCCGGCGTATTCCAGGGCGCGCTTCAGCGGCAGGGGAGCAGGTTCGGACAGGGACAGCAACGGATGCCCATTCACGAATTCCAGGACAATGAAGTCGGGACCGACGTCGTAGATCTGACATATGTTCGGGTGGTTGAGAGCGGCGACGGCGCGGGCTTCCCGGCCAAATCGTTCCGAGTAGTGCTCGGTGGAAACCTTGAGAGCGACCATCCGGTCGAGCCGGGTGTCGCGAGCCTTATAGACGACACCCATTCCGCCGGCGCCGATCTGCGAGAGAATTTCGTAGGGTCCGAGCTTATCGCCGACCGATAGTGGCATGATCCTGCTGGTCATTTCGTCGCTTCGTCTCTGACGTTGATTGTATATTCCACCCCCTTAGGCCGGAACCCTCAAACTGTCCATTCCGAGCGCCGGACTTCTCTAACTGAGTCGGTTGTATCAGTCTGAGTTGTCGGCAAGCCTTACCTAATCGGGTTACGTCAGAGTCGCCCCTAACCCTAAACGAAACCAGTGCTATCGACTGCCAACCTAGATAACAGGCTAACGAACGCTGCCTGCTGCGAGAATCTGTTTCAGCTCTTCGGCCCAATGAACGACCACACGCAGGCTGCTTCCATGCGCGCCGCGCCGCAACATAATGAAGCGGCCGTCGCGCGTCACATCGTAGTTCGGAATGGAGATCGCCTGCCCGAAGTCGTACTCGTCCGCGAACAAGGCCGTAGGTTTTCCGAACGTGGGTTCGGCTCCCGTCAGGGCGACAGCCGTTGCACATCCCCGCTTAATAGCAAGAGCAAGAGCACAGGAAAGCGTGACTCGGGTGCAAGTGTTCACCGACTCCCGACACATTAGTGATTGACAGCGCCGACATTGTCAGATATGCGATTTGTCGACGTTGCTGGCTAGACCAAACTCCCGCCAAAGCGGCTCCGGCAAGGGTGTTGCTAAGGACCAAACCACAGTGATCGGTTTCTCCCCGGTCCAAGATACAAAGTTGACTGGCCCACAATAGAGGAACGACTCGCCTCTTCCGTCCGGGGTCTTCGCTTTTGCTCGTATGAACAGCTGGATAGTGACGCCCTGCTCATTGTGGTTTCGGATAGTCTGTCCGTCGCGGCCTTCTTGGGTAGTTCGGTTCTGGCTCTGCCACTCGAACTCGGCAGGCGACAGGAAGTGGTCTTTGTACTGGAACGCTTCGACGTGGTCTTTCTTGTCGAGCGTTACGAACAAGAAGATATGCTGCCCTTGACGTACGAACCCCTGCCCCCAAAAGCGCTCGGAATAAGGCAACCCATAGAGGGGTGCAATATCTGCCCGCCGATACCGATGGTACGGAACAGCTCCCACCGCGTTGGCTCCCACAGGTCGGAGCGACCATCCGTCACGCTCAGCCTGCAGGGTTACCTGATGCCGCGTTCCTGGCTTCCCGGCATCGTCACCGAACCATTTCTGCAAAATCTGCGAAAGAACGTTCTCGTCGCTGCCCCCTCGTCGGACAACATTGATCGCAATCTTTACGAAGTTGGCATTCAGCGTCTCATCATTAACCCGAATGTCGGTCCAGCCTTCGGGCAAGTTCGGGTGAGCGGTGCGGTCGGGCAGGAATAGAATCGGCGTTCCGTTGGCGTGGCTTACCTTGAGGAGGTATTGCCGAAAAGAACTGGTGATTGTGCCGAGCTGGTCATTCAGCACCTCGCCCAAAAGGGTAGCCGCAGGTCGCAACCTCCATCATTTCGTGCAGCTCTGCATAGTCGGCTATCGGCAGCGCAGGGTAGCCGTCAGGATAAGCAGGATGTTTGCTTAACTTTCCGGCACACAAGTCAAACTTGTTCACTGTCACGGCGTTATGAATTCCAACCGGGTACATGCGTAGTTCTTTGCCCTGGACACCGCCATAGAACATTGCATACGGAGCGACGAATTTTCGCGGGGTTCCTGGCGCTACATTTGTTTGCTGGGGCGCGTCTCCTTTCCGGTGGCGGTACGCTCCACCGTGGAGCCGGGCTTGAGCGCGGAAAAGGGAGACGCGCGAATGAACGGGTGGGAGTCGTGCACGCAGGGCGCAGTCGAGAGGCCGAACGTCTCGCGCGTGCTCAAGTCGGTGATGAAGTAGCCG
>Ga0326727_10009888_pt1 | contig 23097 bp, 20 predicted proteins | sample MB2enrmetagenome_FD_207643 | JGI IMG/M metagenome (GOLD analysis project Ga0326727, IMG submission 207643) | Lab enriched peat soil microbial communities from McLean, Ithaca, NY, United States - MB29MY | ecosystem: Environmental > Terrestrial > Soil > Wetlands > Peat | place: USA: New York... | reverse complement strand
GTCCGGGCGTTACAAACACTGCGCTATATGATTCTCATTTTTACGATGCCCGGGGTAATGCCCATACTTTGGATGAAGAAGAAAAACGCGCTTTTATGGCTGGATTCAATAAGCAGATATCTTTGGGTAAAGTAGGCACGCCGGAGGAAATCGCTAATCTTGCTTTATTTCTGGCGTCGGATGAATCCTCGCATATTACCGGCGAAGCAATCCTGATTGATGGCGGGCACATGTAAGTAAATCACAGAACAACATATTTACAGGGTTAGACCGGCGATACGTGCTTTAGTGCCGCAATGACTTTTTGAGTTGCTGGTCCACCCAGAAGCGCGCGGTGTAAAAGCTGCTCAAGCTGGCGCCGCCGACACCCATCCAGACCGAGTAAATTTGGGCATGATAACCTTTTAGCCAGGGTTGGCACAAAGAGTATTCCACCGGTTGCAGCAGTGAAATCACAAAATGCTTTCGGGCAACGTATTCGTTCGCGTCTCTTAATACCTGTTTTAGCTCAGTTTCGGTGCCAGCAGCCGTCGCTTTCCCGAAGAAAGCGTCGAAAACCGGGTCGCTGACCATAGCATAGTTTGTTGCGTAACCGGTTTGCAGACGGGTAATGACTCTTAATGGTGCGTAAGTCTGCCCGAGGGGCCCGTACGGACGGTAGACCAGTTGGTCGTGTTTATGCTGGTTTTCCACATATTCGGTGTACGAAGCAGGATCCATCGTACGGATTTCCATTTTTACCCCGATATCTGCGAAGTATGCCTGGACTATTTTCAATAATTCCAGGTCGCCGTCCGTATCCGCAATGACATTGGTTTCAAAACCATCCGGATAACCGGCATCTGCCAGCATTTTTTTAGCCGCCGCCGGATTATAAGCGTATTCGTTCTTTAGTTCCTGCGGCCAATCTTCATACGGGAACCCCCAGCCTTTCATAAATTTCGTGGCGGTTAGTGTCGAAGGATAAGGGTCAATCTCGCCTTCATAATGGGACATGGCAATCGCAGGCAGGTCAATCGCCATCTGCAGTGCCATCCGTACTCTAATATCGTTATACGGTTTCATATCATTTCTCGGTTGTAACGTCACCGTCGGTGTCCGGGGTATGAATATTTGCTGTATTTCCGGGTTTGATTTTTGCATTGCCCGAGCCTGTTTGTAGAAAACCCGGTCCATAATGTCGATTTTACCCGCTCGCATCATTTCCAGGGCTTCTTGGTCATCCGGGATTATCAGGAATTTAACTGTGTCTAGATAGGGCAGCCGGTTTTGCGGATGTCGTTCGTCATGTCCCCAGTAATCGGGGTTTTTCACCAGCGTGGCAGATTTTCCAGGAATAAAATCTTTCAAAATGAACGGCCCTGTGCCGATGGCATGATGCCAATCTTTCAGGTCACCCCATTGTTTGACTGCTTCCGGATTCTCAAGGCATTGCGCCTGATAGGCATTGTGCAGCGTTTCGATGATGTTTTCCGGGTCCAGCGTCTTGAATTTAAAGACTACGGTATACCTATCCGGAGCCGTTACCGATATCAGGTCTTTTATTCTGATATCGGTTGCGCGAAACGGACTCGGTTTAACGAAGCCTCCGCCCAGACCGTAAAGACGATTATAGTGAAACACCACATCGTCAGCCGTAAATTCGCGGCCGTTCGCCGGATAGATATTTTGCCAGTGGACTCCTTTACGCAAATGAACGATGTGGGTATGCGGGCCTTTAAATTCCCAGCCTTCTGCCAGTTGGCCTTTCAGGTATTTGGAAGGGTGCCAGGTTATCTTGTAATCCCATTCTGTCGGGTCTACCGTCCAGTCATCTGCGACCAGCCGTTCCATCCAGGCACCGTAAATGCTGGTTAGCGCCTCCGTGTAGAAGGGGTCAAAGTTTACAATATCACGGTTCGCCCGTATTACCAGTTCCCCGCCGTACTGCGGTTTCCCCAGTTTATCCCACCAACGGCCGGTTGTATTTTCCATATCGCTCCTTGATATTTCGAATATAGGCCTACGATATTTTATACACGGGTTGCTTTATTACGCGTCGGAATGAAAATAGTTATTAATCTGATTGGCAAAACTGAAAAGAAGATTATCTGCTTAAGATTGAGATAAAGGGATAGTTGTGTAAAATCTGGTACCGGTTGTGATGGTTGGGTACAACAATTCAGCTATCGATACCTTCTTTCAATTTTATAAATAATTTACTCAGACTGGAATAGGTCTGCTGCAACTCTTCGTCGGAAAGCACAGAATAGAGGGAATTGATTGATTTACTTTCCTTGCTGATTTTCAGCATTTCGCGTCCCTTTTCGGTAACTTCCATTCTTAACAGCCTTGATTTCGGAGTGTCTTTGATTCTCTGGATTAATCCGTCTTTTTCCATAATGATGCTTTGCCGGCAAATCGCATTAATTTTGCGGTCGGCATGTTTGGCCACTTCGGACAATGTTGCATTTGTCCCCATTTCCTGGATAATCCTTAAAACATAAAGCTGCTGCGGCGCAATATGGTGCCGCGTCAGCTCTCTTCTTCTTACCAGTTGCGTAAAATGACTTATCTGCCCCAGCAACAGAAATAAATCGTAACCTGATGCAGCCGAAGTTGCTTTCCCCATAATACACAGTCCCCTTTTAGCGAGTTTATCTTATAATTATTATCGCCGTTTTTAATTTCTAATTATAAACTAAATTATTTCAGCTTATTTCCATTATTGTGCTTATTTTTAATCAATAATACACCTTTTATTGTATATATATCATGTCTTTTAACATACCAGTATATATTTTACTACTATTGACAAAGCGAAATGTTAATGTTAAACTGCCACTCAATTATATATCTAAACTTGTATGATATATCATTAGTAATATTATAAAGTAAAAAAATTCTTTGTCAACTTCCAAAGAATGGGACCAGTCGAAAACAATCGTCAATCCTGCATATCAGTGATAAGGGGGCCATACCAGGGGAATTCAGGGTACTGAGAGTTAGTGGTTGAACTCAAAGCTAAGTGCTGCAGGATGCCCCTCCCGTGATGGAGCCCTGAGAGTAATCGGGATTATTGGGATGGCCAACCTTATCAAAATACAACAAATACATTTCATAGCACCAGATTAACAATATATCAGTAATTGTCCCGGTGTCTTAAGTATTTAGAGGAGGTTCAAATGAAAAGAAGGGCATTCTGGGGACTGTTATCGTTTATCATGGTGATAATGACGTTATTGACATCCTGTTCTTCAACGTCTAAAACTACTACCACTCCTTCTACCACTAACAAAGCTAGTACCACAACATCCCGGACCACAACCACCACTGCCACTACAAGTGCCATCATCCCCACCGCGACCACATCAACTGCTGCTGTCAGTACTACGGTTAGCACTACATCAACCGGTAACTGGTGGGATAGTCTTGGCACGCCGCAATATGGCGGTACATTTACTTTCAGGATTTCTAATGATATTCTCGCCTGGGATCCTTATCTGGGTACAATAACTGTCGCGGGGTATTACGAATATCTTGAAACACCCTTTATTAACGCCTATACCACTGACCCCTCGATATATGATTTTTCTACGAGCTATCTTCCTCCGGAATATGCAGACGGGTATATGCTGACGGGATATGAAATGCCCAACACTACCACCTTTGTTGAGCATCTCCGAAAAAATATCTATTGGCAGAATATCGCACCGGCCAACGGCCGCCAGTTTGTCGCTTCTGATGTAGTGTATCATTACAATCGGATGTTGGGTCTGGGTAACGGCTTTACCACGCTAGATCCCTATTATTCAGGAACTGTCCTGGCAACCAGTTTGATTTCAGTGACTGCCACGGATAATTTTACCGTTTCTTTTCAATTTAAAACGGGAACGGCACCGCTGCTAATTGAAAACACCTTACAGGCAACGGGCACTGCAACTAATTCCATTGAAAACCCTGAAACGGTGGCGGCTTATACCAGTACCGGTAACCCGGTCATGACCGATTGGCACCATGCCGTAGGCACCGGGGCATTTTTCCTGACCGATTTTGTTGATAATAGTTCAGCTACTTACGTAGCTAACCCTAATTATTGGTACTATGACGAGCGCTGGCCGCAGAACCAGTTGCCGTATATTCACTCAATCGTTCAACTTATTATTCCCAATAGCGCTACTGCCCTGGCTGCAATGCGAGTAGGGAAAATTGATGCGGGGTTTGTACTGGCTACCGATGCCGCCAATTTGGCGAAAACAAGCCCTCAAATTGTGCAGTCTCCACAACCACAGGCAAACGAAACAACCTATAATTACCGGATTGACTTAAAACCGTTTAGTGACATCAATGTCCGCATAGCTTTGCAAGAAGCAATAAATATGCCTTTGATTGCATCGACTTATTATAATGGCCAGGCCAGTTCCGATCCGATGGGATTAACTTCCAATATCATGGGTGTCGGAGGCTGGGGGATTCCATATTCATCATGGCCGGCAACTCTGAAAACGCAATATGCTTACAATCCGACCAATTCCAAAGCATTGCTGTCATCTGTCGGATATCCCAATGGGTTTACTACCGATATTCAGGCTGCAAGTTATGCCGATCAAGGTCTATTGCAGCTTGTACAATCAGAATTTGCCAGCGTTGGTGTTACGATGAATATCACAATACTGGATTCTGCCACCTACAACAATCTTGTTAACACAAACCATAAAGAAGATGCAATGTTCACACAGACCCAGGGTATGCTGGGTCTTGCTCAGGACCCGTTTTCTACGTTGTTGCACTTTTACACCGGTTCTGCCACCAATTACGAACTGGTAAGCGATGCGAAAATTGATTCCTGGTATGTTCAAGCTCAAGCAGCGACTACAGTCGACCAGGTGAAACAAATAATACAGAACGAAAGCTTATATGTTGCGCAGCAGTTCTACGCGGTAAATATTTCCGACCCTTACCAGTTTATTATCCGGCAACCATGGGTCAGAGGAGTCATCGGGAAAAGTGGTGGAACTAGCGTACAAAACCAGGATATGGGCTCGTATTGTTATGGTGACTGGATTGACCAGGCTGTAAAAAATGGTCAATAGCCTTCGAAAAAAAGTCCGAGATAGATTTTTAAAGTAGAGTAGGGGGGAACATAAATGAACGCACGAGCAGGACAGGTCCGGCATGGCGGAGTTTTACGCATCGGCAATACTTATGTTCCTCCCCCCAGGATGGGTGTCCCGGGTCGTATCAATGTTGGCGGACCGTGGCTCGAACCGGTTATTGATAAATTGCTGCGGGTGGATAAAGACGGCCGTTTAGTTCCGCACCTCATTGAATCCTGGGAATACAGTAAAGACGGACTGAAACTCACGCTGCACGCCCGCAAAGGCGTCAAATTCCATGACGGCACCGATTTTAACGCTGACGCAGTGAAATGGAATCTACTAAAAGCCCGTGAAACCAACGGTACGCTGCAACTTCTTTCGACTATTGATGTGGTTGACCCTTACCAGGTTCTGATTACGATGAAGACCTTTGACAACCATTTTTTACCCACACTCGCCTACAATGGCGGATTTGTCCTTTCCCCCACTGCTTACCGGACATTTGGCGAAGAATATTGCATGGTTCATCCTGTCGGCGCCGGTCCCTTCAAGTTTGTGAAATATGAGCCGGATGTCAGTTTGGTCGTCGAGAAGTTCAAAGATTACTGGCAAAAAGATAAACCTTATCTCGACAAAATCGAGATGCTGTACATGCAAGATATGTCTGCTGCCGTGCAGGCATTGAAAACGGGAAAGGTTGATGCCGTCGTTAACATCAATGGTGCTTCGGCCTCAGAGCTGAAAACCGACGGATATGTCATCAAATCGATACCATGGACGATGGAAGGCCTGCTGCCGGATTCCCTAAATAAAGATTCCGTACTGGCGGATAAGAGAGTGCGTCAGGCAATCGAATATGCTATCGACCGTCCGAAAATAATCCGTGCTTTTGGGCACGGCTTCTGGAAATCAATCAACCAACTGGCCACACCCAAAGTCTGTGGCTACAATCCGGATATCCCGGGCCGGCCCTATAATCCAGCTAAAGCGAAAGAATTACTGGCGGCGGCCGGTTACCCCGAAGGTTTCAGTGTAAAATTAATCGGCGGTGAAGGCACCGAACTCCAGAACATTTTTGTGGCCATTCAGGCCTACCTGTCCGCTGTCGGCATCAAAGCCGAAATCGAAATTGCCGAACCGGAATTGTGGAAGCAATATCGGGCGAATAAACCGTGGCACAATGCCATGCTGTTCCGTCATTTCTCTTCCGACCCGAATTTTACCTGGTCGCTGTTTGATTTTCATACTGCCAGAGAATACGGGCAAACCAGCGTGCTACGCAATTTTGATAATCTGCTGAACGATATGCTGCAGGCCAGGGACAATGAAGCATTGGTTGAAACCACGCGTCAAGTCGTTAAACATATTTACGAAGAAGCGCTGGTGATTCCGCTGTTCCTGGATTCCGGTATTTCAGCGGCGGAAAAGAAAGTCCATGGTTTGGGCTTTTTCGAAGACCATCTGATGCAGTGGACGCCATGGAATGCCTGGCTTGAACAGTAAGGTGCTCTTGTCAGGGCCAAGCATTTATTAATTCGGCGATATATACCCAATTTGGAGTACGAAAAAAACGGCGGAAACCCCAAAATTCCGCCGGTTTTTTTGTTATTGCGGTAGCAAAAGATGTTTTAATTTAGTCGCCCATAATGATGCGCAGTACGCCGATATCTGCCTCCACCCAGGCGCCGGAAACCAGCGGGGTTTTGTTCCGTGGCCGGTCTACGACAAATTCACCGTTTTTATCGAAATGACCCTCATCCACCGAGAGTTGCCGGGCATGTGCCAGGTCCTGGTGATAGAACAACGGGAGTAATTGCTCCGGGGGTAGTTTTGGCCGCAGGAACAAGCGCCAACCGGTCCCGACAAGATAAAATTCGTTCTTGCTCGCCTGGACTAACAGCCCGCGGCCGCGCAGGTATTCCGCTTTGACGTCTGACTCAGCTTGTTCTTTAGGCATCGTTGCTTCGCGAGAATGCCGCCAGTCCTTTCGTTCAAACGGCAAACGCCCCACCCCGAACTGGACCCGTCCCACATAGCCGTCTAAATCCATCCATTGATTCGGCATATATTCTTCCTGGACAATAGCGTGCATTTTATCGGTTCCCTGGTATTTCAAAATCAACGGTATTGCGGAAACAATGCAGCGGACGGTGTTCACTACCTCCTGCATCGCCGGTCGGATTGTGCCGTCATCCGCCATCAGGTTGTCGAAACCGCCCATCCAGGAATAACCGACAAGATTATAATCCGCTATCGCGCGGAACAGATTTGTTGTCGGCGGTGTTTCCGGGAAGAACAGGGGATTATCGGGACGGGAGTAAATTGAACACAGTTCCTGATATCTCATCGTGTTATTGTATTCGACATCCGGCGAAATCATGTCCACATGCGGTGTGAACCATTTGAAAATATCCAGCACCTTGGGTACCGGGCAGCCGGATGGATAGTGTTCTCCGGCAATTACCAGGTTTGATTCGACCAGCCAGACGTTGATATACATCGGCACGTCCAGCGCCGTTTTACCTGCTTGCCCGACCTGGTCTATATATGTAGCGATGCCCCACGCAGTCATAAACTCCCCCGCCGGCCAGCCGAATACCTCCGGCCAGCTGCCGGACTGTTTTCCGCCGGCTTGCTGCCATGCATCGTAAACCGGCCCTTTGCCGGCGGTTTTCATCGCTGTAATCATTTCTGCCGGCACCGGACTTTCAAATATCATTTGTGCTTCATTACCGTAGTCACGGTCGGCGCCCAGAATGCCGGATTCGTTCTCCAGTTGGATACCGATAACAGTACGCTCCGTACCGTCTTTTGCCTTTAAGTGCTTGCATAACGTATTAAAAGCCTTTTTGTCCGCTTCCAGGTTTGCTTTGCAGTGCGAAGAAAGGTTCCATAAATCGCCGCCGCCGGGCAGTCTCACCCGTTTGAAACGCTGTTTATCGTTTTTTACCCACTTCGGCACATAATCCATGTTACCGTTCTTCCAGGTGGCGAACCATAATAAAATCAACCTCACCCCGTAGCGGCGCGCGCTGTCAATCAGCGCGTCCACCCCGGAAAAATCAAACTTGCCTTCTTCCGGCTCAACCTGCAGCCAGTACACCGGAATCGTCAATGTGTTGCCGCCGACTGCTTTGATCGTTTTAAAAAAATGCTCCGATTCGCCGTCGTTGTAACCGGCATCATTATGCGCCTGTCCCGAAACCGGAAAAAATGGTTTGCCGTCTACCGTGAAAACACGTTTTACTGCTGTCATCTTTATCTTCTCCTTTGACTAAAAGAAAAGTTGTCACCGTTTAAAATAATCACTTACTTAATGGAAGCAGAGCTTCTTCAAAATAATTTGCCGTAATCATAACATACGATTTATTTTCCAGACAAAATTAATCAATATTACATGCAGGATATTTAGTCAGATAAAATCAATCCGTTTTCACAACGATTTCATCACCGTCCCAATCATATTGCGTCGGTATATGGACGGCTTTGGTGATTTTATCCATGTAATCAAAGACCTGTTGTCCCCTGGCGTCACGGTGCAATATTTCCGGTTGGCCCTGCTTATTTATCAGGCAGGGCAGGAATCCCACCCGCGATATCGTTCCTTTTTCGATGATAATTCTGGCGATGATAGTAAACAGCGAATTCGGTGCCACGGGCCAGGTTTCCGATTCTTTCAACTCCTGCCCGAACATCTCGAAAAATAATTTTTGCTGCCTCTCCCCCAGCCACGGCGAAGCTGGTTCTGGTTTGGCGTCCGGGTCAAACGGCACGAATTGCCCCAATCCGTGAAATATCGCTTTGCCGCGGTATATCTCCACGCCCCGTAGTGTGTGCGCGTGTTCGGCTAAAACCAGGTCTGCGCCGGCTTCAATCGCCGTATAAGACACCTGCTGTTCGTAAGCCGCTAATTTAATGTGCTGCATCCCCAGTCCTTTATGGAAGTGCACGACCAGCACATCGCATTGCGGGCGGAGGTTGCGGATATCGTCACACATTGCTTTCACGCTCTCCAGCTCGGCAAATGTATATATCGTCGGCATGCCGCCGGGTGTCATGTGGTCGAGTTCGTATGTCGTCAATACCCTTATCCATGCACAACCGGGTTTGAGCGGATTTGCCCATGCTTCTCTTGGTCCGACGCAATTATAAGAAAGGAAGCCGACTTTTGTTCCTTTCCGCTCCAGAATTGCCGGTCTGCGTGCTTCATCAATATCCATTCCGGCTCCGACAGGCGCAATGCTCATCTCGCGTAGTTTATTGACTGTATCTTCGATTCCGGGCACGCCGGCATCCCAGATTTTGTTGCCGGCCAGGTTAATCACATTAAACCCCACCCTTTTTAAAGCTTCCAGCCGTTTAAGTTCGTAACCTTTTGGGGGCTTCGTCCCCATACCCCAGCCCCACAGCGGGCTCACCGCCGGCCTGTCCGTGCATGGTGTTTCCAGTTGTCCGGCGACGATATCGCCGGTTTTCAATACCGGTGCCGCCAGCGCGAACATTTTCTCCGGATTTTTCATGTAAAGTAAATTATCCCCGACCGCCAGCAATGTGATTTTCTTCTTAGTCATTCTTAACCTTCAATCTTCATTGGTATTTTTAGGCTGATTTTAACATTCTGATTCGCTTTGCGCAAACGCCAATCACGACAAGAATATGCAGATATTTTGTCCTAAAATGATAAGTAGATTACAATATTGATGATGTTAAAACAAAAATTACCGGTTAACCTCTTGGATTTAACACCGGTACAAATAAAAGAATTTATCAAAACTATTGGCGGACCGGTTTCTGCCGCAGACCGGCTTCTGCAATACATCTATCGGGAATATGCCAGCGAGTTTAACGAAATGACTGATTTCAGCTCGGAGTTGCAGCAAAAACTCGCGGCAAATGCGATTTTGGGTAAATTAAAACCGCTGGAAGAGCTAGGTTCTGCTGATGCCCAAACCCGGAAAATTTTATTCCGCCTTGAAGATGGCAGCACCATTGAATCCGCCCTGATGTTCTTTAAAAATCCCGGCACCGGGAGGGAACGGCGTACCGTCTGTATTTCCAGTCAAGTCGGCTGTGCTGTCGGCTGTGGTTTCTGCGCTACTGGCCGGCAGGGGTTCGTACGCAATCTCACTAGCGCCGAAATCATGGCGCAAGTTCTGTTTTTCCTGCGGAGTTTTCGGGCTGAAATGCCGCAACCGGAAAAAGGCAAGCAGCGGATTTGGCTGACCAATGTCGTTTTCATGGGGATGGGCGAACCGCTGACTAATTATGATAATGTGCGTCAGGCAATAACTATCATGAATTCCCCCAAAGGGATGGGCCTGGGATTCCATCAGGTGACTTTATCGACTGCAGGGCTCGTACCGCAAATCTATAAACTTGCCGGAGAGAATTTACAGTTCCAGTTGGCGGTTTCTTTACATGCTGCCGGCGATGAATTACGCAACTGTCTGGTGCCGGTTAATAAAAAATACCCGCTGGCACAGTTGATTCGTGCCTGTAAGGAATATAGTGATAAAACGGGCCGCAATGTCTTCATCGAATACGCTCTTTTCGTCGGGGTTAATGATTCGGTAAAAGATGCAGTAGAACTTGCCCGTTTGCTGTCCGGGCTGCGATGTTCGATTAATCTGATTCGAGGAAATCCCGTTTCCGGCAGCGAATTTCAGCCCTCGTCTCGAGAGACCGCGTTAATGTTTCAAAAACAATTGATCGGCAGCGGTATCCGGACGATGCTGCGCGTATCCCGCGGTACGGATATTGCAGCCGGTTGCGGACAGCTGCGCAGCCGCTGGCTCGACGCAAATAGCGAAGGTTTGTGATATGGCGAAACAGATTATCGTTGTCGGGGCGGGCGCTGCCGGAATGATGGCAGCAGGTCGGGCAGCCGAATCCGGAGTTCGTGTCTTATTGTTGGAAAAAACAGGACATCCCGGCCAGAAAATCCTCATTAGCGGCAACGGCCGCTGTAACCTCAGTAATACTTGCGACCTGGAAACATTTATCTCCCAATTCGGACCGAACGGCACTTTTCTGCGGCCTGTTTTTAATCGGTTTTTTAGAGACGAATTGTTGGCGTTTTTAAAGCGGTATGGCATCACAACTGTCGTAAAATACGGTAGCAAAATCTATCCCGCTTCACAGAATGCCCGTGAAATCGTGCGGGTTTTTAAAAGCTATCTAGATGACAATCAAGTCACAGTGAAATACAATTGCCATATTAATCATATTCTGGTGCAAGACGGAAAAGTGGTTGGTGTGCAGACAATTACCGATACTTACCCTTGTTCGGCGGTAATTCTAGCTGCCGGCGGGTCTTCGCATCCTCAGACCGGTTCTACCGGTGATGGTTATCGCATTTTAAAAGAGTTAGGGCACACGGTCACTAAAATCCGGCCGGGTTTGGTCCCGCTGGTCGTCGCAGAAGGCGAAACCGCTAAAAGTATGACCGGTTCCAGCTTACATAATGTAAGAGTAACTGCTTTCCAACAGACCGCTGATAAAATTAACCCGACAATGGCACCGGCATACGATGGGGGGCGAGGTATCAGCGGGGCTAAACCGGAATTCCCGGTTATTGAAAGTCGTACCGGCGATGTTATGATTACTTATTTTGGCTTAAGCGGGCCGGTTATTTTGGAAATGAGCATGGCAATCATCGATGCGCTGGAATACGGCCCCGTCAGCGTCGGTATCGATTTGAAACCGGAAATCCATTCAAACGAATTGGTCTCGCGGTTGCAGCAAGAATTTCATCAGAAACCGGAACAGACTTTTCAGATAATCGTCTCATCTTTCCTGCCTTATAAAATGGTTGAAGGGTTTATTACTTTGTCCGGCATCCAGGGTGAAACGGTTGGGAACCGGATGAGCGTTGGAGAAATTGCAATAATTGCCGGATTGATGAAATCGTTGCGTTTTAATATCAGAGGACCCTATTCCATGTCCACCGCGATGGTCACTGCCGGCGGGCTTTCTTTGGATGAAATAAACCCTGTAACCATGGCTTCTAAAAAAATGAAAGGTTTATATGTTTGCGGTGAAGTGCTCGATATCGCAGCCGGTACCGGCGGCTATAACCTGCAGGCGGCCTTTTCTACCGGCTGGGTTGCCGGCGAGGAGGCTGCGGGCAGTTAACCGTTGGTTGACAACATTCGGGGATAGACATAATATGAAATGTAGCGGGGGTAGATCCTGCACTGGATATATGGATTACCTGCCTAATCATTTTTAAATATTTTTCAACTATTATTCACCCGTAGCTTCTTTTAATGTTATAAGGAGAAATCTGAATGACAGTAGCTGTTTACGCCGGAATGTTTGACCCCGTCACTAACGGGCATGTTGATATTGCCACCCGGGCTGCTAAACTTTTTGATAAGGTCATTATCAGCATTCTGGAAGACCCCACCGGCGAACGGTGCTTTTTTACGACCGCTGAACGGGTAAAAATGACCCAGGAAGCTACCAAACATATTCTCAATGTTGAAGTACAGTCATTTTATGGTTTGGTTACGGATTATGCTCGTTCGGTTGGCGCGCAGACTCTGATCCGTGGGTTAAGAATGTCCTCCGATTTTGAACTCGAATTCGAAAGGGCGCTTTCCAACAAAGAGCTGTATCCCGAACTGGAAACGGTTTGCCTGATGACCCGTCTTGAATATCAGTATTTAACTGCCCGTGGCCTAAAAGAGGTTGTCAGCCTCGGCGGCAATGTGGATACTATGGTCCCGGCGAATGTCGCCAACGCATTTAAACAAAAAATCTTAGTAAAAAAGATGACTTTTTAAGATATAAATTTGTTTTTTACGAAAATAACATGAAAAGCAATTAACCTGCGCGTGCGTGAACCAGCAGTAGAGGCGTTTCCCCATGACGCAATATTTTTTCCGCCACGTTGCCAAAAACCCAACGCCCCAACCCGGACCGCCCGTGCGTGGACATCACCACCAGGTCAATCCCGCTCTTACGGCAAAATTCGATGATCTCCATCGCAGCGTCTGAGCCCGGTGTAACAATGCTGTTCACGTTCAGTCCTTGTGCTCTCAATTGCTGCTCCAGACTGCTCATTTCCGAAACCGCGTGTTTTTTCTCATCGTCGTTTACTTTAGTGTAATCGATGTAAGTGCTGGTTCCGGATACATCGTTGTAAAGTTTGATTGTGGTGGCCATCTGGAAAAGCGTAATCGGTACTTTCAATTTGGCACCGAATTCTTCACCCGCCGGTAGTGCTAGTTTACTCAACTCCGAGCCGTCTAATGGTATTAAAATATGATTTATCAAACGTAAGTTCCGGTCTGTCGGCATCAGATTTTGCGGGCGGATCAGCATCACCGGGATAGACACTGTCTGACAGACATGGTCGGTCACGCTACCTAGCATTTTCCCGATTTTCAGGCCGGATGTGCTGACTGCGGTCATAATTATCAAATCAATATTATTGGTCTCCACCAGGTTGCAGATATTCTCCGTGGCCTCGCCGGCTTCCACGATCGTCGTTATTTTAACATCCTTGCGCGCAGGCTGGTTGTTTTTAATATTTCGCTGCATGATTTCGGCCACTCTTTCCAGATACATCAGGTGCATGTGCTCCTGATTCGAATGCTCGTGGCCGTGAACATGGTATAGGACTACTTCCGAATCCAGTTTCCCGGCCAGTTCTTCTACATAAGGTATTGTCAGTTCTGATAATTCGGAACCGTCCAGCGGTAATAATATCTTTTCGAACATTTAATTCCTCCGGTTATTGATTGAAAAATCGTAAAATTATTGCTATGAAATTTTATCCGTCGGTGCTTTTTTACGTTTGATTACATTGGAAAACATCACCATACTGGGCACATAATACCAGTTCTCGCCGTCCTCAAGTATTGTGTACATCAGGGCGATTTCTTTCACCTCGCCGCTGGAAAGTAAAACGGTGACGTGGTCCCCGATACGCACCGGGCGTACAATCGCCAGCATCACCCCCGCGAAAATGTTGCCCACCAGGTTTTGCGTGGCGAATGCGATCACGACGCCGGTTACCGTACCAATACCGATTGCCAGACCCGGGTTTGAAGATAATGAAGAAACAATACCGATGGCCAGTATCATATAAACTATCCCGCGTAATATTGCCCGTACGTTGTGTCCCACCGGTTCGATACCGCGGCGTTTAAAGGCCTGGATTATCGCCTTCCCGAAAAACTCCACGGAAACAAGGGCAAAAATCGCCAGTTCGGCGTTAACGATTGTTTTTTCATGACGTGCAATAAAATCAAAGCCGGAATATTTCGTGACGGCATCGGTCGCAATAATCACACAGATAAAAATAATCATCACCAGCAACGAGATCAAAGCTGTTGCCGGCGCTTTATTATTTCGAGGCTTCTTTTCCTGGTCTTTTTTCCCCATGCTGTTTTTCAACACCTTTTATTTGATACTGTGACCGTGATGTGCGTGAATTCCAATATCACCGTGGTGCATTTTATTCATTTTCGAATGATGTACTGAGATTGCGCTTTTTGAAAACTCTTTTTTAGCCAGAATTGTCAATATCAGCGCCGGAATGCCGAAAACAACCAACGACGCGCAAATCGAAGCCGCCAGCGCCGTCCCCCAGCGCTGCTTTTTCATCGCCATTTCGCCGCCATAAACGGTGAATAATCCCAGAGTCAGTAAAACACCGCCGCCTAAAATAATCATTAATATATCGCCGGCGTCAATTTGAGGTTTTGGATTGCTTCCGGTCAACAAAACAAGCGGACCGAGAACACCGATCGCAATGATAATTAAACCTACGATGATGTCAATAATCCCCGCATCCGTTGATTTTTTGTTATTCTCCAAACCCCGCCTCGCACCCATTGTCTTAAATTAATGTGGATACTATCTCAAAACCGGCTATTCGTGAACCGGCGCCTGTATTTTCCCGTTCATTTCCAAAAAAAGTTTGGGATTTTTTCTGACGACATCTTCAACCTGCCGAGAATTTACCGGTATCGAATACCTTTTGGAGACCGCTTCGGCAATCGCCAGGGGGAATAGTCCTTCTTTGCTCTCATAAACAATCTCAATGACCTTATCTCTAATATCCATCCTTTCCTTCCCTTCCTCTTGCGCATCCTTTTGATTCTGACTATAGTACACATGTGCTTCGATGTCAATATTATTACGTGCTCATTAAACCTGCGTCTTTCTTTTGTTGACCGGCAACATGGTTAGATAGTACAATTTCTTACTGTAATGCCAGACACATCATCAGATTTGAAAAAAGCGTTTGCCATTTATATATCAGTCTATCTGCTGGCCATATTAATTGCAGTCGTTGTCTGCTATTTCATTCGTGCGCTTAATCCCGTTTTCATCATTTTTCTCGCGGACATTGCCGCAACACTTGTGATTTATACAGCCGGGCGAATCTTTCATAATGCCAGTTTCTACGATGCTTACTGGAGCGTGCAGCCGCCGGTAATCGCGCTTTTTTGGCTTTTATACACTTTACATAAATATGGATTATCAACGCTGCATTTAATTATTCCGATTTTGGTCTTCGTTTGGGGAATACGCCTCACGTACAATTGGGCAAGGCAATGGCAAGGGCTGCAGCACGAAGATTGGCGTTACCGGGATTTGAGAACCAGCTCCGGCAAAAGCTTCTGGCTCGTAGAATTAACCGGGATAGATTTAATGCCGACAGTAATTGTTTATCTGGCCTGTCTGCCGCTTTATCCTGCGCTCACTACCGGCAATAAATCGTTCAACTTTCTGGATATCGTCGCTGTTATTGTGACTGCCGGTGCGATTATCACCGAAACTGTCGCGGACAGCCAATTGAGGCAATTTAGCCGGCAAAAACAGCGGCCGGAAGAAATCATGACCCGCGGGCTTTGGGCTTATTCCCGCCATCCCAACTATTTCGGGGAAATCATGTTCTGGTGGGGGATATTTCTCTTCGGCCTGGCTGCTGATTTCCGCTGGTGGTGGACCATCATCGGGGCGCTCTCGGTTACGCTATTATTTGTTCGTATCAGCATCCCGTTGATGGAGAAGCGAAATCTGGCAAGAAGGCCGGAATACGCCGGCGTTGTTAAGAAAATTCCGGCGCTATTACCCAGGTTCCCCCGTCGAACTCCCTAACATTTAATATTTTTGCCTAGTTGATGCTCGCCGACGAATCAATTCCGGATGTATATTTTGTTCTTCTATCGAGTTTGACAACATTTGTTGCTGATGTTACACTTTTGGTAAATTTCAATTGATGGAAGGAGACTAAAATGAACGCCCGAGAAATGGAAGAAAAAATCAAAGCCCTGGAAGAGAAAGTTCAGACGCTTGAAGATATCGAACAGATTAAAATTGTACAGAAATCATACGGCTATTACATGGATAACCTGATGTATGATGACGCAGCGGATCTCTTCACCGACGACTGTCATGCTTTCCATATCCAGGGCCGGGAAAACCTGAAAGCCTCTTTCAACACTTTTACCACAGCGCGTTTTGAGGGCACTAAAAAGCTCTTCTTGAAACAGCAGCTGATGGGCGTCATCCATGTTGACAAAGGTAACAAAACCGCCAAGGGACGCTGGAATATGCTTTGTCTCAAGACCGATTATGTCGGTGACGAACTTGAATCCATCGTCTCTCACGGCGTTTACGAATGCGAATACCGCAAAGAAGACGGCATCTGGAAAATCAGTAACCTGGTTTTCAACAGCAGTTTCCAGACAACTCTAAAAGACGGCTGGGCCAAGAAACCGGTTATCTATCCCAAATTCCCCGGCGATGTCGCCAAGACCTGGGCTTCCGGATATAAGATGCCGCTGCATTACAAGAATCCCGTAACCGGAAAATGAAATTATTTAGAAGACATTTGTTTGCTGATTCCCCGGAAAACAGACTTTCTTGATCACAGTATTGAATTGGACGCTGTAATTTAATACAATTTAAAGACATGCTATTCGGTAAATGATTAGGAGGAATTATAATAATGAAAAAGTTTATCAATGACCCGTATAAAGTAGTAGATGAAACTATCGCCGGTATCCTCAAGGCTTATCCTTATCACTTGCGGATGGCAAAAGAAAGTTCCCGCGCATTAATTCGTGCCGATGCGCCGGTCAAAGGCAAGGTCGCCATCTGCACGGGCGGCGGTTCGGGACATATTCCACTTTTTCTCGGTTATGTCGGGCCGGGCATGCTGGACGGCGTGGCCGTCGGCAACGTTTTTTCCTCCCCCAGTGCCGACGATATGCTGGCGGCTGCCAAAGAAACTAACGGCGGGGCCGGTGTGCTTTATCTCTTCGGAAATTACAGCGGTGACAAAATGAACTTCCAGATGGCTGCCGAAATGGCCGCCGTGGATGATATTCCGGTAAAACTGAGTATCGCAGCCGACGATGTGGCCTCTGCCCCAAAAGCTGAGAAAACCCGCCGCCGCGGCATCGCCGGTATTTTCTTTGCCTATAAACTCACCGGCGCCAAAGCGGACACGATGGCCAATCTCGATGAAGTTAAGGCGGTTGCAGATAAAGTCATCGACCAGACCTGCACCATCGGTGTCGCATTAAGTCCTTGCGTCATTCCTGCCGTCGGCAAACCGAACTTCGTCATTGCCGATGATGAAATGGAACTCGGCATGGGCATTCACGGCGAACCCGGTATCGAAAGGACCAAGCTCAAAACCGCCGATGAAGTCGCTGCCATCATGGCTGACAAAGTGATTAATGACCTGCCCTTTAAAGCCAAAGATGAAGTTGCCGTGCTGGTAAACGGCCTGGGCGCCACTCCTCCGGAAGAACTTTTTATCCTTTACAGCAAATTTTATGATGTGCTCGGCCAGCATGGGATTAAAGTCTATAAAGCATTTATTGGTGAATATGCCACTTCCATGGAAATGGCCGGCGCTTCGTTCAGCTTGCTCAAACTTAATCCGGAATTTAAAAAACTACTGGATGCGCCCGCTTTTTCGCCGTTCCTGCCGCAATGGAGAAGGTCATGAGTCCGACACTTAATGTTAGTAATCTGAAAAAATTACTCACCGAAACCGCTGCAGAATGGCGCACCCACAGCGATACGCTGCAGAAACTGGACTCGATTCTCGGCGACGGCGATATCGGTGTCACCGTTGACCTCGGCGGTAAGGCAATTATCGATTACATCGCAGCTCCAACCGAAGACGATATCGGCAAAATCCTGATGAAATGCGGGATGAGCATCAATAAAGCCAGTCCTTCCACTTTCGGCACGCTGTTGGCCTCCGCTTTTATGGAAGCGGGTAAAGGGCAGGTCGGTAAAAAAGAAATCGACCTGAAAGATCTAGGACTTGTTGGTCAGGCCGCCGTGGACGGCATCAAAAAACGTGGTGGGGCGAATGTCGGCGAGAAGACAATGCTGGATACCATCGTCCCGGCAGTTGAGGCCTTTAAACAGGCCGCTGCCGGCGGTAAAGATTTAAAAATAGCTTTAGCTGACGTGGTGACTGCGGCGCAAAAAGGAATGGAAGATACTAAAAACATGAAAGCCAAACACAGCCGGGCCAGTTACCGTCCCGACGGTGGCATCGGCGTCCAGGATGCCGGTGCGACCGCGATGTATTACCTGATTGAGGCTTTCTGCGAAAAATTAACCGCGCAAATCAGTTAAAAACTACCCATAACCGGATAAAACAAAATGCCGCTGTTTAATTGCAGCGGCATTTTTATATTATTTTACTATTTAGAAATATTTAATATTTTAAATTTGCTTCCCAGTCTTTGGCATTGTCTTTAGGATCAAAGCCCAGTTTTTCTCTGGTTTCTGTCAAATCGAACACCCCGGGATTATTATCGCTGACTGCGAATGCGTTCATGTAATCGGTTTCGATTTGCAGCGCCTTATCGGTAACATCGATTAAATCCCTTCGACTCAGGAACATCACCCGGACATGGTCGCGGATGGCGTTATCCGGTGACTGCATGTGCACTTTCATCTTTTCGCATTCTGCCCAGCCGATGCGCAAAGACACCACCTGCATGCCGTAAAACCTGGAATAATAACGCCCGAGGTCCTCGCCGAAAAGTTTGGAAACGCCGTATAGCGAATCAGGAGCCGGCGGGTCGTCCAGTTTAATTAATCCGTGCTGCTTGACATAAGTTAGGTCCTCGTCCAGAGTGTTGGTTTTCATGGTGTAAGCGTGCTGGGTGTGATTTGTGCTCGCAAACACCATTTTTCTGACGCCGGCACGCCTCGCTTCTTCAAAAACGTTATAGGTAGTAATGATATTTTGACCAAGAACATTTTCCCAAGGAGAAAGCGAACTGGAAGCTGCAGCTAAATGCACCACCGCATCCAGCCCCTCGAAGATGCCATTGACCTGTTTTTCATCCGATAAATCGGCTTTGACCATTTTTAGTTTGCGCTTGGTGATGGGTTTCGTATTATGATAGAACAATGTTAATTGATATTTATCCGCCAGCCCTTCGGTCAGGTCCACTCCGATGAGCCCGCCGGCGCCCGTTATCCCCACTTTTTTAATCACTGTGTTCTCCGTTTTCTTAAAATATTATTAAAAATTATAAAACTAACTCGGTTTCTTTATTGCCTTTGTTTCCGGTGGTTTAATCCCCAACCGCTTCGCAGTATGGTCCCGCCCAAGGTAGTAATTCAACCAGGAAGAGGTGTGCTGCAATTCCCAGTTACACGGCGGCACAATATATTTCCCGATGTTGCCTTCTTCCTTACGCTTTTTTAATCGGGTATAGGCTCGTACCCAAATGCACTGCTTTTCCCCGGGATAAACTTCGCACCAGCCCTGGTAGCTGCCGCCGCAGGGTCCGTTACGCTGCCCTTTGGGGCATTGCGACATCGGACAGATGTAAGCAGTGTCAATCAAGGCGCAATCCCCGCAGTCCATGCAGTTAAACAGTATTGTTTTGTTAATCAGCTCGAATTTGGCGAAGACTTTACTCATTTTTGGGCCGTGGTCAAGACTTTTTACCATCGGCATCAACGCTTTGAAAACAATACTATCTTTATTAAATACCGTGTTGTGCACCACCCTGGAAAACATGTAAACCGGTGGATTCGCCGGTTTCGCGTTTCGCACTGCCAGTTTATCGGAGTTCAATCCCGTTTTCTCATCTTTTTCAAACAGATAAAAACCGCCTTTTTGCGGGAAGTCGAATTCATGTATAAATTCCGCCCAGTTAGGTGCCAGTTCTTCCCCTTGGTCAATGATGTATTCTACCATCTCGTAAGTCGCACCGTGCCCGCCGATGTGTACTCCCCTAAAACCCAGCCCCTTCGCAATTGCGTACATTTTGGCTGCCCGGTCCAATCTGGCCGCTCTGCCCTTGTCCGGCGCAGTTCTTTCTTCCGCCAGTTTAGCCAGTAATTTATCGGTCACGATGCAGCCCGGAATACGGTTGGCGTTCATCGTTTTGCCGGCGCTGTAAGGCACGATATAGACATTAGCAATAAAAGGAATCGGGCAGTCGCTAATCTTTGCCCATAATATCAGTTCCTGCAGTTTCCGGGCGTCGTAACCCACCTGCGCCACGATAAATTTTGCCCCTGCTTCAACTTTCTTTTTCAGCTTATAATACTGACCCATCATTTCGGCTTCGGTTTGCTTGAAAGGTGAAATTACCGCCCCGGCCAGGAAATCCGTAGGCTTCAAAATGTTTTTCTTGCCGGTACTGTCGTCTTCCAGGCCTTTATTCAAAACGTTAATCATCTGCAATGCCTGTACCGAATCGAGGTCAAAGACCGGTTTAGCTTTTCCCTGAAAACCGGCTGACGTTGGATAATCGCCGGTTAACATTAGTAAATTTTTCACCCCGATTCCAGCCAAACCGTAAAGCAGGCTCTCGCATTCGTTTCGGTTCTTATCGCGCATGGCAAAATGCATCAACGGTTCGATGCCTGTTTTAATAATTTCGGCGCAAAACATTTCGGGCGATATTGCCGGCGTACCGCCGGGATTATCGGTTAGACTGATGGCATGTATTTTGCCTTTAGCAGCGGCTTTCCGCGCGTTTTCTATGACCGCAGCCTGCGAATCTTCGAACGCCCCCCTGCCTGGAACCTGTTCCCAGGTAACACAAAATATACCCGGTTTCAACAGGGCGTCCTTGAAAGTGTTGGCGTTTTTATTTACAATGTCAGTCATTTTGCCGGCTTTATTTGTCTTTCCTGTCCGATTTATCGCGTGGTAGCTATAGTATATCAAATCCAAACGTTTCCGCGAAAATAAAAAGTTGTATTTTTTATAGATAATAGTATAATAGGCTAACTATGGGAAAAATAACGGTATTCTTAGCTGAAGACCATGCCGTCGTACGTGAGGGACTGGCAGAGCTCATTCGTCGTGAAACGGACATGGAAGTTGTCGGTGAAGCAGGCGATGGGGAAGATACTGTCCGTCTGGTGAAACAGCTCAAACCGGACATTGTTTTAATGGATATTGCCATGCCCATTGTCAATGGTGTCGAAGCTACCAAACAGATTAAAACGTCCGTCCCGCAAACGCGCGTGCTGGTATTAACCGCTTACGATAACCCCGAATTTATTACCGCGGCCATCGATGCCGGGGCGGCCGGGTACCTGCTGAAAAATGTCCGGCGCAAGGAGCTTACTAACGCCATCCGCAGCGCATATGAAGGCGAATCGGTTCTGCACCCCTCGGTAGCCAAGGCTATTTTTGCCCAGTTGCGCACCCCGGCGGATAAAATAACCAGCGAAAAACCGGATGTTCTCAGCGAACGCGAGTTCCAGGTCCTGCAAAAAGGGGCGGAGGGGCTTAGCAATAAACAGATTGCCACCTTGCTCTCTATCGGCCCGCGTACGGTACAAACCCATTGGCGGAATATTTTTGATAAGTTAGGCGTTTATTCCCGTACTGAAGCAATTGTGTATTGTCTGAAGAAGGGATGGCTTAATCTTGGCGGAGAGGTCAACCAGCAGCGATGAAACGCATCGCAATTCTCCGTTCCATTACGGCTGCAATCAGCCGGGAGAATAATCTCGACCGTATCTTGAGTACTGTAGCTGATAATGTAATGGAAGCCGTCGTCGCCAATGGTGTTTTAATCTACCTAAAAAACCAGACTAGCAACGAAATCGAGTTGAAACAATACCGCGGCATTTCCCCGGAAGCCGCCGGGCAATTCAATCGTTTACAGACTGAAGACCGTCTGCAGGAATATTTTAACCGGCAGGCGCAGTATAAAGATAATTCCGGTAATCTAATCACCTGTAATTCCATGGTAACGCTCAATTCACAGCAGCAGACGGCCGGCATGCTTTGCGTTCTATCAGCTTCTACTTCACCTCTAAGTGAAGAGGATGGGCTATTCCTAGAGTTAATCGGTGAAGAATTAGGTTTGGCTGTCGAAAAGGCAGCGCTCATCGCTGCCAAGGACAAAGCCGAGAAAAATTATAAAGAACTATTTGAACGGGCCCACGATGCCATCTGGATCCAGGATTTAGACGGCAAAATTCTGGATGCTAACCAGGCCGCGTCTGATTTTACCGGTTACCGGCGCGAACGGGTAATCGGCGGTGATGTCATCCGTTCGCTTAATCCTAAAGCCTTGGAACTGGCCCGCGAAGTGCGCTATAAATTGCTCAACGGTATCAACATTGTACAGCCGTATGAACAGCGGATTACTCGGCGCGACGGTTCGGAAGCGGTTGTCATGATGACCACCACCGTCATCAAAGACGCCGGCAAACCGGTTGTTTTTCAAAACATTTCGCGGGATGTTACCCGGGAGAAGAAATTGGCCGAAAACCTGCGGCTTTACGCCCAGCAAATCACCCGGACGCAGGAAGATGAAAGGAAACGTATCGCAAGGGACCTGCACGACGATTCCATCCAGGCTTTAATAATTCTATCCCGGAATATTGACGAACTTATTTCCGCGCAGCCAAAGCGTTCTAAAGTAGCCGGTTCGCTGGAAGACCTCCGGGAAGAGGTAGATAAAATAATTTCACAGATACGGCGGTTTACCCAGGACCTGCGTCCCCCGACGCTAGATTATCTTGGATTGATGCC
>Ga0326727_10009886_pt1 | contig 23102 bp, 17 predicted proteins | sample MB2enrmetagenome_FD_207643 | JGI IMG/M metagenome (GOLD analysis project Ga0326727, IMG submission 207643) | Lab enriched peat soil microbial communities from McLean, Ithaca, NY, United States - MB29MY | ecosystem: Environmental > Terrestrial > Soil > Wetlands > Peat | place: USA: New York... | reverse complement strand
GGTGAACCCTGTCGGAGAGCCGGATGCGGCAAATCCGCACGTCCGGTTCGATGAGCGGGGATGGGAAACGGGGCGACGCCCGAGTCGCTACCGCGCCTACCCTCGACTCTACTGAAAACAAAGGACCGGAAAGCGCCGGGATAAACCGGCAGGAAGCAGAGAATGAGAGCTTCTCACGAGGAAGGGGTAGCGATCCACTCGGCCCCGAGTTTTGCGCTGGGCGTCGTGAGGCGCACAGTGAAGCGTAAGCAGGGGAATAGGTGGGCTGGGTATTGAGCTTCGAATGTGCGGATTCGCCGCTATTCATGCGAGACAAGAGCCGTATGCGCTAACTAGCGCACGTACGGATCTGTGCGGGGGGTACCGGGCAACCGGTATCCCTACCGCGCTTACTTTCGACCTTGGACTCTTGACTGCCTACTTATTTTGATAAAGCGCGAGGAACTGCTGGAGCGCTGTAGCGTTCAGCTTCAGTTCCCCGGTTTGGATGAGCGCGCGCATCAGATTCTGGCGGTACAGCTCGAAGGCCAAGCTCCGCTTGCGGTCGAGCAGTTCTTCTGTGATTTGATCCCGCTGCTGGGCGAAGTCGGCGTCATTCGCCGGCGTGTGCGAGACGACGCGGAACACCACGCTGTTCCCCCCCAGGGAGATGACGTCGCTGGTTTGGTCCACCTTCAACGCGAAGGCCGACGAAAGCTGCGAACCTGTACCCACACCCTCGACGGAATCCTGCTCTGTAAAATCCTTGCTCTCTTTCGCAGTCAGGCCATCAGCCTTCGCGATCTTTGCGAAGTCACCCGTCTTGATCTGAGCCGCAAATTGCTTGGCTTTGTCCGCTGCCAGCACTTTTGACTGCTCCGCACGGTAATCTTCTTCGGCGCGCGCACGCACCTCTTCCAGAGCCGGGACGTGCTCCGGGACGATGTCTGCCAGTTGAATAATGGCCTGGCCCTTCGGAACGCTGATGGGCGCGCCAACTTCACCTTTGTGAAGCTGGAAGGCTAGGTTTTCGAACGCGTCCCCACTTCCCAGGTCGGCAACAGCCTGACCGTACCGGAACGGGGGAGACATCTGGGGCTCCAGGCCCGCTTTGCGCACCACATCCTCAAATGCGTCCGGCTTGAGCCTAAGTCGGCTCAAGAGGTCGTCAGCCAGCTTATCCTGGGCGTCGGCCATTCTCTGCTTTTCGAGCTCCGCCAGGATGGGACCCTTCACCTCAACAAAGGATTGGAGGTGGGCCGTTTGTTTGTCCTCGAGCTTAAGGATGTGGATTCCGTAGACTGTCTTGACGAGGTCACTGACCTGCCCCGGCTTCATCGAGAAGGCGGTGTCCTCAAATTCCTTAACGGTCTGCCCCCGCACCACCCAACCAAGCTCGCCTCCGTTTGAGGCCGAGGTATCTTCCGAGTACTTCTTGGCCAAGTCCGCAAAATTCGCGCCACCTTTAATCTGGTCAAGGACGTCGCGGGCCTTTTTTTCAATGGTCGCAGCCTCGGGGGGAGTTTTGCCCGTAGTCTTGAAGAGAATATGCGCCACTTTCACCCGGTCGGAAATTCTGTAATCAGAAAGGTGCTGGGTATAGTACTGGCGAGCTTCCTCGTCTGTCACCTTAACCTGCTCCCTGACGTGATCCGGGTCAATCAATACGTAGCGGACTTTCCGTTGCTGCGGAACCTTATAGCGGTCCGGGTCCTTTTTGAAAAAGGCTTCCAGTGCTTCTGACGAGACCTGAACGGTTTTGACGAACTGGCTGGGATCAAACAGGACATATTCAATCTTGGCCTTGGCATTGCGATGCTGGAACTCCTGCACCACCTCCTGCGGCTGGATCTCGACTCCATCCGTTACGACGCCGCGGATCTTGTCCTGCAAAAATCTGTTCCGGAGTTCTGCTTCAAACTCCGGCACAGACATCCCCGTTTGCTGGTAAATCACGTCCGTGTAGTGGTCCATTCCAATGAAAGACCCGTTCTGCTTAAGCCAGGGAATGGATTGCAGGGCCTGTCCAAGCTCCTGGTCGGAGACTTCGATCCCCATTTTCTTAGCCTGACTCACAAAGGCCCGCTGGAGGATCATCTCATCCAGCAGGCTGCCCGCGATGGCAGGAATTATCCTCGCTTGGTTCGCCTGCGGGGAATTCCGAAACTGCGCTTGGATAGTCCGCTGCAAGTCCGCCGTGGTAATGTTGGACCCACCAATTGACGCCAAAACGTTGGACTCCGTGCGACTCGTATCGCCCGTTGGGATCGGCGCCAGCGTAATCACCATGCCAATGGACACGATGCTGAGAAAGAAAATCAGCAGGTACTTCTTCACCGCTTCTCGGTTTCTTCTGAAGAATCTATACATGAAAGCTCCTCGACCTTGCCCGAAACCTTCTTATTATAGAGGAGAGTACACGACCCCGGCAACCAGTAAGACAGTGGTTAGTGGCTGGTAGTTAGCGCCCCGCAGCAACCCGCGGTGCGTGGAGGAACGATAGGGCTGGAAACGGTGAGATCAGGACGCCGCGCATAGCAATCAACCACTCACCACTAGCCACTAAGATCAGCACGCCGCGTCTAGCCACTAACCACTAGCCACTAACCGCTAGCCACTGGCCACTAGCCACTGAATCTTCTTGACCCCATGGCGGGATTGGTCAAGAATAAACAGGCGAGTGCGAAACCGCCGTGGGCCAAGCACTTCGGCGTCCGGTGGACCAATCAGAGCGGTGGCTCGAACTGGAATGATGAACCCCTCCGGGCGGTTTCAGACTCCATCGAAGCAGGAGTTGACGACGCCATGAATGTGCGTTCTTTGTTCAGCGTTTTCTCGTCCGACCTCGCAATTGACCTTGGAACCGCCAACACCCTTGTCTTCGCGCGGGGCAAGGGCATTGTGGTTAACGAACCCTCTATCGTCGCCATCAACAAGCTCAGCGGAGAAATCGAGGCGGTCGGACGCGAAGCCAAGGATATGCTGGGACGCACCCCAGGAAACATCGTCGCCATTCGCCCTTTGAAAGACGGCGTCATCGCGGACTTCAAAGTCACCGAAAAGATGCTCAACTACTTCATCCAGAAGGCCCACAACCGCAAGATGTTCGTGCACCCCCGGATCGTCATCGGAGTGCCTTCGGAAATCACTCAGGTGGAAAAGCGTGCCGTGCAGGACTCCGCCATGCGCGCCCGAGCCAGTGAAGTGTTTCTGGTGGAGCAGGCGATGATGGCGGCCATTGGCGCCGGCCTGCCCATTACGGAGCCCTCCGGCAGCATGATTGTGGATATCGGCGGGGGCACCACCGACATCGCCGTGATATCCCTCTCCGGCATTGTCTACGCCCGTTCCGTGCGGGTGGCAGGAAATGAGATGGACGAGGCTCTTACAGCCTACCTCAAGCGCAAGTACAACCTGCTGATTGGCGAACGGACAGCCGAGCAAATCAAGATCGAGATCGGCTCGGCTTATCCGCTCGAAAAACCCCTCAGCATGGAAATCAAGGGACGCCATTTGCTGGAGGGAATCCCTAAGACTATCACCATAGATGACTCCGAGATCCGTGACTCGCTTTCCGAATGCGTGGCGACTATCCTGAACGCCATCCGTGTGGCCCTCGAGCGCACACCCCCTGAGCTCTCTGCGGACATTTCCGACCGTGGCATTGTGTTGACGGGTGGGGGGGCGTTGCTGAAGAACCTCGATAAGAGGATTCGCGAGGAAACGGGTTTGCCCGTTTCCATAGCCGAAGACCCCCTGGCTTCAGTGGTGCTGGGAACCGGCAGAATGCTGACGGATTTTAACCTTCTGCGCCGAGTGGCGATAGAGTGACGCCGAATCGGGCGATCGGGTGATCGGGTGAACAAAGGACGTTAGAGTCCGGTGATCGATTGATCCGGGGATTGGACGAGCAGGATCCGCTAGGTTCTTTGTTCTCCCGATCACCCGATCTCCCGATCACTCGATCTTAGGTTTGGCATGCGGCGTGCTGCACCGAAATGAGAGGTGGAGGTGCAAAGGGTCAGGAGGGTTCTCTTGCCTAGCGACATCGGGCGACTGACAAATTGCCCCGGACGGTCTCATGTTTGATCCCAATTCTCCCGAATCGGGAGCGTCGACACAGCCCGTCACGCGGGAAGGCCCGGATATGCAGGCCTTCGTTGCGCGCCACCGCTCATTTTTTATCCTCGCCGCGGTCCTGGTTGTGCAACTTTTGCTCCTCTCGTTTCAGATCACCCGTACCCATGACGTCCGTCTCATTCGCGTCTGGGCTGTCTCCCTGATCGATCCGTTCCAACGTTCCCTGCACGGCATAACGGATATCTCCGTGGGGGCTTGGCGAAGTTATCGCGATCTCCTGCGCGCTCAGCAGGAAAACCAGGAACTGCATACGGAGCTTGTGTCGGCGCAATCCCAGATCCAGCAGCTTTCCGAACAGGCGGCGGAATCTTCGCGGCTGCGCGCTATGCTGGAGTTCAAGAACCAGCTCCCGTTCCAGACCGTTGCTGCCGAAGTTATTGCCTCCAGTCCGGGTGAGAACTCGAACGCCATTTTCATCGGCAAGGGGGCAGATGAGGGGCTGACATCGGACCTCGCGGTGATTACCCCCGAAGGCGTAGTGGGCAAAACTATTGCCGTTTTCTCCCGCTCTTCCCAGGTCCTCCTGCTCACTGATCCCTCCAGTGGAGTGGGCGTCATGCTGGAAAAGACCCGCGTCCAGGGCGTCCTTAAGGGCGACAGCCAAAACCTCTGCTTGGTTCGCTATATTATGAATGAAGAGCCCGTCTCCTCCGGCGAGGCCGTCCTGACCTCGGGCCTCGACCAGATTTACCCCAAGGGCCTTCGTGTTGGAACGGTAGTTGGGACCAGCGCGGGCAACATTTATAAGAACGTTGAAGTTAAGCCAGCCGCAGACCTGAGCCGTCTCGAAACCGTGCTGGTGGTTTTGAAGCCCAATTCGATACAGCAACAAGCCTTAAACGCTAACCCTCATCCTTAATTCAAATTACAACACGTAGGTCGGCGAGGACGAGAGAGTGATTCACACGCTCCCCGTCCTTCTGGTAGTCTAAGAGCACGATGCCAGTTGCTCCCGAGCGAGAAGTCGAGGTTTTTCGAGTCCGTCCCACCACTCTCTGGGTGACCATCCTGGTGGCTATCTTGCTCCAGACCTTCCTACCGCTCAAGATCCCTCTCGCAGGACTTATGGACCTCCCGTTGCTAGTGACCGTCTATTTCACCTTGGTTCGCCAGAATAAGATTTTCGGCATCGCCTTGGGCACGGGTTTAGGCCTCGCGCAGGACGCGCTGTCGCACGGTTACGTGGGCATGTTCGGAATGGCGAAAGCGCTGGTGGGCTATCTGGCTGCGTCCGCCGCTATCAGGTTCAACGTTGAATCGCTTTTCGCTCGTTCCGTGGTGACTGCTTCCCTTATCTTGCTCCACAACCTCTGCATGGCAGGGCTTCAGCACGCCCTGCTTGAGCCATCACCCGCCTTCATTCCGCTGGACTTGATTAGCGCGGTTCTGGTGAACGTGGCTCTCAGCCTGATCCTCTTCCCGGTGCTGGACCGCTTCCGCTGAAATTCTTTAGTAAATAGTAAATTATGAATTGAGGAAGCGTGGGAGCCACAATTCGCTGTTCGCAATTCACCATTTCCTATTCACCATTCACTATTCACCATTTACTATTCACAATTCATAATTTCTTTCGTGCTAAAATGCGGGACTGGCCCGGCTCCATTGAAAGACTTTACGGGCCACCTCAAGGAGGTTTTTCCCATGGCAACTACTTTAGGCGTCATTATCGGCAATCGTGGTTTCTTTCCTGCTATCCTGGCGCGCGACGGGCGAGAAGAAGTTTTGCGCACGCTCGAGCAGCAAGGTTATAAGAGCATCTGCCTGACTCCGCAAGAAACAAAACACGGCTCGATCGAAACCCTTCAGGACGCGCGCAAGTGCGCGGCCCTGTTCAAGCAGCATGGCGACGAGATTGACGGCATCCTCGTCAGCCTTCCCAACTTCGGCGACGAGCGCGCGGTGGCCAACACCATCCGTATGTCGGGGCTGGAAGTTCCCGTCCTGATCCATGCCTTCCCGGATGAGCCTGGCAAGATGCTGGTGAGCACGCGTCGCGATAGCTTCTGCGGAAAGATGTCGGCCTGCAACAACCTCTGGCAATACGGAATCCGCTATACACTCACCTCGCTGCATACGGAAGCTCCTTCCTCTCCTGTCTTTGCGGACGACTTGAAGGCGTTTGCCGCCACCTGCCGGATTGTGAGGGGGCTCAAGAACGTCCGGGTGGGTGTGATCGGCGCGCGGCCCGCGGCCTTTAACACTGTGCGTTTCAGCGAGAAGCTGATGGAAAACCATGGCATCAGCGTCGAAACGCTCGACCTCTCCGAAGTCCTGGGCCGCATTCAGCGGCTGAGGGATGACGACGAAAACGTGAAGGCGAAAATTGCCTCCATTCAAAGCTATGCCCCCACGCAGGGTGTTCCTCCAGCTTCCCTATTGAAGATGGCAAAGTTCGGCCTGGTGGTGGACGAGTGGCTCGAGGTTAACGAACTGGTAGGTTCCTCAGTCCAGTGCTGGACGGCCATGGAGGAGTTCTTCGGCGTCGTACCCTGCACGCTGATGAGCATGATGTCCAACAACCTCATGCCCAGCGCTTGCGAGACGGATATGATCGGAATGATCTCGATGTACATCCTCCAGCTTGCCGCGGGCGAGCCCAGCGCCATCGTAGACTGGAACAATAACTACGGCGAAGATCCCGATAAGGCCGTGATCTTCCACTGCTCAAATCTTCCCAAGCACTTTTTCGAAGATTTTAAAATGGATTTTCAGGAAATCATCGCGGGTTCCGTCGGCAAGGAAAACACCTTCGGAACCGTGGTCGGCAAACTGAAGAGCGGCCCGCTCACCTATTGCCGCGTCTCCACGGACGACCTGAACGGCAAGCTGCGCGCCTACGTCGGCGAGGGCGAAATTACCGGCGACCGGCCACAGAGTTTCGGCGGCTACGGCGTGGTCAGAATCCCGCAAATGCAAAAGTTGCTGAAATACATCTGCAACCACGGTTACGAGCATCACGTGGCCGTCAACCGCAGCCACTTCGGGCGCGCCGTCGCTGAGGCCCTGAGCAATTACAAAGGCTGGGAGACGTATCACCACCAGCCCGACGCCTGCTGAAAAGAGCATGGGGGCGGACTGAAGCAAGGCCAAGGCGTATCAGGTGCGCCGCGTCGCTTCATTTATCCCTTCAATGGTCACTATCAGGTGACCATGAGTATTCGGAGGTGGATATGAAGTCGATGTCACGCCATGACCGTCGTGGCGTGCGCCACAGCCCCATTTGATCAGGAGGAACATATGCAGCGGAGAATCATGTTTCTGGCGGTTTTCGCGGCGCTGCTTGCAATGTTGACGTCAGCAGCTTTTGCGAAAGGACAAGCGGTGGCAACGACAGCGCCACAGGCACAAGCCGGCGCGATTGCCGCGGCACCCACTACCGAGCACTTTGACCCCGTGGCGGCGACCAATGCCTACTTGGTGAAAGTGCCGCCGGATAAGAAGGCCAGGTCAGATGCCTACTTCGAGGGCGGATACTGGCTCATCCTATGGGATTTCCTGGCTTCCTCAGTTGTCTTCTTGCTCTTGCTGGTGACTGGTTTGTCGGCGCGTATGCGCGACCTGGCAGAAAGAATCACACGTTTTAAGCCGATTCATACTTTCCTTTACTGGGCTCAGTTCGTGGTGCTTGTATGGCTTCTTACCTTCCCTCTCGAGGTCTACGAAGGATTCATTCGCGAGCACAAGTATGGGCTGGCAACGCAAACCTTCGGCCCTTGGATGGGCGATCAATTGAAGGGATTAGGGCTAATTATAGTTTTTCTCGGGCTGTTGATGGTGGTGCTTTACGGCATCGTGCGGCGCCTGCCACGCACCTGGTGGATCTGGGGGGCGATTGCGACCCTCGTCTTCCTCACTTTCATGTCCCTGATCGCACCTGTGTTCATCGCCCCGCTGTTCAACAAGTACACGAGGCTCGAGGACCCGGCCATCCGTGACCCCATTCTTAGCATGGCGCGGGCAAATGGCATCTCTGCCAAAGATGTGTTTGTGCAGGACGCTTCGCGGCAGTCCACGCGCGTGAGCGCGTTCGTCACCGGGTTCCTGAACACGGAGCGCATCGTCCTTAACGATAACTTGCTAAAGCGATGCTCCGTCGCCGAAATCGAATCGGTGATGGGTCATGAAATGGGTCACTACGTCATGCACCACGCTTACAAGGGCCTGTTGTTCTTCGGGGTTCTGATTGTCCTCGGGTTCGCCTTTCTGCGTCGAGGTTCCGAATGGGCATTGGGGCGTTGGGGGGATAAGTGGAGAGCCCACGCGATTGGCGACTTGGCCGCACTGCCGCTTTTCGCCCTCCTGATTTCGACCTACTTCTTCGTGCTTACCCCAATAGATAACACCTACTCCCGAACCCTGGAATACGAAGCGGACATCTTCGGGCTGAATGCGGCTCGCCAGCCCGATGCCGAAGCCGAGGTTGATCTGAAGCTCGGTGATTACCGCAAGCTCGATCCCAGCCCTATTGAAGAGTTCCTCTTCTACGACCACCCGGGCGGCCGGACGCGCATCTACGCTGCTATGCGGTGGAAAGCGGAGCACCTGCATGAGTTAGGGAACAGGGAATAGGGAACGGGGGTAAAGGGTGAAGGGCGAAGGTTAAAGGCTAGAGGCTAAGTGGCGTTTTTACTTCTGACCTTTATCCTTTACTCTTTACCCTTTGCTCTTTAACCCTAATCCTTATCCCCTACTCCCTATTCCCTATTTCCCACTCCCCCGATCCTGTTCCCTGTTCCCAACCAAAGTAAATGCCTTGAGTTGCAGCACTCCATGTGCTAACTTGCTGATTTGGTAAAGGAGTAGGTCGCCGGGGCGCACTGAGGGGCAACCCGTCAGCCGACGGACTCAGGGACTTGTCCCTACTGGGATATCAAGGGCGGGTTTGCTCGGCCTAAGCGTATTTTCGGCCCCGGTAGTTTCATGTAAATGGAAGTTCGATTTCCGGAACATGAGCGCCTTCCTGCCTGGAAGATCGCCTTCTTCCAATACGCCGTCGCTCTGACCTTCCTCGGGCTGCTGGTGGGATACTGGCGGATACAAATCGGCCAGCATCGTTTTTACGTCGAACAAGCTGAACGAAACCGGGTTCGCAACCTGCCCATCATCGCTCCACGGGGGAGGATACTGGACCGCGAAGGGCGCGTGCTGGCGGACAATTTCCCGGCGTTTAGTGTGCAGTTGATGCGCGAAAGCGCACCCGTCCTGGCCCCCGACCGCGTGGAAGGAATAGCGCGAGGCTTGGGTCTTGACCCTGTCGAACTGCAGCGCCTGATGGAGCATACGGCGCGGCTGCCGCGGTTTCAACGCGTCGTTCTGAAGCAATCAGCGACTCTCGATGATATCGCCTTCGTGGAATCTCACCGGCTCGAGTATCCCGAATTGGACCTCATCCAGGTTCAGCAGCGCCTTTACCCCAAGCGCGAAGTGGCCGCAGCAACCCTGGGTTACGTGGGTGAGGTGTCGGAGGATATGATCGCCAAGGTCGGCTCGCCTTATCGGCCGGGTGACGTGGTGGGCAAGTTCGGAATCGAGCGTCAGTACGACCAGATCCTGTCCGGACGTGATGGCATGAGGCGGGTGATCGTGAATAGCCGCGGCGAGGAAGTGGGTTCGCTCACCACCATCAATGCCATGCCGGGAAACGATCTTAGACTGACGCTTGACCTGGATTTGCAGATGGTCGCAGAAGCCTCATTGGGCGACCTGCCCGGCGCCGTCGTGGCTCTTGACCCCCGGACCGGCGAGGTGCTGGCAATGGTCAGTCACCCCTCCTTTGACCCCAACGATTTTGCCAAGCGCATCGACCGCGGGGAATGGGAAAAACTCACCGACGATCCCATGAAACCCATGATGAACAAAGCCATCCAGGCGCAACTGGCGCCGGGTTCGGTCTTCAAAGTCGTTACCGCCACTGCCGCCTTGGAGACAGGGACCATCCAACCAGACTTCACGTTGAATTGCTCAGGCGCGGTTAATATCTACGGGCACACCTACCACGACTGGGTCTGGGAGAAGCATAAGGGGCATGGAAGCGTTGACCTGCATCGCGCCATTATCGTCTCCTGCGACGTGTACTTTTACACGCTGGGAAAGCTCCTGGGAATTGAGAAAATCGACTATTTCGCGAAGCGCCTGGGGTTAGGCGCGCTGACTGGAATCGATTTGCCGGCGGAGGCGACAGGACTGATCCCATCCCCTGAATGGGTACAAAGAGCTTTTAAGCGAAAATGGTGGGCGGGCGAGACTATTTCCGTAGCCATCGGGCAGGGAGCGGTGGCGGTCACGCCTTTGCAGCTAGCTCGCACGATTGGCGCAATCGCCTGGGGCGGAACCTTCTCTAGGCCCCATCTGGCTTTCAGGGACCAATTGCTGGCCCTCGGAGTGGATCCGCCCGACGACAGCGGGCGGAACTTTCCCCTGAGCGAGAGTACGCTGGATGCCTTAACGCGCGGCATGTGGGGTGTGGTCAACGAAGGCGGCGGGACGGGCGCCAGCGCCCGCTGCCCGGGAATTGATATTGCCGGTAAGACCGGGACCGCCCAAGTTGTCAGTGTTGACTTGCAAAAATCGGAGCACAACGCGAGTTTCAAGAACAACGCATGGTTTGTCGGGTATGCCCCCAGCAATAAACCTGAGATCGTTGTGGCGGCCCTTGTCATGCAGGGCGAACACTCGACCGTGGCAGCCCCTCTCGCGCGCGAGGTGATTAAAGCTTATTTCGACAAGAAAGCGGCGCAGAAGCCTCCCCTGGTACAAACGCAGAATCCGGCGCGAATGCTGAGCAAAGCCATCGCGGTGCAATCCCCAGGGCCGGCCGCACGCACGGAATTTCGCTAGGAGGAGTTCGCCTAAGGATGAGCATGCGGTTTCGGTTTCGCGATATAGATTGGCTGCTTCTTGGACTGGCTATTGCCATTGCAGTGATTGGAGTTGTTGAAATTTACAGCACCACGGCGCATTCCGTCCTCGAAGGCCAGCACAAAAAACAGGTTTATTGGTTAATCCTAAGCATCGTTCTGGCATTAGTGATCAGCCACATCGACTACCACTTCCTTCTCGAGCAGACTCCGTGGCTGTACCTGCTGTCAGTGCTGGTCTTGGGAGAATTGTTAGTTGCTGGTCATGCCGTCGCCAGGACCAAGCGATGGATACATTTCGGCGGATTTACTTTCCAGGTGTCAGAATTGGTAAAATTAGTTATAATATTATGCGTAGCGGCCTATTTCGCCGAAAAGCGAAGTAGCTCTGCTACTTGGGGCGACTTGGTCAAGCTAGGCTTGTTGGCTGGAGTGCCAGCAATCCTGGTAGCCTTAGAACCTGATCTCGGCACGGCTTTGACATTCTTAGCGATTGTCACTGCGGGCATTCTGCTCGCTGGCATTCGCTGGCAGCAGATAGCTGTGCTTTTCTTGTTAGGGGCGCTGGCCCTGCCGGTGGGATGGCACTTCCTCCGGCCCTATCAGCGCGACAGGATAATGACCTACATTCATCCTTCACAGGACACGCAAGGCACCAGCTACCAGGTAACCCAAACAAAGATTGCTATCGGCTCGGGCGGCCTTTGGGGAAAAGGCATCGGAAATGGCACCCAAAGCCGTCTGGGCTTCATCCCTGTCTCCCATGCGGATTCCATTTTTGCGGCCCATGCGGAGGAACAGGGATTCGTGGGTACGCTGTTTGTTTTGCTACTTTACTTCGCGTTGCTGCTCCGCCTGCTGGATGGGGCGCAAATGGCGCCCGACCGTGCCGGAGCGTTTCTGCTGATTGGGCTTGCGTCGGTGTTGTTTTTCCAGGTTGCCATCAACACGGGGATGATGATCGGGCTCTTCCCGGTGACGGGCATTCCACTTCCGCTCATGAGTCAGGGAGGATCTTCCCTGCTGTTCACCTTTCTGGGCTTGGGCGTGGCTATGAATGTCCGGGCAAGGCGATTCGTCAATTAGGTGGCCCCCCGTTCGAGGGGAACGGGAAAAGCTATCCGGCGCGCGGTTTATGAGTTTGAACTATGGAACTGGCTGCCTTAGCGCCAGTCGATCGCGGACAGGGTGGGTCCGCAATGCTTCGCGCTTGTAGGCGCGACATCAAAGCCACTCGAGATTGATGTAGCCCGGTCTCGCAAGCGATGAGCTTCATAGTTTGATGAAGCGACCGGGCCAGGGAAGCTGAGGGTCGATCTCCGCCAAGGCGGATGGATCCCCCCGCAAACCCTGAAAAGGAGTTTCCATGTCAAAGGAGATGTTCATCTCTTCGTCTCCTCACGAGACGAAGCTGGCCGTAGTGGAAGATGACCAGTTGGTGGAAGTGTATTTTGAGCGCGACACGGACGTAGGGTTGGTGGGCGGGATCTATAAAGGCCGCGTCAGCCGGGTGCTTCCCGGGATGCAATCTGCTTTCGTGGACATCGGGCTGGACAGAGACGCCTTCCTCTACGTTTCGGATTTCTTTTTCGAGGACCAGGATGATTACGACAAGATCCTCGAAGAGGCGGAAGCGTGCGCGGTAGGCTTTAACGCAGAACCGGCGCAGGCAGCGGTGGCGGCTACTCCACCTGCCGAGGCGGCGAACCAGGAAGCAACGCCCCAGGTGGCCGCTGCTGTTCCCGCAATCTCACAGATACCCACCGGGGCCGCGCCGGCCCAAGCGCCACCCGAAAGCCAACCTGTCGAAATAACCACACCTGAAACGGCTGTCACCCCGGCAGCAGGGGTAACCCCTGCCGCTCCCATTTTGCCTGGGCCCGCGGGAGAAGCGCATGAGCAGAGTCATTTCGAGCCGCGCGGCCGCCGCTGGCGGCATCGGGGGCGAAAGTTTGGCGAGCATCGCCAGGGAGAGCACAAGTTCGTCCCACGGCAGGAAAGTTTTGTTCCTCCCACGTTCGAGATTCTGCCTGGAGAATCCCTGGCGAAGTATAGCCATGCGGTCCCGGAGTCGCAAGGGCCTGCATTTGAGGAGGGCATCCCTGCCGAGCAAGAAGCAGTAGAGGCTGAAGCCTTGGAACAAGCCGAAAGCTGGGGTGCCGCGGAGATGGCTCCTGCAGAATCTGAAAGCCCGGAGCCGTCGTCTGTGGAGGTTTCTTCCTCGGCAATTGACCAGCCGGAAATCGAATTTCCCCTCGAACCGACTGTCGAGGAAGGACTCTATCCCGTCTCTGCCACAGTAAGCGAGAGACTTGGCCCAAGCGCGGAAGCGGGGACTGTCGAGGAGAACACTCGGGCGATGCCTTCCACGCCTTCTGTAGACTGGGAGGTCCAGCCTGTCGATTCTTCTTATGTCGAGGCTTTAAACGAAACTGCCAGCCCCTCGGACGAGCGGATAGTGGAAGGGACCGCAGAACCCGCTTCTGTCGATGAGCGCGCGGAAGAAACCCTCGCCGAACCTGCTCAGGAAACAGCTCTACCCTCCGAGAGCGCTCCTGAACCGAGCTCACCTGCGCCAGGCGAGGAAGTGCAGGTTCCACAGGAGCCGGCGCCCGTTCAGGCAGGAGCAGCCGAGAATCCTGGTGCCCCCAGTGAGGGAATGTACACCTTGCGGGAGCCTCACCAACGCCCCCGCTTCGCGCCCCGGCGTGGCCGGAGAGGGCGCCGAGGAACTAGCTATCAGGGCCGGAGCGAACCCCGGCGGGAGTCCCGGCCCGGCAACAATCAGCCGGTCCAGATTTCTAAGCTGCTCAAAGAGGGCCAGGAAATCCTCGTGCAGATCTCCAAAGAGCCGCTGGGTACAAAGGGTGCGCGCATTACTTCTCACGTCGCGCTGCCCGGCCGCTACCTGGTGTACATGCCCACCGTCGACCACATCGGCGTGTCGCGAAAGATCTCCTCGGAAGAAGAGCGCCTGCGTTTGAGGAACATCATCCTCGAACACAAAGGCTCCTTGACCGGTGGGTTCATCGTGCGCACTGCCGGCCAGGGCCGCGACGAAGAAGAGTTGAAAGCGGACCTGAAATTCCTCTCCACGCTCTGGAATGAAATACGCACCAAAACGGAACGCGTGAAAGCTCCTGCGCTCATTCACCGCGACCTCGATCTGGTCCAGCGGATGCTGCGCGATACGCTTACCCCGGATTTCAAATGCGTGCGTGTGGACAATGAAATCCAATACGAGCGCGTGTTGGATTTTGTGAATCGCAGTCAACCCTCCTTGGTCGGCAAGGTCAAACTCTACACCCGTGAGACGCCGCTGTTCGAGGAGTTTGGCATCCAGGGGGAAATCGAAAAGGCGCTCAAACCCAAGGTGTGGCTCAAGTCCGGGGGCTATATCGTCATCAACCAGACCGAGGCCTTGGTGGCCATTGACGTTAACACGGGCAAATACGTGGGCAAGACCAACCGCCTGGAAGACACCATCCTGAAAACCAACTTCGATGCCGTGAACGAGATCGTCCGCCAGATTCGCCTGCGGGACTTGGGCGGCATCATCGTCGTCGACTTCATAGACATGGACGAGCGCAAGAACCGCGCCAAGGTGACCCAGACGCTGGAGGAGGCCCTTCGTAAAGACCGGGCGCCCACCAAGGTCATCGCCTTCCACGATTTTGGTCTGGTGGCCATCACCAGGAAGCGAGTCAAACAATCCCTGGAAAGGACGCTGTGCGAGCGTTGTAGCTACTGCTCCGGCTCAGGGTGGGTGAAGTCCGCCACGACGGTTTGTTATGAGATTTTGGCTGAAGGGCGGAAGATGGCCAGCCAGATCGAAAGCAAGGTAATGACCCTGCGCGTGAACCCCGAAGTGGCCAAGGCTCTCAAGTCGCGCGAGGGAGTGTTGGTTTCCGAGCTCGAATCACTCACCCACAAAGAAGTTATCGTCAAGAGCGATCCGGCCGTGGATCAGGAAAGGTTCGAGATTTACTGAAACCAGGGGGGCGGGATTCTAGAGGCGGAATTCACTTCCTGATCTCTCAAAGCCCGATTTTCAAATTCCCAGCCCAGCTCGGCGGGCGGCAGCGCTTAGCCCATAGCGCCAGCTATGGCAACAAGGGATAGCCAAAAAGCGTGAAGCCGCGCCAGGGGCGACATCAACTAAAAGTATCCACAAGGAAAAAGGTGAAAACAATGAATGCCATCATATCGAACAAGAAAGCTGATCTTGCAGGCCCGGGTATTGGTGACTACAACGAATTGGAGAAGATTCTCCCGTCAGACTATCGATCCTTGTTGAGCGAGAAGGAAACCCAGCAAGCGATCTTTCAAGTAAAACGGTACATCGAAGATAACCTCTGTAAAGAGCTCAACCTGATGATGGTTGAGGTGCCGCTGATCGTGGACGTCGAAAGCGGCGTGAATGACATGCTGGACCGGGATGGATCGCGCACGCCGATCTCGTTTCATATTTCCAACGATTACGACAAGCATCCCATCGATGCTCAGGTCGTGCAGGCTGCCACAAAGTGGAAGAGAGTTGCGCTGAAACAGTTCCATTGCCAGGCGGGCGAGGGCATTTGTACGGATATGCGAGCCGTCCGCAAGGACTACTTCCTGGATCATGACCACAGCGCGTACGTCGACCAATGGGACTGGGAGCGCGTCATGACCCCCGAACAGCGAAACCTGGCCTTCTTGAAGGAAGTAGTCGGAGGTATCTGGAGAGTGCTGGTAGGTGCGGAACGCTTCGCACAGGAGATGTTCCCGCGGCTTAAGGACGGACGATATCCCAACCTGCCTGAAAAATTGACCTTCCTGCATGCCGAAGAAATCCTCGATATGTATCCCGATCTGCCACGCAAGCAGCGGGAGACATTGGTACTTCAGGAGTATCCGGCAATCTTCATCATCGGGATTGGCTGGCCTTTGAAAGATGGTTATCCCCACGAGAATCGCGCCGCTGATTACGACGATTGGGTCACGGATACGAGTAAAGAAACCGGCAAGCCGACGCACGGCTTGAATGGTGACATTCTGGTGTGGAACCACGTTACCAAGCGGCGGCATGAACTGACTTCGATGGGTGTCCGCGTGACGGCTGAAACCCTGAAAGTGCAGTTGGAAATGGCCCACCAGCTCGATTTCATGAAGCTGCCGTACCACCAGGGAATCTTGGCCAACCGCATTCCTCTGTCGATTGGCGGCGGGATCGGCCAATCACGCACGCTGATGTTATTGCTCAGAAAGGCTCACCTGGGCGAGGTCAGCGTAACGGTATGGCCGAAAATCCTGAAGGAGATCTGCGCAAAGAAGAACATTTTCGTGCTGGAGTAGGATCGATGCCGGATAAATAGGCCAGCCTTTGTTCCTGCATTCTCCCTGAGTGAGGATACATCATGCTATGAAGCTGGCCATGTTTCCGTCTATAGAGCGTACTCTTGCGCGATTTGATCGGTGTGTTCACCGATCCGGGGCGCGCCGCGAGAGGACTTGTAGACCTGGCCATCCACCCGGATAGGACAACGTGTTGTCAGGAGACTCGCGCCATTGTCGCGGCTGACACATTGAATCATATCCAACCCCTTGAAGCCCTCGTGTTCCAACAACTGGGGCCAAGTGAAAACATCCGAACACCAAATGTCCGCCGGCTCCAGGAGGCTGAGCCAGTGGGCTGTGGTCTGCCTTTTCAAGTGGTCGGCTAGAATTCCTTTGATCTCGTCCCGTTGAGTGAACCACGTTTGGGGATCAGAATATTTCAGGAGTGCCGGGCAATCCAGGAACTCGCCAAGTCGCGTCACAGAGCCCATGGCCAGGGCCAGATAGCCGTCGGCGGTGGAGTAGATTCCGTAAGGGGCGGCGAGGTAGGCGTGGGCGTTGTTCACGGCACTGCGTTGGGGCAGCTTGCCGCCATCGTTCAGGTGGGTAGTGAGAACTTCAAACTGGTAGTCGAGGACCGACTCGAGCAAGCTCACTTCCACTATCCCTCCTTCTCCGGTCCGCCCCCGGCGCACAAGGCAGGCGAGTATGCCCTGGACCAGATATGCGCCAGCCAGCATGTCAGCCGTCGCCAGCCCGAAGGGTACGGGTGGTTGATCAGCGTTTCCGTTGAGCCACGGCAGTCCTGAGAGAGACTGGGCCAAGAGGTCCTGGCCAGGTTTGTCGCGCCACGGGCCCACTTTTCCATAACCCGTCACTTCCCCGTAAACCAACCGGGGGTTGATTCTTTGGACGGCCTCGTAATGAAACCCCAACTTCTCCATAACCCCGGGACGGAAGCTCTGAATCAGCACGTCCGCAAGCCGGACGAGCTTTTCCACTCTGGCTCGATCCTCCGGCTTCCTGAGGTCCGCCGCAAAACTCTGTTTGTTGCGGTTAATGGAATGGAAGAGGGTGCTGTCTCCGTCGAGTTCGAGATTGGAGATGTAAAGTTGACGGCACAGGTCGCCGGTTCCGGGCCGTTCAATTTTAATGACGCGGGCGCCCAGGTCCGCCATTCTGAGCGCGGCTGAAGGCCCCGCCAGGAACTGGCTGAAATCAAGCACTAATATCCCTTCCAGTGGTTTCATCTCTTTTCCCTCTTCACCATGAGCAGATGTTCGCACGCCATCACGATTTCGTTCTGTTGGTTAATGGCTTCGAGCTGTTCGATAACGAAACCGTGGTCGGGGCGTTTGGGGGAGTCGCGTTTTTCCTTGAGTGTGACCCTGACGCGAAGCGTGTCGCCGATGAAAACGGGCTTGATGAACCGCAGCCGGTCGTATCCGTAAGTGAAGGCTTCGGGATTGACGTCACCCGCACTGAGACCCACGGCAACAGTGAAGACCAGAGTGCCGTGGGCGATGCGTCGCCCGAATTCCTGTCCCTTGCACCATTCGGCATCCATATGATGCGGATAGAAATCGCCGCTCTGCCCGGCGTGCAGCACGATGTCGGTTTCGGTTATAGTCCGGCCCGGAGTTTCGCGGGTGGAACCAACTTGATAATCTTGAAAGTACTTGGACTGAATCATTGGCTGAGTCCCATAGCTCGAAATCGTTTCCCATTGACAAGCAGTATTTTATTCATAGAATTCGCTATTTATAAATGAAAAAGCGTTATCATTCTTGCAAGACGGTTCATCGACGGAAAAGGGCGCAAGCGAAATGGATGCATAGGCGCGCGACTTTGCCTTGGCCTATGAGAACGGATGAGGAATGCGGCGCGGCTTGAGGCAAACGCTATGACGCAATCCACCATGGTGACGCTTAAGGGGATCACTTGGGGTCACACTCGCGGCCTCGTGCCCATGGTAGCAACGGCCCAACGCTTTTCTGAAACCCATCCCGGGACGGACATCACTTGGGTAAAGCGGAGTCTACAGGAGTTCGGCGATTATCCTCTTGCGAAGCTGGCGGAGAGCTACGACTTGTTGGTGTTTGACCACCCCTTCGTGGGACATGCAGCCAAGCATCGACTGTTACTTCCCTTAGACGAGCACATTGGCCCCGATTTCCTCTCCGAGCAGGAGCAGAATTCCGTGGGCGAGTCCTACCCAAGCTACTTCTATGATGGCCACCATTGGGCCTTGGCGATTGATGCCGCTACGCCGGTAAGTTGCTGGCGACCCGATTTGCTCCGCCGCATGAATGCTCGGGCGCCGGAAACCTGGGAGGAACTCCTGGACCTCGCGAAGCGAGGCTTGGTGGTGTTTCCGTCGGTTCCGGTTGACGGTTTGATGAACCTTTACATGTTTTGCTGTGCGCTGAACGAGGCACCGTTCTCGCGTGCCGAGGCCTTGATTGATCCGGAGGTTGGGGCAAAGGCACTGACCATGCTCCGTGGACTGGTCACTTTGTGTTCTCCTGAGATTCTGTTGTGGAATCCGATCGCCACTTATGAGGCGATGGCGAGCCGGAATGATTTTGTCTATTGTCCCTTTGCGTACGGATATTCCAATTATGCTCGACAAGGGTATAGCGCAAACCGGCTCGAATTCGGCGACCTCCCTCGGATCGGCAAGGATGCGAGGGGCCGATCGACGCTGGGAGGCGCTGGCCTGGCAATATCCTCCTCCAGCAAGCATCGCGAGATGGCTTTGGCCTATGCCTGCTTCGTCGCTTCTCCGGAATGTCAGAGGACCCTCTATGTTCAGAGCGGTGGCCAGCCCGGACACCGATCCGCCTGGACGGATGACGAGCCGAATCGTATTACCAACAACTTTTTCCGTAACACCCTCCCGGCGCTGGACCGGGCCTATCTGCGTCCGAGGTACGACGGCTACGTTGGTTTTCAGGACTCCGCGGGGCTGGTCGTCCATGAATTCCTCAAGAGCGGCGGCAACCCAGGGGCAGTGATCCAGGAATTGCAACGCCTCTATCTGTCCTCGCGGCGGGACTGGAACGTGTCGCCGGCCTAATGCGCAGGCTTCTGCCCGCGGACTGCTCGGTCTTGCCAAAGGGTGTTCGAGGCGAAGGAGATGGAGCCTATGGAGATTATCGATACTCACCACCACCTCTGGGATATGGACCTGTTCTCTTACACGTGGTGCAAGGACTATCCGGCCTTGAACCATAGTTTCCGGATGGAAGACTACCTCGAAGCCATCCGGGGGGGGCAGCTCGAAAAGTCCGTGCACATTGAAGTCGATGTTGATGAGCCTCACATGCTCGACGAGACTCGGCATATCTTCAAGCTCGCCGAGGCCAAGGACAATCCCCTTGCCGGCGTGGTGGCTTGCGCCCGGCCGGAGAAGGAGGGTTTTAGGGAATACCTCGAAAAGATCGTGGGCCATCCTGCGCTTAAAGGCATACGACGCATCCTCCATAGGCAGCCGGATTCTCTCGGCCAGGGCAGGACATTCCTTGAGAATGTGAAGATCCTCAGCTCCTACAACTTATCCTTCGACCTCTGCGTACTTGCTCGCCAGCTCCCCATTGCCATCCATCTTGTCCAGCAATGCCCCGAAGTTGCCTTCATCCTTGACCATTGCGGCGTGCCTCCAGTCAAGGAAAAGGCGCTCGATCCCTGGCGCGCCTATATGCGGGAAATTTCCGGCTTTCCGAATGTCTCGTGCAAGATATCGGGCCTCGTGGCGTATGCCGATCCCCTGCACTGGACTGCCGAAGATCTTCGTCCCTTTGTCGAGCACACGATTGAGTGTTTTGGCTGGGACAGGGTGATGTTCGGAAGTGACTGGCCGGTTTGCACGCTTTCGGCCCCACTCAAGAAATGGGTTGAAACCCTGTCCATGCTTACCCAGGATGCCAGCGAAGAGCAGAGGAACAAGTTGTTTCGCGAGAACGCCAGGCGCGTTTACAAGCTGAGGTGAATCATGAGTATGGTGAGCAGCGGACGGGTTCGATCCGCCCTGGCGCAGAGCAGATTCTTCTTGGGGGAGGGAAGTCATGTTCCGTTCTTTCCTGGTGGCGATAGTCGCAGGCTGCTTGGTACCGACTGGCGTTGCGCGGGGAAGTGGCTCGCCGGGGCTGAGCGCCTGGTTTGTAGACTCGCTCGTCAAGGTGTTCCCGGGTGATGCCCCCGGCTCGCACGGTCTGCGCTCGCCCGAGTTCGGCGGCGCACGGAACCAGCACTTGAGCGTGCAGCTTGCCATTCGTTCGAGCAGGCCGCTCCCCGACCTTTCGGTGCAAGTGAAACCGCTCGAGGGTGGCGCTGGTCGCCGCGTATCGAGCGTCGAGGTCCATCGCGTCGCCTACGTCGTGGTGGGCTCGCACACGCCGGACTGTCCACCGGAGGAACTGGTGGGGGTGGCGCCGGGGTGGTTTCCCGATCCGCTGGAGGACTTTCCCTTCGACCTCGAGCCCCTCCGCACAACGTCGATCTGGGTGACGATTCACATCCCGGCCGACGCGGCGGCAGGAGTCTATGAAGGCTCGATTCTGGTGCGTTCTGGTGGGCGCCTGGTGGCGCGCCGACCCTTTCGCCTGAGAGTGGTGAGCGCGGGGGTGCCGGAGGAGATGTCGCTCAAGGTCACCAACTGGTTCAGCTTGGATGACAAGACGTCGCGACAGTTTTACGGCGTGGCAGCCTTTTCACCGGAGTGGTGGACGCTCGTCTCCAACGTGGCCCGCGTGCTCGCGATCCATCGCCAGAACGTGATCCTGACGCCGCTTCTCACGCTCATCCAGCCGCGGGTCGAGGGCGGCATTCTCCAATACGACTTCACAAACTTCGACCGTTGGGTGGAGACGTTCAGGCAGGCGGGCGCTATCGGGTACATCGAGGGCAGCCACCTGCTCGACCGCGCCGGCAGTTATGACGCGCCGCTGCTCGTCCCGACCTTTCAGATTGTCGACGGCAAGCCCCAGAAAGTCTCGCTGCCGCCCGACGATCCGCGTGTCGAGACTTCTCTCTCCGGCTTCCTCGGAGCGCTGGGGAAGCATCTCAAGGAAAGAGCCTGGGACACACTTTACCTCCAGCACGTCCTCGATGAGGCGCACGGGGACGAGATTGCCTACTACGGAAGATTCGCCGCCCTCGTCCACCACGAAATGCCGGGCATTCCCACTCTCGACGCCATTGACGCCGCAAACATGCCCGAGGTGCTCCAGAGCAACTGCGACGTGTGGGTTCCGCAGCTCGGCCGTTTCGATGACCAGATGGCGCTCCTCGAGCAGCGCATGGGGAGCGGGCGTGCCGTCTGGTTCTACACCTGTCTTTACCCTCAGAAGAGGTATCTCAATCGCTTGATCGACTTCCCCTTAATCAAGGTAAGGCTTCTCCAGTGGCTCGATTTTCGCTACGGTTTCACGGGATTCCTGCACTGGGGCGGCAATTATTGGACCCCCAAGCCACTGCTCGACACCCAACCGGTGATCGACGACAATGCGGAGCTTTTGCCTCCCGGCGATGCCTTTATTCTCTATCCCGACCGGGAGCACCTAACCGTCCGAAGCTCCATCCGATTCGAGGCGATGCGCGCGGGCATCGAGGACTATGAGATGCTTAGGGCGCTCAAGGCGCGTGATCCTGCCGCGGCCGAGCAAATCTCTGCAAGTGCGGTTTCCTCCTTCACTCAATACGTCCGCGATGCCGCAGCCTTTCGCAACATCGAGCAGAGGCTGCTCGAAGCCTTATCGCATCAGTAGGCACGGTCGCTATTCCGCAGATAGAACTCCCACCAGCCAGGCGGGGGGTAGAGGGTGGTGGTGACCAGGGTCATCTCCTGGGCGTCCCAATTGCGGGTTGATTTCGGACATCCGGTAGGAAGTGACCTGTTTACTGGCGTGGTTTTGGTATGGTGACTTTATGTCTTACTTTGCTGGAAATTGACTTGGTAGGATAACATTAACTGATTTGTTTTCAAATATATTCCTGATTAAACTGATAAGTACCTGTATTTTCTATAACATACCAGCTTAGTTCCCACTTTTTCCACAGCGGTCCTTTGTTTTCATAGACATTCCCGCGTCGTTCGCTCACTTTTAAAGCGGATTCGGGATTCAGTCCCGCGAGGCGGGAGGGATTCAGTCTGGTAAGGGGGGCGGGATTCAGGGAATGCGCCTGTGGTTTTTCCCTGAATCCTGAATCCTGAACCCTGTTTTTTCGGTCCTTTTTTTTCATAGACATTCCCGCTTCGTTCCGTCATTTTTCAAAGTTACTAGTTTCTCTTTCCCAGTCGGCGGTGACATCTTCTCCAGAGCTGTCGTGCCTGCCAAGAGCCCCCTCCATCCCGCCCCCCTCCAGTACAGTAGGCAGTCGGCAGAAGGCAGAAAGCAGAAAGCGGGAATCAGATGCTCTTTGTTCTCACTCCTGACTCCCGAATCCTGACTCCTGACTCCTGAATCCTGAATCCCGAGTCCTTTCTTTTCATAGACATTCCCGCTTCGTTCGCTCACTTTTTGAAGTTACTAGTGTAGTGTCCAGGAAATAGCTGGACAACGATCGTTCTCGTAGCGCCGGCATCCTGCCGGTAGATGCCGCCGGGACGGCGGCGCTACATTGTCCACTCAATTAGTGGACACTACACTAGGCTTTCTTCTTTCCCAGTCAGGACGACATCTTGTCGTAGGCTGCGGTACGGACCGAGAGCCCCGCCAACTCGAATTCCCCTCAGGTTCAGTGGGAGGTCGGCAGTAAGCAGAAGCAGCCGGCGGTGGCGAAAAGGAAGAAAGCAATTCACAATTCACC
>Ga0326727_10009883_pt1 | contig 23107 bp, 16 predicted proteins | sample MB2enrmetagenome_FD_207643 | JGI IMG/M metagenome (GOLD analysis project Ga0326727, IMG submission 207643) | Lab enriched peat soil microbial communities from McLean, Ithaca, NY, United States - MB29MY | ecosystem: Environmental > Terrestrial > Soil > Wetlands > Peat | place: USA: New York... | reverse complement strand
GAACCGCCCCATCCTTCGCCTCAGAGAATCCCCGATCCTACAAGACCTGGCGCACGAAATACTCCGAAAGACCCACCGACTGAAGCCGCTCGACTCCTGATCATCCTTTTCACGCCGGATTCAGGTTGAAGCGCTTGCGTACCGGCTATGTGGACCTCTGGCAACTCCACGCCGTGGGTGAGCATGAAGAAGTTGAGCAAATCTTCGGTCCTGGAGGCGCCATTGAGGCTTTCGAGGCGGCGAAGAAGGCGGGGAAATGCCGCTTTATCGGTTTTACCGGCCACCACGACCCGCACGTTCACCTCGCTATGCTCAAAGCCTATGAGAAGTTCGATTCGATCCTGATGCCGATGAATGTGGCTGATCCGGGCTATTTGAGTTTCGAAAAACTCGTCCTGCCGGTGGCCGCCGGACGCGGCATGGCCATTCAGGGCATGAAAAGCCTTGGCAACGCCAAGCTCTTGCAGGATTTCAGTGTGCGCGAATGCCTGAGGTACGTGCTGAGCTTGCCGGTAAACTGTGTCGCCATCGGCTGCACCACCATCGGGCAGTTGGAGGACGATGTCCGCTTTGCCCAACAGTTCAAACCCCTCTCTGCCGAAGAGATGGATCCTTTGCGCAAGCGAGCCCTGGACATCGCGGGGCCTAGCCTGGAAGATTGGAAGCGGAATACTCAAACTCGCGCCAGCAAGGCAGATTCGGGCAAAGTAAAACACGGATGAGCGTGTTGAGGGCTCGGTGCATGCGGCTGGGGGCTAGGGATTAGGGCTAGGGATTCGGGATTAGGGGCCAAGCTGCTACCAAAGCCAGCCGAGATACTGACCATTGCGTAGTGCCTTCTGCTTCCTGCCTACTGCCTTCTGCTTACTGCCTACTGCCTACTCCGTTAATCCACCGTTACCTCCCACCCAAATCCCGGACGGTCCGGGGGCCGCATGTAAATGCCTTCGGGGCCGCGGGTGACGCCGTTTTCCTCCTCGAAGCGCTGATAGACTTCGGGTGGGCCGCCCGGTGGCGGCATGAACATTTCACACCACGGACTGTTGGTTGTCGCCAGGATAAATTGCCAACCGCCGTGTTGCCATCCCGCGTGAGGAATAACCGGAATGTTGTACGCGGCCGCCAGCGCCCCGATGTGGCGTAGTTCGCTCAGCCCCCCACACCAGGTAATATCCGGCTGCCAAATATCCAGGGCATGATGCTCCAGCAACAGCCGGAAGCCGTAGCGGGTATACTCGTGCTCGCCGGCCGCCATCTGCGTTGATTTGATTCTGGCGTGAATCCTCCCGAAACCCTCATAATCATCGGGCGGAAGACACTCCTCCATCCAATACACCCGGTAGGGCTCCACCATCGCGGCAAATTCAATGGAATATTCTTCGGTGAGCGCCATCCAGCAATCGAGCATGAGATCGCCATCGGGCCCCAGTGCCTCGCGGGTCCTTTTGACGAGCTCGGTGTTTTTCTTCATCCCCTCGCGCCCGTCCGCGGGCCCGTAAGGCACAGCTAACTTCAGCCGTTTGTAGCCGAACTCGAGGTGCTGTTCGATGTCGTTTCCGGTGCAATAAGCGGGAATTCTCGACTTGGTTTCCCCGCCTAACAATTTGTAAACGGGCATTCCCAAAGCGTTGCCGATAATGTCCCACAGCGCCAGATCCACCGCGCTGATGGCATGCACCACCAGCCCCTTGCGCCCGTAATACAGAGTGGACCGCCACATGATGTCCCAAAGCTCTTCGACGTTAAAGGGATCTTCGCCGAGGAGTAACTTGGTCAGGTGCTTCTCAATGACAAAACTGCACCCCGGTCCGCCATAAGCGATTCCCTTGATCCCTTTGTCCGTCGAGATCTCAACCGCCTCGGGACCCAGATCATTGGCCATGAAGAGGCTTCGTTGCGCTTTGTATTTTGGATAGATGGACATCGGGTTGGCGACTTCGGACCCACCCGTGGACCACGATCCGGGAGCAGGCGCATATTGCGGAAGCGGCCGCTTGGGCTGGGGACGCACCACCCTGACACCGGTAATCTTTAAGCCACTCTTCTCGCCATGGAAAGGTAACTGCGGCGGAGATGGAAGCGGCGACGCTTCGCTCCATTCTGGAATACCGGAAGCGCCCACCGTGCTCATGGACAGTATTGTACCCGCTTGAAGAAATCTTCTGCGATTCATTTCCGCAACTCCCTTCCCGCCGGGTCGAATGAAGAACCCGCACGGCGCGGATTGTAGCACAGCGCGGCGGAGCCGTAACGCGAGGGGTTTTCACCGCAGATTCTCATGAGCCTGGGTCCCACTACTGTTTACGAGAATGCGCGAAGCGATTTGGAGTGCGGCCGCGAAGCTGCCGCTTTACCCCTTGCCCACGGACCGCATGAATCAAGGGCGGAAAGCGGCAGCTTCGCGGCAGCAGTCCAAGGTGCCTTCGGCACATCCATGTTCATAGCAGAGTGCACAAAGACCACGCAGGGCAGACGAGGCTCAGGCAGGAGTATTTTTGTTGTACTTTACGCTTGACAACCTTGCTCCCGATATATAGGATAAACACCTATAGGAGTCACGATGCTTGGAATCGACACCAGAATCAAACGCGGCAGCGGCGAGTTGGCCATTCTGGCGCTGCTCGACCGGGAGCCCTTGCACGGCTACGAAATCTCGAAGCGCATCGCGCACCAAACCGGCGGCGTCCTCCAATTCAACCTGGCCTCGCTCTATCCGCTGCTTTATCGCATGGAAAAACGCGGTTGGGTGAAGGGGAAATGGGAAGAAGCCCAGAGCGGGCGCCAGCGCCGTTATTACCATCTGACGCCCAAGGGCAAGAAGCAACTGGCGCCGCTGCGCGAAGAATGGGGCATGTTCTTCCAGGCGCTGCACCGCATCGCCGGAGTCACCCATGCCGGATAACCGTAGGGGCACCCCTCGTGGGTGCCCAAATGGGACCGACTCGGCCCCGGGCAGGGCAGGCACGAGGCCTGCCCCTACAAGACCTCTTCATCGCATCGCGGGGGTATCGCATGACGGATGACCGAGAATTGATTAGCGTTCGCTTAGGCAAGCTGGGCCTCGGGACTCGCCGGGAAGAGGAGATCGTTCGCGAACTTGGCGAATATTTGGCCGACCACACCGCCGCCCTCGAAGCGCGCGGAGTGGCGAAAGAAGCAGCCGCCCGGGAAGCTCTCGATTCCGTGTCCAACTGGTCCGAACTTCGTAATGAAATCGTATCCGCGGAAACTGAGGAGACAACCATGAATTATCGTACCAAAGTCCTATGGCTTCCTGCATTGTGCGCCGTTACCCTGAGCAATGGGCTTGTGGCTCTCATGCAGATTTTCGGGCGTCCGCCGGATTCCTATTGGTTGGGTGCGGCAGGTAAGAGCATGGAGGTTATAGGTGCATTCATTGTTCCCTGGCTCATTTCGCAGTCGGTAGTGGGCGCTATTGCGGCATATTGGTCGAGACGTGCGGGCGGTACCGTGCGGTACCAATTACTTGCCGCCCTGTCTCCGGCGATTGTCCTGCTGGGTTTGTTCTTGCTGGTCATTCCGTCATCAATCCTCTTGCATAAGCACGCGCTGCACAACATTCGTCTAAATGCCTTCATGATTGTGACGCTGACCTGGGTACTGCTGCCCGCAGTGCCACTCCTCATCGGAGCCGCACCGTTCCTGCGAAGGTCCCAGGCGCAGGCGTAAGGAGACGGGCCGAAAGGAACATCAGCCAGTAGGGGCACGCCATGGCGTGCCCCTACTGGCGGAGTCGCAAATGCCGGATCATCGCAGACTTCTGAAAAACTCTCTGGGGGAACTGGAGCTAGCGCCTCGGCGGGAAGAAGAAATTCTCCGCGAACTCGGCGATCATTTGGAGGACCACGCCGACGCGCTCGGAGAGCGCGGGATTACGATGGAGGAAGCCTTCCAGGAAGCGCTCGGTGGCGTGATTGATTGGCCAAAATTCCGCGAGGAGATTTTTTGCGCCGAAACTGAGGAGGCAACCATAAACTACCAAGTAACTTACCGGACCAAGGTTTTATGGCTCCCCGCACTGGGTGCGCTCGCGTTGAGCAGCAGCCTGCTGGCCATTTTCCAATTTTCCGGCCTCGTTCCACGCTTTTACTGGCTGAGTGGAACCGGTTATCTATTCTTCACGTTTTATCTCCCGTGGCTCATCGCGCTGCCCGCGATTGGCGCGGTCGCGGCCTTCTGGTCGCAACGCGCCGGAGGAAAAGCCATTCACCGGCTGCTCGCAGCCCTGGCTCCACCGATCGGGATGCTGGGTTTCTTCCTGATCAGCCCGTTTCTTACTCTGCTCATATATATGCTCCTTCCTTTGTTCAAGCACAAGGCTGCACACATACAATTCGGACCCATCGACGTCGCGATCATAATCCCCGGGGTCCTTGTTCTGCTGGTAAGCTGGGTGCTGCTGCCGGCGGTCGGGCTCTTGCTCGGAGCCGTACCCTTCCTGCGAAAGCCCCAGGCGCAGTCCTGAGCATGGTGTCCTTCCTGCGGGCGCAGCCCGCTTTGGACTGCGGTAGCAGCAGCTACCGCTTTTGTCGTTCTGGCGGTGGCGCGATAGCGGTAGGAAACAAAGGCGGAAAGCGGTAGCTGCTGCTACCGCACTCCAAAGCGCTTCGCGCCGGCTCAAATTATAACCGGTCTTAATTAGGCAGGGGATGTCGCCGCTAAAGCGGTTGGGAATAAGGCCGACGGCCTCATGGGTCTTGTCATCCGATTTATCATTAACTTGAATCCGGGGAGACGATGAGCACCCTGCTTCAAGATTTGCGTTACGGCCTGCGGATGCTGGTGAAGAATCCCGGCGTCACGGCGGTGGCAGTTCTGACGCTGGCGCTCGGCATCGGCGTTAACACCGCGATTTTCAGCATTATGGACGCAGTTTTGAACTTGCATTTCCCTATTAAGGAACAAAATCGGATTGTCAATCTCTGGGCCTTTAACAATTCCACCGGCGCTATGAGGAGCGGCCTGTCCATCCCGGACTTTCTCGATTACCGGCAGCAAAATCAAGTTTTCGAAGATCTCGCCGCATATTCCGGCGGGGACTTCCACCTCACCAACACGGCTGAGCCTAAGCGTCTCGAGGGCGGCCGAGTTTCCTTCAACTATTTTCGTGTCCTGGGCGTGCAACCGGCGATTGGCCGAGACTTCTTACCGGAAGAGTCAGAAGCAGGCAGGCTCCAAGTTGTCATTCTAAGCCACGGATTGTGGCAAGGTAGTTTCGGCGCCGACCCGGCAATCCTCGGACGCAACATCACCTTGAACCGCATGAGCTACACGGTTATTGGAGTCATGCCTGCCGGCTTCTCCCTGCTCACGGCGGGAAGCTCCGACCTGTGGGTCCCGCTCGATCTTGGTTCCAGCGCGCTGAGTCGCGGGGTTCGTCAGGTCTCGGTGATCGGGCGGCTGAAGTCCGGAGTCGGTAAAGAGCAGGCGCAGGCGGAGATGTACAACCTCGCTCACCGCCTGGCGCAGGCCTTTCCCAGCACGAACAAAGGCTGGGAAGTCCAGGTTATTCGCCTCCAGGATGAGATCAATAAGAAGCTAGAGTTGGTAGGGGCCTTCATCATGGGCCCGGTCGTCTTGGTGCTGTTGATCGCCTGTGCGAATGTCACCAACCTGCTCCTGGCGCGCGCTTCGGTGCGCGAGAAGGAAATGTCCGTTCGCGCGGCCATGGGTGCGGGGCGGCGGCGTCTCGTCCGGCAACTCCTCACCGAAAGCACGTTGCTCGCTCTGCTGGCAGGCGCTTTCGGCCTCTTGCTCGGAATCTGGGGGATGGGAGTTCTGCGCTCGATGTTTCCTATCGCTATGAGCAGTTCTCCGGGCGGATTGCACATGGACTCGCGGGTTTTGGGCTACTCGCTGCTGATCTGTTTGTTAACGCCTCTCCTGTTTGGTTTAGCGCCGGCGCTTTACGCTTCCAAGCTGGATCTCAATGAGACACTGAAGGAAGGCAGCCGAGGTTCCCGTGCAGTGGGCGGGTCGCACCGGCTGCGCGAGTACCTGGTGGTTGCACAGGTCGGCCTGGCCGTGGCGCTTTTGGGTCTCGGCGGCCTGTTCATCCGCATGATGCTCTTCGTGGCCGAACTGAAACCCGCGTTCGATGTCAAGAATCTGCTGACAATGACGATTTCCTTGCCCGAGTCCGCTTATCCGCACGACTCGGATTTGGCCGTGTTTTATTGCCGGGTCCTGGAAAACGCCCGGACCATCCCGGGAGCGGAATCCGTGGGCGTCGTAAGCCGCCTGGCCATCCCGGTGGAGTACAGGACGGCGCTCCAGCCGGTTCGACTCAAGGGTGGATCGGGTGGGGAACTGGGGGCTTCCGCAGTTGTACTGAAAGTGAGTCCGGGCTATTTCTCTGCGCTGCGAATTCCCCTGTGCCGCGGGCGCGGATTGACGGACCAGGATGCCAATGGCGCCGCGCGCGTAGCGTTGGTCAACGAAACTTTGGGGCGCTCCTGGCGGGGCGAAGACCCCATCGGTAAAACGCTGCGTTGGGGAAGCCTCGGCCCCGATCAGCCGTGGGTTACCGTGGTCGGCGTGGTCGGGGACGCTTTCATTGACTTTCACAAAGCGCCGATGCCGGGTGTCTACGCCCCCTACGCTCAGAATCCCGAGCGCGCGATGACGTTTGTGATGCGCACGCTAACGCCTCCGTTGGGTCTGGAAGAGCCGCTGAAGCGCGCCCTTTGGGCTGTGGACAAGGATCAACCGATCGATCAAGTCCAAACGGTGGAACAAATGATGTCCCAGGAATTTGCGGGACAGTACGCCACGGTGGGGTTAATTGTAACATTCGCCGTGCTTGCTCTGGTCCTGGCTTGTGCCGGGGTTTACAGCGTTATGAGCTATACGGTGGCGCAGCGCACCCATGAGATTGGAGTCCGCATGTCGCTGGGAGCGCGCCCGCGCGACGTTGTGCAGTTGGTGGTGAAGGATGCGGCGACGCTCATTTTGAGCGGGCTGGTCATTGGCTTGAGCGGGGCATTCGTCTTCGGAAAACTCCTGGGGCACGAATTGACGCAATTCGGAATCAGTCCCTATGACCCGGTAACGTTCTCGTGCGTGTCGGTGCTGCTGATGACCGTAGCTCTGGTGGCCTGCTACCTCCCTGCGCGACGCGCGGCCCAGGTCGACCCCATGGTGGCGCTCAGGTACGAGTGACAAGCAATGAGAAAGGCGGGACGGCATTGCTTGCGCTGTCATGAATAGGCTGTAGTTTGTAGGCCATTTTCTTGTTGACACGGATAATGATCGTGTGTACACTTGGCCCTGAGGCTAGCTCTCGCCGGCCGCTGGACCTGTTCCTGTTCTTGCCTGACTCTTCGGGGAGGCCCCGGTCGGTAGGAATCGATTCGACGGTCAAGCGTCCGCCCGGCGAGACAGCAGCAAATGAAAGGCCTACGTCAGGCGACTATGTTCATGAAAAAACAGTTGGTTAGGGGAGAATTGGCAGAAACCCGATGGGGGGACTCAAGAATTCAAATTTATGAAAATAGGGAAGTTATACTATTGCAAATCAGAAGCGGGGTACTGGTACAAAAAGATGTTAAAAATGAAGATTGATCCGATTATGTCCATGAAAACACAAGCAACGATGACAAAATGTCATGCTACAATTCGGCTTTTTTCACGAAAATCGAGGCGGGCTGGCGGATAGCGGGCGCCATGGGGGCGTGCTTAGACGAACGTGGCCGTGGGTTGGGCAGGAGGATCTGCCTTAGGGCCCGTCCTCAGGAATGACGTTTGGGCGTTGCGGGCCACGGGGGCCTTTTGCTGCGGGCTGCGCCTATAGTTGCCGTCGGGTTGCATATAGCGCGCCTTGGCTTGGTCGGCAAGGTACACGTCGAGAATCTCCTTCAGCCGTTGGACCAGCCGGGAATCATCGACCGGGAAGATTATCTCCACACGGTGGCTCAGGTTGCGGCGCATCAAGTCGGCGCTGCCCAGGTAAACTTCCTCCGCTCCACCGTTATGAAAGTAGTAAATCCGGCTATGCTCGAGGAACCGGCCCACGATGCTGATCACCCGGATGTTCTCACTCACGCCCGGGACGCCGGGGCGCAGGCAACAAATGCCCCGCACCAGCAAATCCACTTTCACCCCCGCCTGCGAAGCTTGATAGAGCAGGCGGATCATGGGGGGATCTTCCAGGGCGTTCATTTTGAAAATCAGACGTCCAGCGCGCCCGCTCTTCTGGTGCTCGATTTCGCGGCGAATTAGCTCCTCCAGCCTCTCGCGCATATTGACCGGGGCCACCAGAAGTCTCTGGGGGTCCTGCCGCGCGGAGTAGCCCGTCAGCGCGTTGAAAAAGTACGTGGCATCGGCAGCGATCTGTTCGTTGCAGGTCAGCAAGCCCAGGTCGGTGTAAAGACGAGCGGTGGTGGGATTGTAATTGCCGGTCCCCAAATGCAGGTAGCGGCGAATGGCCTCGCCTTCGCGGCGCACCACCAGGGCGATCTTGCTATGGACCTTCATGCCCACAATTCCATAGATCACATGCACTCCCGCATCTTCCAGCTTGCGGGCCCACTCGATATTGCTTTCCTCGTCAAAGCGCGCCTTCAATTCCATCAGCACGGCCACTTGCTTGCCGTCTTCCACGGCGTCCAGCAGAGCGGCGACAATGGGGGAGTTTCTCCCCACACGGTAGAGGGTCATTTTAATGGCCAAAACGTTGGGGTCGCGCGCCGCCTGGCGCAGAAACTCCACCACCGGCTGGAAAGAATCATAGGGGTGGTGCAGCAGGAAGTCTTCCTGGCGAATCAGGCTGAAAAGATCCTCCTGGCAGTCCGCGCCCAGACTGGCGGGAGTCACCGGCACAAAGGGTTTGTCCTTCAGGTCCGGCCGGTCGATGGAATAGAGTTCCATAAACCGCTCGAAACCGAGCGGCCCCTCCAGGCGGTAAACATTCTGGGAATCAATTTCGATCTGGCTGGTGAGGATGGAAAGAATCCTCTCCGGCATGTCCCGCGCAACTTGCAGGCGGACGACGGCCAGGAAGCGGCGCTCCCGCATGGCCTCCTCGATGGTCTCCAGCAGGTCGTCGCTTTCCAATTCCTGGACGGCGACCTCGGCGTCGCGCGTCACGCGAAAGGGGGACGACTCCACAATCTCCATGCCGGGGAACAGCAATCGCAGGTTGGCCGCAATCAATTGCTCGATCCATACAAACTTGAAACCCTTCGGCGCCAATGGGGATGCGGGGGAATCTACGGCGGCGGCCTTTACAGGGACCAACTGGGGCAGGGTGTTGGGGACTTTCACGCGTGCGAAATGCTCCTCCCCTTTGGGGTCGCGCACCACCACGGCCAGGTTCAGGCTGAGATTCGAGATGTGGGGGAAGGGGCGTCCGGGATCGAAAGCCAGCGGCGTCAGTACGGGAAACACGTGCTCGCGAAAATAGGCATCCAAGGCGGCGCGCTCCTCGCTATCGAGCGAGGACAAATCAACTACCCTGATCCCTTGCTGTTCCAAGCCCGGTTGAACTTCCCGCCGCCAGAGATCACGGGCTTGCGTGCCAATCCGGTGAAGTTTCTCCCGGATCAATTGAATCTGCGCCGCCGCGGACCGGCCATCGCGGCCCACCTCCACGCTGCCGCTCGCCACCTGTTTCATCAATCCCGCGACGCGAACCATAAAGAATTCATCCAGGTTCGACCCGAGAATGGCGAGAAATTTCAATCGCTCGAGCAGCGGGTTGTCCGGGTCCGCAGCTTCTTCCAAAACTCGGCACTGGAACTCCAGCAAACTCAACTCGCGGTTAATATAGAGGTCCGGGCTGTTCAGCGCGACAGACTCCTGGCTCGCTGGCAGCGGGTCTGGCGTGATGAGGGAATCCACGTGGAGCTCCTTTGCGGCGCGGCGTTGGGAATGGGATTTTGATGCCATGAGCAGTTAATCATAGCGGATTTCATACAACCGGACAAACGGGGTTGGCGAGCAATCCTGGCGCCTGCCTGCTGTACTGCCGGCACGATGTCCGGGGAACCTCAGGGGGTATTCTGATAAAGGCGAAAGGTGATCTGAACTTCAACACGCACAGGCACGGGAATACCGTCGCGCGTGGCGGGATTGAATCTCCACTTCTTCACCGTGTCCATGCCGCTCTGATCCAAGCCCTCTCCCAACGGCGCGGAGGTTTCTTGGACGGCAGAAACGTTGCCCTGCGTGTCTATAACAATCGCCAGTACCAAGGTGCCTTCAATCCTGTCCCGGCGGGCTTCGGGGGTGTACGGGGGGTCAGGACAATAGATCTTGGAGGGCGCTGTGACGCCCAATCCTGGCGTGGCGATGGCAGCCTCAAGATAAGAGCTCGCAACAAAACCCTCCTTTCCGTCGGCATATTGGATCCTGTCAAAACCCGGGGGAGAGGCGACCCTCTCCAGGAAGGTGACATGCTCTCCGCAATGCAGACGCATTGCGATCTTGCCCAGATCGTTGGGGCTGGCAAGCACGGGAACGTCCGAATCGGAGGCCTCGCAGATAAGCGTTGCCGTCTTGCCTTCCACAAGGGGGCGGGCCACTTGTGGGGATGCGGGTGTCTGCGCCACAAAGGGCTTCATGCGTTTGGCGATGCGCAGGGCTTCCAAGAGCGGCGTCCGAGCCCCGTGGTTTTGGAGGGTCTGGAGGTTCTCCTTCCCCGGATCGAAATCAATTCCCCGTACCTGAACCCGCTGCGCGATCCAATCCTGGTCCATGCGGGTCGCCAACAGTTGCAAAAGCTCGGCCTTGCTGAAAGGCCTTGGTGTGGCGGCCCGCAGCGCATCGATGAGCACATCTTTGGCGCCGTCCGAACGGAGCTGTTGGAGATAATCTCCGGTTGGCTGGAAGTCAATGCCGCGTTCCTGCACTGTCCTGACAATGTTCTCGCTCGGTACGTCTTCGGCCAGCAACATCACAATTTCCTTGTCACCGAGGGGTTTGGGGACTTCCTCATGCCACGCTACCTGAAGGGCCGTCAGCACGGCCTTGTCAGCCCCTGCCTTGCGGAATTCCTCCAAGACCTGGGCGGTCGGCTTGAAAGCGATTCCGTATTGTTGGATCGTGGAGATTATCACTTTGCTGGGCGCAGAGCTGGTCAGCAGGTCCAACACTTCGTCTTTGGACAAGGGCGGTCGCGTGTCCTGCGGCGCCGCCATCACTCCCAGACTTGCAGCCACCAAAAGCAGGGAAAGCAGGAGATGCTTCATGGCCCTCACCAATGAATCTCACCGGAATCTTTCTTCCAGTGAGACTTTACCCAGAAGTATACGCTCCTTTGTGCAAAACGATGCCCCTTCCCGCGAAGGCCACGTTCTTTTTGGAGGCCGTTTCCTTGATTGCTATTTTCACAATCGGGTTTCCTCACATGCTCGGGAAGCCCTATAATGGCACGCGGGTTCAGGTTTATGTCTGCCTCTGAAACCAAGCTGCGGGCGGCTTACGCGGAGTGCCGCCGGCTGGCGAGCCGACATTACGAGAATTTCCCGACGGCCTCGTATCTTGTCCCCCGCGACAAGCGCGACGCACTGGCGGCCGTGTATGCCTTCGCCCGTTACGCCGATGACGTGGCGGACGAGCCGGGCGTCGAGAACCGTCTCGAAAAACTTGCCGATTGGCGTGCCAAGCTCGCGGACTGCTATGCGGGGAGAATTGATCATCCGGTTTTCCTGGCGCTAGGCGATAGCGCGGAGCGATTCCGCCTCTCACGCGAGAACTTTGAAAAGTTGCTGAGCGCCTTTGAGTCGGACGTCCGCGTGAACCGCCATCCGGACTTTGCCTCGCTGCGGGCTTACTGCGCGTGCTCCGCGAATCCCGTGGGGCGGCTGGTGCTTGAACTGTTCGGCTATCACGACATGCGCCTGTTTGAGCTTTCGGACAACATTTGCACCGCGCTTCAGCTCACCAACTTTTGGCAAGACGTGGCCACGGACTTTTCCCGCGACCGTGTCTATTTGCCGCAGGAAGATATGGCGCGCTTCCACTACACGCTCGATGACCTGCGGGCCGGGTGCCCCGACGCCCGCTGGCAGCAATTGCTGGCCTTTGAAATCGCCCGCACCCGTGAGCTTTTCGAACGGGGAAGAGGCTTGCCCGAAGAAGTGCAACCCAAGCTGCGCAAGCAATTGCGCCTGACGTGGCTGGGCGGGACAGCGATTCTTTCGAAAATCGAAGCTGTTTCCTATGATATCTTTCATCGGCGGCCTTCGCTCAGCAAGTGGGATTTCCTGCGCCTTTACTGGCGCGCCAGCCGAGCTCCGCTGAGCGGGAGCGTCGCGCACGCTCCCACGGTTACCATCCCATTATGAACGCGTCCGCGAAGAATACCCATTTCGCCAACCCCCGCGTTACCAACTTCTATTACGCTTTTGTTTTTCTGCCTCCGGAAAAGCGTCTGGCCATCGAAGCGGTTTATGCCTTTGCGCGGCGGGGTGACGACGTCGCTGACAGCGGCCTCGACCCGCCGGAGGCTGCCGCCAGTCTGGCCCGCTATCGCAAGGCTCTGAATGCGTGTTTCGAGGGAGATTCGAGCAGCCTCGACGAGCCGGAGTTGCGCGCTCTGGCCGAAGCCATCAAACGATTCAAGATCCCCCGGCAGCCCTTCGAGGACTTGATCTTGGGCCTCGAAATGGATCTAAACCACGCGCCCTACCAGACGTTTGAAGAGTTGTCTCTGTATTGTTACCGCGTGGCTTCGACGATCGGCCTCGTTTGCATCGAGATTTTCGGTTACCAAAACCCCCGCACGCGGGATTACGCGGTGAACCTGGGAATGGCATTGCAGCTCGTCAATATTCTGCGCGACATTCAACGCGACGCCCAGCGCGGCCGCATTTACCTTCCCCAGGAGGATTTGGACCGCTTCGGCGTCCGGCCCGCCGAGTTGCTGGCGGGCGCTTACCACGATCCCTTCATTGAGTTGATGCAATTCGAATGCGACCGCGCTCGGCATTACTTCGACTTGGCGCGCCAGATGCTTCCGCCCGAAGACCGACGATCGATGAAGTCCGCGGAGATCATGGCGGCAATTTACTGGCGGATCCTGAAGCGCATCCAAAAACGCTGCTACAACGTCTTCGGGAAACGCGTGCGCGTCCCACGCCCGCTGAAGCTGTGGACCGCGCTTACGGTTTACCTCGGCGTGGAGTGGCAGAAATGAATTTTGGATTTTAGATTTTGGATTTTGGATTTCGGGCTAAGCATTGGCTTGGCGGCCTCAGAGTCTCATCGAGCCACGTCGAAGGGGTAGCATTAACGAGGCCCAATCCAAAGTCTAAAATCCAAAATCTAAAATGCCTTTTGACGTTCTCATCATGGGTGGCGGTTTCGCAGGCCTCGCGGCGGGCGTGGCGTTGGCCGGAGCGGGGAGGCGGGTGTGCTTGCTCGAACAGAAGCCACATCTCGGCGGGCGCGCTCGTTCGTTTCGCGATCCCACCACCGGCTCGGTCGTGGATAACGGCCAGCACCTCTTCATGGGCTGTTACCACGCGACGATCGACTTCCTCAGGACCCTGGAAACTCTCGACCGCCTTTATTTTCAGCCCCGGCTGGAGGTGCCGTTTCTGGACCGCGATGGTCGGCTCTCGCGACTCGAATGTCCTGACTTGCCTGCGCCCTGGAATTTGCTTTTGGGCGTGCTGCGCTCGCAGAGCTTTTCCTTCAAGCAGAAACTGGAAGTATTACGTCTGGGGAAGGATCTGCGCAGTGCCGAGCAGAACTCCGCCCCCACTGCCAGCGAGAGCGTCAAGGCATGGCTCAGCCGGCGGGGACAATCAGAAGGCCTGCAACGCAACTTTTGGGACTTGCTCTGCATCGCGGCGATGAATGAGGACCCGCGCTCCGCTTCCGCGCAGCTTTTTGAGCGCGTCTTACGGCTGGCGCTGTTTTCCTCTCCCGCTGACTCGCGGCTCGGCATCGCACGCGTGGGGTTGAGCGAGTGTTACACCGCCGCGGCCGCGGCTTACATCGAAGCGCGCGGCGGCCGTGTGCAAACCGGGCGCGGCGTAAAGCAGTTGCTGATTGCGGAGGGCGCCTGCCGAGGTGTGGATTTGGGCGCCGGCGAAACTATCGAGGGCGTTCCCATAATTTCCGCTGTGCCGTGGCACCAACTCGCCATGCTTGTGCCCAGCGAACTGTTGCGCACCGAGCCGCTCTTTGCCGCCGCCCTGGCACTGCGTCCTGCTCCCATTATCTCTATCAACCTGTGGTATGACGCGCCTATCACCAATCTCGAGTTTGTGGCTTTGCGGGGAACGACGATCCAATGGCTGTTCGATAAGAGCCGTATTCTCGGCACAGACGATCACTACGTTTCGCTGGTCCTGAGCGGCGCACACGAGCACGTAAGCCGATCAAAGGAAGAATTACTGGCCATCGCGTTGCGCGAGCTGAGCGAAATGCTACCTGCGGTTCGTAAGACAAAGCTGCTGCACTCGCTCATTATCAAAGAGCGCTTCGCAACTTTTTCGCCGAGCCCGGAAGCCGAGCCGCTGCGGCCGCCTGCCCGCACTCCCATTCAGGGGCTCTTTCTGGCCGGCGATTGGACCGCCACTGGCCTGCCCGCCACCATTGAAGGCGCCGTGCAAAGCGGTTACACTGCGGCGCGGGAGCTTCTGAAGACCGCTTAGCAAGGGGAGCCGGAAATCAGAATTTGCGATTTAGTGATCGGTGATTGGTGATTGACCGCGTTCATTTCGCGGTCAGTTCGTCAGCTAGCGCGCCGGCGTCAAAGAGTTTGCGGAGCACCTCAATCATGACGCGGCTATGGACGGCCACGGCTCGATTGTTTTCCTCGTTATAGATGTAATCGCCGACTAAACCCTCGATGTTGCCATCGAAAATCAGTCCCACGAGTTCACCACGTTTGTTGATCACCGGCGACCCCGAATTGCCACCGATGATGTCGCAGGTGCTGACAAAGTTGACGGGAGTCGAGAGGTCGAGTGTGGCTTTGCGCTCGAGATAACGAGGCGGAAGGTTATAAGGCGGCTTCAGGTCAAAGCTATAGGCGCGATCATAGAGGCCATAAAGGGTCGTTTCGGGAGGGGCCTGTGTGCCGTTCATGGGATAGCCTTTGACGGAACCAAACGAAAGTCGCAGAGTAAAGGTCGCATCCGGATACGAGGATTTACCATAGGCCGCGAAGCGGGCTTTGCCGATCCCCTCTCCAGCCGGTGTTTCCACGCTTTCCACCTCATCCTCGTAAGCCTTGATCATCTTGCGTCGCCAAGGATCGACCTTGCGGGCGAGGGCAATCAACGGATCCGTGGAGGCCTGAACAGCCGCTTCTCCGCCCTCGATGAGCGCTTTGCGGAAACTCGCGTCGACCAATTTGGTATCGCTTATCGCTTGCCTCGCCACGTCCTCTGGCGAATTTCCCGCCAGCACTTCTTTGACAAAAGGATCGTTAGGCCCCAGTTCGTCTCCAGAAATGCCGAGGAATCCCGCGAGCATCGCCTGCTCAAAATCCCGATAGACCGGTGCCGGCGAGAGAAGCTGGAACCGCAGCGAATCGAGTTGAGAATCGTGATAGCCTTCCAGTCGCACCCCATCCGGCTTCTTTATCTCAACCACATACTGCACGATTTCGAGAGCGATGATACTCAGGGGGGACCATCCGAGCGAATGGAACCGATAGGGTTTCAGAATCTCGCGGTACTTGGACTCTGCTTCCGCAATGGAATCCCAGTTCTGGCCATAATCTCTCTGCCAGTCCGGCTTACTTTTGATCTGCGCCCGGAATGCTTCCTCATCTGCTCGCTTCTTGGCGATCAGGCTCGGGTCGTGAAGGCCCTGGTTCATGCCGCGAAAGGCCTTCAGCGAATTTTCGGTAAGGAAGATTTGCCGGGTGGCTCGGCGCGCCTGTTCCGGCCCCAGGGCAGCATAGGCATTGGCAATTCGCAACCGGTACTCCAGCGTCTTGATGGCCAGAGTAAGCGTGTAATCCCGCTGTGTTTCAATTTGCGAAAGAGTATCCAGGCGGCTGGTCGAGCCGGGGTTGCCGGAAACAAAAACCAGTTCACCGTCCGCCGCGCCTTGGGGGCTCCATCTCAGATAGTTGGCACATTCCACAGCCTTTCCGTTCTCGTAAACGCGAAAAATTGCAAAGTCGATGTCGTAGCGCGGATAGGTGAAGTTGTCGGGATCGCCTCCAAAGAAAGCGATTTGTTGCTCGGGAGCAAAGACCAATCGGATGTCCGTATATTTCTTGTAGCGGTAAAGCCAGTATTCACCACCCTGATAGAGCGTGATAACGTCGGACCTCAGGCCGGTCTTCTCCGTGCTCTCTTTTTGAATCTTGGCGATTTCCGCCTTGCGGGCCTTAAGGGCATCGGACTCGCTCATGCCGGAGGTTACGGCACTCTGCACACGCTGGGTGACATCCTCCAAGGAAACCAGGACGTTCAGTTCCAGGTCGGGGCACTTCAACTCTTCCGCGGCCGTCCGCGCATAGAACCCGTCCTGCACATAGTCACGCGAAGGTGAGGAGACTTTTTCCAGTTGGGTCAATGCCACGTGGTGATTCGTCAAGACCAGTCCATGGGGGCTGACAAACGAGCCGGAACCGCCGTCGTTAAATCGCACACTGGCCAGGCGGACATGATTGAGCCACGCCTGGTCAGGCGTGAAGCCATAACGTTGCCGGAGCTGTTGGAGAGGAAGATTATCAAAAGTCCACATCCCTTCATCCGCCCTGCCTTGGGGCATCTTGAAGAGGAACATAACCGCGCCCAACAAGAGGATGAAGACGGAAACGCTCGCGAAGCGGCCTCGAAAGTTCATGGCAATACCTCGTTGAAGAAAATGACCGGCTGCCTTGTAACTGATGATGGTGTACCTGAGGTTTCCACAAGTCAACTCTTTTGCCGGAGGAAGGTGCCCCAGGGCTCATCCTCACGCCTTGGTCCCGACAGCCACGCGCCGGTTTTCGTAGAGAGGGAATTTATCCGTCAGCGATTCCACCTCGCCGCGCACGCGTTGGATGGTGGATTCATCATCGAGGTGGTGTAAGACTTCGGCGATCCAGTGAGCGATCTGCCGCATCTCAGGCTCTTTCATCCCGCGCGTTGTGACGGCGGGAGTCCCCACGCGAATGCCGCTGGCCACAGCGGGCGGGTTGGCGTCAAAGGGGATGGCGTTCTTATTGACGGTGATACTGGCGCGCTCCAGCGTCTCCTGTGCTTGACGGCCCGTGACCTTTTTGGTGAACACGTCAACGAGCATCAGGTGCGTGTCAGTTCCGCCGGAAACAATGCGGAAGCCTTCCGCCGCCAGCGCTTCCGCCATCGCCTGGGCGTTGGCGATGATTTGCTTCTGGTAGTCGGCAAACTCAGGCTGAAGGGCTTCAAGGAAGCATACCGCTTTGGCGGCGATCACGTGCATCAGCGGCCCGCCCTGGATGCCGGGGAAGACAATCCTATCGAGGTCTTTGGCAAATTGCTCTTTGCAAAACACCGCGCCGCCGCGCGGGCCACGCAAGGTCTTGTGCGTGGTGGTGGTAACGAAGCCGGCGTGCGGGAAGGGGCTGGGGTGCAGGCCCGCCGCCACCAGTCCGGCAATATGCGCCATGTCCACCATCAGCGCCGCCCCGACTTCGCGGGCAATGGCGGCAAAGCGCGCGAAATCCAGAAAGCGCGGATAGGCGCTCGCCCCCGCCAGAATCAGCTTGGGCCGATGCTCCTTGGCCAGGCGTTCGAGTTCGTCGTAATCGATGGTTTCCGTTTCCCTGCTCACGCCGTAGGAAACAATCTTGTACATCTTCCCGGAGAAATTCAGCGGGTGACCGTGCGTCAAGTGGCCGCCGTGCGCCAGGCTCATGCCCAGCAGGGTGTCGCCGGGTTTCAGCACGGTCAAGTAGACGGCCTGATTAGCCTGGCTGCCGGAGTGCGCCTGGACGTTGGCGTGTTCGGCGCCAAAGAGTTTCTTGGCGCGCTCGATGGCCAGATTCTCCGCAATATCCACGTACTCGCAACCGCCGTAGTAGCGCTTGCCGGGCAGGCCCTCGGCATATTTGTTGGTCATCACGGAGCCGAGGGCCTCCAGCACCGCTTCGCTGACGAAATTCTCGGAGGCGATCAATTCCACCGTGCGGGCTTGCCGGTCAACTTCCAGGTCGATAGCGCGCGCGATTTCCGCGTCCACCGCGTGGAGCGGGCGCGAATGAGAGGGTATTTGGGCATTCATGAACTTTTCTCCCTATGGTATTGCGCGTCGATGGCGTCGATTTTCTCCAGCCGCTGTTCGTGCCGCCCTCCTTCGAAAGGCGTGGTCAGCCAGGTGTCGACGATTTTTTGCATGATCGCTTCGTCCAGCAGCCGGGCGCCCAGAGTAAGGATGTTGCCGTTGTTATGAGCCCGAGCAAAATGGGCGGAAATTGTATCGTTGCAGGGAAGGGCACGGATTCCGGGGACCTTATTCGCTGCCAGCATCATTCCCAGGCCTGTCCCACAGACCAGGATACCGCAATCCGCTTGGCCGCCCGCGACCTGCACCGCAACCTTCTCCGCGTAGTCGGGATAATCCACCCGGTCCAGGGAGTGGGTGCCGAAGTCCCGCACCTCGATGCCCCTGCGGACAAGGTACTCGCGGACTTTTTCCTTCAGGGGAAAACCTGCGTGGTCTGACGCTAAAGCAATAGGCTTTTTTTCCGGCACTGGCGTCCTCAGCGAACAGAATGCTGATTGGGGCGCTGAAAACTCACCCCAGGCATTCTAACGGAGGAGTGTTGATGGCGCAATCTGTGGTGCGGTGGTTTAGGACAGGTCTGGCGGGATTGCCTTGATCGCCCGGTTGAGAGAAAAAAGCCTGCGCTGAAATTGCGCAGCGCAGGCTTGGGGGGAATGGTTCAAGCGGTCCGTTGGGATTTCTCGACCTGAAGATGGTCCACGACGGAGAAAGAGAGCCCTGTCAGGCGGGCTGCCATCTCCGCCTTGGTGCGATCCATGTTCGTAGCCACCACACCTTCCAGAGTTACGTTCCCGTTTTTCACAATGATGTGAATCGGGGGAAGCGCCTGGTCGGCGTAATGGATGAAGTACGGATCACGGTAGATGGCCCGCGACACTTGCAACCGCAGGCGGTCATCGAACATCGAGTTTGGCAAAACTTCCAGATTGTTCTCGAGCACCGCTACTCCCTTAACGCGCTTAAGGATGTTCCCCATGTCGGTCTTCTTAAAAGGCTGGGTGACCTGCCCGCTCACAATGAGTGTGCCGTTATGGGCCGAGAGGTCTACGTTATCGAATATCCCGTAAGCGTAGTACATCACGATCGCGTGGCGCGCCTGCTCCAGAATCTGTTGGTCACTCGCGTCGTCCGCGCGCACCTGAAGATTGTCCACAACCTGAGTCACTCCCCGGACCTTCTGCGCGGCCTTCTCGGCGTCGAGTTTGCTCCCCAGGTTATCCACCGTTCCCGAGAGCGTCGCGACGCCTCCGGCATATGTAACTTGCACACTGCCGTGCTGATCCACCTTCGCGTGGTCAAGCCGGGATTGAATGTTTTGCGTTGCTTGCGAGTCCGTGCTGGGCGGTGCGGCCCAGCACCAACCGGTCCCCAGAACGAGAGTTAGAACCCAAAGTGATAGTTTGTTTCGCATCGTCATCCTCCTTATTGATCTGCCCTGAATTTTAAACGCGGCCTCTGCCGGTTTTTTGCAGCCCCACATCATGGTTGTTGCCCAGTTCCCTTTTGCCGCTCCTTGCAACTTCCTTTCACACTCCCCTAGACGCAACTGGCTTGCAGGAGGTTTCATATGTTAAGTAGGTTTTACTTTCCCACGTTATGCCTTTGATAGAAATGCGGTTTGTTCAGTTGTGTGGTGATGTTTCAGATGAAAGAACGGTAGTCCAAATCCTATGCTCTAATTATTCTGATGCAGGGACCCGTTGAAAGGTGGCCTTTACATGAGTTCTTCAAACATGTTCTTCAAAGATATCGACGCGAGTCCCGGCGCGTGTTACCATTAATGGGATTTTGCTCCGTGCCACGGCAGGACGAACGGGCAAAACGTATCAGACTTCGGGCTCTGTGCGACGGATGTTCGCGAACCCCGCCAGGTCCGGAAGGAAGCAACGGTAACGAGCCTCTCCGTGTGCCGCAGATCACCCGAAGTCTGGTCAGAAAAATAAAGACGTCCTTTGTCCGTTGTCAGTTGTCCGTTGCAAAAAAAGTGAAGGCGCGTGATGCTCGCGCTTCGACAAGAAGGAAGCGCAGTGGTTGAAAGGTGCCATTTGACAACTGCGTGCAACGAACCACGGACCACGGACCAAGGACAATGGACGGAAAATTCGTAAATCTAAGATCCTGAATTCCTCTTCCCATGTCCTACCAGGTCATCGCCCGCAAATACCGCCCCCAAACTTTCGATGACGTGGTGGGTCAGCACCTGGTAACCGACACTCTCAAAAATGCCATCCAGACAGATCGCGTTGCCCACGGGTACATCTTCTCGGGGGCGCGCGGCGTCGGAAAGACCACCACCGCGCGCATCCTGGCCAAGGCGCTCAACTGCATTGGGGGGCCCACGGTAACTCCCGATGGCACGTGTCCCTCGTGTGTGGAAATTACCGCGGGGAATTCCGTGGACGTGCAGGAAATTGACGCCGCCTCCAACCGTGGCATCGACGAAATCCGGGAACTGCGGGAAGCGGTGCGTTACCTGCCGGCGCGCGATCGCTACAAGATCTTCATCATTGACGAAGCGCACATGCTGACCACGGAGGCTTTCAACGCACTGCTGAAAACCCTGGAGGAACCACCCCCGCGCTCGCTCTTCATGCTGGCCACGACGGAGCCGCACAAGCTGCCGCCTACCATCCAATCGCGCTGTCAGCATTTTGCCTTTCGCTTGCTTGATTATGGGGAAATCTATGCTCGACTCCAGGCGGTGGTCGCAGAAGAAAAGGTTGACGCCGATGAAGGCGCTCTCTCCACGCTGGCGCAAGCAGCGGAAGGCAGCTTGCGCGATGCCCTCTCGCTGCTCGATCAGGTGATTGCCGCCTGTGGCGAACACCTCGACGAAAAGCGTGTGCGCCAGGTGCTGGGCGTGGTACCCACGGAATTGCTGGCGGAAATCGTGAAGGCGGTCGATGCCGCGGACTCTCGCCGGGTCCTGGAATTGGTGGGCGAACTGGCTGCGGAAGGTTATGAACTCGCCCATTTCTGCGGCGAACTCACGCGGTTCATTCGCGACCTGATGATTGGACGCAGTTGCGGCGCGGAAAGCACCCTGCTCCAGGTTCCGAGCGACCAGCGGCTTCAAATTGGCGAGATGGTGGGACGGTTCAGTGAAGAAGACCTCTCGCGGTTTCTTAATATCCTGCTGCGCGCGGAAAGCGAGATGCGTTATGCGCTGGTGCCGCGCTTCCATCTGGAGCTGGCCCTGATGAAGATGGTGCACGCCCGACGCCTGGCGTCGCTGGAGACGCTGCTCAGCGGGCTCGGCGGCGCAGGAATGCCCGGCAAAAGCCTTGCTCCCCCCCCGCGCCCGGCCCTGGCTTCGCCCGCGCGTTTGGCGCCCGAACCGCCGCGCAAGATCCGCACCGAGAATTTCGAAAGACCGCCAGCGGAGGAATCCCGCCCCGCGCCGGCGATGCCCGTGCCGTCCCCTGCTATGCCGGCGGAAACTGTCGCGCCTGCCAATGAAGATGCGCTCCTGGCCGCGATTAAAACCAAGGTCTACGGCCAATCGAATTTTCTGGGTAGTTGCCTGGAACACATGGCGGGTTGGCGCCGCGAGAACGGTGAAGTCACCTTTTCCTACGCCCAGAAGGATTCCTTTTTCGCGGATTTGCTCAAAAGCCGCGAGCAGCAGGAAATCCTCCGGGCGGTGTGCGCCCAAGTGCTGGGCCAACCGGTGAAAATTTGTGTTAGACTTGAAGAGCAGGGAATCGCCGCTCGCGGGGAACGCCCCAGCGCGCGCGAACGCGCCGAGCGCGACGAGAGGGTGGAAGCTTTTCGCAAGAAGTTTGACGGCACGATTTTGGACGTGAAGGACCTGAGCCGGGAGTGAGCAATGAAAAACCCACTGCAAATGCAACAGATCCTTAAACAAGTCCAGCAATTCCAGGAACAATTGCAGAAGCAACTGGATGAGTTGGTGGTGGAGGCCTCGGCGGGTGGGGGCATGGTCTCCGTTAAAATGAATGGCCAGAAGCAGCTCCACGAAGTGCACATTGATCCTGAGGTGTTTGCCTCGCAGGACCTGGAAATGTTGCAGGATCTGATCCTGGTTGCCGTCAACGAAGCCTCGCGACGAGTGGACGAGCAAATGTCCAGCCAAATGGGCAACCTGGCCGGCGGGCTGAACATTCCGGGCCTGACCTGACAAGGGCCGAAACTCGAAATTCGAAAATCGAAATTCGAAATTGTGCACGCAGTCCTTCTTATGGATGCCCCGGAACGAGGATACTCCCCGGCGAACATTGTAGAGGCTAACCGCCCAATCGGAGCAAGGGTGGGTCATCGAGTTTCGAGTTTCGATCTTCGAGTTTCCCATTGCCAAGCCTATGAAAGATTACGCTGAACCTCTGGCTCGCCTGATTGATGAGTTGAAACGTCTGCCGGGGATCGGGCAGAAATCCGCCCAACGTATTGCCTTTCACCTGGAACGCGCCTCCCGGGAAGACGCGGAGCGCCTGGCCGCGGCCATCCTCGACGCCAAGGACAAAATCCATTTGTGCAGCGTGTGCAATAACCTGACGGAACTCGATCCCTGCGATTACTGCACAGACTCACGGCGCGATGGCGAAGTGATTTGCGTGGTGGAGACGCCGTACAATGTGATCGCGGTGGAGAAGACCCGCGAATTCCGCGGACAATACCATGTGTTGCACGGAGCCCTTTCGCCGCTGCAAGGCATTGGACCTGACCAACTGAAGCTCAAGAACTTGCTCGAGCGCCTGAAGGGCGGCACGGTGAAGGAGCTGATTCTTGCCACCAGCCCCAACGTTGAGGGCGAAGCCACCGCCGTTTATATTTCCCGGCTCATCAAACCGCTGGGCGTGAAAGTAAGCCGCATCGCCATGGGAATTCCCGTGGGCTCGGAATTGGAGTACGCGGACGAAGTCACCATGGTCAAAGCCCTCGAAGGCCGCCGCGAGATGTA
>Ga0326727_10009882_pt1 | contig 23108 bp, 24 predicted proteins | sample MB2enrmetagenome_FD_207643 | JGI IMG/M metagenome (GOLD analysis project Ga0326727, IMG submission 207643) | Lab enriched peat soil microbial communities from McLean, Ithaca, NY, United States - MB29MY | ecosystem: Environmental > Terrestrial > Soil > Wetlands > Peat | place: USA: New York... | reverse complement strand
GGCTGATGTTCCAAATCATCGGGGCGATGGCGGAATTTGAGCGGGCGCTTATCCAGGAGAGGGTGAAGGCGGGGCTGCACAACGCCCGGCGCAACGGCAAGCAGCTTGGCCGTCCCTCCCGTGTCGTGGACCTTACCAGCATCGCCCGCATGAAGGCCGAGGGTCACAGCCTTCGCAACATCGCCGAAAAGCTCAGGGTCGGCTATGGCACCGTTCGCACAAGGCTGGCTGCGGGTGAGCGAAAAACCTCCCGCCCTAGGCCCGCTGCCAGGATTGGAATGCAAGGGGTTAAATCGCCGGTTTCGGCGAGCGGCAAACAGTAGTTTTTCGCTCACAGGCGCACCGGATGAGGCTCCGTAACGCATTGTCGGAGGAAAACGCACATGACTGATTCCACAGCCGACCTGCCCGAGACCATCGAATGTCCGCTCTGCCTTGGCAAGGGCGAACTCAGCCGGACCGAAGTGCTTGAGCGGCTGGGGATGAAAGACTACGCCCGAGTTGCCCAGCTAAGCGCTGAGGAAGCCATACGCCTCGTCCTGAAAAAAGAGAAAGACTCCGAGCAGGCCCGGTGGGCAAAGTTCGAGGCCGAACTGGCAAGGCGGGTCGCCGAGGTCACGGGCAAGCACAGCGCCGAGTTGCAGAGGCTCCAAGCCGAGAAGAGCGAGCTCGCCGCCCGCCTTAAGGGACTGGAAAAGACCGCCTCCGCCACGCTGGACAACGCCCGCCAGGAGGTGCGGCTCGCTGCCGAGAAAGAGTTGCAGAAGCAGCTTGCCGCACTGACGAGGCAAATTGCGGAGCTTGAGGCCGCCCAGAAGCTGGCGGACGAGCAGAAGAACGCCGAGGTCGCCAAGGCCAGAGCCGAGCTTGAGGCTGCTCTGAGCGGCGAGAAGGCAAGGGCGAACGACCTGAGCCGCCAAGGGAAGGACTACCTCCAGGAGATAGCGGGGCTCCGCGAGCGCAACCAGCAACTCGAATCCGAGATGGCGAAGGTGGCCCACGTCGGGAAGAAGGAAGAACTGGACTTCGCCGCCGAAGCCAAGTCCTGGCCCGGCATCTGGGTCGGCGAGAAGCTGCCGCGAAACGGCGACTACCTGATGGCCTTTGCCGACGCCGCCGGAAACGCCCTTGAGCCGAGCCTGCTGATTGACAACAAGGACAAGGCGACCATCGCCGAGGCTGATGTAAGGAAGCTTCTCAGGGACGCCAAGGAGCGGAAGCTTGCGGTCGCCGTGCTCGTGACTCGGGAGGAATCGCAGTTGCGTCAGGCAGACCGGCAGCGCCGGTGGGCACAGGAAGACGGGATATGGCTGCTGCGCTCGACTCGTGCCTGGCTTCCCCGTGACCTCGAAGTGCTGCGCCCGGTGTTCGAACGGATGCGGGCCGAGGGGCCGGACTTCCTGCAAAGGAACGCTGCCCTGGCCGACGAGGTCCGCAGGACGTTCACGGACATCGACGAGATTGAGGGGCACCTCAAGAAGGCGGAAACCGCCATCGGGAAGGCGCAGGCGCTCACCACGAAATACCGGTCAAGATTGACGGGGTTATGTGACACCGCCGCCGCTCCCAGGCATCAGGTGCAAGGAGGAATTAGTGCCGGAACCGGAACAGTACCGGCTGTTTGAGTCCAAGCGGAGCGACCGAGATTTCCTGACGAAGGTCGGGATAAGGCGCTGCGTGATTCGTTGCTTCCGTCCTCGGTATCCGGCCGTGAAATTGACCAAGGAGCACACTCCTCGCATCAGCGAAGAGGACACCAAGTGGCTTAAGCAGTGCGGCGTAATGTGGGAACGGAAGCGAGCGGTTCAGCTTTCCCTCGATTTCTGCGACCGTCAGGAGACTGTGCAGGAGACCTAGATTCCTACGGAGGTTCGCATGAACAAAGAATGCAGCAGTTGCAATGGAACGGGAAAGTGCCCGCAGTGCAAGGGCACCGGCCGCCTCGGTTATCCCGGCTACGGCCAAGTGGACGCATACAAGACGCCCTGCATTGCATGCCAGGAATCGGGCGTGTGCCGGGTCTGCCGGGGAACCGGCCAGCATTGATTGCAGCCGGGCGGTCCAAATGCTCCGGGGGGGCACCGTGAACATAGACGCAACCAACAAGGAGGATTGATGAGCCATCGCCATCTGTGCGATGTAACGGGCCATCTGTGGGAGTGCGACGGAACTGCGTTCCGGCTTGGGCACAGGGAGCCTTCCGTGTGCGTGTGCCATGGGTGCCGTCTCCCGCTTGAGCAGGGCGACCACCGCCGCTGCAAGAACCTTGTCGAGATTGTAGTCTGCGCCGAGCACCGGGACACACAACTGCGCAGGAGACAAGAGGCCGAGAGGAAATTCCAACGCCGTGCCGCCGAGTTCGGCTTTGAACAGAAATGGAAACGCATGAAGGCGCTGCCTGTCGGGCCGGAGAAGGACGCCCTCGCCGAGGAAATCGTGAAGTGGCTGTTCGCATGAGCAGCAGTGAGCGGCAGAGTAATGGGAGCAAACGATGGAAGCCGGAAACCCGAGCGACGAGGAGCTTTGGCAAGCGTGCCGCAAGCTGCCATCCGATTGGGAACCTCACGGCCAGCGCCGATACCACGGAAGGAAGGAAACACGGCCCGATTGCGATACGTGCCGTTGGTTTGCGGAACTCTTTCGCACATCGCCGGACTGGGGCACTTGCGCCAACCCGGAGTCCGAGCGTGCGGGGCTGCTTACCTTCCGGGAGCAGGGATGCTGGCAGCACGAGCCTGAGAGCGAACGCCGCTACCAGATTATCCCCATGGCCCGATGCGAATACATGCGCAGATTCGAGGCGTTCCTGCGTGAACGGGCAGCGGACTTCATCAAGGAACAGGTTCACCGTGCAAACGACCCTTCTCCCGACGAGGAGCCTCCTTCCCCCACGCCGGAAGACATCCGGGAGACCCCGCTCTTCTTCGTGGTTCGACGCCTGTTGAAACACGCCGCTGAGGACTTCAGCCGCCCCGCTTTCGCCAGGATGGTCGCAAGCGCAAGGAAGGACACTCGTCGTTACTGGGAGTTCGCCTGCTGCTTTTGGTCGAAGGCGCAGGGGGTGGACATATCCGAAATCGACATTCCCCTAAACGCTTCGGAGCTAGAGGAAAAATTCTGGAGTGGCGTAGACGCAACCATCGCAGAAGCCCTGAGAGAGCGGGGGTCGAGACCAGCAAAGAAGCGACACAGAAGGGCTAGCCAGCGAGGACTCCGACCATGCGCATCGTGCTAATCAGCGACACCCACGGGCTGCACCGCCAACTCGATGTGCCGAGCGGCGACATGCTCATCCATGCGGGCGACTTCACGCTCAATTCCAAGCCGCCCTCCATCGTCTCCGACTTCGATGCTTGGCTCGGGACGCTGCCGCACCGCCACAAGGTGGTCATCCCCCGCAACCACGAGTACATCCTGGAGGAGCCACGGAACCGGGACGCAATCACGAACGCAATGCTGCTCGTGGACTCGGGCGTGGAAATCGAGGGGCTGAGAATTTGGGGTAGTCCCGTCGCTCCGCTCTATGGCGGTGCGTTCGGGATGTCGAACCACGCAGACCGCAAGAGGCACTGGGCGCAAATTCCAGATGGTCTGGACATCCTGATTACGCACACCCCGCCGTTCGCAATTCTCGACCACGGCGGAAGCTCGGAGCGCAGGGAAGGCTGCCCCCAGCTTCTGGAGGCGGTCTTCCGAGCATTTCCACGGCTACACGTTTTTGGCCACATCCACGCCGGATATGGCACGTTGCGGACGTCGGACACAATCTTCGTGAACGCTTCGCTGCTCGGTGACAGCGGCAACTTGGACAGGAAACCGATTGTGATTGACCTCCCGGTCGGCTAATCATTGCGGTTCATTTCCCCGCCTGCATGGAATCCCTGAGGAAGATTTCCGCCGTTGACCTGCTTCCAGCACATGAAAAGAGGCTGCTGATGACCATGGACGAAATCATCGAGAGGGCATTGAGGCAGGCGGGGATTTTCCCGCCCTCGGTGCTGGACTCCCATTACGGCGACAAGACCGAAATGAGCAGGGCGGAAATCATCGTGAAGAGTCTCGAAGAGATGAGATTGCTTTCCCTTTCCGAGCACGACCCCCGGTTCGCTGCGAAGGTTAGGCGCATCCAACTTGTCGTCGCAAAGCTTCAGCTTAGGTTGCCCGATGGCGAAATCACGACGTGCGGTGCCTTCAAGGGCCTCGGCGTAGGCTGCTGCGATAGATGCCACTCACACCCCCTGCGCCGGATGAGGCTCGTCGAGTTGCCCGGCTGCAACTGGGCTTGGCTGAGCGCCCATGATGACGCCGCCCACGTGCGTGTTGTGCGGCTCGGGCCAGAGGTTCCTCGGGTCCGTGGGGTCGCCGTCTTCGAGGGAAATAAGATGGTCCTCCTCGTAGCAGGCCATGTTGTCGGAATGCGCCACGCAGCGGGTCGTTTCCACCTTGCCGATGCTTGGGTTGATAAGCTCCGCCCTTGTTTGGTGGACGGTGTCCCCGTATTCCCGAAGCTGCTTCCGTTTCAGCTTGCTCGTGTATTCCGCCGGGGGCCTTATCAGCTTCGTGCTCCACCGGCGGTTGCAGATGGTGTTCTGCTGGGTGACCTGCGGATTTGCAGCGCCAGGAGTCCTCACAGGGTCGGGGTAGATATCGGCAGGTCCGATGCGGTGAGGTTGGACCGGGGGCATACCAGCTACCACCAAGCTGATTCCAGCGGCAAGAACGGCAAAAAGGATTCGTATTCTCATATGGTCGTTTCACAGGGAAGACGAAGGAGAATACCGCTGGTGGGCTTTCGATGCAAACGACCAAGCTCTGGGGATGCGTGCCCATCGTGCATCCCGACACCGGGCCGCACTTGCGACGCATGCGCCGTTCGGGACTGGAAGTCCAAGCCCGGTTGGGTCTGAGGGCAGACGGGGTACTCACCGTCTCGTTTTAATGTGCCGATGAGAGAGTTTTGCTCGCTGGCTCTTGCAATGAGCAATTCGAGTCAATATACTGACAGTGACGAACTAATCAGCTCGGATTGAATGAGCAAAATATAACTAAAGTTTCGCACCGAAACTGCCGTTGACATAGTTGGTATCAAATGATACCATCGGATTTCAGAGGTTCGAGTTTTACCGAGTTGGAGTCGGTAACCGCTCTTGCAGCGGCCCGACGTGCGATTGACAAGAACAGAACCTTTCTGTTCGGAAACGTCGGCAAGCTGGAATCAGAGTTCTACGAACTGGAGTTATACACCTCGACGGACAGGCTCAATGCGGTGGATATTGCGCTTTCCGAAATCAAACCAGAAGAGCGATGTGGACCGGACCCTCCGGGCAACGTATCTTTCCCACCCTACTCGGGACGAACGCTATATGCTTTCAAATGGAAATCTCCGGAATTTGAATGCGACATGTACCTGAAGTTCTGTCTCGTCGATACCGATGGTTTGGAGCGTCTCGTGCTTTACTCGTTTCATAAGGACAAGGTGTGATTATGGCAGAACCGAAGTGTTTTGTATGCAATGACGGTGCTCTCAGGGATTCGTCGGTGTCACTAAAAGGTTCACGCAACGGCGAAGAATTTGCAGTCACCGTGCAGGGGATGACCTGCGATTCCTGCGGCTACCAGACAATCGACAATCGGCAAAGCGGTGAATTTACAAAAGCCGTTTCAGATGCGTACAGGCGAGCGCACGGGCTTCTAACCGGAGTCGATATTAGGGAACGTCGGGCAGAGTGGCTAGAAATGTCGCAGCAGGAGTTCGCAGATTATTTGGGCGTCGGAGTAGCGAGCGTCAAGCGATGGGAATTGGGCCAGATTCAGGACCGTGCGATGGACCAACTGATGCGGCTAAAGACCGACCTTCAAGTCGCACGTAACAACTTACGTGCCTTGGGGAGGCTTTTCTCGGAAGACTGTGTATTATCGAAGGTGACTCTCGGCGGTGAGGAAATTGACCTCTGTTTCTCATGCGAGCAAAGCTTCACTAGCCAGAGCCAGATGCAAACCGGCGAACCGAATTTTACTGTAGTTGACGACAGCCAATTGCTGGTTGCGTAATGCGCCTTTCACAAACAACCGAGCAAATTAAAGCACTGGTTACCTTTCAAGACCACTGCGAAATGGAAGGGATAACTCTGCAATCGTGTAGCGCAAGCCGGGCTAAGGCGGGAGTAGAGTTTAAGGAACCATTCTCAGCAAGACCAGCGTTGAGCAACATCTCATCTTCGTTCCAAGGCCAAAATTTTGTCGTTGAAGTCTCATTCGAATACACAGCGTGGGACTCTTCGGACCCCTCTGAGCGCATCTTCAAGGTTGACTGCACTTTTGAGGTTTCCTATAGACTGCGGGACAACTACCAACCAACAGAAGATGAGAAAATATCCTTCAGTAAGGGAACTGCCGTATTCAATTGCTGGCCTTATGCCCGTGAATTCCTAAGGGACATCACGGGTAGATTGGGGCACCAAACGCCTACGTTGCCACTTCTGAGGATAACTCCCAAAAAACCGATTGTCTCTCCTGCCGCAGAGCAAACGAACAGAAATCCTAAACCTGAAGCTTTGCCAAGCCCACAAGAATAGACCGATTTATCATTCCGTCCTTCCGAACGACTTACCCCGATGCCGACAAACTGCGTGAGATTTGGGGCATCCGACACAGCACCACTTCTCCTCATCGGATTAGCAAGGAGTCCAATGTCGGCAATCGTCCCCTTGTCGCCTCATAGCAAGCATACCCGTCGGCAGCGAGAATCGCCTGGCCCGCTTCAGTGTGATTGTGCAAGTTGTGACTACCGCCGCTTCAATTCAAGCAGCACGGGCCGGAGCGCTTCGTAATCGGGCAAGGAAGCAATGAGGGCTGCCTCGGCGACCTTGCACACGAAGCTCGGGGTGTTGCCACTCTCGGAGGCCCAGTGGAGCCAGGAACGCAATTCGGGGTCGGTGCTGGCGGAGTACATCGACATCGACACTACACCCCCGAATCGGCAGTGAGTTCACGCAGCGGCAAAGCCATCGGTCAACTGATTGCAATCATCCCTTGAAAAGTTGGGAAAGACTTGGGAAAGATAAGGCAGGAATTTTGACCTTTTTAGGGTCTGGCGGAAGGGAAAGGCCCTTCCAAATCAATAAGTTGGATTTATAGACCGCAGATTTTGAGTCTGCTGCGTCTGCCAATTCCGCCACTCCAGCGCCATCGGATATATCAATTTAGCACGCGCCACAATTTCGCTCAACTCTGTTATTTCAGTTTCGTCTAGATATTTCGTCCTGAGGTATCGTCCTGTGTCTGGATATCACGCCCGGGAATTTTCTCCTGGTCCGCAGTTTGGGAAATCTCTGCACTCCTCTCCCTATTCCCAAAACTGTCGAGCCGAGGTATCCTGCTGCAAGAAAGGGGGTTCCCGATCGGGGATGCAGGAATAATACATAGCCCCTCGTAGTACTCCGGTACTATTGTGTAGCCCGGCAGGTTACCCCACAATGCGGATTAGGAGTCTGTGGGCCAGCGCTCCAAATGGAAACCCGGTTGGGACGATACGATTGAAATCGGGATATATGCCAGCAATCCGGAAATGACGCCCTTGGCAAGGAGGCGCCCTGATCGTGAAGCGACGGACAACAGCAGGACTCTCGCTCATTGAAATGCTCATCGTTGTCGCCATTGCCGGTGTCATCACGGTAGTTGCGATCCCCATGACCATTAACGCCGTGAAAAGCTACAAACTGTCTTCCGCCGTGGCCGCGGCCACCGGGGCCATCCAGTCCACTCGCTACGCGGAGATCATGCATGGCTACCCTGGCACTACGGCTACTCCCTATGGGTACCAGATCGTTTTTACTCCCGCGACAAATTCGTATCAGGTCTATAACATGGTCCCCCCGGCAACGACTTTTTCTGCCGTCGGCGAGGCGGTTCCCATTTCCCGGATCGGGGATGTAACCATTAGCCGGACAGTAACCTTTCAGTTCAGCGCCAACGGGATGGTTACAGAAACCTCTTCACCCCCCAATATGGTTTTTCAGATTTTTGCGATTCAAAATGCAGTTGGATTCTCGAATACCATCACTGTTTCGACGGTGGGAAGTATTTTAGTTAGTTCGCCGTAAGAACCGAGCGTGGAAAATGTCACAGTCACTACGCCCTAAGAACGTGGATGTGGAAGCAGGCTTCTCGATGATGGAGGTCCTGGTAGCGCTGGGGATTCTCACCATCGGCCTAATGTCGATGGCACTGTTGATGGCGAATGTCTACAAGTTCACAGTGCGCTCCCGATACATGTCGTTGGCGGCAACTTTGGCGTCGGAGAAACTTGAAGATCTGAACAGTTACGCCGCCTTGGACCCGCGTGCCCACTTGGCCGGGGGCAGTCTAACTCCGTGGCCAAACGGAAATCTGTCTGCCCAGAGTGCACCCTGGAACAACGGAACTGTAACCGTTGACTATTACGACAGCGTGACCTTGAATAACAGCTCGACGAGCACCACTGGGGCCATGAATGAAACTTACGAAATTCTGGCCTCCAATGGGTCGACTGAGTTCGTAACCCAGACCTTTACTCCCGACGGTCTTTTGCACTGGGACAGCGTCGACGGTCCCCCTAGCCAACCCTTTTACTATCCCAGTAAAGCCGTTACCACTGCGCCCACCGGCGTAACCTTCAATCGGCAATGGTTGATTCAAAGCAATACGCCGGCCACGAACCTCACCATGATCACGGTCTTGGTTACACTCCTGGATAACACCATTACTCCCCCCGTAACCTTCCAAATGACCACGGTGCGACCATGACCGGAAAAAGCGTTTATTCTCGAGATCGTCTACGCCTTGCCGGCGCTCGCGGCTTTTCGCTCCTCGAGATGCTGGTGGCTATGGCTGTCTTCCTGATCGTCAGTTCCGCCGCTTTCACGCTTTTTGACAATCAACAGAAAGTCCTTTACCAGCAACAAGGTGTGGGGGGATTGAACATTGGTTTGCGCAATGCCCTGACGCAAATCCAGATGGATGCGGCTAATGCCGGGTATGGAATGCTTTCGGGTGCTTACGCTCCGGCGTGGCCCGTGGGGGTTGACATCAAAAATCAAAATCCTGCCACCGCTTGCAATAACCCGGCGACCTTCCAATACGGCCCCACTTGCTTTGATACCCTCGTCATTATTCTGGCGGACCGCAACACTCCCACGTGCACCCTTGCCGCAAACCTCAACACCTCGACCGCCACGACAGCCACTATAACCCCCACCAACGGCCTCGCCGCCAGCACGTATTACAAAAACTTCACGGCCGGGTCCGAGCTTATGGTGGTAAGTGGCAGCCTCACACCGTACTTTACAACCATAACTCTGACCTCCGCTGCCACACTCTCCGGCTCGAATATCGCCATCAGTTTTACGTCGACCAGTGCACCTGTCCTTCCCTCGCCACCGGGCGATCCGGGGGGCATTAACCCCATGGACTCTCCGTGCCCCCCCACTGGAACCGGGTACTGTATTACGACCGATGCCCTTGCGGCTTATCGGGGCGTCAGCTTTAACGCCAATACAGACTGGGTGATTCGCTTGGCGCCCGTCACCTACACTGTCAGCACGGCAAATCCCAACGATCCCCAACTGACGCGCCAAGTCTTCGGGTCGACTCCGGTTGAGGTGATGGACCAGGTTGTGGCCTTTAAGGTGGGGGCGGCCTTGGTGAATGACAATTCGGGCAACTATTACTACAACGCCTCTGACGCCTCCGCCAACCATCAATACGGCGGATATGGCAATGATTTCACGCTGGTTCGATCCATTCGCGTAAGCCTGATGGCGCGTACGCCACCTAACAGCGCGCTTGGTTACAAGAACCAATTTGACCAGGGGCCCTACCAGGTCCTGGGGGCGTCGGTTGTCGTAAACCCCAGGAACCTGTCGATGAACGACTATTGAGGTGTGTTATGAAAAATCGACTCAGTCGCACGTGCTGCTTGCCGGAGGATCCAGGGGCTGCGGTGACGCCACGTCCCGGCCAGGGAAGATTCCATAACCAAGGCGTTGCGCTGGTCATTACTTTACTCTTGCTGTTCTTGTTGTCGGTGATCGGTCTGGCGGCGGTAATGTCCAGCAGCTCCGATCTGATGATCAACGGCTACTACAAGAATTACCGCGGCTCCTTCTACGCCGCCGATTCAGGGTTAAACATGGCCCGGCAGGCAATCTACAGCTATTTCAATAACCAGGCTAACTCTCCCGCGGTTTGGCCAACAACCCTAGGCTCAGGCTCATGCGCAACCGCAACCGCAGGCACCGCCACATACGACGGTTGCCAGTTGGCTTCCGGCGCCGCGGCCTATGTCAACAGCCTATACGGCAACGGCACCAGCTATTCGCTGAACAACCAAGGGCAAGCGGGACAATCCGTGCCCTCGAGCTTTAAGATCCTCTCCGCGACCGTTACGCAGCCCAGCGGGCCCTCACCCAACGCCGGAAACACCCAGTGGACGTACATATACACCTACACCTTAACGTCACAGGGCAGCTCCCAGGGCAGCGAGACGGCCCAGATCCTCGAAAAGGGCACCCTTCAGGTGAATCTTACCGAGGGCTCGGGCACCTCAACCGTTACCGCCAGCTTTGCCGCCTTTGGCGCCTACATCGACAGCTTCGCCGCATGTCAAGGCCCCTTGGTTCAAGGCTATCTGACGGGGCCCATGTATGCCAACGGACAATGGAACTTGTCGAGTGGCAGCAATCCGGGCTACACCTTTACCGATCCTGTCTCCCAGACGGGTTCCCAGCTCAGCTATTATGATGGCAGCAATTGCTACAACAGCTCCGCCGTGCCCTATACTGATCCCCACGGCACCACTTTCAATCCGAAATTCGAGTCCGGCTACAACCTCAACGCAGCCGCCATCACTCTGCCCCCGAATGACTTCAGCCAAAAGTGGGCAGTTCTGGACGGCAAGGGTTGTGGTGAAGGCACCAACGTTTGCGGCAATCCATCTTCTCCGGCGCCCCCCGCGCCGACCAACGCCCAGATGAATGCGCTTTTGATGAATGTCAACCAAACCGCATATCCCTCTGCCGGCGCCACCTCGGGGGTTTACCTTCCCTATACCTGCACAGGCAATTCTTGCTCCCTCAATACGAATGCGGGGGGAATCTATGTGGAGGCCAGCGGCTCGGGGTTGACCACCACTGTGACCATGTCCACGACGAATGGAGCCGGTGGTTCCTCGAATCCCTCGGGACAGGTTTTCACCATTGGGCAGACGACCGGTTCGACGACGGGTTCGCCGGTGGTCACCCAAACGGGGGCCACGACCTGCACAACCACAACAACGCACCACCATTCGGGGACGACGACGACGACGACTTGTACAGCTCCTTTCCAGCAGGCAACGACCACGACGACGCCCACCACCTTCACCACCGTCACGGTGGACTCGGTGGCCGCGACGACCACGGTGTCTGGCTATACCCAAAACGCCAACTCCACTGTAACCGCCACCGGCACCGGGAGTTGTAGCGTCTCGGGTACGGGGAGTTGTACGCCGTCTGCGCCAGGTAGTTTTAGTGGGGACAACACGTCTAACTCCACCAGCAATAGCACAACCACGACATTGACTCTGAACGGGGTTCCGATGGACCTGGCGATCCCGCCCGGGCAGCCCGCGACGATGGTCTATGTGAACGGCAATGTGAGCATCAGCGGCCCCTCTTCGGGAGCGGCCATTCAAAACAACAGCATGGTCAACCTGACAGCCAACGGGGACATCACGCAGACGGGCAATATCCTCTACGCGACGGAGCCCGTGACGACCAGCGCGAATCAGGTCATAGCAGGAAGTAATCCGGCCTGCTGTAATGGCGATCCTATTGATACTCTGATTCCGCAATATGAGAACATGAACCAGGTTCTCGGGATCTTTACGGCCAATGGGAACTTCATTCTTAGCCCCACCACTAACGGAGCGAACATTGAGACGGACGCCAGCGTCGCCATGATTTCGCAAGCGGGCGAAACCAATTCCAGTATCTCGCATATCGCCACGGGCAACTCCGTGGGGACGTGGACCAACATTGGCGGCCGTATGGAAGACAGGGCTGCCAGCGTCAGCATGAGCAGTTCGAATGTTTACTATGACAGGCGGTTCCAAGCGCGCACCTTTGCGCCGCCGTGGTTCCCCTCGACCTCGGTGACTTCGGACATGCTCTCCAACACCATTACTTCTAATATGTCCCCGCAAAGCCCTTCTCGCACGTATTGGCAGTACCAGTCGGGGCAGTAGGATCTAAGGCGGCCCTTCGGCTGCTCGGTCATGATGCACGTTTATAGCGCCGGCTCGCGAATCTGTGGGAACCGAATCGATGAGCCGGCGCTAGATTTTTCCTGGCGGCCCCAACGGTTCCGTGCCCTCACGACTCCCACGCGCGGATCACCCTACCGTGCCACAAAAGCGCCGGCCACGGCGTTCGTGAGTTTCTTTTGGTATACTTCCTGGGTTTAGGCCGACCAGCGCGTTGCTGGGGCTGCGGGCGGCAAAGGAACTATGAAGGGGAGATCCGTTCTCGTCGTCGCGGGGCTCCTGCTCGTCGCCTTTGGGCTGGGGGTGGGGATGGGCTCGCGGTTTAGCCGGCGGCCTGCAATGAGTGCGGTAAACTCTTTGCCCCTGCAATCTGCCCGCGCCCCTGGCGCGCCCGTTGCGAGTAGCCCGCCTCCCTGTGAGGATATTCGCAATGCCGGGCCGCTGGTGGGCAAAAGCGGCTGCGTTGCCGGGCTTGTGCTGCGAGTTTACTCCGCCCGTACCGGGAACACCTTCCTGGATTTCTGTCAGGATTATCGCACCTGCCCGTTTACCAGCGTGATTTTCGCTTCCGACAAAAGCAAGTTCGGCGACCTGGAATCTTTGCAGGGAAAGCGGGTGGAGATTCGGGGCGACGTTGTCACTTACCAGGGCCACGCGGAAATCATCATTCATGATCCTCAACAGGTTCGAAGTGCGCGCTAAAAGACAGTAGACAGTGGGCAGTAGGCAGTGGGCAGAAAGCAGGAGGCAGTGCTTTTCATGCGAAGTTGGGAACCGTTGCGTCTTGTGCGTGCAGGGAGGTTCCTGAGGGCTCCTCTACTCGGTGATCTGCGAGTTGGCATGGCGGGTGTGTGTTTCCTGCTTATTGCTTACTGCCAACTGCCCCTTGCCTACTGCCTACTGCCTTCTGCCTACGGCCAACTGTCCACTGCCGTTTCTGCGCCCGTCGGGCAGGTCTCAAAACAAGCGGCGGACCTCATCCTGCAGGGGTTCGATCTGTTGGACCAACACGACGCCGCGGGGGCGGAAAAGGCTTTCCGGCAGGCCATTGAAGTGCAACCGGAAGTGGAGCCCGCGCACCGCGGTTTGGGATTGACACTACGCGAGGAGGGCCGGCTTGCCGAGGCCTTCCGCGAATTGCAAACCGCCACGCAACTGAATCCCTCTGACTCTGACGCACATTACACCCTGGGCTCGGTGGCATGGGCGTTGAGCATTCCGGCCAATGCCCCTCCCAGTAAAAAGGGAGGGCTGACTTCCTCGGATTATCAAAACCTCGCGGGCGCGGAATTCTCCAAGGCCCTTGCCCTTAGCCCCAAGGATCCCATGCTGCGAATAAGTCTGGCGGTCCTCTATCTTGATTCCGACCGGCCGCACGACGCGGTGCTCCAGGCCCAAGAAGCGGTGCGCATCGCGCCTGACCACGCGGCTGCTCACGTGACTCTGGGACGCTGCTATTTCGCCAGCGGAGAAGAGGAGAAAGCGGCGTCGGAGTATGAGGCGGCGACGAAGCTTGACCCTCAAGACGGCAACGCTTACTTCGCCTTGGGCCAAATGCGGATGTTCCAGCGCCGCACGCCGCAGGCCGAAGAAGCCTTGCGCCATGCCATCCAGCTCTCACCCAACCTGGGGCCCGCCTATGCCGCACTAGCGCAGATTCTCGCAGGGGAAGGCAAGAACGCAGAGGCACGCGGGCTGCTGGAGAAAGCCGTATCTCTGAATTCACAAGACTGGCAGAGCCAGTACGAGCTTGCTGTGCTTTTGAACCAAGCGGGAGAGACGGGGCGCGCCACGGAGCTGCTCACGAAAGTTCTGCAAGTCAATCCGGACTTCCCGGGGGCGCGCGAGCAAATGGCCACGGGGCTCTTGCGCCGGGGCGACATCCAAGGCGCCACCAGTTTGGCGGGAAAGATGATTGCGGAGGATCCGCAGGGGCCGGAAGGTCATCGCATCATGGCGTTGGCGTTCTGGAAGCAGCGCGATTACGATAGCGCGCTCGCCGAGTGCGCCATGGCCCTCAACGCCGATCCGAATTCAGGCTCGATGTTGGTGCTTCAGTCCATCGCGCTTTGGCAGGCGGGGAATAAGAAGGACGCGCAAAAGGCCTTCCGTGATGCGGCCAAGGTTGATCCCAAAGTGGGGACGGCAGATGTCTTTTGCCGCTTGCTGCTTTGCGACGCGCAGGATATCACCATCGTCAGTGAATTCCTCCACAAGAACCGCTGGCTGTTGGCGCCCCCGCCGTCGCCTTAAGCCGGGTTTCCCACCCCTGAGGGGGAAGGGCGCGGCATTACGGGTGGCGGGGAAACACTTCCCTGCGTGTTTATCGCAAAATCCCCGCGCCCATGATAGGATGCGCACCGATGTAATTTGACCTCCGGCTGTCTGCCGCGTTCGTGGCGGGGAATCAAATTGACTACTTCCAGTTCGAGGGATTCCGCATGGCTATCTATATCGTGGAGAAGGTTGTCGATGGCGTCATGCTGGTGGATTTGCGCGGACGCATTACGCTGGGGCCGGAAACGGAGGCGGTGCGCTCGAAATTGAAGCAATTGCTCAGCGCGGGCAACCATCGAATCATCCTTAATCTGGCGGGGGTTGACTATCTTGATAGCGTTGGACTCTCGACCTTGATTGCGGGTTATACCTCCGCGCGCAATGCCGGGGGTGATTTAAAACTGCTCCATCTGCCACGCGGAGTCCAGCAACTCTTGCAGATTACCCGGCTTAGCACGGTTTTCGAAATCTACGAAGACTTGGCGATCGCGGTGGAATCGTTCGAATCGGAGGACCTGTAAGAGCGGGCGACCCGATATGACATATTGTCGGCGCCTCCATCCCTCCCCAACCTCAGCCCTTTGACAAAGCACTTGCGTGCTGGTAGAGTTGCCCCAAGGCGTGCGAAAGGTAATTTCACTGGCAATGTTGACTGACCGGCCACAAAAGGCCCCCTACGCAAATCGAGGTGTCTATGCAAGGCACAATCAAGCGTGTCATCCGCGACCGCGGATTTGGGTTTATTCGTTCCACGGACGGCCAAGAGATCTTTTTCCATCGCAGCAGCCTTCAACAACTTAACTTCGAGGGGTTGAAAGAAGGCGAAGCGGTAGAGTTCGAGATGGAGCGCGGCGAGAAAGGACCACGAGCTACGAGCGTTCGGCCTAGTGCGAAGTAAGCTTCCAAGCTTCGCACCCTCCCCCAGAAATTGCCCCTTTCATGCACCGAGGTGGTAGTGTTGCTGCCAAGGGGCGGCGCTTCTGGCGTGCGCGCGGCGCGTTGCCTTCCCGGTGCATCGCTGTCCTTGGGATTCTTCCGGTGTTATCTTTAGGCGACGAATGACCCACTGCTCGATGGGCCGGTGAAAGCTCCGCGAGGGGCTTCCGTAAACGAGGAGGATTGCGTCTCGCGCGGCGAATCTGCGCAAATTGTTGCCTAACCGTCTGCGAGGAACCGTCGGGAGAGGCCCGTTGAGGGAGGGCATCTCTTCGGGGGCGAGAACTTCTCCTTCAGGTAATTTCCCTCTGCGACATTATCTGCCCCGGTCAGGGCTGCTTGGGTCTTGACAGCCGCACGCATGCGAGTAGGCTTAGCCCGAGAAAGTGGAGCAATAGATACACACAAATATACCTGTGTCTTCATACGCAGGGGGTAGCGCTGAAGAAACGCAAAACCTCAGGAAAACTGGGTGTGACCCGGCAGGACTTTCTGCGCAACGCCGGGGCGGGACTGATGGCCGCTGAGCTTGCGGGAGCATCCTCGGGAAAGCAGAAGCCGGCGGCTGCGACCGCGCCGGTGCACTTCACGCCGCAGGGCGGGCTCACTCGCCGTTACAATGACTCCATTCGCGGCTTGGCGGCCGAGTTCGATTGCATCCTGGCGGATGTTTGGGCGTCGGAAGGGCTGGCCGACTGGGTGATTCACTGCGATGACGTGCCCGCCAATAAGGTCGGGCAAATTCTGATTGCCAACCGGATCTTTGATGCCATTGCTCAACACGCCAGCGGGCTGACCAAGTGGATGTTCGAGCAGGAGCGCGACACCCCGTGGATTCAAATGACGACGAAAAAACGGATTGAGGTGGGGGATCCGTTTCAACATATCTGGTGAAACGCCCTCAACGTGATCGTCAGTTAACGCTGAGCGGATTCAGACCAACGCACCCCCTTGGAGGAACCATGAAGCAGCGATGCTTGCTAACCGTTTTAGTTTTCCTTATCACACCGCTGTTGCGGGCCCAGAGCACGCCTTATCAATTGAAGCCCATATTGGAGAAAGAATTACAGTCGCCTAATGTGGTGGAGTTTCAACTGCAAGAGTATCTGATGCAGCAAGTTCCCAAACTCCCGACCCTTACCACGCCCGAAAAGTGGACCAGCGAGGGGGCGCAAATTCGCAAGCGCGTACTCGACAACGTGGTGTTCCATGGGTGGCCGAGTGAATGGGTCAATTCGCCGCCGCAATTCGAAGACTTGGGAACCATTCCTTCCGGAAAGGGATATCGGTTGCGGAAACTGCGCTATGAGGTGGTGCCAGGATTTTATTCCACCGCGCTTCTTTATGAGCCGGAGAACCTGCAAGGCAAGGCGCCAGCCGTGCTGAATGTGATGGGGCACTTTGGGGAGGCTGGCAAAGCGGAAGAGTTCCAACAGAAGCTGTGTATCAATCAAGCCTTGCGGGGGATGGTGGCGCTGAACCTCGAATGGCTGGGGATGGGTGAACTCTTTGACAAGCAGAATTCCCATTGGTTTGGCGGGCACCTGGACTTGGTAGGAGCGAATGTGGAGGGGTTGTTCTATCTGGCCATGCGCCGCGGGCTCGACTATTTATGGCAAGACCCCAATGTAGATCAAAAGCGCCTCGCGGTTACGGGATTGTCCGGGGGCGGCTGGCAAACCATTATTTTGAGTTCACTCGACGAGAGGGTGAACGTGTCCATCCCCGTGGCCGGGTACACGACGCTGGAAGGAAGATTGGCACTTGCCCCGGTCACCGAGGCCGGGGACATTGAGCAGAACGCTACGGATCTTTTGGTAGGGCAAGACTACTCGACCCTGACGGCGATTCGGGCCCCTCTGCCAATGCTGGAGATCAATAATGCCGAAGACGATTGCTGTTTTCGCGCCCCCTTGGTGAAGCCTTACATCTTCGAGGCCGTGCGGCCCTTCTTCCGGTTGTATGGGAAGGAGGATGCGTTGCAGTTTCACGAGAACACCAACATTTCGGCCCACAATTATGAGCTTGATGACCGCCAGCAAACCTATCGGTTTTTGGCGAAGTACTTTGGCTTGTCCACCTCCGACCAGGAAATCGAGGTGGGAGAATACGTCAAGAGCTATAGCGATTTGGCGGTAGGGTTGCCGAAGGAGAACCTCACGATCCTCGGATTAGCGAGGAAACTTGCGGCTGGGGTTACGCGGTCAGCCATTCCTTCGGATTCTTCCGGCAAGGCGGCCTGGGCGGAGACGGAGCGGGGCAAGCTCCAGGAGGTCCTTCGCTACCATCCGGTGACCGTGCAACAGGCGTGGTCGGTCGCCAACACGAAGCATAACGGCGTCGAATCGGTTTCTTACCGCTTCCTGCTGAGTAATGGCCTTAGCGCCACGGGAGTTTGGCTGAAGGATATTCCCACGCCTGAAGGCGCGCCTCTGACCATCGTGATAAACGATAAGGGCAAGAAAGGCGCTGCCGCAGAGGTTTGGGACCGCATGCCGGAAATTGCCGACCGCATGGATCGAAGTGAGCAAGTGCTGGTTCTGGATCTCGTGTTCACGGGGGATGCGGCTCCAGACGGCCCCTTGTTTCTCTTTCCAGAGATGTTGGCGGCCGCGGGTAATCGCTCGCTGGGCTTGGAGGCTGCACAACTGGTTGCCCTCACCAATTGGGGGCGCGACAGGTGGCGTGCCCCATCGGTACGCATTGAAAGCACAGGGATCCGCAGCCAGATGGAAGCGCTCATAGCTTCGGCGCTTGCGCCCCACCTGTTTTCGGAAACCTCAGTGCAGGGAGGGATGCGCAGCCTGAGTTATCTTTTGGATAAGCCGGTCAGCTATGAAGAGTTCGCCGACTTGTTTTGCCTCGACTTGTATAAGGACTTCGATTTGGATCGCATCATCGTGATGGCTGAACCGACCAAAGTTTCTGAACACAACTTTGTGGAGGAATCGGCGAAGCGGGAATAGCTATACAGCGCGACATAAACGATTGCGCACTCGGTTGTAGCGGCGGTCTCTGACCGCCGTGAATTGTAGCGTCGATCTCCGATCGACGACTGCGGTCGGAGACCGCCGCTACAGTTTACGTCGCACTGTATAGTCCGGGTGCCTCAGCACTGGTTGGGAGGGGCGGGGCTAAACCGGCGGCGGAAGAATCCGCTGAAAGGGCTCTGCACTCAAAAACCTGGCCGGAGCATTGTATGCTGAGGCGGTCAGGGGTATATTATCGACCGCTTGGGAAGTCAAAACGGGAATTCCGGCTAAAAGGAGCACCGATGAAATTGCGACCAGCGCTCTCTGCGAGTTTGCTCGTTTTTGCGATCTGTTTTTTCTTGGCGGCTGCTTGGGGTCAACAAGCGCCCGGCCCCGGCGCAATGCCTGCGACGGCCATGCCGTCGGTGGTCCAGGTTCCGCCGGAGGCGCAGCCCTCGGACCACTTCGACGCGGTGGCAGCCACGAACGCGTACTTGGCGCAGATTCCCGCCAATGCGCGCTCGCGTTCCGACGCCTACTTCGAAGGCGGGTATTGGCTGATCCTGTGGGATTTTCTGTATGGCGCGCTCGTTTGCTTTCTGCTGTTGCACTTTCGGTGGTCGGCGATGATGCGCAACCTGGCCGAACGCATCATCCGCTTCAAGCCGTTGCAGACCCTTATCTACTGGGCGGAATTCCTCGTGGCGACCACAATTCTCAGCTTCCCGCTCACGGTGTATGAGGGCTACATCCGCGAGCGCCAGTACGGCCTTGCCACGCAGACGTTCGGGCCGTGGATGGGCGACCAGTTCAAAAGCCTGTTGGTCGGCATCGTCCTGGGCGGCATTATCGTCATGTTGCTCTTCGGTGTGGTACGCCGCCTCCCACGCACCTGGTGGATCTGGGGCTCCATCGTCGCCACTGTGTTCGTGGCCTTCACGGCCATGATCGCTCCCGTGTACATTGTTCCGATCTTCAACAAGACCACACTGCTGGACGATCCCCGCATCACCCGCCCGATCCTCAGCATGGCTCACGCCAATGGCATTGCCGCCGACAGGGTTTATCAAATCGACGCTTCTCGCCAGACCACCCGCATGAGTGCCAACGTCAGCGGCCTCGGCCACACCCTGCGCATCACTCTCAACGACAATCTCCTGCGCCGCGGCTCGCCCGAAGAAATCCAGTCCGTCATGGGACACGAGATGGGCCACTATGTTCTTCATCACGTCCAAAAGGGGTTGATTCTCGGCTTCATCTTCATCGTGGCGGCATTCGCGTTCCTGCGCTGGTCGCTCGATTGGTCTCTGGCGCGCTGGGGAGAAAGATGGCAGATTCGCGGGATCACCGATACCGCCGTTCTCCCCCTCGTTTTCCTCCTTGTTTCCCTCTTCATCTTCGTGCTCACGCCCATCTCAAACACTGCCAGCCGAACCGACGAGGGCGAAGCCGACATGTACGGCCTGAACGCCAGCCGCCAGCCCGACGGCTTCGCCCAGGCCGCCATTCACCTTGGCGAATACCGCAAAATGAACCCCGGTCCCCTCGAGGAGTGGGTCTTCTTCGATCATCCCAGCGGTCGCAACCGCATCTATGCCGCCATGCGCTGGAAGGCCGAAAACTTGAAGCTTTTCACGCCGCCACCCGGCCACTGATCCCGACGGAAAATGCCCCTGCGCCACGCGGCCCGGCGACGGGGCGCGGGGGTGGGCGGAAATGGCGCCCTGCAACTTTGCGGGCAGTTCTCGGAACCCATCCATAAAGAAAACCTCACTTTAGAGCGGGTAGGCATCGGGCAAAATGCTGAACTTCCTCAAAAGCCGAGCCGCACACCCAAAACCGCAGAGTCATCTTGCCTACCTATGATCGTGGTGATAGAGTCCCCGCAGCCTTTGCGGGTCTCCCGAATCAAGCTGTCGAGGAATGAATATGCGGCAGCAATCCCTGAGGAGATGGGATGTTCGCCCGCCCGACGGACCAGGAGTATCTCCCATGCAGAGACGCGATGTTCTGAGAGTGCTTCCTCTATCGATTGCCGGAATAACAGAACTTGTTTGCATGGGCCCGGAGGGTTCGGCGGACACGACGGATATAGAGAACAGCCGTCTTGTGGCCCAGGTTCGGTCCCATAACGGAACCCCGACACTCTTCCTCAACGGTGAGCCGGTCTTCGCGGGGATGTGCTGGGTCAACACTCCATTGACAGAAGGTTGGGGGGATAGCGAACACGCCCGCGCTGTGGCTAAGGCAGGGATTCACATTTATTCCTTCGACGCGGGGAAAGATTTCGAGTGGGTTGAGCCCAAGGCGGGGAGGTCCGACCCTTTCGATTTCTCCACGGTGGAAGCCCGCTACGGGAGGATTATCGAGGTTGACCCGCATGCCCGCTTTCATCTCCGCCTGCACTTCGAATTCCAGCCGGGCGACTGGTGGATGAAGGCATATCCGGGGGAGTGCGAGATTGCGTCGGACGGCAGGCCGGTCGGCCAGTCCTTTGCTTCGGAAGCATGGCGGAAGCAAGTAAACGAATTCCTCCAGGCCTTCGTCGCCCACCTCCACCGTACCGGCCTCATCAATCGGATCACGGCCTTTCAGCCAGGCGCCGGACACACCGGAGAATGGGTAAAGGGCGAGACTTCCATGTACTCGCTTTGCAGTGACTATAGCGAGCCGATGAGGCGACACTTCTGCTCCTGGCTCCGTCACACTTACCACGACGACCTCGCCGAGTTCCGCGCCGCCTGGCATAATCCCGGGATCAATTTCGAGGTGGCTGAGGTTCCCTCTGCGGACGAACAACTCCAGGCCCGGCTCTACTCATTCCGCGATCCGGCCCGAGAGCGCGACGTCATCGACTATTACCAGTGCCTTGCGGACCTGAGCGCTGACCTCGTCATCGATTTCTGCCGCACCGTGAAGGAGGCGACGGACGGGACGAAGTTGGCAGGCGCCTTCTATGGCTACTTGATGGACATGACATGGAATGGAGGCTTCTTCGAGGAGAGGCCAGAAAGCGATTACTCCACCTATCAACGCAGCGGTCATTTAGGCCTGCGACGTGTTCTTGAATCGCCCTACGTGGACTTCCTGGTGGGTCCTTACAGCTATGGGTTTCGCGGAATCGGGGGTGACGCGCCCGCGATGCAGCCGGCTGAGTCGGTCCATCTGCACGGCAAGCTCTGCATCATTGAAGACGATACACGGACGCATATCAATCGTGACCCTAATTTCGGGCACGTTTATTCACTTTCCGAAAGTGTCGCCATATTGCAACGCAACTTTTCCCAGGTGGTCACCCATGGTCAGGGCATGTGGTGGCTGTTTGAATCGATCGATCCCGTCCGGGAACCGGCGTTTGAGGCTCTGCTCCGGAGTTTTCTGGAGCTTGGCGACTTTCTCGTTCAAACGGATCGCACGCCCAGCGCTGAAGTTGCCGTTCTGTTGGATGACGAGAGTTTTATTTATGAATCTCAACGAATCAATCTCGATCTCCCTTTGATTTTTCAACAGCGACTTTGGGGCCTGCCGCGAACCGGCGCGCCTTTTGACGTTTACTTGTTGCAGGATTTCATCGAAGGGCGTTTGAAGCCCTATAAACTCTATGTTTTCCTCAATCCTCTGCACCTGGGCCGCAGCCGGCGGGAAGCCTTGAATTCAGAACTGCGCAAAGATGGTCGCGTGGCGTTGTGGATTTATGCGCCCGGATACCTCGAAGATGGGCCGTCCTTGGAACATATGCGGGATCTGACGGGATTCAAGTGGGCCATGGGGAAGCAACCCTGGGGACCGCTTCTGCACATCGTCGATTTCACCCACGCCATCACCACCGGCCTTCCGCAGGACATCTTTTGGGGAACCAACAGCAAACTGAGCCCGATCTTTTACCTGGATGACCCGGAGGCCCGGGTGCTTGGGCAAGTGGTGTTTTCTAAGGGAAACTGCAAGCCCGGCATGGGCATCAAGAGCTTCCCCCAATGGACTTCGATTTACGTTGCCGCTCCCAATCTGCCTGCTCCCGTGTTGCGTGGCATCGCGGGCTTCGCCGGGGTTCATTTGTACAACCGCGATGGCGACGTCTTGTATGCGACCCGGGATCTCTTGGCGGTCCACACTGTCGCGGGTGGTGATCGAACCTTCCGCCTACCCCGGCAAGTGGAGGAAGTTTACGACCTCTTTGGACGGAGTACGGTGGCGCGGGATACCCGCGAATTCCGCGTGACGCTGCGACCTGCCTCGACAGCTCTTTATTACACCGGAGGCGCGACACTACTATCGAAGCTGAAGGTTGCGGACCACGAGTAAACGCCAAGCATTAGGTGCTGGCGAGTGCCGCCTGTCACCGGAAACCAGGGATATATAGCAATTCAACGCCGGAAGCATTTCGACGCAAACACATTAAGGCGAGCCTGCGCTCGTATCCAGGAGGTTACGATGAGACGCTCGATGCTTGTTCTCTCGTTCTTGCTCAGTGTTTCGCTTTTCGCCCAACACCCGCCCAAAATCCGGTACCAATCAATTCCCGATTTTCTGAAAATCCCGCCGGACATCTATTTCGGCGAGGTCGCGGGCGTGGCGGTGAACTCCCAGGGACACATCTTCGTCTTCTCGCGCGGCAACACCACCGGCCCCGCCTATGGGGCGGG
>Ga0326727_10009881_pt1 | contig 23109 bp, 15 predicted proteins | sample MB2enrmetagenome_FD_207643 | JGI IMG/M metagenome (GOLD analysis project Ga0326727, IMG submission 207643) | Lab enriched peat soil microbial communities from McLean, Ithaca, NY, United States - MB29MY | ecosystem: Environmental > Terrestrial > Soil > Wetlands > Peat | place: USA: New York... | reverse complement strand
GCTCCAGGCGGCACTGGTCCTGCAAATCCAGCGCGCGCCAGACTCCCATGAACTGTTCGAGTTCCACCTCCACGCCGAAATAGTCCGCCAGCAGGGATTCGAGCGCCAGCGTGGGCCGCGGCTCCAGGGCGAGCAGGCCTCCATAGAAGATCAGCGTATGGTCTCGCACGGGCCAGCGGCGCTGGAGGTTGGCGGTCCCGATGCCGATCAGATCCAGCAGGATTTCGGACAGCGGGTCCCGGTTTCGCTCGTAGCCGGCTGTGAAATGGTGGACTTCCCAGGCCTGGTAAAAGAGCGAAACGAGGCGATGATGGAAGATATCGAGGAAGTCCCGGGCCACGGCGTCGCGGGCCCGGACGCGCCCGGCCACCAGCTCGGTGTAATAGTTCGGCAGTACGCCCAGCGGACCGATGAGGCCCATGAAGTTGACCGTCATGCGCGGTGGCGAGACCTCGTCCCAAACCAGCGCCTCGATCTGGCTGGCTGGAAAAGCCAGGGAGGGATGAGCACCGATGCGCACGATTTCGTCCCGCGGAGGCGCGAACGTCCCGATCGCGGCGCGGCCGGGCTGGAAACGGCCCAGCAGGCGCACGGCCTGGAAGAAGTTGAAGACCCAGGGCTCGCGCCGGAGCCTCTCGCCCAGCGGCGACCGCGCTACATCAAGACTTTCTGTCCGGACCGGGGAGGCCATTTCTTCAGAATTCCTCTTCGCTGCTTCGTTCGCACGACGAGCTGGCTGAAGCTGTTCATGGACGTATAGCGTCCCAGAAAACTGTCGAGCACGCTCGAGAAACTGTAGGCGCCGGAGCCCACGAACTGCTCTTCATCCAGTTCGATCTCCACCTGCGTTCCCCGCGCAAAAGCGACGCCGTGCTCCGAGACCAGCCGCGCAAAATGGGGGCGGCTCTGGATCCCGGCGATGCCCGCGATCTGGCGCTCTCCGGACAACGTCTCGGCGAAATTGTGCAGCCGGAGAATCTCCTTAAAGGCGTCCACCCCCTCGGACGCCAGCGAAAGGCAATTGAGCGAGAGCTGCGAGATCAGGCGCCACAGGATCTCGTGGCGGGCTGGCGGATCGATGGCCGGGGTGGGCTTGACCAGCGCGACGATGCGCGTGATGGGGCCGCCGCGCTCGAGCTGGAAATCTCCCGCTTCGCTGCCAAACGGAAGCAGCGACGGGAGGTCGCGGTTGGTGCACGTCAGCCGCACGGTGACGGAATCCTCTTCGGGCTCGATGGGGCGGCCGGCCAGGTCCACCAGTTCCAGGTAAACGTCCGTGCCCTTGTCGGTCCGCCAGCCCGACGGGCGCCGGGAGGCGTACCAGAAGGGCTGCTTGCCATCGCGGCCGCCGGCGTGGCGGAAAGCGTAGAACGGCTCGTAGCGGACCGGTTCGGGCGAGGCGGAGACGACCCCGGTGACTTCCTCCACCGCGAAGATATCGACGTTCTGCTCGCGCCGGGCGTCCGGCACGATGCGGTATTCGAAGCTCTTCTCCTCCAGCAGAATGGGCTCGGCGGTTTGCGCGAACAGGTTGACCACCGGCGAGCAGCCCAGGCGGAAGGTGTTCTCGGAGACGCCGAGTTCGAGCATCTGGCGACGGTCGGCCCGCTCGAAATCGGAGAGCAGGAAGATGACCTCCAGGCGCGGGCCAAATCCCGCCGCGGCGGCCTGATCGAAACCCGCGAGATCCAGGAAGGAGAACTTCTCCGGAAACGTGAACCACTCCTGCAAGAGCCGGTATGCCAGGAAGGAGCGGCGCGGCAGGGGCAGCATGCCGTCCGCCATGTCGAGCCCCGCCTGCTGCAGGAATCGCGGCGCGAGCGCGAACCGTTTGCGTTCCGGGCTGGCGAGATCGCGGATGACGATCTCGAGGCAGTTGTTGGTCAGCAGCTCGATCAAGGTGTGGACCAGCGTGCCCTCTCCGTGCAGGAAGAAGCGCAGCGTGCGCAAGTCCAGGCTGGAGAAGTTGACATCGGGTAGGCAGGCCAGCTCCAGCCGGAGCGCCCCCACCGCGCCCGAGGCCCGCACGGGCGGCTGGATGCGGTCGGGCAGCCTCCATTGCGCGCTCTTCACGGTGACCGGCCAGAGCGTGGTCTCGTAGCACGTGCGGAACTTGCAGGGCGCCCCGCTCACGGGCTGCGAATACAACAGCGAGCCGCGCTCGATCTTCAGCCCGCTGGTGAGCTTGCCCTGTTCGGGATCGAGGTGGAACTGCACCACCGACATGGACGGGATGGGCCGTAGATAGTTGGGATAGAGAATATTGAAGAGACCCTCGACGATCCGCGGAAACTCGTCGTCGATCTTCAGGTGAACGCGCGCGGCCAGAAAGGCGAAGCCTTCCAGGAGGCGCTCGACGTGCGGGTCCTCGCACTTTCCGGCTTCGAGCAGCAGGCGCCCGGCGACCTTGGGGTACTTCTGCGCGAACTCCGCGCCGAGCTGCCGCAGGTAGCTCAGCTCGCGTTCGTAATAGAAGAGGAGTTCGTCACGCACTATGCTCGTCCTTCACCTCGTACGAACCCCGGAAGACTTCCAGGACCGTATCGAACGAGATCCGCTCGGGCGCGGGATCGATCATCAGAAAGGCTTCCACGTGAAACTGGATGGCCGCCCGCTGCTTGCTCATGCGCTCGTACGAGGTGACCCGCACGCGCGTGAGCCGGGGCTCGAACTGCGAAATGGCGTTCTCGATCGCGTGCAGCAGGCGCTGTTCGTCCTGCGAGGAGTTCAGCGTGATGCTGGTGATGTCGGGCAGCCCGTAAAAATAGAGCGACTTCCGCAGCTCACGGCAGCAGGCGGGCACTTCTTCAATGGTGCGGACGGTGTTGAGAATCCATTCCACCTGGCGTTTCACCGAGGCGCGCAACTGGCGCAGGGACTGCTGACGCGTGAGAGGCGCCTCCACGGCCGAATGGGGATCGAGATCGATCAGCCGGTCGAGAAGAGATTGCTGGACGTTCCGTTCCGTTGGCTGGGCCATGGCATCACCCGGCGGAGCACTCCAGCGCGCGCACGGGATCCAGGCGGCATATGCGCGCATAGATCCGGCGGCACAACTCGGGGTCGTTGCCGCTCGCCTGCAGGCAGCTCAACAGCAGCGACAAAGGGTATGCCAGAGCCTCTGCGTCTTCCCATTCCTCCAGCCGGCGGCTCTCGATCTCGGCGGCCAGTTCCTCGAGAATGGGATAGGCGACCTGCCCGCGACTGGTGGCCATGAGCAGGTGCGCGAGCTGCGCGCGACGCCGGAACCGGGCGCGCCCGGAGCGCTCGGCGGCGAGCTGGCGCGAGATGGTCTGCACGGCCTCGGTCTCGTGCCCCTGCCGGGCGGCCTCCAAGGCGAGCGCGAACGCATCCTTCGCGGCGGAGCCATCTTCCTGGGCGGGCTCCAGCATGGGCGGCACCTGGTCCAGTGTCACGGGTGCTGCCTGCGGTTCCGGCGCGGCCTTTTCCCCGGCCGGCTCGGGCGCGGCAGCCGCGGGAAGGGGCTGGCCGGCCAGCACCTCGTTTTCGATCCACGCCCGGGTTTCCGGATTGGCCACGGGCGTGTCGTCGGCGAGGTTCATATCGAGGAGGCCGGGCAAGTCCTGCAGAAGGCCGCGCAATTCCGTGCGCACGGCGCCGGCCACGAACCCGAACCACTGGCCCTTGTTCTCCAGCGCTTTGACCGCGTAGCGCTGCGCGTCGAGCCAGCCCCGTCCGCACGGCAGCTCCATGGCGGCCTCGGTGGCCTCCAGGACGGCATCCCAATCCTCGGCCGCCCAGGCCTGTTTTAACCGGGTGCGAAGTTCGGCCGGGGGTGCTTCGAGCATGGCGGCGTCGATCTGCGGGCCGTTGTAGCGGATTTCGCCCCAGCGGCAGCCGCGCAGGATCAGAAACGGGGCGATGTTGTAAACGTCCTGCCGGCGCAGGTAGCGCGCGATGGCGGCCAGCCGCCGGAGGGCATCTTCGATGTCGGCGGGCTCGATGTCGGCGGCCGGCGCCGGGGCGGGGCGGACCGCCCGGGCGGGTTCGGGTGCGGCGGCCGCGGTGGCCTGCGGCGCGGGTGCGGGCGCCGCTGCGGGAGCCTCTGCGATATCTTCGGCCGGCGGCGCCGGCGCCGCGCTGGGGCCGCCCTTGCGGTCGATGAATGACCGGACCGCATGGGAAAGTTCTTCGAGCGCCGTGCGAAGTTTGACGAAGCTGGGGGCGAACTCCCCGAATTTCTCATTGCACAGGTCGTTGAGGGCTTCGAGTGCTTCGAGCGACTCGTTCAGGCTGGCCTGGAGGGTCTCGCAAAACAGTTTCGGAGTGGTGTCCACGGCGGCATCGAAATCCTCGGCCGGGATCTTGCCTTCTTCTTCGATGAGCCGCTTCCGTAGCGATCGTTTTTCATCGCTTGCGGCGTCCTTCTCGTAGCCGATGGTCCGGGACTCTTTGTAGCGGATCCAGCTCAGGCCGTTCGACGTGACCGGCAGCGTCCGCAGCACCTCTTCGAACTTCGCGCCGAACCACTCGAGCGGAGCGGCCCGCACCTCCACGTCGCCGTCTTCGATTTCCGGGTAGAGCGTGTCCCAGAACTCCGCGACCAAGCCGCGCAGGAACCGGAACCCGGCGGGCACGATGCCGAAGCCCTCGCGCCGCGCGTGGGCGTCCACCAGCCAGACCGCGAGTTGGAGGTCCTTGCTGCGCTTGGCGATGGCCTCACCGGCCAGCTTGATCACCTGCGGGTAATCGGCGACCTTCAGCGCGCTTTTCCACTCACCTTGGGGAGCGTCGTCATCCGCACGGCGCGCCTCCCGGATCTTGTCAGTCAGCGGATCGTAGCGCAGATCCACGCCGCTGGGGTGGGGGCCTGGTATCGGAGTGAGAAGGTCGTCGCGGAGCGGCATGCTGGGATCAGGGGGCCGGTGCCACCAGGGTCTCGAGGGGAGCTTCGGCGGATGCGAACCGCAGTTGCCGGATCTCCAGATACGGGACCAATTCCCCGCCGTCCACGAGAAGCATCTTCAAGCCGAACGGCACGGGGCCATCGGGGGTATCCTCCCACTCGGTGGCGCGCCCCAACTTCACATCATCGCGGGCGTGCCGGAACGAGTGAGGGTACAGCACGGGCACGATGACCTCGCCGAGATCCCGGCCCTTGAAAGAGGGGCCGGTCGCCACCGTGGCCGTCGCCCAGATCAGGTCGCGCAGAAGCCGCGGCGGCTCCATTTTTATAGAGTTGATATGCTCGAACGGGAGCCAGACATACTCGCCGGCCACAAAGATCTCGAGGCGCGGGCCGATGCGGTCATCGGCGTCCTCGATCGTCTGGAAGGGCTTGCCGTTGAGCGTACCCGGCGCGGCGTTTGCGGACCGGGCGGGATACGTGCGCTCCTCGAAGATCTGTTGCCGCTGCCGCTCCGCGGCCAGCGCGGAGCGGTACAGCAGCGCGCCGGTTTCGGCGTCGCGACTGGCCCCCGCGAGCACGTTGAGATGTTTGGCGGCGCGGTCAAACTCGCCCGCGAACGCAAGGAGCTCGAAAAGGAAGGTGCGGCGCCGGGTGTCGGTGGGATTCTGGCGAATCTCCGCACCCAGCGCCTCGATCGCATCCTTCAGCTTGCCCGCCGCCAGCAGTTGGGCCGGTTCCATGTGAAGTTATCTCCCGGGCTGTCAGCCGGAATGGCCGAGCCGGACGTCCCAGTTGCCGGGAATAGGCGTGCCTTTTTGCCCCTTGCCCGTCTGCGGGGTATACTCCAGGGCGACCTTTCCGAAAGCGAAGGAAACGGATTCGGTGGGGGTATCGTCACCCCCGGACGAACCGCTCCACTGGATGCTCTCCACGAAAACTTCCTCGAAATCGAATTTCAGGTATTCGACGGCCTCCCCGCCGGCTTTGCGCAATACGACGTGCCCCTCGTCGAAATGAGATCCTTTGCAACAATTGGTAAACAGATTGGCGGAAGCCTTGTCGGTCTTCTTCATGATGCTGAAGCTGCTGATGCTGACCTTCCCGCCGCCCGAGCCTTCGGTGCCTGAGCCGATCGTCGTGGGGTTGCTGGCCCCCCAGGAGAAGCTGTAAATCTCGAATGCCTTCTTGTCTTTGTAGACCTTGTCCGTGGTTTCGCCTTCGACCGGCGGTGTTCCGCCTTTAAGGTACATGAAGCAATCAAATGCCATCGAATTTCACTCTCCTCTACAGAAACGAACTAATTCTCCCGAGCCTCCGGCGGCCGCGCGGGACGCCGTGTAACGTGTAAAAGACTGGCCGGCGCCTTCTTACCGGGCAGATTGCGGCAAATCGGCTACCAGGCGCATGGAAACCGTCAATTCTTCCAACTGGAAATGCGGCTTGAGAAATGCGACCGCGCGATAGGCGCCGGGTTTTCCGGCCACCTCAACCACATCCACACGGGCTTCCGCGAGCGGGTACTTGGCCTTCATGGAGGGCGAGGCGCTCACGGTATCGACCACATAGCCCGAAATCCAACGGTTCAGGAACGCCTCACACTCCCCGCGGGTCAGATAGCTGCCGATTTTGTCCCGCATCATGGCCTTCAGGTAGTGCGCGAAACGCGAAACGGCCAAAATGTAGCTCAGGTTCGTGGCCAGCCTGGCGTTGGCGTTGGCGGCGTCGGTATCGTACGTCTTGGCCTTCTGGCAGCTCTGCACGCTGAAGAAGGCCGCATAGTCGGTGTTCTTGCAGTGAACCAGCGGCACGAAGCCGAGGTCCGCCAGTTCCTTCTCGCGGCGATCCGTGATGGCCACCTCGGTGGGGCATTTCATGGCCACATCGCCCTCGTCGGTGAGGAAGTTATGGACTGTCAGGCCCTCCACCTTGCCGCCGCCTTCCACGCCCCGGATAGTGGCGCACCAGTTGTAGCGCGCGAAGGATTCGGTGATGCGCGTGGCGAGGGCCCAAGCGGCATTGCCCCACAGGTACTTGCTGTGGTCGGTGCCGTCCACGTGCTCTTCATAATCGAACTCCTCGATCGGGCGCGTGGCCTTGCCGTAGGGCTCGCGCATAAGAACGTGGGGCATGCACAGCGCCACATAGCGCCCGTCGTCCGAGGCGCGGAAGCTCTTCCACTTGGCGTACTCGGTGGTGTCGAACACTTTGGCCAGGTCGCGCGGATTGCCCAGCTCCGTGAAATTATCCATGTTGAACATGGAGCCGCTGGCCGCGGAAATAAAGGGCGCGTGGGCCGCCGCGGCCACCTGGGACACCCTTTGCAGCAGCTCGAGGTCCTCGGGCGCCTTGCCGAACTCGTAGTCGCCGATGAGCGCGCCGAAGGGGTGCCCGCCGAAGATGCCGAACTCCTCTTCGTAGACCTTCTTGAACATGGCGCTCTGGTCGAACTCGGGGGCCCGCTGGAGGTCGCGGAGCAGGTCCTTCTTGCTGGCGTTAAAGACCTTGATCTTTAAATTCTCGCCAGTCTCGCTGTTGGCGATCAGGTACTTGAGCCCTCGCCAGGTTCCTTCCAGCTTCTGGAACGCGGGATGGTGAAGCACGCGGTTCAATTGCAGCGAGATCAGGTGATCGATCTGCGCGATGCGCGCGTTGATCATGGCCTCGGAGTCCCGCGAAAGCGTCATCGACCCTTCGAGGAACTGCGCGACGAACTCCTTGACGAGCGTCTTGCCGCGTTCGCGGGCATCCGGGTCGCGCGCCAGCCGTCCTTCTTCGACGATCTGATCGAGCAGACTCGTGGTGACGGTGGTCTCGGCCGCGGCCGGCTGGTTCAGGGGTGCCTGTTGGGGATCACTCATGGCCGCCTCCTTCGCCGCCGCCCACTTCGGTCTTCAGCTTCTCCAGCTTCTCCGTGTTTCGCAGAGCGTCCTGGAGCAGTTCATCCAGCTTGTCGTTGCCCTGCAGGCTGCCTCTGAGGTCGGAGAGCCTGGTGCGGAGATCCAGCAATTCCTTGAGGGGTCCGATTTGCTTGGCGACCTGGGCGGGTTCGAAATCCTCCATGCCCCGGAAGCGCAGATCCACCTTGAGCTGCCCGGCCTCGGGATCGTCGCTGAGCTCGTTTTCGACCGAGAAGGAAAGGTGGGGTTTCGTAGCCGCCAGGACGGCATCGAAATTATCCGGGTTGATCTCCACGAATTTCCGGTCCTTCAGCCGAGGCAGTGGTTCCTCGGGCATGCCGGTGAAATCGCCGAAGACTCCCATTACAAATGGCAGTTCTTTCTTTTCGATCGCTCCCCCGGTTTCTACATCGTAAGTGATATGGACACGCGGGGAACGAACGCGATCGAGTTTATGCTGTAGGCTTTCAGGCATCCAGGCGCTCCGATTCCGTTGGCATTAGTTGCATTAACTTGTGTCGAGGCGGGGTCCGCCGCTCGGACGCATACGGCCCGGCACACTATTACTTCACGACTACTCGGAAAAAGCCTACCACTACTTTGGACCGCAGTAAAGGCCAAACTGCCTGTTACGGGTTTTTCACCGGGAGAGGGAACCGCGGCATCTCCAGAAACCCTTGCGAAATCAGGAGCCGCAAATAACCGGCAAATTCGTGCGCGGACATCTGGGGAGCGACGCCCTCCTGAGCCTGCATTTCGGCGTAAATATCCTTGGCCGCGCGGTGGCCGTCGCAATTCCCGATAACGGCGGCCAGCCACGGGCTGATATTCGCGTCCGAAATGAACGGAAAATCGGATTTAACCCGGAACTCCGAAGGGACCAGCTCGCGATCGACCAGCCGGTGAGTTACCTGTAGCGAGAGATGGGAGGCGATTTGAAGCTGTGAGTTAAGCAGCGCCTCCTCGAAACCCGGCCGGGCGGAGGCCGCCACCCAGCGCGTGAACCATTCGATCGCCTCGCGGCCGGCGGTCTTGGCTTTTTGGACCCTCCCGGTCCCGGCGGGGCGGGGTTCGCCGTGGCGGCTGATGTCCACCACGCCGTAGAAGAGTGCCGTGACTCCCAGTCTCTCGAACAGCTTGCTGCTCTCGCCCAGTTCGCCAAGTTTCCCCTTGGCCTGGATGACCGCCTTCAGGACGTTCTCGGGCTTGCGCTGGGTCTCGATGGCGATCAGGGCGACGTCGAACTGCGCTTCGCACTCCCCCAGCCACTTCCGGATGCGCTGTTCCAGTTCCTCATCCTTCCGGTCGGTAGCGAAGGTCAGGCAACGGAAACGGCCGCCAGGACGCAGATGGCGCGGCAGATCCTGGATCATCCGGCACAGAATCTGCTCGCCATCCTCGCCGCCATCCCGGAAGAGGAGGCGTTGCCGGCTGGCCGGAACGTACGGAGGGTGGGCCAGAATGCAATCGAAGGTGCGATCCCCGATGGCCTCGTAGAGGTCGCCTTGCGCCACCGTGACGTTCTCCAGGCCGTTCAGCCGGCGGTTGAACTCCGCAAAATGAACCGAGCGAGCGCCCAGGTCGGTGGCCCACGCGTGCCGGGCGTAACGCGACGCCCCTACCAGGGCCGCGATGCCGGTCCCGGAGCACAGGTCCAGGCATTCCTCGCAGGGATCGGCGGGCAGGATGGACAGGAACCGCGCCGTGTTGTCGGTGATCGCGGGATAGACAACGTCGGGCGGCAGCGGTTCGCCCAAATCCGGATCTCCGGGTGTACTGCGGTCGGAAGCGATGTAGAGGCCTTCGACGGGATACAAATGCGCCGTGGCGTACCACAGGTCGGGGTGCTTCACCCTGGACGCCACCAGCCCTAGCTTTTCCAGATGGTGGAAGGCCTCCTCATCCAACCCCGCTTCAATCCGTGCCCGGGCAAGCGGCTCACCATCCAGGAATAACCGGATGAGCAGCGCCAGATCGTCTTCGATCTCGCCCTGGGGATTCGCGCCGGCATTGAAATCGAAAATCGAAGGGATCCCGAGACGCTGGCAGATTCCAGTCTCCGAATAGTGCGCCTGTTCGAGCACATGGCGCAGGCCTTCAAGATGTCGGGGGGGAACGTCGTAATTGGGAAGCATAGAAGTGGTTGGGAACTAGCCGCCGATCAGCACGGTGGGCAAGCCGACCACGATCACGCCGCCGTGGGCCGTCTGGTCTCCGATCCGGGCCGCGGGCAGCTTTCCGATCATGACCGTCGTCGAGCCTTTCGCAATCGTGTCCGGAGGGCCCACGCAAACGGCCATATCGGTCACGCGGGCCGCCGGCAATTTGCCGATCAGCACCGTCGGGCACCCGGGCGGAAGGATGGGGCCGCCCACGTGCGGGACCGGGCCCGTCGAGAGCGGGCACGTGTGCATGTCTGTCACTCGCGCGGCCGGCTGGCCCATAACGGCAGTATTCCACTCCCTCCCCGCCGGCGCAACCCAAATCTCACGCCGTGGTGGTGCCGGGGCCCCATCGCCCGGCCAGGGCCGCCGGGGGAGAGGCGATCGACTGGAACCGCACCAGCCGCACCTCATCGGTCTCCTTCAGAGAGGCCAGCGGCATGATGCCCGATTCCAGGATGCTCTCCGCGGAGACCTCGGACATGTAAAACTCGGCGCAAGGCTGGGCGCGCTTTTCGCCCTCGCACGTGCGAACGTCGAAGGGCAAACCTCCGAGGTTCAAGTGCATACCCGGCCGGAACTGCCAGCCGCGCTCCGCGAACGACTGAGCCAGGAGCACCGTGCAGGCGAAGGCCGGATTTCCCCACAGGTAGCGCTCATGCTCGGGAGGGTCCGGCATCTCCTCGAACGCGAAGCGCTCGCAAGCATCCGTATCCTTCCCATAGGGCAGTCTCAAGAGGAAGCGCGGCCAAGCCAATCCGATCCACCGCGCCACGGCATTGCGCCGCAACGCCGCCCAGCCGGGAGCAACCGGCTCCCGTCTCAGAACGGGATCCGCTCCGGCCAGCCACGGCGCGCCCAGGGATGCGGCCATGGTCCCCAGCCGGGCCAGCAGGTCCAAGTCGTCCGCCGAGGGGCCAAATCTATAGTTGCCGGTTAGCAGGGACCAGGGATCGCCGCCTACCGCTCCGGCCGATTCCAACAATGTTTGACCGATGACGGACTCCCGCCAATCGGCGGACCGGCCGAGGTCGCCTGCCAGCTCATCCTTCGAAACATCGATCAGGTACAGCCTGAGAGTCTCGCCGGTGTCGATCCGCCGCACCAGGAAGAGCAGCGACCGCCAGGCGGCTTCCAGCGCTTGAAACTCCGGGAAATGCAGTAACGCCCGCATCTGGATGGAAGCGGCCTGCTCGATGAGCGCACGGCGGGCGGCGGCGGCCGGTTCTTCGGCGGGTTGCAGGTGCGGGGCCACTCGTTCCCTCAACCAAAGCTGGAAATCGTCCGTCACTTCGGGGCGGCGGTTTTCGGCCCGCCCGGCGGTCTCCTCGATGGCCTGGTCGAGCAGGCCGTTGAGTCCGAGGCTGGGAGGCTCGGAAGCCCGTTCCGACGGGGGCGCGGATGGCGGGGGCCCCGATGCCGCGCCGGCGGCTTCCCGGAGGCCCGCGAACATGTCCAGCGTGGCATAGAGGAGGTCCGGGTGGAAGCCGTCCAAGTCCCGGAAGCGAATGGCTCCCGCTACCGGGATACGGGCCTCCACTCGCCATTGGGCCATGACCGCGTCGAAGTTGTCGCGGTCCACTTCGACGGGCGGGCGGATTCCCCCGATTCCACCTTTGGCGCTTCCGCCGAAATCGCCCAGGATGGCGATACGCATGGGCACTTCCGATCCCTGGGCTACCGGTGCGAGATGGCTCTCTGGAGCGGCGTCCAGCGCGACGTCGGCCCATGAAGACGCTGGCATTGGCGGCATACCTATCCGTCTAAGCGTAACTCAATCCAGCGCGAAATCCAGCCAAAATTCTATGCCATCGTTTCGGATCGCGATAGGTGCATAATATAGGGCAAACCCTATGGCCAACACGCAGAAGCTGAAGGGCCGCTACGAACTCAAGGAAACCCTGGGGAAGGGCGGGATGGGCGTGGTTTACCGCGCCTACGATGGAGTCCTCAAGTGCGACGTCGCGCTCAAGACTTTGCGTGAAGCTCCGGATCCCATGGAACTCCAGCTCTTCTACCGCGAGTGCGAGGTGCTGGTGGCCCTCAATCATCCCAACATTGTCCAGATCCTGGACATCGGCGAATTCGAGGAGGAGGGCCAGTCCAAGCCATATTTCGTCATGCCGCTGTTGCCGGGCATGAGCCTCGACAAGCTGATCCGCGGCTCCGGCACGCAGCTCACCGTGCAACGCCGCGTGGAGATTCTCTCCCAGGTTTGCCGGGGACTTCATGCCGCGCATGAACGCGGCCTCGTCCACCGGGATATTAAGCCCGGAAATATTTTCGTGATGCCGGACTTTTCCGCGGAGATTATCGATTTCGGCATCGCTCACATTTTGAGCGCCGGCGCCACCGGGCAAAAGGGGACTTTGCTCTACATGGCGCCTGAGCTGATCGAGGGTAAGCCGCCATCCGCGCTGTCCGACATTTTCGCCCTAGGCGTGGTGGCGTACGAGCTGTTTACACGCCGGCGCCCCTTCGATCGCCCCACGGAGAGGGAAATCGTCGAGGCCATTCTGCACGAAAGCCCCCCGCCGGCTTCGGACCTGGATACGTCCGTCAATCAGGCTCTCAGCCGGGTGCTTCACAAGTCGCTGGCGAAGCAACCCTGGCACCGCTTCTCGACGGCCCGCGAGTTCGCCGACTGTCTGGAGAAGGCCCATCGCGGCGAGGCCATCGAATTCTTCGACAGCGCGCGCATCCGCCCGCGCATCCAGCGCGCCAAGGCGGCGTTCGAGCAGGGCGACGACCAGTTCGCCATGGAGATCGTGGGAGAGCTGGAAGCCGAAGGCCACCTGGATCCGGACCTGGCTTTATTGCACCGCCAGATCGATATCGCCGTCCGGCAGAAGCGCATCCGGCAACTGGTGGAGAGCGCGCGCAGCCGCATCGAAGGTGAAGAGTACCCGCTCGCACTCCAGAAGGTCCAGGAGATTCTCTCGCTGGAGCCGGATAACGCGGAAGCGCTCAGCCTGAAGGCCAAAATCGAGAGCGCGCGGAGCGAGGGGCAGATTGAGGGCTGGTTCCGGCTGGCCCGCCAGCACATCGACAACAACGCTTTCTCCCACGCTCGCGAGGCGCTCCAAAACGTGCTCCAGATCCGGCCGCAGGATACGCGCGCCTCCGGCCTGCTGGCGGACGTGCGCCGCAAGGAGCAGGAATACCTGCGGCTGCGTCAGGAAAAGGAGCAACTTTACCAGCTCGCCGTGGAATCTTATCAGAGAGGGGATGTAAGCGGAGCGCTCACCAAGCTCGAGCGGGTGCTGGAGATGGAGCGCCGCGCTCCCGACAGCACGCAGCAGGATCGCGGAAACGCCTATCAGAACCTGTTCAACCAGGTCCGCTCGGATCACGACGCCATCCAAAACTCCTACGCCGAGGCGCGCCGGTGCCTGGCCGACCAGAATATCGCCCGGACTCTGGCGATCTGCGACGAGTATTTGCAGAAGTATCCCGGCCACGCCCTGTTTCAGAGCTTGAAGTTCGACGCGCAGGAGCAGCAGCGGCTGCAGCTTTCCACCTACATCGCCGAGGTAGACCGCCGGGTGGAAGGCGAGACCGATCTGGAACGCAAGGTCGGCATCATCACGGAAGCGCTCGACCGGTTCCCGGGCGAGCCGCATTTTGAACGCCTGTTGCGAATCATCCGCGAGCGTCTCGACCTGGTCAACGGCATTGTCGCCAAGGCGCGCTACCACGAAGAACGCGGGCAGTTTACCGAGGCGCTCGGCCAGTGGGAGATCCTGCGCACGATTCACACGCGGTACCCCGGCCTGCTATTTGAAATCGAGCGGGTCGGCAAGCGCCGCGATCAACAGGCGCGAACCGAAAGCAAAGGCCGGTGGACGCAGCAGATCGACGCGCACCTGGAGGCCGGAGACTACGAGCGCGCGCTGGAAACGGCCCGCAGTGCCCGGCAGGAGTTTCCCGGCGACGGTGAGTTGGAGCCGCTCGAGCAACTCGCCCTGCAGGGCCAGGAGCGCTGCGCGGAGGCCAGGCGTCTGCACGCCGAAGGCGAGCGTCTTTTTGATCGCGGGGAGTTTGATGAAGGTCTGGAAACCCTCCAGCGCTCCTATGATTTGGATAAGCATAACGACGCCATACGCGCCAGCCTCGTGAACCGGCTGGTGGCGAGGGCGCAGAGGCTGGTGGAGACCGATTGGCGCGCCGCCGAAGGCCTGGTACAACGCGGCCTCAGCCTCAATCCGGCTCATGCGGGCGCCAAAGGCGTCGGGTTGCTGCTCGAAGACCTGAGGCGAGAGGACTTCCTCAACCAGGCCATCTCGCGGGTCCGGCAGCACCAGGCCAGCGGCGAGGCCAAGAACGCCCTGGCCGAACTGGAACAGGCCCTATCCTTTTATCCCAACGAGCCCCGCCTGCTCCAGCTTCGGCCCAGCCTGGAGAGCAAGGCGAAGGAGTCCGACCGGCATCGCGACCTGGAACAGATCCGCGGGCTGGCCGCGGGCGTGGGCTTTGTCCACGAGGCAGCCGACATACAGTCGATTGTCGAGCTGATGAGCCTCATTGCCGGTCACTACCCCGGAGACCGGGAGTTTCAGACGGTCATCGAGGGGGTGGAACAGAAGCTGCGCACGGCCACCAAGTCACAGCCTCCCGCCGTGCCGGCTAAGCCGGCCACCGATGCCGGAACAGCGACGCAAACCAAATCGCAGCCGGAGGCTCCGGCGGCGCCGGCCGCTGCGGTTCCTCCTCCGGCGGCTGCGGCTCCTCCGCCCACGGCTCCCGCGGTTCCGCCCGAGCCGGTCGTAACGGCCCCGTCCCCAAAGGCTCCCGCGCCGGCTCCACCTCCTCGTTTTCCTTCCCCGGCGGCTCAGCTCGAGATGGGTGCGACGCAAATCCTCTCTGCCGCGACCGTGAAGGCCGCGCTTGAGAGCATGGGACTGCCCGCGGCGGCCCCTCCCGCGCCGGTTGCGCCTCCTCCGCCGGCCGCGCGCACTCTGGTTCCCAAGCGCATAGCGGCCATCGCGGCCGGCGTGGTTCTGGTGCTCGTGTGCGCCGGAGTCGTGCTGGCGCTCTGGCTGAAGGGCGGGCCCGGTCGGAAGCCGGGGCAAATGGCTGCGCTGGTGGTCGAGACCACTCCTCCGGGCGCCAGTTTGCAGGTCAACGGGAAACCGATCGGCACGGCGGGATCGCGCATCCAGCTTCCGCTCGGAAACTACCGCGTGCTGGCGGTCCTGGACGGATACGGTCCAGAGGTAGTGCCCGTGGCGCTCAAAGCGGGTCAAGTCCTGCCACCCTTTCGGGTCAACCTGCAACCCCTTCCGCAACAACTGAGAATCACCAGCATGTTGAAGGGCGCCCGGTACTCCTTGGATGGAGGAACCTCGGCCGACGTGCCGCCGAGTGGGCAGGTGATGGTGGATGTGGCTCCCGGCAGGCACACGCTGGCGCTGAGGATTGGGGCCCGGCGCGCGTCCTTCGCTTTCGAGACCGAGCCCGGCGCGCTGCCGCGCATCGAGAAGCCCGAGGTATCGGGAGACCTCGACGCGGTGATCACCAGCGCCTGGAAAGACAAGGCGCTGGTCCACTCCAGCTTCGAGAACGCGCCGGTGCGCGTGGGCGACCGGGACGCGGGGCAACTGAATGCCAACGGGCTGGAGCTGAACGGCCTCGCCCCCGGATCTCACGAGCTGACGGTGGGGGCTGGCGATAAGATCTGGTACGGTTCCCTGGAGAACGGACCGCTGCCCTCGATCGGCGCATTTGTGATCTCGATCGTCAGCGCCGGCACGGTCTTCGTCGAAGCGACCGGAGCGGATGGCGTGCACGTGCTGCTGGACGGCGCCGAAAAGGGCCTGACCGCCGGCGGAGCGCTCCAGTTCAGCGCCGAACCCGGCCCCCATGAGATCCGCGTTAAGAAGGATGGGTTTCTGGACGCTCCGGGGCGAAGCGTCACCGTGGAGAAGGGCAAGCAGGCCAAGGTGGCCTTCCTGCTGGTCGCACGCCCGGCCGTTCCCGAACAGGTGAAGGCCTCGCGCACGCTGCTCGGCAGTGTGCGCCTCGCGGTTTCTCCGGCATCGGCGCAAGTTACCTATAGCCGGAACGGTGAAACCCACGCGGCGTCTCCCGGCGAGCTGCAGCTCCCCGAAGGCAATTATGTATTTACGGCCCGCGCGGCCGGCTATCTCGAACAGTCCGTCTCGGTCGCCGTGGAAGGCGGCGGGACCCAGAACGCGAACCTGAATCTGGCGCCGGTCATTACCCGGAAGGTGGTGCCGCAACCGGTGGTTCATTCCATGAACGACGCCGATTGGGACAAGTCTTGGTCGAAGGACGGCGATTGGTTCACGCGGCAGGGAGGCAATTTTGTGCTGTACAAGGTCACTCCCGTCCCGGGAACCTATGATTTCACTCTGCGTGCCAAAGGGTCGACCTTCTCCGGCCCCAAGGTGCGCTGGCTGGCGCGCTATATGGACGAACGCAACTATATCGTTTTCGAACTGGAGCGCCAGTCCTATAATGTCTCGGAGTATCGCGACGGGAAGAGAGCCATGCACATGGAGAAGAAGAAGTTCTCCGTCAAATCGGACGTGTTCAGGGTCAGGATGACGATCGATCTGGATCACCTGGCCGTTGTTCTTCTGACGGATGACGGCAGCATGGAGCTAAACGACTGGAAGCGGCCGTCGCCGGCTTTCACGGACGGGCGTTTCGGCTTTTACTTCCCCGGCGACGCGCAGATGTGGCTGGCGAATTTCACGTTCACGGAGCAGAAGCGGCAGTAAAGCGTGGCGATCCGGTTATACCCACCGGGTGCCGTTCCAGGTCTTCCAGCGATTGGCCACCGGATCCCACGGAGCGTTGGTCTTGTCGAAGACGACCCGGCAGGCCGCCCAGTGAAATACCGCCGACTCGTACCCCTCCTGGTTGATGAAATGGCTCAGTAACGTGTCGCTCTGGACCGTGACGAACGTGCGGTCATACGCCGAGTGATTGCCGAGGTGCAGCGAGTGTTTAGGGTGGAGGGTGTAGTTAAAGACCTTGGAATCCCCAGCGATTACCTCAACCGGCACAACATTTTCGTTGTGATCGATCCGCTTGCCTACGTCATTGCCCAATGGATAGTAGTGATTGATGTAAAAGCGAATTTCCTGAAGTGGCTTCAGTTTGACAAAGAGCCAGCCGTCGTTCTGTGTCACATGCGGACCGAGCGCCGGCACGGGATCGAACTGCTTCCAGGAACCGTGCCCGGAAAGGACGATGTTCAGGCGCGAGATCAGATCGAATGCCTGTAACTTCGTGCCGAACGTCTGTGTCTGGACGGACGTGAGATCCTGGTCAATGTCGGGGCGCATCACCGGGGCCGTCGTCGAAAGGGGTGCAGTGAGAGACTGCCCTTTTTGTTTGACGGTCGCGAGCGAGATGCCGTAACTCACCGGCGCGATCGAGTCCACGTTGCCGGAGGGCGGCTTGGAAAGAATGCCGAGCGCCTGCCGGAGCATGATCGTCTTGATTTCCGCATCGAGGCGGCTCTCCGCCCAGGCGGTGAAAGATCCGCGCAGAACGGCTGCCTGGGCTATGGAGGTTCCATCGAGCGCGATCTTCACCAGCAACAGGGAGCGGATGGCGGTGCGCAGTTGCTTGGTCGAGTTCGGGGGTATGCTCGGCAGGGAGATCGCCTTGCTGATCTCCTCCGGGGTGTATGAAGTGTGGCGGTTTACTGCGTTGCGCAGGTTCTCAAGCTTCTCTTCCGACAGGTGCAGTCCGGCGATATAGGTGTAGCACTCTGTGAGTCGGGTTTTCCACGACTTTCCGAACATAACGGCTCCGTAGGCGAGCGGCCGGACAATCGGATCCGGTTACCGGGCCACGAACGATTATACCTGCTTCCACGACCGATTAGCCGGTCGGGGCGGTTTCAGCGGTGTCAGCGGTTTGTGATCCGGAAGCTCCGGTTTCCAGATCAGAAGTTCCTGCCAGCTCAGGCCTTTCTTAAGACCGGCCAGGTCAAATGTCGCATGCTGCTCGAGGACGCCTTGGTTGTGCAGGTGACACACGAATTCACGCAGGTAAGCGGGAGGCGGCTTGTAATGGCCCGAGTCATTGTTGACGCTCACTACCTTTCCTTGTTTCACACCAATAAAGCCGGCGCACTTCACCTTCTTGCCTGAAGTAAAACTCGAGTGGTGAAGTTGCCCGGGCACGTGAGGGGCGGCAAAAATGAGGCCGTCCCTGCTCCACACGTAAGCGTCCATGCCGCTGTTCCGGAGACCGTTCGTGGTGGCCGACGTATCATAGAGATCCAGGTCCACGTCACCATTCTTGTCAGTCTTGTAGGCCCACAGCGATCCGTTGTGTGCGCCGATCATGAGGATCTCGGGACTAAACTCCTTGTCGGCCTCGCGATAGATGACCTGCCCGACCTTCTCGGCATTGGCATGGTTATCCAGCCAGCCTTTTGCCGTGTCGTCCATTTGTCCAGTGCAGATGCCATGCCCTTCCAGCCAGACAAAAAACGGAATCTCCGATTCGCTTCGTTGCCACTGATAGAAAGCGAAGCCGAGCACCGAGGATCCCCCACTGAGGTAGGGCACGTTCGTGTCCGAGGTACGTTTCAAATCGAAGCCCCGGTGCCACGGATCGACCTTCTCCATCATGTCGGCCGAGTTTACGCCCAATAACCCCGGGGAGTGCCTCGCTTCCTTTGACGCCAGGTAGTCAAGTAAGGTCTTGCGGCCCGGGAGGAATCCTTGATCGCCGCTCTCGAGATGCTCACAAAGCTTCCTCAGGTAGTCTGCTTTTCGTGTGGCGCGGCGAACCAGTTTCGCCACGGCATAATCCAGCGAAAGGTTCCGCGCTTCTTTTTTCATCCCGGGCTTCAGCGGGATCGAATACTTAGTGAGGTAGTTTTGCCCGAGCATACTGATTGTCGCAAGTATCCGTATGCGCGTTTTCAGTTTTTCGGTCGATCGCTTGTCGGTTTCGGAATACACCCGTACCTGCTGGGTAATCGAGGCCAAATCGGGCGGGACTGCGCGATTTACCCGCAGAAAGGATCCCAGTGGGTCAAGCGGGCCCTTTGCGGATCCGTCTCTCTTCCGCGAACAATAATCGTTCACTATCGTGTTCCACTCTGGGAGCGAGTAGATGTCCTGCCATGGGGTGTCTTTCATCGTTGCCTCCGCTGGAGAGAGTCTCGGGTTGGAAAGCCTGCCGCGCGCATCATAACGGACATAGGCGCCATATCTTCGACAGGGGTCATGGTTTACACGGACGCTTGTGTCTTAGCGCGGGATCGCAGATGACCGGGGTAGCTGCTGAGCAGGTCCTTGCAGTAGATATTCATCACGTTTTGGAGAAGGTCCCAGTTCAGTCCGCCCGCGACACACCAGCCGTACGCCGAACGAAGCCGCGCTAGTGGCTTGAATAGGCCGATCTCGTGGTCGCCTTCCATTAACAGGCCCACCTCCTGGCCCATCTTGTTCCGATAGACCAGCGCGTGCAACTTGTTTGCTTCAGCCGGGAACGCAGCGAGCGCTTTTCCCAACGCCTCCCCGTCCTTTCCCGTGCAGTTCGTTGGCACCAGCGTGTCGTAGTAGCCGATGTGATAGTCGATATAGCTCCAGCGGGACAGTGGATAGGCGCACTCGATCAGCGAATGGTGCCCGGCCGGCACCATGGTCGCGACGGGCAACAACATCAGCAGGTGTAAGTGTTTATCGAAGGGTGACCCTTTGGGCGCGTGTTTGAAGGCATACATGTGCTCCGGGTCGAAGGCTGACCCCAGGACCGCGTATTTGACGGCATATATGGAATCGGTGGTGGTCCCGGAGACATCTGCGCCGGTCGGCTCCGCTCCGAACGTCCGATCGATTGCGCCGATAACGCTTTGATCGCCAAATCGAAACTTATCTACTCCCCGTTTGATCTGGTTTGGGATGGGGTCGTAGGGCGCTTCGCTGCGCGTTATTGGAAGTTTCATCTTCTCCAGATCGTCGCGACGCCTGTGGCCGTAGAGGTGCTCCGAGTCCGAGGGGCGCAACGGGCCAACAAAGGGTACCCATCCTTTGTCACGGGAATCCTCGGGTTTCAGGTATGTCGGCTCTGGTTTCAACAGGTTCTTGCGAGCCTCGTGCTGCGCCCATCTGCTTCCAGTGAGGTTCTTGCAAGCCTCCTCCTCGGAAAGCTCGCCAAACAGGCGAATGATGTCGGAGCAAATCGACAAATCGTCGAGAGAGTCCGAACGTGAGCACAAAAAAGCCAATCCGGGTCTGGTCGGCGTTACCGCCCCGCTGACAAACATGGCATAGGCCGTGTACTTCTTAGCCAGGAACTTGTTCAGGGTCGCCATCGGAATCTGGCAGATTTCTCTCAGCAGCACGCGGATCATCTCGCGCAGATCTTGCTGGCAGCAGTCCTTGATGCACTTCCCAATGCTCCGCCCTACCCTGACCTCCAGGTCTTTGCGCTGCGTCCTGATTTCTTTAATTTCTTTCGGACCGAGGAGCCTCATATTAGCTCTCCCTATGTGGCGCGACAGCCGTCCAGACTTTCCGGCCGTGGCAGCCAAAACTTCCGTCTTCACCGTCCTGGCAGGACGATTATACATCCAACGACGCATTTTGGAGCTGTTTTTCTCATTTTCCCCGTCCCAAACGGATTCGGGCGTTTCTGTGCGGCTCTTCCGGCTGCCGTCGGAACTCCTCACCGGTCTTCGGTTTCGAAAGGGTTTGCCGCAGCCAAATTAGCCCCCGCGCTCCTCCGCATTCTGATAATGTAGAGCCGATGCGGCAGTTAGAGCCGGTGCCGCTCGTTCGCCGTTTTGGATGAGAAACTCCGGCTGCTGCTCGAGACCGTGATCCCGAGCAACTTCGTTTCGCTGCCTCTGAAACTGGCGCAACCGTCGATCTACGCTACGTCCATAGACCGGGAGGAGTACTTCGCCAACACACGGATGTACCTGGCGCTGCGCTCGGTCATCATTAAGGCGATCAGAACATGGCGGCTGGTTGTATACTGAACGGGATTCCTGGATATTAAAGTGGGAATTCCTGGAGAGTTGTACGTAAGCAACCCCCGACCAATCTGGCGCGGGGAAGCAGCCGTCCATGAACCCACGTGTCGCGGTTGCGCAAGCGCCCGTTTTACTCTCCATTCTGAAAAGGAGGAACAATGCCTGAAATTCCCGGAATACTCAAGGACTTCGTGAACGGAAAGACCTGGGACCTTATCTATCCCATTCCTCCTGCGAGGCCGGATCAGCGCGGCCCCAGTTGCGGATTCTACGCCCTTGCCTATGCGATGCTGTGTTGGTATAGCCGGCAGAAGGAATTAGGCGAAAATTGGAGCATTTCCAAGCCGTTGGCGGCCCGAACCAGCAACGTAGATTCGCCTTCCAAAACGAAATCCCTGGCGGAGAAGACCGCCAAGTTCACTAAGGCCAAAACAGGTCAATACGATTCCTTGCGGCAGTATGGCAAACTGAACCAATTGACGGCGTACGGCTCGGTTTTCAACGCCGAAAACCTCGTGAAGATAGCACGCGGCGCGGGCTCACAGTATGGCGGTCAGTTCGACGGTGAAGTGCTCGATATTTCGAACGCTTCGGATTTCGAAAGGAAAGTAGAAGCCCTGATCAAAGCTTCGTGCCCTGTGATCGTTCCGTTTGATGTATGTGTTACAGACCCTAATGTGGGAGATCCCACCAATGCAACGGGAAAGGCCGCCCATTGGACTGTAATCATTGGAACGTACGAGGATTCGGGCGTGGTCTATGCCATCCATCGCCATTGGGGAGCTTTCCGTTATTCCCTTATGTCAGCCTTTGCCGCATCGAACGCCCAACTTACGGCGAACGCATTCGTCGAACTAAAAAAATGCGAGGTGAGGAATCCAAACGACGCGAAGTTCCTGGATCGGGACTTCCTCACCCAGGAGAGCATTGAGGCTTATCAGAAGTTAGGATTTACGGTCAAGGAACTCAGCGGCGCGGTCACGAACTACGAGTTCTGCAAACCGAAAAGCGTCGCGGATCTCAAGAAGCAGAAGGAGTTGCAGACCAACTTCCCCGACCTCGCGACGCGGCTGGCGGAGGACAAGCTGAGCGCCAACGGCTTCGATCCCAAGCACCTCGCCAATGCCGGCCTGAAGGACAAAATCGTCGCCGTCTATCCCGTTGCCGAGAGGGACGGCATTCTCAAGGCCCTACCGAAGTAGCCCCCGCGCTCCTCCGCATTCTGGTAATGTAAAGCCGATGCGGCAGTTAGAGCCGGTGATCTGGACCAAGGGCACCTTCCTGAATCCGCAGCATCTCCAGCAGCAGGACCGGTTTCTCGAGGACTCGCTGCGCTTCCAGGTGCTGGCGCTGGAGTTCCGGCCCTGGGGTTTTACCCGCTTGCGTGTGGATCAAGAGGCGCTGGCCGGCGGCACGGTTGGCATCCTGGAGGCTTCCGGGATGCTGCCCGACGGGCTGCTCTTCGATATACCGCGCTCCGATCCGGCGCCGTCCCCCAAGGCCATCGCCGACCACCTGGACGCTGGCCGGGACAGCCTGCTGGTCTTCCTGGCCATCCCCAGCTATCGAGACAATGCCTTCAACGTGGCGGGGGCCGGACGCGAACCCGAGGTCCGCTATCGCGCGGATATCGAAATGCTGCGCGATGAGAACACCGGGCAATCCGAGAAGCCGGTGATGGTCGCCCGTAAGAACTTCCGGCTCTTGTTCGACGATGAGAGCCGCGAGGGTAGCTCCGTGCTGCCGCTGGTCGAGATCCGCCGGACTTCCGCCGGATTATATGAGCTGAACCCCGATTTCGTGCCTCCTCTGCTCGACTTTCGCGCCAGCGACTACCTGGTCTCGATCGCGCGGCGCATTCTGGAAATCCTGGCGGCCCGAAGCAGCGCCCTGGCCGGGACGCGGCGCCAGAAAAACCAAAGCCTCGCCGAGTTCACCGCCGCCGACATCGCCAGCTTCTGGCTGCTCTACACCATCAATACGGCTTTCCCCGTGTTCCGGCACCTGTTCGAGACCCGCGGCGGTCATCCGGAACTACTGTATTCGGCCATGTTGAGCCTGGCCGGTTCTCTCACCGCTTTTTCGCAGAAGATTCAAACGCGCGATTTGCCCGTTTATGACCACGACAACCTGGGCCGCTCGTTCGCCGTTTTGGATGAGAAGCTCCGGCTGCTGCTCGAGACCGTGATCCCGAGCAACTTCGTT
>Ga0326727_10009880_pt1 | contig 23109 bp, 24 predicted proteins | sample MB2enrmetagenome_FD_207643 | JGI IMG/M metagenome (GOLD analysis project Ga0326727, IMG submission 207643) | Lab enriched peat soil microbial communities from McLean, Ithaca, NY, United States - MB29MY | ecosystem: Environmental > Terrestrial > Soil > Wetlands > Peat | place: USA: New York... | reverse complement strand
CCGCCGATATTTCAATCTCGTTCGTGATCAATCGGCCGCGCATCTTGTAAGGCACCTCCGTCTTGAGCTTAACTACAATCATGGCTGCATCTACGGAGATCTTAATGCGCTTCTTGTCTGCAGCCTTTAGGCCAACGATGCATGCGCTTTTGCCCTACGGTGCTCGCGGCGGAGTCCTCTCGAAAACTGCACTGGCTCGGGCGGGCGTGGGGCATACCAAAGTTGTTCGACGCGAACACAGCTTCATGATAGAACAACTTGATCCGAATCGTGTCCGGTTTGTCCAGCAAGAAGTTCTCAGTGGCATTCTCGTTTCACTCCTAGGCGGCACACTGAGTGCGACCAAACGCGGCTTTGAAGAGATGAACGCGGCGCTAAAAACGCTAGCTGAGAAATCCACATAACAGCAGACTTGCCAACTTTTGCGTTTACCTTGGTTCCTGCTGCGTTATTCACCACCCAAAAGAAATAATGAGCTAGCAAAGGAGTCCCAAACTTTAAATCGGGAGACGTTCAACAAACCTTTGTTGAGAATCTACGCGGGTCGGGGTTTTTTGTTTTGGCCGGCATACTCCGTCTCGTTTTCTTGAGACTTCCTCATTTTTTACGGAACTACTCTACATAATAGCTTGATCGGTTTTTTCTGATGTCAATGATAGCGCCAAACCGGCCGCTATTCCAGGCGAGGGACGTTAGCTAATCTTTAATAGATGAATGATCCCGGACCTGATTGAAACGGTGCAGCTGAGAGTGCTGATCCCGGTGCATACCAGGCTCCTCTTCTGGTCTTCTGCTCATCATCTTGGCAACAAGCTTTGGTCTTGGCGATCAAGGAAGACTGATCTGGGGAGACTCTGGTGTGCAGACTGTTTCTTAGCGTTTACCCAAGTTCCTTTGGGTCGCCGATCTTCCTCAGCTCGTATGCAATAAAAGGGACTATCAGTATTGCTGTCGCCAATATAACGGAATAAGCACCGATGAGTGAATATAAGGAGAGAAACACCGAGAAATACACACCCACGTACAGAGGGACTATGCCCCACAGGATAAACTTGTGACTCCGCCAGAGAAACTGGACCGTCTGCTTTCGGTCCATTGGAAAGCGCAGGTGATGGTATAAGGGGGGCAAAATGAATATAAGCGTGGCAGTCGCCGTGCAGACAAGTGCCAGAAGCAAAAGGGTGCGCTGGATGATTCCCGGAATCTGACTTGTATACGCGATTGATGCAGTAAGCAAGAAACCGAACAGAATTCCAGAAACCGCTGTGAAGACTCGCACTTCCGCGAGTACATCACTAATCCCCATGCCGTGCTCTTCAAAGCTCAGTCGTATTTCTTCAGCAGAGCGCCTATCGCTCATTCTTGTTCACCGTTCGAAGCCGCAGTGCGCATCGTTTCGCTATCTCAGCCCATTGGAGTGAGCTGAACTATAATTCGCTCAAATATGAGCATGTCGTTTAGAGGACAAGCAGTGCTGACTCCGTGGTTCAGCGCGAGTATAGTCTAACCGTTCAGTTGCCTCGGATTTTGTGCACGCGCAGCCTCGGATTTTGTACACGCCCACGAATGTCTCGTAAAGCGTTCTTAGACACTTAAGAGCGTGTCAAAAGAAACGATAAAGGCTCCGGTTTGAAACTGATGGCGAGCATGTGCTGTAAAGTCTTGAAATTGAAAAAGAAATAACGAGCCAGGAGTCAACCTCGCTCGTCGATGTTTGATACTAGTTAGTTAGGCCGCCTTGAACTTTACGGTAGGGCTGAATGCCTCCCGGTATGTGGAGCTGCCGGCGTAGTAGGTGCGGAAGTAGTAAGTGTGCCCCGGCGTGAGCGTCAAGTGCGTGTAGTCACCAACGGCGTTGGTCTTTGAGCAGTTGCGCTATCTTGTCGTAAGCGCTCATCCGCAGCTAAAGGATAACGCTTAAGCTATCACGCACCGCTTTTACTTTTTTGATTTCTTCTTTTTTCAGCTGCGGCAATAACCTTAGATGGATAGCCACAAAAGCGGAAAAAAACGCTAGGCTAAAACCGAGCTAAGCGGGGAGCTAAGAGGGTTATCTCTCACATTTGAAAAGGCTACGATCCTCGCTCAGCACCGCCTGCACCTTTGCGTCGTCACACTCAGCAGAACTATCTTAGCTGCTGAAAACCTTGTCGGCTTGTATTCCGCCGCAGTAGCTTAATTTGAGATGGCGTAGCGTTTCGTGCAGTTCAAAAAATACTCAGCTTGAGGAGGCTTGTTTCTTAAATCTGTCATCGCGGCGCTTGCATAGTTGTTTTTCAGTTCGGATGAATTGATGTGGTGACACATAGTAAGGAGGCCACGTCGCCGTTCCAGACACGACAAAAGGCTGTGTCCACGTTTGGAGGAAATACGGCGAGATTTGAACCAATCGCACGTACACAAATCCTTCATCCCCCTGAGGATAATACGAACTGCATGTAGAATTCTTTGATGTTTTCCTGATCGCGCTTGAGCTGTCAGTCCAATAAAATATGCATTCTCGATCGGCGGAAATCGCGATGCAACCATTAGCGACTGTGATTCCTGTGATGCGGATATGCGGGCGCGGGATAGTTGTGCAAGGTTCTGCTGCGCTTGCGTTCCAAGCGTAGAAGTTTCCCGCCGATACGTTTTCCTTTATCTCATCCCACGTAAACGCGTCTGCGAAAATGTCGATTCCGGTTAATCCGGGCCAACCCCCACCATTGTTATACGGGTCCCCAATCTGGTATGATGCATCATCACACGCTATACCCCATACGCTTTTGGTAGGTTCGAAATAGGTTAAGATGCGCTCCCATACGTCGGTGCAAGAGTCTCCCGGCCCTAATCCGGGGTGCTTTGCGTTAAATATTTCTATCCCATCCCAGTTAGATATGGTTTCAATTTGATCGATTGTTTCGTGATATACAGCGAGCACTGGATGGCTCCAAACGCCCTGAAGAGGTAAATTACACGGTATGGGTTCAAGTGCGCGATCGTCTCAGCGGATAGCAGCGACTGGGCTCAACAAGGACAAATGGATTGACTATGTGCGTCGACTAATTGTTCAGATGCTAGGGGGGATGCGTCTAGCCGTCTCCTGTAGCTTAATCGTTTGCAAATGTCGCAATCAAAAGGACGTCAATTATCAACTGTACATCACATCGACCAGTAACCGCAGCCGCTTGACGCGACCAGCATTCGCGTCTCTAGGGCCCAAGCGTGGATAAACCATTTAAGCACAGCCAATGTTAGTCGTAAGGAGATGCGATCGCCGATGCAAGAACTTAGCGAAAAAAAGGACGATATTGAGGAAGCCCTCGGCACAGCACGCGAGCACGGAGCCCAGTTCGCAGATATCCGTCTCGAGAGCTCTAATGGCACTTCAATCTCCGCAAAAGACGGAATAACGAAGATAAATAGCTCAAATGAACTTGGGGCTGGAATACGGGCTTTTTTGGAGGGAGCGTGGGGGTTTGCCTACACGACACAAGTCGATCGCCGCGGCATGACCGATTGCGCTGAGCGGGCGGTAAGTCTCGCCAAAGCCGTGTATGAGCGCGCTGAGAAGTTCTCGATCGAGGTGCCGACGTTTGAAGACACCGTCAAGACGACCGTGCAGCGCCTGCCGACTCAAGTTCCAATCGCCGACAAGCTCGACTACGTGCTGCAGCAAGAGCGAGAAGCAAAAGAAACGGATAAGCGCGTCAGCAGCACAGAGATCGGATACACCGACATTGTTCTGCATAAAATAATCGCCAATTCCGAAGGAACGTATGTCAACGAGACCGTCGTACGGTCGATTGCTCGCGCGATGATCTTCGCCAAAGAAGGTGCGCTGCGGCAGTCAGGATATAAGGCCAAAGGTGATTCAAAGGGGTTCGAGCTGTTCCTAGACGGCGCGGATATCGGCCGAACTGCCGCAACACAAGCAGTCTCGCTCCTCGATGCAAAACCGGCACCTTCTGGACAGTTTGATGCCGTGCTCGACCCATCGCTCTCCGGGGTTTTTGCGCACGAGGCGTTCGGACACGCGGCCGAAGGTGACGCGATCATTTCAGGCACGTCTATCTTGGCTGGGAAGTTAACGCAGAAGATTGGCTCTGACGCAGTGACGATCATTGACGACCCGAGCTTGCGGAGCTATGGTTACATGGCCTACGACGATGAGGGTATCCAGACGCGCCGAAAGGTGCTCTTGGAGCGTGGGATTTTGCAGACCTACCTCACCGATGTCGAAACCGGGTCGCGCCTTGGCTTGGGGTCAAACGGAAGCGCTCGTGCCCAACGGTACGACGCCCCGCCCATCGTGCGGATGAGTAACACCTTCTTTGAGCCCGGGGATTACGCGTTTGACGAGCTGCTCGAGGGGTTCAACGGCATATACTTCATCGGCTGGCAGTATGGCTACACGACTCCTACAACAGGGATGCTCACCTTCAAAAGCAGAGAGGCATACGCGGTCGAACACGGCGAACTGCGCGATCATTTGAGGGACGCGGCGCTGAGCGCGATGACGCTCGAAGTCCTTCACAACATCAACGCAATAGCGCGGACCTTGTCGTTCGACCCTGGAACGTGCGGCAAAGGCGGACAGATGACACCAAACACCACTGGCGGCGCCTACACGCGTGTGAGTGACGTCGTTGTAGGAGGGATGTAGGTGACGACTCACATCGAGCGAGAGGCTAAGCTGCTCGAAGTGTGCACGCGGGCATTAGAGCTCGTAGACACGTCCATCTACCAAGGAGAGGCGTTCGCTACCCACTCGAACTCTGTCAGCGCAGAGCTCGAGAAGGGCAAGATCAAATCAAGCCAAAGCGGCTTTGAGAGTGGCATCGGGATTCGGATCTTCAAGGATGGAAGCATGGGGTACGCGCACGCTTCTCTCGAACGGGTTGAGTTCGCTGTCGACCAGGCGATCGCGGCGGCACGCGCCGGAAGTCCTGACAGAGATTTTAAATCGCTTCCGCCAGCCGAGCGCTATCCCGTCGTCTCCGGTACCTGGGACAACACGATCGCATCACTCGACGTCTCAGCGGTCGCACAACTTGCGATTGACGTCGCCGACGCATCGTGTATTGACAACCGCATCGATATCATCAATTCTGGCGCGTCAGTCGGGCGGTGGAGCGGCGCGATCGCAAACACGTTCGGCGTTTCGGGAACGGACAGTGGAACGCAGGCAGCGCTCGACGTCGACGTGATTGCACACAAGGGGGGGGCCAGCGGAAACGGCTTCGAGTACGCCGCGTCGCGGCGTTTCGATTTCGATGTTGATTCGGTTGGAATTGCGGCAGGAAAGATGGCGCTCCGTAGTATGGACCCACGGCCGATCCCATCCGGCAAGATGCCTGTCGTGCTTGATCCCCTTGCTGTTGGCTCCGTCATTGCAGCTGCGGTCACCGTGAGCGCTGAAGACGCGCAACGGGATCGGTCGTTTCTAACCGGGAAAATAGGCGAACACATCGCTGTCAGCGAGTTCACGATCGTGGATGACGGACTCCTTAGCGGCGGCTTAGAGACAAGCCCCTTTGACGCTGAAGGAGTGCCCTCACAGCGAACCCCTCTCGTCGAAAGAGGCGTCTTGCGATCGTACCTGTACGACAGCTACACGGCAAACAAAGACGGGAGAACGAGCACGGGCAACGCCTCTCGCGGGGACTTTAGGCAGCCGCCTTCGATATCGCCAACAAACCTCGTAATCGCAAGCGGAGCTGAGGCGAACGTAATCGAGGACGTGCGACACGGCATCTATATTAGGGCCACCGGCGATCGGCCGAATACGAGCACCGGTGAGTTTTCCGGAATGGTCTACGCCGGCTACGCCATCGAAGACGGCGAACTCGAACACGCACTTAAGCAAACCAACATCGGAATCGACGTCCTCGACTTGCTTCAGCAGATCGATGGCATAAGTCGTGAGGTCAAGACGTACTTCAGCTTGACGACGCCGACCGTTCGGATACGAGATGTCAGTGTCGCAAGCAGCGGCTGAGGGACAACGCAAGCAGTAAGTAGAGGGACAAATACATCCTGCTTACTCAGGAGAGGGGCGAGAAATGGTGGCTTTTTTGCGAGACTTGGAAAAAACAGCGCGTCAGAACGACAGCTGGCTCTGCGTGGGACTGGACCCTGATGGCACGGTGGATGATGTTTTCGATTTCAATCAGCGTATCATCAGCGCTACGCTCGATTTGGTCTGCTGTTTCAAGGTTAATACGGCGTTCTACGAAGCGCGCGGCCCTTCGGGGTTGGAAGCGCTTATCAAGACGGTGGAGTATATCAAAGAGTTCGTGCGCGTGCCGGTCATCGTAGATGCAAAGAGGGCCGACGTGGCACACTCATCGAAAGCACATGCAAAGTACGTGTATGAGATCGTAGGAGGCGACGCCGTGACGGTTAGTCCCTATATGGGACTCGACGCGATAGAGCCCTTCATCGAGCGGCGAAACAAGGGCGTTTTTATCCTCTGCAAGACGTCAAACGCCGGGGCAGCAGAGATACAGAATCTATCGTGCGCCGAACCGCTCTTCCAGGTCGTGGCGAAAAAAGCTTTAGAGTGGAACATGCACGGCAATCTCGGCATCGTCGCGGGCGCTACCCAAGGCAGCGAACTGAAAACCGTGCGCGGCATCGTTGGCGAAGGTATGCCGCTCCTCATCCCAGGGGTAGGATCGCAGGGCGGCAATCTTCAAGCAGCGGTCACGTCCGGGATGAACTCGCAAGGGCGCATGGGCATCATCGCCGTCTCGAGAGACGTCATTTTCGCGCCGTCGCCCCACAAGATGGCAACTGCATTCCGCAATGAGATCAACGCGTATAGGGAGGATATCGAGACCCCTACAGCCTAACTGACGCGGCGGACACTGACTTGAGCCAGGAGCGTGCTGACATTTTCTGGCGTTATGGAGACATCCTGGATGAGTGTTGCTGCCGTCCCGGCTGCCGCCGCCCGCTTTGCCGCCTCCTTATAACTCTCTCCTAAGACCAACGCCTGAACAAACCCAGCAACTGCTGAGTCTCCGGCACCGATGGTATTCGTGACCGTCACTCGGGGCGGACGCGCTATCCAGCGTTCATCTTCAGTTACGAGAAGCACGCCTCTAGCGCCCATGGAGACAAGCACAACATCTATACCTCGCTCGTGCACCTGGACAGCGGCATCAACGATCGAACCGATGCTGTTGAGCTGAGTAGCCATCAGTCGTTCAAGCTCGTGCACGTTGGGCTTGATAATGTGAGGTTTTGCCCTCAACCCGGCCTTGAAGGGCTCATCATCAGAATCGAGAATAACAGTAGCTCCTTTGGCTTTTGCGATCTCTACGATTTTCTGATAAATGATCGGGTTGACGCCGGAAGGAATACTTCCGCTGATGATGACATAGTTGGCATCCTTGAGACGCTTTATCGTGTCGATCATCTCCATGAGCTCAAAGGACTGGATAAAAGGGCCTCGCAAGTTGAACGAGATCTGCCGATTTTTTGCTGCCTCGTGAATGTAAACGTTAATTCGGGTCTCGGCAGAGATCCTCACAAACTCGCAGTTAACGCCTAGGTTAAAGAGGCATCCTTCCAACTCCCGGCCAGTGTACCCGCCAGCAAACCCGATCGCTTTATTATCCACGCCAAGCCGCGTGAGCGCTTTCGAGACGTCAATGCCTTTGCCGCCTGCATATCGCTCATCGCCGTCTACTCGGTTAGGGTTGTGATATTCGATGGACTCAACGGTAAGGATGCGGTCAAGGGCCGGATTTAGCGTAATCGTGTATATCATAGCTTGTCCGCGTTCACCAGAATCACGCAGGCGATGTCGGATAGCCGCGGCGACGAACAACCGCAGATTCACGGCATGTTGTACTCTTTCACTTTAAACTCTTTTCTTCCCGTGTAGATCTCCAGTGCCTCCTCCACACCTGCACCGTTTACGACGATCGCTGAAATCGCGTTACACATGTGAATCGCTTCTTTGAGCCGCTTTTGGTGGATGTTCCGACCCGTCGCATTGCCGCTTGCGCCGCTTACGAATATCTGCTCCCCGAGGCGCTCGAGGAAAAGTTTGACGTCCACGCTTGAACCACCTGCGCACAATACTTTGCATCGGCCCGCAGCCTGAACGGCCTCTTTGAACGCTTCTTTGGAATCGACGCCGTCTTTCTTCGGGTAGTTTATTTTCACAAAATCCGCGCCGAGGGCGGCACCCAACCCGGCAGCACCGGCGATGAGATGCGGGTCGTGCTCGTCTTTGACTGCCTCGCCGCGGGGATAGATCCAAATGATCGCGATCATGCCACGCTTGTGGGCGCCGTAAATGATCTGAGCGGCCTCGTGCAGCATGTACGCTTCGTATTCGCTTCCCGCATAGATCGTATACCCGACGGCGGGAATGCTCAACGCCGAACTCTTTCGAAACTCATCGACGTGTTCCATGGAGTAGAATAGGCCACTGAACGGTTCTGCTTGCGCGGTCTTTACGAGGTTCGTCTTGGAATTAAGCTTTATAAGATAGTTGACGTGCGGATAGTCCTCGCCGTAGCGAGCGATCAGACCCATCTGTGTCGCAAAACACCCGATTTCAGCGCCACTCGCGATTCGAAACAAGTGCTCAGGGTCGTTGTCGTCAGGGGAGATGCCGGGGCCATAGAAATCGTCGTTCAGGTGCTCAATCTTTTGATCTCCTGCGAAGAGCATAAGACGGCCGCTTCCCTTGGTGATGGTGAATAGATTTCTTGTGTATTCCATTCGCAGCTCCTGGGGAACGTCTAACGGAGCCCTAATTGCGCTCATCGAGAAATCCATTTGGTACCTCCTGTCTGCGGGGTTTCTTCCCGTTTTCACTAACTCGACCGCCTACCTTATTGCTTTGTCGCCAGTTTAACGCGGGTGCCGCACGTTTGACCGCTACCCTACTCAGCGCGAAAGCTCCTTACGTCTATTGAGTCTATGTAGATCACTTATAAAGGCAGGATACCGTAGGCATGAAATGTGATAGATCAGCACAAAGAACCCATAGAAGTGTGCCCCGGCGTCTTCCAGATACCAGCGCAGCGGCCATCGTGTCACGTTTACCTTATCGTTGGGACTGACAAGATCGTCATGATCGATTCGGGAATTGATGCGAGCTTTGGTGATTTGAGGGATGCGTTAAGCGACATTGGATTCACACCTGCAGATGTCGACTTGGTCGTTAACACGCATGAACACTTTGACCACATTGGCGGCAACAAGTACTTCTACCGCACGGCCATTATCGCGGCTGGACGGCTCGCTGCCGCAAAAATAACCGAAAAAGACGCATATGTTACTATGTACTCGTCATTTTCGGCCGATTATCGGTATACGAAACCGCATGTGTGGTTTGAGAACGGAACGTTTATCGACCTAGAAAACGCGAAACTCGAAGTGATCGATACTCCCGGCCATACATCAGGCTGTATATGTGTCTATGAGGAGTATAACAAACTGCTATTCTCAGGAGATACCGTTTTTGCACACGGGACTCTGTCGGCGATAGCACCTTCCGGAAGTGCTGGTGACTACGTGCATTCCATGGACGTGCTTAACACGAAAAAGATAGAGCGACTCTTTCCCGGCCACGGATCGCTTTCGCAAACGCCCTCTAAAGACATAGAATGCGCGTCGAACAACGCCAGAACAAGACTGCACGAAGTGAGAACTGGCGATACATGGTCTGAATCTACGCCTTTAGACGAACCGGGCCAATGAAAAAGCTATATGGTTCCCCCCATCTGAGCTTCGCAGGTGACTCACACTTGAATCAATAAGCGCAGGACTTTAACGGCTGTCGAAGAGGCTTGCTATTTCAAGTAGCGCCGCGCGCCTTCTTCCATATAGCAGACGCGATTGCCGATGTTTACCGCGTGATCCGCGATGCGCTCAAGGTACCGAATGATGAATAGCAGGCTAGCCACATCAGCAACGGTCTCCGTGGAGCATTTGCCCTGAGCGAGCGCGTTCACCATATTTTGAACAACGTCCTTATACAAGTAGTCAATTCTGTCATCACGCGCCTCAAAGCTTCGGGCCAGTTGAACGTTGCCTTGCGCGTACGTTTCGATGCTATCGGCCACCATCGACTTCACATCAGCGACGAGCTCGTTGAACTTCGATGCAGAAACGGGTATGCGGATGGGCTTCCCCATAGTGACGACCTCTTCAGCGATGTCTGCGGTGAAGTCGCCAATGCGCTCCAAATCGGTTATCATTTTCAAAGACGTAGCAATGATTCTAAGGTCTTTTGCCATAGGCTGTTCGAGTGCGAGGAGCGACATGCATTGCGCTTCAATCTTCCGATCGAACTTGTTTATCACATCGTCGTTGGCGATCACCCGCTGAGCGAGCGCAGCATCACTCGTCTCGAGGGCCGTCAGCACATCCTCGACTGATCGCAGGGTAATAGCGCCCATTTCTGTGACATCTTGCCGCAATTCTTTCAACTTTCTAATGTAGCGATTCCTAGCCATGGCTTGTGTCTCTTACCCGAACTTCCCGGTTACGTAGTCTTCTGTTCTATTTTCTCGCGGTCGTTCAAATAAATCTATCGTCGAAGCGTATTCAACGAGCTCGCCGAGAAAGAAAAACGCCGTGCGTGAGGAGACACGAGCTGCCTGCTGCATATTGTGCGTGACAATGATGATGGTATACTCTTTTTTCAGCTCGTGTATAAGATCTTCAATCTTCGAGGTCGCGATCGGATCCAAGGCTGACGCGGGCTCATCCATGAGCAGTACGTCAGGTTCCACCGCGAGGAGCCGCGCGATACAGAGCCGCTGCTGCTGGCCGCCCGACAGCCTAAGCGCGGACTCATTGAGCCGATCCTTAACTTCATCCCAGATCGCCGCGCCTTTGAGGCTCCTTTCAACAATCTCTTTCAGGATCTTTTTATCTCGAATCCCGTGGACCCGCGGCCCGTAGGCGACATTGTCGAAGATGGACTTCGGGAACGGGTTAGGCTTTTGAAACACCATTCCAATCTCTTTGCGAAGTTCCACCACGTCTATATCCGAGTCGAGGATGTTACGTCCTTTGTAGATTACTTCGCCCGTAAACTTGACATTGTCTACAAGATCATTCATTCGGTCAAGTGTCTTGATAAAAGTCGATTTTCCACACCCAGACGGACCGATTAGGGCCGTGACTGCGTTCTTTGGAATCTCGATGTTGATGTTCTTGAGGGCTTGAAAGTTACCAAACCAGAGATTCAGATTCTTTACGCTTATTTCAATCTCGCCGCTCACGTCGTCACAGCCCCTTTAGTTTCTTTGTGTAGCGGTTCATTAGATAGTCAGTAGTAAATGTGATGGCCAAGATCGCAATAATCAGTACGGCGGCTGTACCATAAGCCGTTGTGGTGTCGTTATACTCAGTAAGGATGTTATATATATACAAGGTCATTGGGCAACAAGGATCTTGCACGCTGTGGATCAAACCCAAAGCACCGCCCGCCGTAAGCAAGATGGCCGCGGTCTCGCCGATAGCGCGACCAGCACCGAGAATGAGTCCGGTGATGATTCCTGGGAGCGCTGTAGGTAAGATTACAGTAGTAATCGATTGCCATTTCGTCGCACCTAAACCTAAGCTGCCCTCCCGCAGCTCTGCCGGGACTGCTTTCAACGACTCTTCAGAAATTCTGAGCGATATGGGGAGCACCATGAATGCGAGTGCCAGCCCGCCTGAGAGTACAGACCATCCTCCAGTGTAAGGCCGCAAATAGATGACAAAAAAGATGAACCCAAAGAGGCCGATAATGATAGACGGTATGCCTGCCAGTACCTCTGCCGCCTGGCGAATTACTTTGCGCACAAGGTTCTCCTTCGTGTATTCGTTGAGATAGATTGCCCCGCCGACGCTGAGCGGCGCAGCTATCAGCAAGGCGACGCCCGTGACCGCGAGCGTCGCCACTATCGTCGAGTAGATTCCTGTCCCTGTCTGTCCCCTTATGCCAGGATTTGCCGTCAAGAAATGCCAGCTGATGAGCGGAAGCCCGTGTACGAGTATGTAGGCCAATATGACGATGAGGATGACCAAGGTCGCAATACCCGCACCCCAGAGCAATCCTATAGCCGCAGTCTCGCGGCGCCTGGCGGCCATTAAAAGGTCACTCGCCTCCTGCTCACAAGGTTCGCGAGCCCCGTAAGAATCAGAATGAATACAAAAAGTACTACGCCCATAGCAAAGAGTGCCTGCTGGTGTGCTCCTGTCGCATAATTCATCTCAAGCGCGATTTGAGCGGTAAGCGTGCTGACCGGAGCGAATATTGAACCGGGAATAGTTACAGAGTTTCCAGCCACCAGCAATACCGCCATCGTCTCGCCGATAGCGCGCCCCATGCCGAGTATGACGCTGGCAATGATTCCGGAGCTCGCTGCAGGGATCAAGACGTTCCTAATTGTTTGCCAGCGCGTAGCCCCCATCGCTAGACTCCCTTCTTTGAATTCACGAGGAACGGCGCGTACAGAATCAGTAGATATGCTGATGATGGTAGGTAGTATCATAATGGCGAGGATGATCCAACAAGCAAGAACGCTCGTCCCAAACCCACCAAATTGCCCCCGTATCCACGGTACAATCACAAGAAGGGCAAAGAACCCGTAAACGACTGATGGGACGCCGGCCAAGGCATTTACGGAGGGGATCAGCGCGCGCCGGACCGCAGGGGGTGCAATTTCAGCTAAGAACACAGCGCACGCGATCCCTAGCGGCGCTCCAATCGCCACGGCGCCCACTGTGACGATCAGCGATCCCACAATAATAGGAAATATTCCCCACGTACCAGCGGCTAAGCTATCGGCAGGCAACCAAACGCTCCCTGTCAAAAAGCTTAAACCCGTTTCAGCCAAGAAAGGCACGCCTTGACTAAAGACGAAAACGATAATCAAAAAAATAGCGAAGATTGACGAGATCGCGCACACCAGCAAGACCCACTGGATGAAACGCTCTCCAACAACCCTCGTTCTTGTTCTCCGAAGCTTACCCACCTCTATATTGGACGTGATAACCACCACTCCGTGCCAAAAAAAAGAGGGGGAGGGGATATTTAAGTTGTTACGTTGCCGTTGCCGCTGTTGTTGCCGTTGTCGACGAGACGTACCCTGGTACGTCGTTGAGCGATACCTCGCCTTGGCTCTTTAATATCGCTTGTCCTGCGGGGCTAAGCGTGTAGTTTATGAAACTTTGCGCAAGTCCCGTCGCGGGTCCGTTCGTTACGAACAGGAGATATCGCTGAATGACGTAGGTTCCGTTTGCTATGTTGCCATACGTCGGAGCAACGCCGTTGATGCTAAGCGCCTTGATCGAGCTGTCGATTCCTCCACTCACACCGATGTAACCAATTGCGTTCGCATCTCCCGCGACATACGATTTCACTGCTCCTTCGGAGGACTGTGTGATCCCTCCGGTGCTGAAGTTACCGTTCTTCAGTACAATTGACTGTATCCCAGATCGCGTCCCGGATCCCTGTTCCCTGTTGACGACGTCAATCTTCGCGTTGCTTCCGCCGACTTGGCTCCAGTTGCTGTAGTTACCGGTATAGATGTTCATCAACTGGTTCATGGTCAGGCCAGTCACAGCAGTGTTCTGCGGATTAACGATGATGGCGATCCCGTCAACGCAAATTGGGATAGACTGCAGATTCGGATACTGCGCTAGCTCACTGGCCGTAACATTGGCTGAAGCCATACCGATCTGCGCAGTGCCCGTACCGGCGGCCGTAATGCCCGCCGCCGTTCCACCGCCTGCCACGTTTACTGTTACGCCTGAGTTATTTGCCATGTAGGCCGCCGCCAATGCTTGCGCGTCTGGCTGCACTGTTGTCGACCCTGCAAGTGACACTGTACTACTACTGCTGCTGCTGCTCGAGTTGTTCGTGCTGGACGTACATCCTGCTCCGAAAACCGCCGCTGCGACGAGCAATGAGATTAGCACAATTGGAAAAATCTTTTTCATACGTTCACCACGTCTCCCTGGAGCGAATATAGATCATATGAGTTTCCTATATAGACTATATAGATCACATAGCAGCGCCATAAAAAGTGAACGGACGACAGGCTTACCGGTTGGAATTTGCGACTGCGAGATTGATGGCAACCTCTGCGATGTTCATCCCGTAGTCTGCAACCCGGTCAATACTGTTGACAATGCAGTATATCGGCAGCGCTACGTGAGCGTCTAGCTCGAGTGTCATCTCTTCAAGACGTTTAAGGACTGGCGTCTGTCTGTTCTTTGCGTTTATAGCCTCCTCTGCAAGCTTCGTATCAAGTTTTGACAGTGCGTCCATCGCGAGCTGCATGACGGTATTTGATAGGACACTCGCCTCGCTTATGCTGTTGCGCACCTCTTGAGGGATCGATCCCCCTGCCAACGTCAACACACAGCGCGCTATTTTAGTCCCGTGATCGGCGATTCGCTCGAGGGAGACAGCCGTAAGATAGTACTCAAGACTCTCGTTTGCGGCAATGTCTGAAGCCTCAGCAAACGGGGTCTTGACCATCGCTTGCAGACGTTTGAGCGTGAGCAAATAGTGGCGGTCCACGTCGCGATCTCTCACTATAACGTCATTGGCGAGGTCGATGTCATCTTTCAGCAGTGACCTTATGGCGTCGGCGAGCATCGACTCGACGATGAGGTGCATTCTCCTGATAGATTTTTTGACTTGCAGCTCCTTGGGACTTAGGAAATCCTGTATCACGACCGATTTCGCGGTCTCTTCGACGACTTCCATGCCAATGAGACGGTAGGACATATCACGTATCGTCTCTCGCTGATCGGATCGAATCTTCTGAGCGCGAAGCTCGAATGTGTCATAGCCCGCGATGTAGATGGCAATCATGTGGCGTGCCAAGGCCTCGTCAAAAAGGGCGTCAATGTTGAAAATCCCACGTTCCTGTGGCTTAACGTGTTCGTTAGGCGTGACCCTCAGCGAGCCGTCCGGCAGCGTCGAAAGCGCCACTCGTGACTTCTCCTTCAAACCGAGTTGCGTGGCCCAAACCTTGGGCAGCGAAACGGTGTAGCTCGATTTGCCAGTGAGTTGAACCTTTCGAATCTCCATAAAAATCTTATGCTTATATAGAAAAGCCTGGCATATATACTTATTGCTCGAAGAATAGAGGATGCCGGGGGCGGGACTTGAACCCGCGCTCTTCAGATGTCTCAGGTGTCGCATTACAATACCCTATGAGTCTGACACCTTAGCCGTCTAGATCGCTGCCATATAAGCAGCAACTTACTAGGCCACCCCGGCCCGCGAGATGCCGTAGCACGCCATAGCGAACGCTACAGATACTCCCGCTATTAAGAGCGCTCTATAAAAGGCTTTTTGTCGCGAGCAGCCGCCACATTTATATAAAAATAATATAAATATCTTCCTATAATCAAAATAAGGCCTTTTTGAAGGGAACTTGGCGAAATAATTTAAAAACGTATTTATATCGTCAATATAATTTATAGGATAAAAATAGTAAGGGGAATATAATGAGGGACGAATCCATGCCGGTATTCGACCAAGATGAGGAGATGATGGCTAACCTCCTAGGCAATATCGGCCTCAAGAGGAACTTGGCGAAGGCACTTGTGTACCTTGCAAACGTCAACGAATCCGTGTCCCGCAATATTGAACTGGGTGCTGGCTTGCGACAACCTGAAGTCAGTATAGCGATGCGCGAGCTGAGGGAACGTGGTTGGATCGAAGAGTGGGAACAAAAAAAGGAGGGCAAAGGCCGCCCGCTCAAATGTTACCGTCTCTCTATCGAACTCTGCGACATCATTGACCATCTCGACGATTCACGAAAACGCGACGCACAACAAGACGAGGAAACGATCGCCACGCTCCGGAGCCTGTCTCGGACTATCGGAGTAACTAAATAGTTCGATACTGCGACAAATCACGGCGTCAAGATCTCGACGATAGCACTCTTATCGCGGATGCGCGCGACGTGAACTTCAGAGACGTCTGTGAAAATGCCATGCTCTACCACCCCGGCAATAGCGGACAGCTTGATTGCCAACTTTTTTGGATCTCCGATGGTTCCAAAGTGCGCGTCGAGGATGAGGTTCCCCTGATCAGTAACATACGCTCGATTTTGCTCAAATCGCCTAAGTTTTGCCGAAGCTCCCAGGCGGCGCACTTCGCTGCGAACGACTGGACATGCGAAGGGCAGCACTTCGAGCGGTACCGGCAGATTTAGCCGCGGCGAGAGCTTTGAGGCGTCGACCGCGACGCAGAATCGCCGCGCTGCGCGCGCCACGATTTTCTCGCGCGTGTGCGCCCCTCCACCTCCTTTAATGAGGTGAAGGCGGGAATCGACTTGATCAGCCCCGTCCAACGCGATATCGATGATCTCGTGTTCGTAGAGGGACGCCAGCGGCACGCGCTGCTCGATCGCCAGCAGCATCGACTGGTACGACGTGGGAACGCCAGAAATCGAAAGCCCTTCATCAGCGATGCGCCGCCCAAGATGAACGATCGCGTGCGCGACGGTCGTGCCCGTACCAAGCCCCACAATCATTCCGTCATCGACCAGGTCTGCGATAGATTTTCCAGCTGCTTCCTTCTCTACGTGCGAGGGCTCCACAAAGGAGCACATGAATCGCTTGGGTTTAGCCGTTTCGATTTCATCGCGCATGTTGAGCGACGAAGCTATTTAGTTAAGGAATACCATTTACGTTAAGACTACACCAGAATACGCCACCACCGATCATTACGGAGGAAAGACATGGGGATACTAGATCGTCTCACGACGATGATTAAGGCAAAAATCAGTTCATTTCTTGATCGACACGAAGATCCACGCGAAACGCTTGATTACTCCTACCAAAAGCAGCTCGAGCTGCTCACCAATGTGAAGCGCGGGATCGCCGACGTGGTTACCGCGAAGAAGCGACTTGAACTTCAGAAAGCCAAACTTGAGTCAAATATCGAAGATCTTAACAATCAGGCGCGGGAAGCCGTAAGTCTTGGTCGCGACGATCTTGCTCGCCTCGCGCTCGAGCGGAAAAAAGATTCCATGACGCAGATCGAGTCACTCACCGCACAGATCGCCGATCTTGAAAATGAGCAGGCAAAGCTCGTAAACACGGAAACGCGGCTCTCTGCTAAAGTCGAAGCGTTTAGAACAAAGAAGGAGACCATCAAAGCGCAGTACTCCGCGGCAGAAGCGCAGGTCAAGATCACGGAATCTGTTACGGGAATCTCCGAGGAAATGGCCGACGTAGGGATGTCAGTTCAGCGTGCTCAGGATAAGACGGAGTCGATGAAAGCGCGATCACAGGCACTCGACGAGCTTATTGACGCCGGCACGCTCCAAGATATGACGAGCGACCAGACAAAGGTCGAGGAGGAATTGAGCAAGATCAAGTCAAGTGATGAGGTCGATCAAGAGCTGAAGATCTTAAAACAACAGGTTCCCGTTAAGAAGAAGGCGACAAATGAGGAGGCACAGGAGGCACAGCAATGATCGTGCGCATCCTCGGTGACAACCAGTACGTGCTCGACAGCAAATATCTCGATAAGCTGAACGAGCTCGACACCTGCATGGTCGATCATCTCGGCCACGAGCAAGTCGACGACTTCAACAATTGCTTACACGAGATGATACATATCATCCGCGAGAAGGGCACGCCTCTCGATCCTGCTGAAATACGTGCCTCAGATCTGATCGTTCCCTCACCTGACATGACGCCGGACGAAGCGCGAAAGCTATTCACAAAGGAAGGCATCGCTCCAGAGTGACCCCGGCTAAAGCGGCACGTCCCACAGCGGGTACCAGCGTTCCAGCTCTTGCTCTATCGGGAGCTCTGATTGCATAACAGACCGAAGCCGGAACTCATACGCGTAGTCGCGCTTATGCTGTTTCACGTCGGCAGGCACAAATGGATAAAAATCGCCGCGCTTGTAGTTATAGATCCAAAAAATGCTTTTTTCATTTCTAAAGGGGAATACCGCGCACAAGATCTGCTCACCGTATCCGCCATCGATAAGCGTCGAGCTCACGGCGTGGAGGTCTGAGACGACGTTCTCAAATTGTGTGTCGGATACAATTACCCAAGCGTAGCCAAAGTCGTCCTGCTTGATCTCAAAAGCGGTTTCGCTGATTTTCAGCAGCTCCTCAATCTCCTTCTCACACTTCGAAAAACCGCCCGATTCAACGGGCTTAAAACAGATGCCGGCCTTGCCCGTTGGTTGTAAGTTAAACTTAGTGCTCAGTGTGATGTAGGCAGTCGCCATTGCAAAGAGACTTTCGACTTTGGGTGCTATGCCTTTCGTCCTTCCGAGCAGTGCGTCCAGAAACCCCATGGCATTTCAACCGTTAGCGTGAGACGTGAAAAGAGTATCGTGCTGCGTGAGTCGATCCAGCGCTGCGCGCGTGACTGTTGACGTTTCATCTGCGCCGCCAGTGCGTTAGTCACTGAGTATAGTGGACCCTTCGGGGGTGAAACGGATGCTGCTTAAATCGGCAATAATCTGCCCTGGTGTCGTTAAGCGATCATCGTAGGTCACGGTGACGGTGAAAAAATCCGCGATCACCTCGACGTCGATGATTCCTTTTCGCCGCGCAAGGAACTTGTCGAGCTCTGCTGCATCCGAAGCTTCCCGCAGCTCGTGCAAGCGAATTTTTACCCTCTTTACGTGTTTCTCGTCAGCATTCATCAATCCGTTTCGTATGTTGCGCCATCAGTAGATAAAAATGTCCCATCCTTTATGCATGAAGTCGGCCCCAAGCGCGCGGCCACGTCCCAGATCCTGCACTCATAATGCTAGGCTGCCATTAAGCTGCGTGTACAGCCCCCCGTGGAGGTCGAGCAGCGGTAGTGGTGCTCCTAGTGTTTGTACCACCGCGTGAAACAGAATAGCGCCATCTGTAATAGTACAGCAATGACCGGCAGTTGAATAGCACAGTGCTGCTTGGATCAAACGAGGTACTTCTGAAGCATTAGCAAAATAGGTGTGACGCGTGACTTGCTCCCTTAGCAAATCGCGACTTGCCTGCGCAGCCCTCTTTTTCGTGTTAGTGATCGCGGTTTGTCTTGCGTTTGTACGGGACGGCCCGCTCCCAGGCGGGTGCTGACCGTCGCCGCTCAAACGTCCACGGCGCCGACCAACACGACGGTGACGAACAACCTAACGGTGGCGCTGGGCAGCATCTCGCTCGGCAGCACGCTGCACGCCACCGGGGAAGTTGTCGCAGGGGGAGAAACCGTTGGCAAACGCGTCCATAACGCTCCACATGGGCGACGTGAAATTGGCGTACTCCCGAACGAACGCGAACGGCGATTATTCCTTCGCGGCTCCCCGTCGGTGTGTACTATTTTCCGGCGGCATTTGTAAATGGTGCCACGATCTACACGGTCGTAGAGCCCGGTGATGCTTCTTTCATCAGCACGCCGAGCGGGGTGACCGCCGTTTCCGTTAATTCCGTTAATTTGCTTCCGTTTTTTCTCGTGATTGCCGCGATCGCCGGAGCGACATTAGGTTCTTTGTATACGCGCCGAATGCGCGGAAAGGCCGTGTTCGGGCCTCTACGCAGGGGACGCGCGAAAGCGTTGGCAGAGCTCTTGAGAGTTACTATCAAGGAGACGATCACCGCGGCAGCAGAAGCATCGCTACCCGAGAAGCGCGCGCTTGACCAAAAGCAACCCGCTGAAGAAATCACGCCGGCTGTGGACGTTGTCGCAGAAAAGCCGCCGCAGGAAACAGCAGCACCAAGCGATGTGCGCCAGATCGGAACCGTGACGAAATACGAGCTCATCAAGTACCTTCGGGGAAGGCGGCTACTGGCGATCATTCTGCTGACGGTGATCACGAGCGCCCTCATTCTCGTCGTCCCTCCCGCCGCCGGTGCTCCGTTCGATAAGGACCCGACAGATTTCATCACGACCGTGCTCCATTTCGTGGTCGCACTGTTAGTATTAAGCACAACGTTCTTCGGCGCGGATGCCATCGTGTCAGAATTTGAATCAAAAACGGGCTACTTTTTATTTCCCTATCTCATCCGTAAGACAACGATCTTTCTTGGCACGTTCGTTGCAAGCGCGCTCGTTTCTGTAGGCGCCATCTCGCTCTACTACGTCATCCAAGTATTATCGGTGCGGGTGATCGATGGGAGTATTCCGGTGAATACGGGCTTATCCTTCGCCTACTCGCTCGTGAGCTTATTAGCCATCCTCGTCGTCGCTTACCTATTCAGCGCCGTAATGCGCAGTTCGGTGTACTCGATCATGCTGACGTTCTTCACGTTCTTCCTCATACTGCCGATTGTCGATGCACTCGGCACGATCGCGAAATTCAAGCCGTGGTTCTCGATAACCTTTGCAAACGGTATCTCACAGTATATATTCCAAAACCCTTACCCAACCGACAAAGTGTTAAGCGCGACCGCTCCCCTGGAACTGAGCGCTGCAGTGGGAGGGACGCAGGCGTCTTCGATCGTACAATACTATCCCGACGTTCGATTGAATCTTGTTGTAATGGCGGCCTACTTTGTCGTAGCGTTCGTGTTCAGCATCCTACTGGTCCAACGGAGAGAGATGTAGATGTTCACGCAGACGCATACAGGAGTGCGCTTCCAGAGATTGTCAAAGGAGATAGAGGCAAGCTTATGAGCTCAGATTGTGTGAGGGTTGCTGGAACGTCAGAGATTCCCGTCGGCACCATGAAAAAGGCAGAGGTTGAAGGCACAGAGATTCTGATGGCAAACGTGAACGGCGACTACTATATCATTGGCAAACGTGCCCCCATATGGGAACAGCCCTTTCACAGGGCGTTTTAGGCCGCAATATTGTCCCAGGCTATGGGCACAAAGAACAATTTGGCGTACTACTGGCAAGGTGGCTTCATGTCCGAAAGTGGGAATCTTTCACACCAAGATATAGGATGTGTCATCCTACCAACTGAAGGTTGAAAACGAAAACATCGTGGTCAAACCCTGACGGCAATAGAGAAACCACCAATTATAAGGGAGAAAGTGTAAGCGGTGCTGAGTGAGGAATGAACGCATTTAAAAAAGTGTGAACATTCTGAGTTTCTTTCTCCCGCATCCTCATCCAAGAATTAATTGATTCTAAGAACTGGTTTACTAGTTCTAGGATTTGATTTACTCGAATTCACAGGGGCTCTAGTATATTCGACAGGTGAGGCTATGAATACGATTATCGTGTACAAGTCCTGCCACCGCATAACACCGAGAAGGTCGCAAAGGCCATGGCGGAGGCCATGAATGCGCAGCTCACAAAGGTCGATGACGTGCGGCCGGAAGAGCTTGCAGGATACGACCTCATCGGGTTTAGCTTAGCATCTACGGGTTAAAGCACCACAAGGCACTGATCGAACTGATCGAAGCCGTGCCGGCGATGGACAAGAGCATCTTCGTTTTTCGACCTGCGGCAACGTTCGATAGGGGCAACCGCAAGCTCATTAAGGACGTTGCCGCCATTAAAACCCGTGCTTCAGTCTTTGCTGTCTTCAAGGTTCGCTGAAAAGCATCAATCAATGGAAAAAAGGTGGTTGAAAGGAATCCACTAAGAATCGTCACGGCAGAGGACGAAGCTAATATCTTCGAGAGCGCGTTCAAGACAATAGACACACGCCTCGTTCTTCACCCTCAAACGCCCTTTCGCGCATTCCCCGTACAGGTGGTAATGCAATTCACCACTTTTTCTACCTGGTCTGAATTTACCTCGCATCACTTCGTTGAGCGAGGCTTGCGTCAAACCGCCGATATACATTTCCTTTATGCTCTCCTAAGTCGCACTTCTTCTCCTGAGTTGATACCGCATTGACATGCAGAATAGTGGGCGCGCAGAAAGAGCGGCATCGAAAAACAGTTTGTCAGTGGTGAGCGCCATGAAAAATAGTCAGCGGCACGAAGACGGAGAAGTCAATATGCCAACAGCGCTCACCACAAGGAGGCGAAAGGAGCTTGATGTTGCTTTAAAAAACGTACGCTCGGTCCTGATTAAGGGAGAACGGCAGAGCACAGCGGTGTAAACGTGCTTCCGTTCTCCAGACCTTATCCGAGCTGTTTCTTTAAACACGACCACATTTATATTTACGTCATGTCAAAAGTAGTCACTGCATAGAGAATACACAGTCTCTATACTTGACACACTATTCTAGCCGGTCTTCTGTGTTCGACACGAGCTGTTTCCCAGAGCTAAGACTCAGAGTAGGAAAGAGGTCGCCAAGAAACAATCACACGGACAGGGACACGCGTAAGTACTTGCCAGGATCTCCAATGCCGGCGCGAATGGAGACTCTATTCCTTCTCGAGAATAAGGTAAAGCAGGGGAACCGCCCCGGTAATATCGAGAGCAAGAGTGTTACTCCCCATCTCTAGCGGGTCTGTCCACTGCACTCTCATATCAGGTAACTCATGCGCGACACAGAAACGGGGAGTCGCGTTCACCAGCAGCGTGGTGCTGAAACAGCGGAATGCGAAGGATGCAAAGACGAGCGTTGTGGAGTGCTACACTGGGGGTGTGAACTGTGCTGGGGCGACGATTCCGTTGGCGCCCTATCCGGAGGCAGATCTCTGCGACTCAGCGCTCTCCCTCACAAGCGCTCTCAATATATTCTGACTCGAGAACAAAAAAGGTGCTAAAGGGATAAGTACCGTGTACAACGGTTGGTCCGCTACGTCGTTGGCATAATGTCAGATCTTCTTGCAATATTCTCTATTATCGTGATCTCGCTTGTGGCGATCACCGTTGTTATCTGCTTACTTCCATTACTCATACTCGCGGCGTTTATGCTGCTTGCGGTATGGAGTTCCTTCTTCCTAAACCGTCCACAAGGATCTCTTGTCAATTAGTTCGACTCTTTTCCCTTCTTGTCGGTCGCATTCTCCGTCTGTTCATAGTACAGGCGACCGTTTCTTGCAAATGCTTTAGTGAAGTCGCCAAAAAAGGTCGTCCAAAAGAGCGGAGAAGAAGATGCGTATGTCAGGGGCATCAACAGCGAAGCGTCGGCGGTCCTCGTCTAGGAGCATTACCATACACGTCTGGCGCTTCGGAAGTACCTCGTTTGATCCAAGCAGCACTGTGCGATTCAACTGCAGGTCATTGCTGTACTATTACAGATGGCGCTATTCTGTTTCACGCGGTGGTATAAACCCT
>Ga0326727_10009879_pt1 | contig 23111 bp, 12 predicted proteins | sample MB2enrmetagenome_FD_207643 | JGI IMG/M metagenome (GOLD analysis project Ga0326727, IMG submission 207643) | Lab enriched peat soil microbial communities from McLean, Ithaca, NY, United States - MB29MY | ecosystem: Environmental > Terrestrial > Soil > Wetlands > Peat | place: USA: New York... | reverse complement strand
CCCCACTGCTCCCCAACCCCCTACAGCCCCCCAGGCACCTACTTTGCCCCAGACACCGACTCTGGCCCAAGTTCCCACGCTGCCGCAGGCACTCACAGCTCCGCAAAGGCCCTCCGCTCCCCAAGCGCCCATCCCGGCTACGGGAGGCGCCAATTTGCCGCAACCGTACGCGCCCATTGGCGAGGCATTAGCCCCAACGCAGTTGGTTACGGTGCAGGGTCCCGGCACTTTCAACAGAACCAATTTGGCGTCATCGGGCGGTCAGTCAGGTTCCAACCTTGTTGGCGGAATTCCAAAACTTGGAATTTCGGTGCCAGACAGAAGCATAGCCGATACTATGGGAGGCGCGCAGCCGGCCGGCGCCGGGAGCAATTACGACTTGCGATGGCTGTGGATGTTGTATTTTGCCGGATTATTCGGCGTCGGCTTTTATCTCATAAGGAAGACGTTGGTTAGCCGGGGCGCTCGTCCCAACACCAAGGCCCCAATCATTGGCGAAGCGCACGAATTACCGCCGAACGGGTGAATTTGTCGGTCGCGCAAGGAGGCGGTCGGTGGGGCGCCGACCGCGACATGCGAGGCGCATGTTCTCCCCGGACTGGGGGGAGCGTTCGGCGGGACGCCGAACACGGCGACCGGGACGGTCGCGCTCCCGAAAAGCAGGCGGGCGTTGTCTTTATTTTGCCGCGGGGGGATGGGCTGACGACGGGTTGGCGGACAGCTTTTTGAAGAGGGCGGGGTCGTATTCTTCCAGGCCTGTTATTCCGTAGAGGTGGTTGGCGGAAATCCACGGGAGCCAGAAACGGTGGCCTCCAACGCCGCGCCCGGCCCGGCCCGGACCCATGCCCCAGCCTTCCTGCTGCCAACCAATGCCCCGCATGTCGTACTGGCGTCCCGGAAGGGCGAGCATGGACTTGGTGTCGTGCAGGAGAACGCGCGCGACTTCGAGGTAATGCGGGTCTTTGGTGAGGTTGTAAAGCTTGGCGTAGGAGGGCACGGCCCAGTCCAGGTACTCATCAGCGCCGCCGGCGACGCGGGCCGTGATGCCCTGAATGCCGATGGTCGGCACGCCCTTCTTCCAGTGGAGTTGCGCGTCGTCCGCATCGAGCGGCATGGGCAGGTTCCAGATCCAAATCCAGCTTTCGGCGTAGTCGGCCGCCGCCTTGGCGCGTTCGAGCCATTTGGGTTCGCGGGTTGAGTCGTAGAGACTGAGGAAGGCTTCCATGCTCAACATGCCGGCTTCTTTGTCGGTGATATTGGGATTGTCGCTTGCGCCTCCGACGAAGAGGCCCCGTGTTCCCCAGTTGGCCCAAACGTATTCGGCCGCGCGGATGGCGGCCTGCTTATACTTTGGGTCGCCCGTTTCTTCGGACATCAGGATGAGCAGCGGCACGGGACAGTAGCTGGTTGTTCCTGTTGGCTCCTCGACTTCGTTGCTGCCGGCTTTCCACCGCCGGGGGAAGGAGCCATCTTGCCTCTGTTGCAGCACCAGCCAGTCCACATAGGTCTTCACCCAGTTGAACCATTCGGGATGCTGGCGTCCGAGGGCGCGCTCGCGGCGGAAGGCCCGGATGAGCACGCGCATGTCTTCGGTGGCGTTGCGCAGCCAGGGGGCGACCCACTCCTGATGGTCGCCAGTCCATGGTTTTCCGGTGGCAAGGTCGTAGCCGGTGCCTTGCAGCGGCACTGTCGGAAGGGCCTGGATCATGGAGGAGATGACGGCGAGGCCGATCTGGCGCATCTTTTGCCCGCGCTCGCTCTGGTCGCGATCGCCTTCGCGCAACAATTGGTCGGCGCATTCGATATTCTTGCCCACGAAGCCCATCGCCGCCATCGTATAATTCCATTGAACCTGGTTGGTGGGAGTGGTGGAGATGGCGAAGGGTATGGCCGTCCGCCCGTCCATGGTGGCAGCCTGGGCGGCCAGATGGTCGGTGAGAACGCGGCGCACCAGATCAACGTCAATATAGGTGATGGCGGGGTTCAAAGTGTTCCAGGCCCAGCGCCAGGCGTTGCGCGTCACGTCGCGGAACGACTCGTTTTGCGCGAAGCGAAAACTTACCTTGTAGCTGTGCGCCACTCCTTGTGAAATTGGGTGATACCGCCGAATCCACCGCAGTCTCGCATCCGGGCCGCCTGCGTATAAGCTTGCCGTGCCGGGAAACCAGAAACCGAACTCAATGGGGCCTTCGTCCGCCTGGCGCGCCCCGATGGCGCCGAACTGGAACCGGGCATCAGTCATCACGGCCTTTGATAGCATGGTTTCCTCCACGGTGGAGTCGCCGCGCGGCGAAGGATCGAGCACCGCGACGGAGGCGCCGTTGTTGAAGGAAAGCGCAAACAAAGGGGCCGGCAGGATGTCTTCCCGCATGATAAAGCGGCGGGCCGCGAAGTTCAGCGTGCCGCCGGGCGAGCGGTCGCCGTCGTACGTGGGGTCGCCGTACAAGGCGCCCGGAGCCATGTAGTTGACGTCAAACCAGCTTGTGGAAGGAGCGACGGTGAGCACGATTGACGAGCAAAAACCGCCCGGGGCGGTGCCCATTACTTCGACCATCCTGTTCAGTGAAAGGACGGCTCCGCTCAGGGACCAGCGGTCCTGCACGCGAAAAACGACATTGTCGCCGTAGGCGATCTCGGCGCGGGCATTGATGGCGGAAGCCGACTTTGCGACCGTTTTGTATCCGGCGGCAAGCGGGCGAATGTCATCATCCGCGCGAAAGACTTCCAGCTTGGCGGGTTTGGGCTGTTGAATGAGAGGAGCCGCGGCTCCCTGGATTTCGATGCCCCACTCGCCTCCCGCGGCGCGGACGAACGACACCGTTGCGCCGGTCGGCAAGCGCCCAAGGTCCACCCGTGCGCCTTGTTGAGCGAGCAGCGCCGGCCCCGCCAGACACAGGCCAAGCAGTACGCATTTTTGAGTCCCACCAAACATGGCGCAATACTGACAGGGCGCGGGAGGCGGTGTCAACCTGGAGATGTTGTCCCGATCATCAGTGACTATTTGGGAGCGCGTTTTTTTCGACGTTGATTTTCCTCCGCATTCCGCCGGGCCAGTGACCCGGCGGGGCGGGCGGGTCGCCCGTCCTACCCATGAGGAGGGATATATCCTGGTAATAATCGGGGTCCCGTGTGGCGTTTCGCGCTAATCATTCGCGACACGCTCCCGGTATTCCTAAAAGGTTATCTCGTTTGGGCAGGGGAATCCGTCGGCGGGACGCCGACGGATGCGACCGAGACGGTCGCGCTCCCCAAAAAGTCGCTAATACTCGTGGCGTTTCATTTTATGCTTGAAAAATAAGTTGACTGGTCAGTTTAATTGTGCGATGATGTGGGGGTTGGGAGAATCAGACCAACAGTGCTGAAGATGAAGAAAATGTGTGAAACGAAGGAAAAGTTGTTGCAAGTGGGGTTCGATCTCATTTGGGACAGCAGCTACGGATCCGTCAGCGTGGACGATATTTGCAAGCGCGCCGGAGTCAACAAGGGCAGTTTCTATCACTTCTTTCCTTCCAAGGCGGAACTGGTGGTGGAGGCTTATGAAGAGCACTGGCGGGAGAAGCGTCCGGCGATGGACCGCATCTTCTCGCCGCAGTCGCCGCCTTTGGAACGAATCCAGAATTTTTGCCGGATGATTTATGCAGTCCAGAAGGAAAAGGCAGAGGAATACGGACATGTTTGCGGCTGCCCTTATACGAGCGTGGGAAGCGAACTTGCCACCCTGGATGAGAAGATCCGCGCGAGGGCCGAGCATTTGATGAATGCGGGCAGCAAATATATCGAGAGCGCAATTGCGGATGCCATCCGCGAAGGCTCCGTCACGGTGAAGGATCCCGTGTTCGCGTCAGTGACTTTGCAATCATTGCTTTGTGGAATGTTGGTTGAAGCACGGGTGCAAAATGACTTGAAAGTATTGGAGAATTTGGAAGGCACCGTCATGAAGTTGCTCGGTGCTAAAGCAGTCGCAGCTTGACCAGTTCAAGCGAAGTAGAGAAAGAAGAACACTTATGAAGACCGCCCAAGTTAGAGTTGACCAGTCAGTACAATTACTAACACTAAACCAATCCATTAAGGATACGAATAGCTACATCGCGCTATTCCCCATCTCCACAGCAGACGAACTCAAGCCGGCATTGAACCCGAATTTTCAACCCCAAAGAATTATGATACCCAAGAACGAATTGCGCTTCACCCTGGCTGCCCTTGCCGCTGGATCATTGACTCTCCTCATCACCGGCTGCGGCGCGAACGCCTCTCAGCCGCCGGCTCCGCCACCCACCGTGACCGTGGCGCCGGTGGAACAAAAGGAACTGGTGGAGTGGGATGAGTTCACCGGCCGCACGGAGCCGGTGGAATCGGTGGAGGTTCGGCCGCGGGTGTCCGGTTACATCCAGGAAGTGCGGTTTCAATCGGGCCAATTGGTGAAGAAAGGCGACGTGCTTTTTGTAATTGACCCGCGTTGGCATCAGGCGGCCTTCAACCTCCTCGAGGCGGAAGCCGACCGCGCCAGTGTGCAATTGGAAAACGCCGGGCGTGAAGCCGGACGGGCTGCCGACCTGCTGGCCAACAAGGCCATTTCCACCGAGGAATCCGACGCGCGCGTGGCGCGCTTTCAGGAGGCCAGGGCCGCGTTGCTCGCCGCGCAGGCCGCGCGCGATTCCGCGAAACTTGACCTTGATTACACCCAGGTGCGCGCGCCCATTGATGGCCGCGTCAGCCGGGCCTTCCTGACCGAAGGCAATTACGTGAGCGGCGGTGCGGGGGCGGCGTCTCTGTTGACGACCCTGGTTTCCGTGAATCCCGTCTATGTTTATGCGGACATTGATGAGGATTCGCTGCTCAAATTCAACGCCCTGGTCCAGGCCAGGAAGATGGAGACCAACGGCGACGGCCAGATCCCGGTCGAACTTCAACTCGGCGACGAAACGGGCTTCCCGCACCACGGGCATATAGAGTCGTTCGACAATCGCGTGGACCCGAACACCGGCAGCATCCTGCTGCGGGCCGTGTTTTCCAACGAGGACGGGCGGATTGTGCCGGGGTTGTTTGCGCGCATCCGGGTTCCTTTGAGCGAGAGGCATCCGACGCTGCTGGTGTCGGAGCGGGCCATCGGGACGGATCAGGCGCAGAAATATGTATTGACACTGACCGCGTCCAACACCGCGGCCTACACGGCGGTGACGCTCGGGCCGGCGGCGGAGGGCCGGCGGATCGTCCGATCCGGCCTGCTGGCGGGGGAGAAAATCATCGTCAACGGAATGGAACGCATCCGGCCCGGCATGCCGGTGACGCCACAGATTCAAGTTGCCAGCGGTGAGATTCCCAAGATCGCCCAACGGTGATGCGCCTGTAGATGCAGCTCCACCACCTCAATCCATCCAGACTATGAACTTCTCCCATTTCTTCATCCGCCGCCCGATTTTTGCAGGTGTGCTCTCGGCGGTCATTTTCCTGGTTGGACTGATCTCCATGTTTCGCCTGCCCATCAGCGAGTATCCAGAGGTGGTTCCGCCGACCATCGTGGTGCGCGCGGTTTATCCCGGGGCCAACCCCAAGACCATTGCCGAAACAGTGGCCTCGCCGCTGGAGCAGTCCGTCAATGGCGTGGAGAACTCGCTTTACCTGTTCTCCCAGGCGACGCCCGACGGGGTGATGACGCTCACCGTCACGTTCAAGCTCGGCACGGATGTGGACAAAGCGCAGGTGCAGGTGCAAAACCGCGTCTCGCAGGTCCTGGCCAAACTGCCGGAAGAAGTCCGGCAATTGGGAGTAACGACGACCAAGCAATCGCCGGACTTGACCATGGTCGTGCATCTTTTTTCGCCGACGGGCCGGTATGACGAAGTTTATCTGCGCAATTATGCCACGCTTCAGGTAAAGGATGTGCTGGCGCGAATTCCGGGGGCGGGTGATGTGCAGGTTTTCGGCTCCGGCGATTATGCGATGCGCGTCTGGCTCAACCCGGACAAGGTGGCCGCGCGGAATCTGACCGCCAGTGACGTGGTCAGCGCCATTCGCGAACAGAATGTGCAGGTGGCCGCCGGCGCGATAGGCCAGCAACCGGTTTCAAGTCCCGTGGATTTTGAACTGCAGATCAACGCGAAGGGACGGCTGGTTTCCCCGGAGGAATTTGGGCGCATCATTGTCAAGACCGGCCCCAATGGGGAGAAAACCCTGCTCAAAGACGTGGCGCGGATCGAACTGAGCGCGGACAGTTACGCGCTGCGTTCGCTCTTGAACAACAAGACCGCCGTGGCGGTCCCGATATTCCAATCCCCGGGGGCCAACGCGCTGCAACTCTCGGCGGACGTGCGCCGCACCATGGAGCAGTTGAAAGAGAATTTTCCCGACGGGGTGGATTACTCGGTGGTTTATGATCCGACGGTATTCGTGCGGCATTCCATCGAGGCGGTGGTGCATACGCTGCTGGAGGCGATCTTGCTCGTGGTCATTGTCGTCATTGTTTTCCTGCAAACGTGGCGGGCCTCCATCATCCCGCTGGTCGCGGTGCCCGTTTCCCTCGTTGGCACCTTCGCGGTGATGCTGGCCTTGGGATTTTCCATCAATAATTTGTCCCTGTTCGGCCTGGTGCTGGCCATTGGGATCGTGGTGGACGACGCCATCGTGGTGGTCGAAAACGTGGAGCGCAACATCGCGCTGGGACTCTCGCCGGTGGAGGCCGCCAAGAAGGCGATGAGCGAAGTGACCAGCCCGATCATCGCCACCGCGCTGGTGCTGTGCGCGGTCTTTGTGCCGACGGCGTTCATCAGCGGCCTGACGGGCCAATTCTACAAGCAGTTCGCCATCACGATCGCCATCTCGACCGTGATTTCGGCGTTCAACTCGCTGACACTTTCCCCGGCTCTCTGTGCCGTTCTGCTCAAGGATCACAAAGCTCCCAAGGACTGGTTTGCCCGGTTCATGGAGAAAGCCCTTGGCTGGTTTTTCGGGCCGTTCAACCGGATTTTTGCGTGGGCCGGAAACAAATACTCCGCCGGGGTCGGCAGTGTGATGCGGAAGAGCGTTGTGGCGCTGGTGGTTTATGGCGGGCTTGTGGCTTTGACAGCCTGGAGTTTCAACAAGGTTCCCACCGGCTTCGTGCCGACCCAGGACAAGCAGTATCTCATTTCCTTCGCCCAATTGCCGGACGCGTCTTCACTCGACCGCACCGAAGCGGTCATCCGGCGCATGTCAGAGATCGGCCTCAAACAACCGGGGGTGGAAAGCGCCGTCGCCTTTCCGGGGTTGAGCATCAGCGGGTTCAGCGTGTCGCCCAACGAAGGCATCGTCTTTTTTTGCCTGAAGCCGTTTGAAGAGCGCAGTTCGTCAAAGTTAAGCGGGCCGGCCATCGCCGCGGCCTTGAATCAACAGTTCGCGGGCATTCAAGATGCCTACGTCCTGACGGTGCCGCCGCCGTCCGTCAACGGGCTCGGCACCATGGGCGGATTCAAGCTCTACGTGGAGGATCGCGCCGACCTCGGCTTCGACGCTCTGTACCAGAATCTGCAAGGCGTCATTGGCAAGAGCTATCAGACCCCCGGCCTGGCCAGCGTCTTTTCCACGTTCACGGTCAACGTGCCACAGTTGGATGCCGACATTGATCGCGTGAAAGCCAAGCAAGAAGGCGTGCCGTTGCAAAATCTCTTCGAGACGATGCAGGTTTATCTTGGGTCGCTTTATGTCAACGATTTCAATCGCTTTGGCCGCACCTATCAAGTGGTGGCCCAGGCCGACGCGCCGTTTCGCGACCGTCCCGAAGACATCACCCGGCTGAAAACGCGCAATGAGAAGGGCCAGATGGTGCCATTAGGCGCTTTGGTAAAGGTGACGGAAACGCACGGCCCCAATCGCGCGCTGCGTTACAACGGTTATCCCGCCGCGGAGATCAATGGCGGTCCCGCCGCTGGTTACAGTTCCGGCCAGGCCGAGGGGCTGATCGCCAAGCTGGCCAGCGAGAGCCTGCCCAAGGGTATGACCTTTGAATGGACCGACTTGACCTATCAGCGCGTCCTGGCGGGCAATACGGCCGTTTATGTTTATCCACTCTGCATCCTGCTCGTATTTCTCGTGCTGGCCGCGCAATACGAGAGTTTGCGGTTGCCCCTGGCCATCATCCTGATTGTGCCGATGTGCCTGCTCTTCGCCATCAGCGGCGTCTGGCTCAAGGGCGGGGACAATAATATATTTACGCAAATCGGGCTGATTGTGCTCGTCGGCCTCGCCTGCAAGAACGCGATACTTATCGTTGAATTTGCGCGGCACAAACAGGACGAGGAAGGTTTGCCTGCGTTTCAGGCGGCGGTCGAAGCCAGCCGCCTGCGGCTTCGTCCGATCCTGATGACTTCCATCGCATTCATCGCGGGCGTCTTCCCGCTGGTGGTGGCGCATGGCGCGGGCGCGGAGATGCGGCAGGCGATGGGAGTTGCCGTTTTTGCCGGGATGATTGGTGTGACGTTGTTCGGGCTATTTCTGACGCCAGTCTTTTACCTCACGCTGATGAGGCGCGTTTCCCGGAAGCCATCTGTCGTTTCCAGCCACGAACCCCATCACGGCCCTGCGCTCGGCACAGCAGGAGCGGTGACAGGAATTCTGCTGCTCGCTTCAGTGCTGTCGCCCTTCTCCGCTCAAGCCGGGAGTCTGACCGTCGGGCCTGACTATCAGCCGCCGACAAATTCGTTTCCCGAGAAGTACAAGGCAGTAGAACTGGGTCAATGGAAGGAAGGGCGTCCGCTGGACACCGTGCCGAAGGGAAATTGGTGGGAGATTTTTGGCGACACGAATCTAAACGGCTTGGAATTACAGGCTTTGCAAGCCAACCAAAGTCTCAAGGCGGCAGTCGCACGGGTGGATCAGGCCCGCGCCACCGCGCGGGTGGCGCGGAGCGATCTGCTGCCCAGTCTGAACCTTGATCCGAGCTTCACGCGCCAGCGCTATTCGCCGAACGAATCGCCCAGCTTCGGCGTCTTGACGGCGAACACCTGGCAGACGCCGCTGGACCTCAGTTACGAGATTGACTTGTGGGGGCGGGTGCGCCGGGGATTTGAAAGCGCGCGCGCCGACGCCGAAGGATCACTCGCGGCGTACGGCAACGTTCTGCTGACGCTCCAAGCCGACGTGGCGCAAAATTACTTCAGACTGCGGGCGCTCGACGCGGAAATCGCCACCGTGACCGGCACGATTGAGTTGCGCCAGGAACAAGTCCGGTTGGTGCGGAGCCGTTTCAACGGCGGCATCGGCAACGATCTGGACATCGCCCGCGCTGAAACCGAACTGGCCACCACCGAGGCTGAGGCGGCATCTCTCGCGCAACAGCGCGCGGAATTGGAGAACGCCCTCGCCATCCTGGCCGGGAGCAATCCCGTCTCGTTTCATTTGGCCGCCGAAACAGCGGGAAATGGGATTGCGCCCGCGCCAGAAATCCCCGCGGGACTGCCTTCCGATTTGCTGGAACGCCGGCCGGATGTCGCTCAGGCGGAGCGCCAACTTGCCTCGGCCAACGCCCGCATCGGCGTGGCCAAAGCGGCGTTCTTCCCAGTGCTGACGCTCACCGGCTCTGGAGGCTACCTGAGCGCCGACGTGGACACGCTGTTCAACTGGAACAGCCGCACCTGGTCCATTGGGCCAAGCCTTTCGTTGCCGATTTTTGCGGGAGGCCGCAACAAGGCCAATTATCAGCGTTCCAAGGCTGTCTTCGAGGAGTCTGTGGCGAATTACCGGCAACAAGTGCTCGTCGCTTTTGGCGAAGTGGAGGACAGCCTGTCCGGAATCCGGCATCTGGCCGACCAGTCTTCCGCCCAACAGCGCGCGGTCACCAACTCGCGCCGCGCGGTTGATCTGGCCACGGATCGTTACCGGTCCGGCATCGTCAGCTACATTGAGGTCGTGGACGCAAGCCGGGACGCGCTGCAAGCCGAGCGGGGCAGCGCCCAACTTGCGGGCGAGCGTCTCATTGCCGCCGTTCAACTCATCAAGGCCCTGGGAGGCGGCTGGAATGATCCGGCGGCAGCCCATCCCGCCATTGCCTCAGTCAAACATTAAAAACCGGGAAAGAAACGGCAGGATAGAGGAGCGATCCCGAATTTTGTTCTTGAAGAGGCGGTCAGCCGGGGTAAAGTTGGCTGAAACATGAATGCCTTGGAACAAGCGATTCCTTACGACACGCCCAGCGCGCGGGGCATTCAATGCGCCCCGAAAGTGAATTCCTGTCAATAACAATCAAAGAACCATTCCAATGGCCGGCAAACTGGCCCAACCACGCAGAAAACTCGCGCTCCAACCACCTGAACCTTGTATGAAGAATCGCAACATTGCAGCCTCCCTAGCTCTAACCTCCCTGTTTCTTGCCGGCGCCCTGGCCGGTTGTGAGACGGGGACGAAATCCAACTTGCCGCCCACGCTCAAGAGCGCGTACAAGAAGCATTTCTATGTGGGGGTGGCCATCAATCGGACCGTTGCGACCAGTAGCGCGGTCCGGGCCGACAACGTCAACCGGAACATGGACCAGGTGAGCAAGGACATTGCCGTCGTCACACAGCAGTTCAACCAGATTAGCCCGGAGAACGACCTGAAGTGGGAGATGATCCAACCACGGCCAGGCCCGGACGGTTACGACTTTGCCGCGGCCGATGCCTACGTCAACTTCGGCCTGAGCAATCACATGTATATCGTGGGACACACGCTTGTCTGGCACGGCCAGACACCCGGATGGGTCTTCCAAGCGAGTAATTCGCTGCCGTCGGCGACGAGCGCTCCGGCGCAGGCGGCCGGGGCTGCCACGGATGCAGCGGGGACGAATGCGCCGGGCGGACGCAGAGGCGGCCGCGGTGCTGGCGGCGGCTTTGGCGGACGCGGAGGTCGGGGCGGTCCCAGCGGCCCGCCTGCAACCCGTGAGCAATTGCTGGAGAGGATGCACGATCACATTCAAACCGTGGTCGGCCGTTACAAGGGCAAGATCAAGGTCTGGGACGTGGTCAACGAGGCCCTGGCCGACGGCGGCACGAACCTCCTGCGGGACTCGCAATGGTCGCGGATCATCGGGCCGGACTTCATCGCCAAGGCCTTCGAATACGCCCACGAAGCGGATCCTAATGCGATCCTCCGCTACAACGACTATTCGCTGGAGAATCCGGGCAAGCGCAGGAAACTCATCACTTTGATCAAATCGCTCCAGGAACAGCACGTACCGGTCATGGCCATCGGATCGCAAACCCACGTCAGTGTTACCTCGCCGAGCTTTGAGCAGGAAGACAAGATGCTGACGGAACTGGAGACGCTGGGCCTGCCCATTCACATCACCGAACTGGACGTCAACGGGGCGCAGGGCGGCCAGCGCGGCAACGGCGGGGACCTGGCCGGCGTCGCCGCAGCCACGCAGGGCGGCATGGTGGATAACGCCAACAAACGGCTGGCGGATGAGTACTCGAATCTTTTCCGGGCGTTCGTCAAGCACGAGAAATATGTGAAGGTGGTGACGTTCTGGGGTGTGAATGACGGGGTGTCATGGCTGAGAAACGCCAACCCGCTGCTGTTCGACGCCAACGATCAGCCCAAGCCGGCCTTTGACGCGGTCATTCAGGCGGCCACATTTAAACCTTAAACTAACTGTCATAATTGATATGAAAATGAAACCAGTATTTTTCCTGCTGATAGGCTTGCTTTTTTGCTGTTGCCAGACTGCACCCCCCTCGCAGGGGAAATCTTCTTCCCAGAAGACGAAGCTCTTCGTTTTCCTGTGTTTTGGACAGTCCAACATGGAGGGCTTTCCGAGAACGATTGAAGACCAGGACCTGACTGTGGATGAACGCTTTCAGGTCCTGGCAGCAGTTGACTTTCCAAGCATGGGCAGAACCAAGGGTAATTGGTACACGGCAGTCCCGCCATTGTGCCGGCCCGGCTGCGGTCTTTGCCCTGCCGACTATTTTGGCAGAACCCTGGTATCCAACCTTCCGCCAAACATCAGAGTCGGTGTGATAAATGTCGCGGTGGCGGGCTGCAAGATCGAGATGTTCCAGAAAACCAATTATGAGTCGTATATTTCAACGCAGGCATCGTGGATGAAGAACATAGTCGCCGGTTACGGTGGCAACCCCTATGGGCGGCTGGTCGAGCTGGCGAAGCAGGCCCAGAAAGACGGGGTTATCAAAGGAATCTTATTGCACCAGGGAGAGTCAAACTCCGGTGACAGGGAATGGCCTGCGAAGGTCAAAGGAGTCTATGACGACCTGCTGAAAGACCTGGATCTCAAACCTGATTCAGTGCCCCTGCTCGCCGGGGAACTCGTGGGTAGCGCGGGGGTCGTTGCGGGGCTGCCTAAGACACTTACCAACTCCTATGTCATTTCTTCGAAGGGATGCGGAAGCCAGCCGGGCGGTGTGCATTTCAATTCGGCCGGCTACAGAGAGCTTGGCAAGCGATATGCGGAAAAAATGCTCCCATTGCTGGGTTACAAGATCGCCGAAGCCAAATGACGGTTCGCGTCTATCCCGCATTTAGCACCTGCCGCCGCCGCCTCTTGCCGGGCCGCGCCGTTTTCCGCGAAGTTTGTGGCGGCAGGATTGGCGATTGTTGAAAGATAGCATGCTCATGAGGCACAGAACTTTTCTGGTGGTGATGTCCGCGATGCTGGCCGCCGGACTGGTCACCGCGCAGCAGCCCGCGCCGATCAGGGTCGAGGGCGGATTGGTGCAGGGAACGTCGGAAGACGGGTTGGCGGTGTTTAGGGGCATCCCGTTCGCCGCGCCGCCGGTCGGCGACCTGCGATGGCGCGCTCCTCAGCCCGCCGCGAAATGGGAAGGCGTGCGGCAAGCCACCAATTTCGCTCCCGGACCCATGCAAGGAGGGACGCCTCCCTCCGGCAAGAGCGAGGATTGCCTGTATTTGAACGTTTGGACGCCGGCGAAATCGGCGGGCGACCGCATCCCGGTCCTTGTCTGGATTTACGGCGGCGGATTTGGCGCGGGATCCACCTCCGAACGGAATTACAACGGGGAGAAGCTGGCGGGGAAGGGCGTGGTGCTCGTTAGCATCGCCTACCGGGTTGGACAACTTGGGTTTCTGGCACACCCCGGGTTGAGCGCCGAGACCACGAATCACGTTTCGGGGAATTACGGCCTGCTGGACATGATCGCAGGTCTGCAATGGATACAGAAAAATATCGCTGCATTCGGCGGCGACCCTGGCAAGGTGACGATCTTCGGTGAATCGGCCGGAGGAATCGCAGTCAGCATGCTGTGCGCATCGCCGCTGGCCAAGGGGCTGTTCCGTGGGGCCATTTCGCAAAGCGGCGGCTCCTTCGGGCCTCCGCGGCCCACAACCATGCCCGGCGAGAACTTGAAACGCCTGGCCGATGCGGAGCAGTCCGGGGAAGCCTACGCCAAGGGCGCGGGGGCTTCGTCCATCGCGGAACTGCGGAAGATCGCCGCCGACAAACTGCCGGCGGGCGGCCGCGGCCAGGGCATGGCATGGCCGATTATTGATGGATGGATGATTCCCGACGATCAACACAAGCTCTACGAGGCGGGCCGGTTCAATGACACGCCGATTTTGGTGGGCTACAACTCGGACGAGGGGGCGAGCTTTTCGCCTCCGCGAACGTCGGAGGATTATATCGCCAGCGTCAGATCGCGCTACGGCCCCTTTGCGGAGAGTCTTCTGAAAGCCTATCCCGCCGGCTCCGGGACGCCTCCCAAGACAGCGCGGGACCTGGTCCGAGATACGGCGTTCGGCTGGCACACGTGGAGCTGGGCGCGGCTGCAGGCCAAGACCGGGAAATCCAAGGTCTTCTATTATTATTTCGACCAGCACCCGGAATATCCGGAAGGCTCGCCCCGGGTGGGATACGGTTCGCCGCACGGCGCGGATGTGCCCTACGTCTTCCAGCATCTCAACACTTCAAGCCCGCAGACGACCAAGACAGACCAGGAGATTTCGGACGCCATGTCCACTTACTGGGTCAACTTCGCCAAGCGCGGCGATCCCAACGGCGAAGGGGTCCCCACGTGGCCGGCCTTCAGCGACGCCAACCCTGTGCTGATGTACTTCAGCCAGACGCCCCACACGGGGCCGGTGCCCAGCACCGAAGCGCTCAAGAGTCTGGATGCCTATTTCGCGTGGCGCCGGACGCCGGAAGGAGAGGCGTGGGCGAAATAGACCGCGCCCGCCATCGCTGACAACAAGAAATAGTAATTAACATGAAGAACTGCAAACTCTCACTGCTGGCATTCAGTTTTGGCGGACTGTTTTTTATCAACAACACCTTTGCCACAAATCCTATCATCATGGACCAATTTACCGCCGATCCAACGGCGAGGGTGTTTGAAGGGAAGATTTATCTTTATCCGTCTCACGATATGCTGGGTGCTCCCGGCGGGTGGTTTCGCATGGAGGACTATCATGTCTTCTCTTCCGAAAATCTGACGGACTGGACGGATCATGGGGTCATTTGCGACCAGACCAATGTTCCCTGGCTGAACCGCAAGGGTTACGACATGTGGGCGCCGGACTGTGTGTTCAAGAACGGGACGTATTATTTCTATTTTCCTGTCGGGCGCAGAATTGGGGTGGCCACTTCGGAAAAACCGTATGGTCCCTGGAAGGTCCTGGACCAGCCAGTGACCGGCGCGGGCGGAATTGATCCGTGTGTGCTGATGGACGACGATGGCAGCTCCTATTTGTTCACTGCGTCGGGCGGAATCGCCGTGTCCAAGTTGAAGGATAACATGGTGGAAACCGAAACCCGGCCGCAGAGGATTGCCGATCTGCCGCAGCCCGGACTCATCGAGGGTCCCTTTGCCTTCAGGCGAAACGGCATCTATTACCTGACCTATCCGCACGCGGTGACCATCCAGGGGCACGAAGGGGAGCGGCTCGAATATTCGACCTCCACCAACGTGTTTGGGCCTTACAAGTGGGTGGGAATCATCACGGATCAAAACGAAAGTGGTTGCTGGACCGAGCATCATTCGATCGTGCAATACAAGGAGCGGTGGTATCTGTTTTACCACGACAACCAATTGTCCCCGAAATTCGACAAGAACCGCTCGGTGAGGGTTGATTATATGTATTTCAACGACGACGGCACCATCAAGAAAGTCATTCCGACCCTGCGCGGAGTCGGAATTGTGGATGCGAAAAGCAAAATACAAATTGACCGCTACAGCGCCATCAGCAGCAATGGAGTCTCTGTGTCATTCCTGGATGCGACGAATACATTCGCAGGGTGGAAAATCTCCTATGATGGAACAAACGCCTGGTCCCAGTTCAACGACGTTGATTTCGGAAAGAAAGATCTTAGCTCAGTAGATGTCAGGTCCGTTTCCGCGACTGGAGGGCCGATTGAAATCCGCCTGGACAAGGTGGACGGCCCATTGCTGGCGCGGGTCAAAATTGGAAACGGTTCCGAATGGAAGATCGTGACATCGAAGCTGGACAGAGTTGCCGAGGGTGTCCACAATTTATTTATTGTTCAAAAGGAGAACAACAAGGTTGATCTGGACTGGATCAGCTTCAAATAAATCCCCGATCATTTCATTTATTATGAAAAGTGTTTCCCTGGTTGTTTCATTTCTCAGCGTGCTTTGCGCAACTGTTCAGGCGACGGAAATCAAGGTCAGTTCGCCGGATGGCAAAGCGGTCATCGCCGTGACGGACGCGGGCGGGTTGAGCTACTCCGTGATCTTTGATGGCCGCGAAGTGGTGGCCAAGTCGCGTTTTGGCATCGTCGCGGACGATGTTGATTTGGGAGCGGATGTCAAGCTGGGCAAGTCTTCATCACATAGGATTCGCGAGTCCTACGCCATGTTTGGCGGTCATTCGGAGGCAAACAATAGCTGCCGCGAGACCACGGTGTCCGTCCGCAGCGTTGCGGGTGAAAACTACGAACTGGACGTGCGCGCCTACAACGACGGCGTGGCGTTGCGCGCGCAGTTGGCGGCCAAGCCGGGCCGGAAAATCAACGGCGAGCCCACAGAATGGAAGATGTCCGGCAATCCGCTGGCATGGTATCAGACGGATTTTGGCAGTTACGAGGGACTTTTCCAGAGCAACCGGCTGGAGGATTTGACGGAGGGCAAGAAAATACCATTGCCGATTACCTTTGCTCTGCCGGACGGCGGCTATGCGCTGGTCACGGAGGCGAATCTTGTGAATTACAGCGATCTGGGTGTGCAGATCGCTCCGGACCACTCGCTGCGCGCGTATTTCCATGCCAGCCAGTCTGGCTGGACGAGTGAGGCCGCCGTGGTCCAGCCGTGGCGCGTCACCTTATTGGCCCGCGATCTCAACGCGCTGGTGAACAGCGATCTCATCCGCAATCTTTGCCCGCCCGCTCCGCGGGAACTGGCCAAGGCAGTTTGGATTCAGCCCGGCCGCTCCTCGTGGCAATGGTGGTCGAGCGGCGGGCCGATTTACCCCGAGCAGCAGCAGTGGGTGGATTGGACCAAACAACTTGGCTTCGAGTATTACCTGGTTGACGAAGGCTGGAAAGGCTGGAAGGACAATGGCAAGGACGCCTGGGCCTGCCTGCGCGAAGTTTGCGATTATGCCAAAACGAACGGCGTAAAAATCTGGGCCTGGGTCAACAGCAGCGACGTCGCGACCTCCGCGACGCGCACCGCCTTTCTGGACCATGCGGTCGAGGCGGGCGTGACCGGGGTGAAGATTGATTTTGAACCACAAGCCAATCCCCGCTGGGTCCAGTGGTATGAAGACTCGCTGCGCGATGCCGCGGCCAGAAAACTGATGCTGGATTTTCACGGCGCGAACAAACCAGTTGGCCGCGAACGCACCTGGCCCAATGAAATTACCCGCGAATCCATCCGCGGCCACGAGTATCACATTCTGCGATACCGCCGCACTCTGCCGCCGCAGCACGATTGCATCCTGCCGTTCACGCGTTTCGTGATTGGGCCGGGGGATTACACGCCGACGGTTTTCAACCCGAAGGAACTGCGAGGCTACACCTGGGCGCGCGAACTTTCTCAAGCCATTGTTTTCACCTCGCCCTTCCTGTGCTATGCGGACCACCCGACGAATTATCTTGATAATCCGGCGGCGGATGTGCTGAAAGCGATTCCCTCGACGTGGGACGAAACGGTGGTTCTGCCAGGCAGCGAAATTGGCAAGTGCGCGGCGTTCGCCCGCCGCAAGGGAACCGTGTGGTTTGTCGGCGTGATCAACGGCGCGGATTCCACAACGCTGGACTTCCCATTGTCTTTTCTCGGAAGCGGCAAATATGACATGATTCAACTGGGCGATGCGCCCGGGCTCGACGACGCCTGGCAGCGCGAGGACAGAATCGTGCGGCGCGGCGAACCTGTGCGCATGGCTTTGCGGCCCGGCGGCGGGTGTGTCATCGAGCTGGCCCGGCGGAAGTGAGGGCAAGTTTTGGAATGCAAATTCAACTGATGCGACGTGAACCTCTTATGAAAAAATATCCAACAAGCAACATTCAACATCTCACATCCATGAGCAAGCGGGTATTACTCAAGCTCCTCCTCTGCGCCTTTTTGTGCGCTGCCGCAACAGATGGCGTGCGCGCCCAGCCTCCTGCCACTGCCGCTCCGAATGCGGCGGCGCCCGGCGGCGCAGCGCCCGGAGGCCGCGGGAGAGGCGGTTTTACCCGCGGCCCAGTGCTGCCGCCAGGCCCGCCGGCTCCTGTGCCGCCGGAAGTCGCCATCGCGCGTCCGACCGCGGAAGAGGTCGTCAAGATGAACGCGGACCTCGCCCAATTCATCGAGACGTCCCCCGACAAGGAATTGTTGAAGAAATACGAATCGCTCCTGGCCGTTCAAGTGCCGCGCGATAATCCCTGCATCCGTCCCACCGGAAGCCCGCAAAACCCCCGGCATCAGCAATTCATGAACATCGCCACCAACGAGGACTTCGACATCATGTTCCTGGGCGACTCGATCACGGACCTGTGGAATGTGGAGGCGGATCCGCAGGGCAATCCGGGCGGCAAGCGCGTCTTCAACAAGTATTTCGGGGACGTGAAGGTGGCCAACTTCGGCATCTCAGGCGACACCACGCAAGGCGTGCTCTGGCGCCTGCAGAATGGCGAGGGCAAGGCCCACAAACCCAAGGCCGTCATGATCATGATCGGCACCAATAACACCGGCAACGGCTCGGGGCCGGAAATCGCCGAAGGCATTGGCGCCATTATTCTTGAACTCCGCAAGGATTTTCCGGATGCGAAAATCATGCTGCTGGCCATCTTCCCGCGCGGCGCCGGACCCTCGGACTCCAATCGTCGCAAGTGCGAGGAAGTCAATAAGATTATTGCCAGGCTGGACGACCAGAAACACGTGTTCTTCACCAACATCAATGCCAAGTTCCTGGACGACAAGGGCGGCTTGATCGGCTTCCGCCCCACGGACAACCTCCATCCCGTGGAAGAAGGCTACGAGATCTGGGCGTCTTCCGTAGCCCCCACGCTCAAGAGCTGGATCCAGTAATCTTAATCCTGGAACAGCAACGGGGCGAATTCATGCAGGCTGCGCCGCCAGGTCTGCCACTCGTGGGCCGTGCCGGGCGAAACATAGACGGTGCATTTGACACCGACTTGATCGAGAGCGTCTTGAGCGGTTTTAAGCCCGCTTGGGTTTTCCAGGCTGCCGCAGCTTGTGAACAGGACCTTCACCTCCTGCTTGAACGCGACCACGTTGGTGATCTCATTCGTGCTGATGGTGCCGCCGCTGAAGAGGCCGATGTGGGAGAATTTGTCGAGGTTGGCCATGGTGACGTTGTGGGTCTGCATGCCGCCCATGGAGAGACCGGCCATGGCGCGATGAGGCTGGTCAGCGAGGGTGCGGAAGTTACTGTCAATCCAAGGGATCAGGTCCTTGGTCATGAGTTGCCCATAGGCCCCACCCCCCGGACCGCCCATTCCGGGAAAGCCGCCGCGTCCGCCCGGTCCGCCCGGTCCGCCGCGAGGCGGGGCGCCGTTCGTGCCGCCAGCAGGACCTCCGGCTCGACGGGGACCGCCCATGCCGGGGCCGCCGGCGCCAGCAACGGCGCTGGTTTCCATGACGATGATGAAGGGCTTGGCTTTGCCCTCGGCGATCAGGTTGTCCATGATCAGGTTGGCATGGCCCATTTCGGTCCATACGCGCTGGTCCTCGCCGCCGCCGTGCTGCAAATAGAGCACCGGGTAACGTGTGGAGGTGTTGGCCTCATACCCCGGCGGCGTGTAGACGAAGATGTGACGCCAGCCATTGGTGGTCTCTTTGGCAAAGTAGTTCTTCAGCAGCACGTTGCCGTGGGGAACGTCTTTCAAGTCATAAAAACTCTCCTGCGGAGAGGGGACTTCAAAGCCGTTGCACATGTGGCCGTAACCGATGTAGGCCTGAGTGTTCGGGTCCAGCAAGATCGCGCCATCCACCAGCATCCAGTAGTTGTGATAACCCGGGGCCTGCGGTTCGCTTGTGTAGGTCCAAACGCCGTCGTCGCCTTTCACCATGTCGAACGTCTTGCTGACGATCGAGAGCTGCACCTTTTGGGCGCTGGGGGCAGTGAAGTGGAAGGTGACCCGCGAGTCGTCTTCAATCCGCGGATACTGAACTCCCGGGAAGTTGCACGATGAAGGATGCCCCGTAATGGCGGGCGCGTTCATCTGGGCCAGGGCGGGAAGACCAGCCGCCAGCGTCAGAGCAAGGATTGTAGTTCTCATATTGATTTCTCCTGGGTTTTGTGAATTTGCATTATCAACTAATCTTGGAACAAAAGGGGAGCGAAGTTGTAGAGGCTGCGCCGCCAGGACTGCCACTCGTGAGCGGTCAGCGGGGATACGTAGAAGTGGCTGTTGATGCCAGCCTCTTTAAGCCCGTCGGTGCTGGCCTTGGGGTCGCCGCCAAACCCGCCAAAGCCGCCACGGCCAGCACGGCCGCCGCGAGCCGGGGCCGCATTCGCATCGCCAGCAGGAGCGCCGGCAGGAGCCGCGCCAGGAGGACCACCGCCTCTGCGGTTGCCAGAGTCGAGTTCACGGCTGCCGTAGCTGACGAACACGAGTTTGACCTTCTGCTTGAAGGCGGCCATGTCGGTAATTTCGTTGGTGGTGATGCTGCCGCCGCTGAACATGCCGATATGGGAGAAGGTGTCCAGGTTGGCCAGGGTGATGGTATGGGTCTGCATGCCGCCCATGGAAAGGCCGGCCATGGCCCGATGGGGCTGATCGGCAAGGGTGCGGAAGTTGGCATCAATGTAAGGGATCAGGTCGTCAATGAGAACCCGCTCGAAGGCGCCGCCCATGCCGCCGCCAAAGCCACCGCGACCGCCACGACCGCCGGGACCTCGACCACCGGGCCCGCCACCTGCCGCGTCGGCAGGAGGTGCGCCAGCCGGAGCCTCCGCAGCAGTGGGAATCGCGCCCCCTTGAGCCGCGTCGCCTGTAGCCGCCGGGATTGGCAAGAGTGCAATCCGCGCGCCCGTGGGAGCCGCAGCCCCCGGAGCCGCGCCGCCCCGACCGCCGCCTCGCCGGCCGCCGCCACCGGCGCCACCGGTGTTGAGGCCGTTCTCCATTACGATGATGAAGGGCTTGGCTTTGCCATCGGCAATCAGGTTGTCCATGATCAGGTTGGCATGGCCTTGGTTGCCCCATCCGGTTTCATTTTCACCCATGCCGTGCTGGAGATAAAGCACCGGGTAGCGCCTGGCGAGGTCCTTGTCATAGTCCGGCGGTGTATAGACGAAGATGTGACGGGTCGAACTGGTCGTCTTGGAGAAGTAGAGGACTTCGCGCAACTGGCCGTGGGGCACGTTTTTGACAGCGTAGAAGTCCTGGTCTTTGGCGGGGATTTCGATCCCGCTGCCCCAGCGGCTGGCGCCGTAGTAGTAGAGGCTGTTGGGGTCCGGAACCGCGGCGCCATCAACCCAAATCTGGTAGTAGTGGAAACCTTCGTCCTGGGGCGGCGTGACGCCGATCCAGGCACCGTCATTGCCCTTGGCCAGGGGGGTTTTTACGGCGCTGATATCAAACAAGACGTTCGAGGCCTGGGGCGCGACGACGCGGGCGCGGATACGGCCTTCGGAGTTGACCATGGGATACTGTTTGCCCTCCTGGTTGGAGGTCGCAGGCTTGAAATCTTCCGCCGGCTGGGCTTGGGGCGCCGCGTCCGCCGGCGGCGGCGTCTGGGCGGTGGCCGGGAAACCCGACAACAAAGGTAAAAGAGCGAGACTGAGAAGTGCGGTTTTCATAATGATTGCGTTTTATTCCTGAAAAAATGGTGCAGATTGGCGCGATGCTACCATTGCGCGGCCCGGGGTGTCAACTGGCATTTTTCTTTTGCCTGATTGGCCTTGATTCACCTCGATTGGAACGGAGGGGGAATTGTGAATTTTGAACGGTGAATGGTGAAAAAACAGGGCAAAGCCGGGGGCGGCTTCCTTGGGGGAGGTTTGACCGCAGCGCGGCCAAGCTGCAACGAAGAATGAGCTGGCCGCGAGAGGAAGCAGAATGGCCGAGGAAAATGGCATAAGTCCTTATTTTTGGGTTCGTTTTGTATTTTTTCGCCAATAATTTTTTTATTTTTTTTCAACCTTCATTTGCCTTCAGCAGCCTTCAGCAGCCTTCATTTGCCTTCATTGGTGAAGGTTCCGAAAAGGGGGTTTGGAGGGGTTTTGGGGAGCTGGGGCCGGGTTGGCGGAGGGAGATTGATGGGACATATAGGACAAACAGGACGCAGCGCGGCAAGGCGCGACCAATTTCCCCTTTTCCCGATTTTCGCGCAGAGTCGCAGAGGGCGCGGAGAAAAAATGCTCGCGAAATTGGGCGATCCTCACTGATTGCAAAGGACGGACCATACGCAGCCCGGGGACCGTTCCCCTTGGCGCCGGCTCCGGCGTCCGCGACCGCTTGATGTCCGCGACGGTCCTGATATGAGTTTTGCTGGCTCACGTAGCTTATTAAACCATAGTTTCTAATTTTTGTCAACCGGCTTTTTTTGGAAATGATAAATGCAAAATGATAAATGGCCGTAATCCACAGCGCGGCCAGCCGCAATCAAACGACTTGAACAGGAGCAAACTGAGGGAACAGAGGAAAAACTCCGTTATCCCGGTTTGCTGTTGGATTTGGAACGGGAAACGAAGAGGCGACGGAATCATGCCGGGACAGGATGAACAGGATGAACAGGATTCCTCCTGGGCAGGCTCGCAAGTTTTTGAGCCAATCCTTTTCGATGCGGGAGGAGTTGGGCGGGGAGATTTTGGAAACCAGGCCCTGCACCCGGAGGCGTATTGAATCTGAACACACCTGGCCGACGCGGTGATGGCGGCAAGCTGCGCGCTCGTAAAATATGACAATACCATTAACTGACCCCTTCATGACAATACCATTAACTGACCCCTTCACTTCACCTTCACCTTCACCTTCAGACCCCTTCACGGAGGCAACGGAGTCAATTGAAAAATGGCGGCTTGGATTGGTTTTCTATCGTCCCTGACGGGACTTGCCGGGTTTTGTTGGACGATTTGCCCAGCCATAAATGGCTGGGCTATTTTCGGTGACGAATTAGGCGGATTGTCACTTTTCAATTTGGCAGGCGAATGCGTAGTTTTGGCAGATAGGGGGTTCCATCGGCGGGACGCCGACGGATGCGACCGAGACGTCCGCGGTCCCCCCTTTTCGGCTGTCCCGGGGCGCGAGGCGGCGGACGATGGCAAGACGGTAATGTTGGGTTGATTTTCTTTCGTCCCTGACGGGACTTGCCGGGGTTTGTTGGATGATTTGCCCAGCCATGAATGGCTGGGCTATTTTCAAAAAAGGACGCCTCATGGCCTCGCTTGGATGGTTGGTGATGGGCTGGCGGATTCACGCGAATGGCGATTTGGCTGGGACAGGAGATTGCGTCGGCGGGACGCCGACGGAGACGACCTCCTCCTTCGCTAGAGCTACGGAGGACAGGGGGTCGGTCGTGCTACCCATGGGGTGGAGGGAGGCGGCGGGCGGGGGCGCCGACCGGGACATGCGAGGGCGCATGTTCTCCCCGGAACAGGAGGTTCCGTCGGCGGGACGCCGACGGATGCGACCGAGACGGTCGCGCTCGTGCGCTTGAGAAGGAGCGTGCATAGGAGGGTGGAAGTCCCTCTGTGGTGGTGCTTCCCGCCACGAGTTGAAAGTA
>Ga0326727_10009878_pt1 | contig 23111 bp, 33 predicted proteins | sample MB2enrmetagenome_FD_207643 | JGI IMG/M metagenome (GOLD analysis project Ga0326727, IMG submission 207643) | Lab enriched peat soil microbial communities from McLean, Ithaca, NY, United States - MB29MY | ecosystem: Environmental > Terrestrial > Soil > Wetlands > Peat | place: USA: New York... | reverse complement strand
GCTGATCGGACCCGACGCTGTGATGACGGACGCGCCGTTCAACCCGAAGCTCAGGTTGTTCGAGTTCGAGAACGTCACCGCCGTGAGGTTCAAGCTCGTCGTGCCGGCCGACACGTTGATCGACTGCGCGGCCTGAGATGCCGAAGCGGTGATGATGCCGTTGTTCAGGCCGAAGCTGACGTTGTTCGCGTTCGAGAAGGTGAGGTTCGTCAGGTTCGCCGACGTCGTACCCGCCGAGATGCTGATCGGACCCGACGCCGTGATGACGGACGCGCCGTTCAACCCGAAGCTCAGGTTGTTCGAGTTCGAGAACGTCACCGCCGACAAGTTCAAGCTGGTCGTGCCAGCGGAGATGTTGATGTCGGTGATCGCGGCGGCACCGGCGACCGAGGCTGTCAGCGTCGAGCCGTTCAAGCCGAAGGTCACGCCGTTGGCGTTGCTGAAGGTGATCGCCGAGAGGTTGTTGGACGTCGTGCCTGCCGAGACGTTGATGTTCGTGAGGCTCGTTGCGATCGACCCGGTGAGCGTCGAGCCGTTCAAGCCGAAGCTCACGTTGTTGCTGTTCGAGAACGTAATCGCCGACAGGTTCTGCGATGTCGTCCCGGCACTGACGTTGATCGATCCCTGCGAGCTTGCGACTGTTGCCGACGCGGTGATCGTCGAACCGTTCAAGCCGAAGCTCACGTTGTTGCTGTTCGACAGGACGAAGTTCGACAGGTTCTGCGACGTCGTTCCAGCGCTGACGTTGATCGATCCCTGCGAGCTCGCGACGGTTGCCGATGCAGTGATCGTCGAGCCGTTCAGGCCAAAGCTCACGTTGTTGCTATTCGACAGGACGAAGTTCGACAGGTTCTGCGATGTCGTGCCTGCCGAGACGTTCACGTTCGTGAGACTCGTCGCGATCGATCCGGTCATCGTCGAGCCGTTGAGGCCGAACGAGACGCCGTTCGAGTTCGAGAACGTGATCGCTGACAGGTTCTGCGACGTCGTGCCCGCCGAGAAGTTCACTTCCGTGGGCGTCGCCGAGATGGAGGCTGTCAGGGTCGAGCCGTTGAGGCCGAACGAGACGCCGTTCGAGTTCGAGAACGTGATCGCTGACAGGTTCTGCGACGTCGTTCCGGCGCTGACGTTGATCGAGCCCTGCGAGCTTGCGACCGTTGCCGATGCTGTGATCGTCGAGCCATTCAGGCCGAAGCTCACGTTGTTGCTGTTCGACAGCACGAGGTTCGACAAGTTCTGCGACGTCGTCCCAGCCGAGACGTTGACGTTCGTGAGACTCGTCGCCACCGACCCCGTCATCGTCGAGCCGTTCAAGCCGAAGGACACGCCATTCGAGTTCGAGAACGTGATCGCCGACAGATTGTTCGATGTCGTTCCAGCTGAGAAGTTGACCTGCGTCGGCATCCCCGACACGGAAGCCGTCAGCGTCGAGCCGCTGAGGCCGAACGAGACGCCGTTGCTGTTCGACAGGACGATGTTCGAGAGATTCTGCGACGTCGTGCCAGCGCTGACGTTGATCGATCCCTGCGAGCTGGCGACCGTTGCCGATGCGGTGATCGTCGAGCCGCTCAGGCCGAAGCTCACGTTGTTGCTGTTCGACAGGACGATGTTCGACAGGTTCTGCGACGTCGTGCCCGCCGAGAGGTTGACGTTCGTGAGCGACGTCGCCACCGACGCCGTCATCGTCGAGCCGTTCAAACCGAACGAGACGTTGTTGCTGTCCGAGAAAGTGATGGCCGAGAGCGCAGCCGAGCTCGTGCCAGCCGAGAAAGACACTGCCGTCGGCATTCCGGCGATGGAGGCTGTGATGGTCGAACCGTTCAGGCCGAACGAGACGCCGTTGCTGTTCGATAGAACGAAGTTCGACAGGTTCTGCGACGTCGTGCCTGCCGAGACGTTGATGTTCGTCAGCACGCCCACCGGCGGCGTCGTGCTGCCCGTTCCAGTGACGGTGCCCAGCGGCGGCCAGTAGTCTTGGCCGGGTCCTGTCCCACTCTGCGTGAGAACGCCGGTTCCGATGATGTTGGTCGTGACGATCATCTTTCGACCTCAGCGCGTCTTCATGTGTTGCACTCGCACGCGATACCGGCGCTTGCGCATGGCGCTCACGCGCGCTCGAGCCCACGTTTGCCCCGCCGCGCGTAACGCGCGCGCGAGTCGGCGCGCGCGCGACGAGGTCGGGTTACTGCGCCACGCTTGGTAGTAGGCCTGCTGCAGCTCCTGGTAGCGCTTGCGAGCCTTTGCCGCCCGCTCGTGCGTGCATCCGCACGGCGGTTCTGACTCGCCCCAGCGCTCCCCGTGCTCGCGCATGCGAACTCAGCGCGTCCGGCGGTGCGAGACCTTGTGGTGATGGCGACGCTTGCGCTTGGCGGCGAGCCGATGAAGCGTGAGCGCTTCACGCGCCATGTGTCCCAAGTGTCCGCTCGCCTTTGCGGCGTGGAGCAGCGTCGGGTAGGGGATCTTCTCGCCCATCGGAATGCCGAGGGCGCGGTGAAGGCGTCCGCGATGTCCAGGCTTGCGGATGCCGCTCTTCTGAATCCAGAACTTTTTGCGCCTCATGGCGTTCTCCTTTGGATCGATCCGAACTACGAGATCGGTTGGGTCTAACCGAGATCTTCCGCGCGTCTCGTTGCGCTGCTTGACTGTTCCTTCCGTCGAGATCTTCCGCGCGTCTCGTAACGCTCATCCGCAAAGCGGTACACTTCCGCCGTCGAGATCTTCCGCGCGTCTCGTAGCGCTCATCCGCAAAGCGGTGCACGTGGCGATCGTCTCGGACCGATCGCCACGTGCCCGGGAGCGGAGCCGCACTTAGCGGTGACGGCGGTGATGCACGCGGTGGTGCCGGCGCGACCGGAACTTGCGCACGAGCGCGGCGCGCGCCTTGCGCAGGTTCGCCAGCAGCTTGCGACGCACGGTGCTGCGCTTCATGTGGTGGTGACGACGATGGTGATGACGAGCCATGGGCTCCTCCTTGGGATCAGGTTGCTTGTTTGATGATGGTCACGAGAAGCGCGGCGGCCGCGAGGCCCCCGACGCCGAGCAGCACGTACTTGGCGACGTCAGCCGTCGCCCGGGTGTGCTGCGAAGTCTCTCGAACGTCACGCGACGCAGCAAGCATCTGGGCTTGCGCGACGGCGAGCGTCCTTTTCGCTTGTTCACCGACATCGGTGGCTTGCGCTTTGAGCGTGTCGGCCGCCGCCATCGCCTTGTCGCCGACCTCGTCGGCTTTCCTCTGCGCGATGGGTGCCACGATCGGTGTCGCGACCGCGGTGGGCCACTGCGCGATGCCCTGACCGATCTGTTGACCCCACTGCTGAAGCTGCGCCAGCGTCTGGTCGAGCGTGGGCGTGGATGCACCGACGAACGAATCGTCGGGGTATGACCCGATCGGTCCTTCGATGAGCACGGCTTGGCTGGGATCGTAGGGCAGCGGCCACGCGCTTGATGCGTCGAGCTCGTCGCCACCGTCCATCTGGTCCAGCTCGAACTCGAACGGATAGTAAGAGAGCGACTCGTCTTCGTACATCAGTTCGCTCCTTTCGTTCCGCGCGAAAGGTTCGGCATGATGGGGCGTCGGTCGTCGATCTCCTCGAACACGATGCCGCCGTAGAGCGTGATGGGCTGCCGGCTGCGGTTCGACAGGATGACGTCGAGCGTGCGACCCGGCTCGATGGCATGCATCAACTTGAGCGCGCCGTTCTTGCACGCGATCGACAGAGGCACGGCACCGCAGAGAAGCATCGTCATCGTGCGGCCGGTCGAGACCTCAAGCGTCATGTCGTTCAAGTCGACCGCATCGAGGTTCCCGTTGACGTCCTGAATGTCGAAGCGCTTGAAGCATACGGGGCCGCGCCTCTGCGGACTTTCGGGACGGAACCGCACGATGTGCGTCGCCATCGGGGTCAGCGCCAAAGGTGCCGGCTCCAACTCGCCGACGACGATGCCACGGATGGGGCAACGAAGAATCGCCTCGCCACGATCGTTGATGACGGTGGCGATCACGCCGACTGATGCATCGCGCGCAAGTGGCGGCATATCGCGCGCAATCGCGATGGACTCCTGGTAGCCGTTCTTGACGACATGCGGGGGCTCGAGCTTGTGGACTTCGTCGCCGATGTAGAACTCGTCGATCACGATGTCGCACGGCGCTCGCACGCAGATGTACTGCTTCTTGTCCGCGTTTTCGGACGGCTTCAGCAGCAAGGGGCTGGTGAACTCGCTCATGCCGCCTGCCCTCCGCCACCGAACTGCTGGTTTTGGAAGTGGATGACGCCGACGGAGTACTTGAGCGCGACGGCTGCTGCGGCGTCGAGCTCGCCCGTCGGCTGCTGCTTGAAGCGTTCCTGGAAGCTCTTGAGCGCTTCCTTCGTGGCCTTGTCCATCTCGCCCGTCTCTTCCAGCACGGGCTGCGCTCCAAGAAGGTTGAGATCGCGCTGGATGGTCAGCGCATCGACGGGTTGCGCCAAGAAGTTCAACGCGGCGACCGCTTCGCTGGGCGCACGAAGCAGCGTCGTGATGTCGGCGGCGATGGCGGCGGGACGAATGATGTTGAGGTCGGCTGCGGCCCTTGCGCAGTCCTGCAGGTGTTCGATGTACTGGTGGATGCCCTGCGCAGGCGTAGCGTGCTGCGGCGCGCTGCCTAAGAGTGACGGCGCCGGACGTCCCCGCAATGCCTCGTCGACGGCGCCGGCGACGATGCGCTTTTGCGCCAGCGCCTTGTCCTCGCCGTGCTTTTTGGCGATGGCGTAGACCAGCAGCGACCACGGGAAGAGAAGTGCGGCCGCCGCCAGCATGCTTCGTGTGGTGCCGCTTTTCTTTTTCATCGCATGCCTCCCCGACGCATGCCGCCGATGCTGCCGAGCCCACCCATCCGGGCACCGAATGCGGCGCGCCCAAGGGTGCGTTCGGTCATCGTTTGACCGGTGATGAACTGCCCCGCGACGGAGTCGGATGCGACCTTGAGGCCGAAGCCAAGCGCGGTCAGGCCCAAGCCGATGCCCGCGCCGACGAGGCTGTAGGTGAAGACGTGAGCCTTCCGCCGAAAGAGCAGAGCTGCCCCTGCTCCCAGCGCCGTCGACACGAGCACGGTGGGGATGTTGTGCCGGACGCGTTCGATCGCGTTCACGGGGCCTCCCATCTCACCAGTAGCTGCCGACGGACGGGTACGACCACTCGCTGGGCGACAGGTGTCCCTGACCCAGAGCGCCGGCGGCGAAGATGCCGGGGGTCTTGTGCACGGTGACGCCGAAGACGCCCGCGAGCGTCGCGCCCGCGCCCGCGCCATACAGTGCGAACTTCACCATGTTCGACTTTCGCTTGAAGAGGTAGGCGCTGCCTGCGCCGACCAGGGCTCCGACGGCGACGGTGCCCAAGTTGTTCGTGATGTTCTTGACGATGTCCATGTCCGTTCTCCTTCAGGGGTGTGCAGTGGTGGCCGCGCGAAGCGCCGCGATCGTCGCGGGGCCCAGCACGCCGTCGATGTCGAGGTCGTAAAGCGACTGGAACTCTTCGATCGCGCGCTTGGTTTGTGGACCCAGCACGCCATCGGCTTGGAGATCCCAGCCGAGATCGTGAAGCATGATCTGCGCGGCCTGCACGACGTTCGGCGCAGCGCCGACGATCGCGACAGGCGTGAGTGATCGCGCGCGCGCGCGAAGCTTGTCCGCAGCGAGGGGATGACCGGCGGCCTCGAGCTTCGCAGCGAACGCGATGAGGACCTGCGGATCGTTCTCTTTGCCGAGAGCCGTGAGCACGAGGCCCGCCGTCTCGGGGTCCAGGTTCGAGTCGAGACCGCCCGGGTGCTTGACACCCAGCTCGACGAAGAAGCCGGGCAACGGCAGCGGCGCCTTGCCCGCCTGCTGGCGCGCGCGATTCACGTAGCCGATCCCCAAGAGGCCGCCGGCGGTCGCCAAGCCGTATTTGGGTGCGATGGTCGCAGCACCGCCGATGATGGCTCCGTAGCCCAGTGCCGAAAGGAGCGCGGGCCACCGAGGAGCATCGGGCGCTGCGGTCTTCGGCGCGCTGCGATGGGCAATCGCATGGAGCACGAGGCCGCCGGCGATGATGGAGAGCCCGACTTTCGTGTCGCGCTTCATCGGGCCTCCAGATTCGCCATGCCGGGCACGAAGATGCCGGACGACGGGATCATGGGATACGGCAGCGCGGGCTTGCCAGCCTTCAGGCGGTGCTGGTTGTACTTCTTCGAGACGAGCAAGAGCCCGACGAGACCCAAGGCGAGCTTGGGGCTGTACTTCCACGCGGCGACGAGTCCCAAAGCGTAGCCGCCCATCACCAGCATCCCAGCGCGATCGATCGTGAGCGTCGCGCCCGGGCGCTTCTTGCTCTCGTAGGTGCCGTAGGCGACGAGACCGACGCCAGCCGAGAGCAGAAGAAGGCGCACGGCACGGTCTTCGTACCGCTCCTTCTTCTTCTCGGGTTTTTGGGTCTCGTCTGCCATCGCCTTACACCCAGCCTCGGATCACTTTCCAGCTGACACCCACGATCTTGCCAGCGCGCTTCTTGGCTCGAACCGACAGCAGCTCCACGTTGCCGTGATCGTTCACGTAGAAGATGTTGGGGAAGTACTTCTCGCGTTCCAGGACTTCGAGCGCGTTCTTCAGCGCCTCCTCCATCGAAGAGGCGCGCCCCACGTGCTTGCCTCCCAGCGAGACGGCGTAGCCACCGCCGCGCGCATCGCTCACGACGAGACCTTCGCGCATCTCGCTCTTGAGATCGAAGTCGTCCTCTTCTTCGTCGAACATCCGGTCTCCTGATCAGGCGTTGGGCGTGGGAACCGCAGCTGGCGTGGGTTGAGGCGCGGGCGTAGGTGCCGCTTGTGCGGGCGCGGGTCCCTGCACGCCCACGAGACCTGCGCCAGCGGGCGCGGGCGCGCTGCCCTGCGCGGGACGCGGCATCGCCTGCTGCTGCTGCTGCCACGTCGCCGCCGTGGGGTAACTCGCCTGCTGCGCGTAACTCTGCGGCGCGATGGGCTGCTGCGGCTGAAAGCCCGGAGGCGGCTGCGGCGTGTAGCCCGGGGGATAGCCGGGCGGCATCCCCTGCATGGGCTGCTGCATAGGTTGCTGCATGCCAGGCTGCATCGGCATCCCCGCCATCGGCTGCATCCCCGGTTGCATCCCGGGCTGCATCGGCATCTGAGGTTGCATCCCCGGATAGACGGGAGCCGCTTGCTGCGGCGCGGGCTGACCGTACGCCGTGGGATCGTTCGGGAACGTCGCGACGACGACGGCCTTCATGCCGCCTTGCATGGGCTGACCCAGCGGCGCGCCCTGAACGCCGCCAGAGAAGACCGTCGACTGCGGTGGCGTCGGGAACATCGCGACGACGCCGCCCTGCCCGACGACGCCTTGCTGCGCAGGCTGCTGCGTCATGGGGTACTGACCGGGCGGGTACGCCTGTGGCTGCATCATCGGTTGACCCGCCATCGCTTGCGGCACCTGTTGCGGCATCGGCGATCCGACCGGTTGCTGCATGCCGGGCTGCACGACTTGCTGCGCGACTTGCTGCGCGACTTGCGGCTGCGCTTGCGCTCCGGGCGTCGGGAACTCCTGCACCATGACACCGCGATTGGTCATGTCCTGCCGCGCCGTCATCGGACCGGCGACGCCGGGAACGGACGCTGGCTGCGTCATCGTGCCCAAGAAGGTGTGGTCGGACAGCTGGCACGTCGCGCGGCAGATGCCCATCGAACACGCTTGGCCCACGAGTTCGCGTGCGATGCCGAACGCACATGCGTTCGTCGAGCGCCCGTCGATCAGCTTGCCAGCGAGGCCTCCCACGATGCCGGGGATCACGCGGAAGAAGAGCTCGACGTCGGTCGGGTAGATCTCCTTCGGTGTCGCGGCTTCCTTCTGCGGCAGCGCAAGCGCGGCTTCCTTGAATCCCTCGATGATGGACTTCTTGATGTCCTCACCGAGCGCCTTGATTTGATCGTCATCCATCGTTCACCTGGTTTGTTTTTGTTCGTGCCGTCAGTAGGAGTAGTCACCCGAGTAATCGTAGATGCCGCCGTCGGGACCTTCGGCCCAGTCATCGCTCGTCATCGGCGGCGGCGGCAGGGCTGCGGCTTGATCGCGCTGCGCCGCCATCGCTTGCTGGTACTCGTCCTCGGTCGGTTGCGCTGGAGCGCCGCCCGGGAGGTTGCGCATGAAGTGAATGAGCCACTGCGCTTGACCCATCGTGAGGCCGCCGCCGCCCGTGTACATCAGGGCCACCATCCTTGGTGACGATCGCGGTCGGCTCGACGGCGTTCACGTTCGCGGATTTCGTGTTCGCGACGCACCCATTCGGGATCGAAGCCGACGGCGGTCTGACCGGCTGCGGCGTGGGCGCGGAGCGCGGCAGCTGTCGCTTCGTCGATGTCGCCCGTCGATTGGAGACCCGACTCCTCCTGGAAGATGGCGACGCAGTGAGCTAGCTCGTCCGGGTCGACGTCGCTGGCATCGAGCGGCATCTCGACGCCCATCACGTTCGTCTTGCCGAGGCGCGCGGCAAGCACGTTGAGAAGCGTCGCGGCTTCCGCCGAACCCATCGGCTCTACGACGGGCACTGCGGTCGCGGCCGCTTGTTCACGCTTGATGTCGGCGTCCGACGCGCCCGCTGCTTTCGCTTCGCCCACGGCTTCGGCCTTGGCCTTGATGGCGCTGGCGGTGTTGGGGAACCCGGCGCTTCGGGCCGCCTTCGCGTGCTGGTGCAAGACGACCGGGTGCGTCTCGGCCGTCAGCACGAGGTTTGCGGCGTGCACCTGCTGCGGCGTCATCCCGGGATCCAACGCGGCCGCGGGCGATGGCGTGGGCACGCTCGTCTGGCGCACGTGAAAGAGACGCGCCGCAAGCTCGCGTGGCGTCGCGAAGAGCGTGGAGAACGGCGTCCACGAAGGGTTCTTGCGCTTCTCGTAGACGCCGTACGCCGTCAGGCCGCCGAGGCCGATGAGTGCCAAGGGAAGCATTCGGTCAGTATCCCCCCCACATGCCCATCGTTGCCGCTGGCAGCGTTGCGGCGAGCGTCGGGTCGGTCGCAGCGGCGGTGGTCGCCGCCGTTGCAGCTTCGGTCGTCGCCGCCGCTGTCTGCGCTTGGAGGGCCGCGTCTTGTGCCGCTTGCTGCGCGTCCGCCAGCGCTTGCTGCTGCTGAGCGAGCTGCTGCTGCAGCATCTGCTGTTGCAGCGCTTGCTGCTGCGCTTGCTGCTGCATCTGCTGCTGCATCATCTGCTGCTGCATGCGCTGCTGCATCTGGCGCTGCATCTGCATCCGACGAAGGACCGCAAGGCCCATCGGCGACGGATGAACGCCCGCCATCACCAAGCTGGGGTCGACGAGTTCGGGGGGCGGCTCGCCGTAGAACGAGGGGTCTTCCTCTTCGATGACGACTTCGCCACCGCCGCCCCAAGGCGCGCCGTAGCCGAAGTGCCCGAAGTGCTCGAACCCGCCGCCATGGCCGCCATGAATCGCGCCCCCGTGCGCGCCCGTGTGCGTTAAATGCGACGGTACGCAGGTCTGCCGCAGGTAGTCGTAGAACTGCCCGGGCGGACACGACGGAACGGGGCCGACGGAAGGTGAGGGGAGCGCGACCGGAATGCACTGCCCGCTCGCGGGATCCCAGTACGAATCGGGGCCGCAGTCGGCCGGCCCGCTCGTCTGGGTCGGGTGCGCGGGCACGCAAGTCGCGCGCAAGTAGTCGTAGAACGATCCCGGCGGGCAGCTCGGGAGCGGCCCGACCGACGGCGTCGGCAGCGCGACCGAAACGCACTGCTGGCTTGTCGGATCCCAGTAGCTGTCCGGACCGCAGTCGGACGGACCAGCGACCAAGACGTAGTCCGCTGGCGAACCCACCGTCGGGCTCTCGCCGGGCATCACCAGCTGACGACCCGTCGGCTGACCGTGCGCGTCGATCTCGTAGGGACGCGTCTCGCCGCCCGGGCAGTAGATCTGGTAGGGCCGCACGAGCTCGTCGCGCTCCGGACGGTTGTCGGTCACGCAGTCGGCCGGGTTCTGGTAGTCGACTGCTTGGTGTTCGAGGCCCACGCGACCGAAGAAGCCGCGCGTCGCGGCGGCGGCTTGCTTCTGGTTTCGCCGATAGAGCGCGTAGGTTCCGAGCCCGGTACCGACTGCGAGAAGTGCGTAGAGGCCTGCGGACATGGTTCTTATCCTTGGATGATGAGGGGTTGGGCGCCGCCGAAGTCAGGCATGGGGCCGTAGTCGGGCATGAAGGGCATCTGCGGCATGAAGCCGCCGGGGTTGAAGTGCGGGCTGAAGTGCTGGAAGGCGCCCGCCGCTGCGGCTTGGTTCGGATCGCCGTTTCGGAGCTGGTCGTAGCTCACGTGCTTGGGCATCCCCAGGATGGCGCTGGGGTCCTCGATGATGTCGTGGATGCGAACCTGAATGTGATAGACGGTCATCACCGGATCGCGGCCCGCTGGATCTTGGTGGTAGCTGACCTTGATGTGCGGGTAGACGTCGTCGTAACCCGCGTTGCGGAGCTCGGCGATTCTCCAGCACGCCAGATCCTTGCAGTCCGCCGATCCCAACGCGATCGTCTGCGCGATGTCCTGCCAGCTGTCGAGACCGCCGGGGCGCACCTTGAGCACGTACTTGGGCGCGAACTCGTAGAGCGACGGCAGGTCCGGGTGCTCAAGGATGTAGTTCCAGTCGGCGACGATGAGACATTCCAAAAGCGCGCGGAGCACGATCTGCTTGCGCTGCACGGGCAGCGTCGAAAAGCTCAGAAGCTCCAGCTTCGGTGTGTACATCGCGCGCGCTCGCCGTTCCTTTCCTTCGATCGACTACTCAGGTGCAGAACCAACGACGCCCGACCTCCTCCAACAAGATGGCGATGGAGAGGGTCGGGCGTGGATGGTGCCATTACTGCCCAGCGGTGGCGCCGCCTTTAGGGGGACAAATCGGGCTCACGAAAAAACCGGGGCGAACCCCAGAAAAACAAACCTCCGTGAGAACGATAAGCCCTGGACTCCTTCACACGCCTTGATGCGACCGGTGCCCGCGTCGGCGACGCCACACCGAGGTGCAGCGCCGCCTTCGCGAGCGGAGGCTCACTGCATCGAGGTGCCGATGAGCGCAGCCGAGAAGGTCTGCGTCATCGTGTTCGTGTTGCTCACCGAGATGGTCATGATGATGCCGGGCGTCGCGGTGTCGAGACCGAGGTTCACGCCGACTGCGAGCTCGCTGAACGCCGCCGCGGGGATCGGGTTCGAGGACACGGCCTGCGAATCCTTGCCGACGCGGATGTCGTTGATCGAGAAGAAGTTGGCGAGAGACGACGGGACGATGAGGCGGCTGCCCCGGAAGATCAGCTGCGGCTGCGCCTGGAAGATCGCGGTCGAGAGACCGGTGATCGGCGTAGGCCCGAAGCCGATGACGAACTCGCGCACCTGGGTAGGCGGCTGGTTCACGATGTGGGGGTACCCCGAGTACGCGTACGGGGTCGAGGCCGGCCACGCACCCGCGGGATACGGGTAGAAGTGGTGCCGGTGGTGGCCACGATGCGCGAGACGGGGATCCCCGCCGCCGTGCATCATGGGACCGCCGGGAACGCCAGCGGGAGCGAAGGCGCCTCCTGCGGGCGGTGCGCCGACGATGGCCGGACCGGTCTGCACGCCGACGAGCTGCGGCCCGTAGCCGACGCGCTCGAGATTTCCGTACTGGTACATGGTGTCGATTCTCTTTCTCTTCATGCACGTCACGGCACATCGCCGGGCGTGCTGAAACTTTGAAGAGAAAGCACCGGCACCTAAAACCGCCGCTTTCTGCGTGTTGAGTGGTTTGTTTTTGGGAGTACTGAGAGTGCCCTCTGGCTCGAACCTCGCTAGGTGGTGGCGATGGTGGGGATCACGCAGCCCATGGGTACTTCTGGGGCTGCCGCGTGAACGGACGCACGTTGCTGGCTGGGTTGGGCGCGGGGAGCATCCCGACCTGAGACTGCTGCGTGGCGCGGGCGACTTCCTGTTGCGCGCGCGCGTCGGCGCCCCAGATCATTCCCATCCGGACGCCGTAGCAACAGAGAAAGCCGTTCGAGATGTTGTGGGCGTGCTCGGAGTAACTCCCCAAGTAGCCCGAGACCGCGACGACCGTGCCCAAAACGCCCGCCGTGATGTCGAGCGGGATGCCGCCGACCTCGACGGCTTGGCGGCCAGGCTTGGTGTGCTTGGCGTTCATGTACGCCATCGTCGTCGCCGTGCCGACCGTCTCGATGCCCTTCAGGATTTCGCCGAACGTGCGCTCGCCAGCACCAGCCGGCGCTCCTTTGAGCTTCGTCAGGGCTTGGTGAACGTGGTCGGAGAGCGCTGCCCGATGGGCATCGTTGAGGAACATCGAGATACCTTTGAGGTTACCCGATCTTACGCCCATCACAAGCCCTACATTTCGGGCACTCTATGCGAGTTTCTCGCCCTTGCACAAACGCACATCTTCACACGTTACGAATGTGCACACGTGCACGCTCAGATGGCGGCCGCTTCGCCGGAGACCGGCTCTGGCTGCCGTTTCGCTCGACTCCCCGCTGCATCGTCTCGGCTCCGGCCGATCATCGCCGCAGCGAAGACTTGCGCCGTGCTGGAGGTGTTGGCCACCTTCAGAGCGATCTTCGAATCCTTCTTGGCCGTCTTGAGCCCCAGATTCACGCCAACCGCAAGCTCGCTGAACGCTGCGGCTGGGATCGGATTGGAGCTCACCACCTGCGATTTCTCGTCCACGGTGATGTCGTTGACGGAGAAGTGGTTCGCAAGCGATGACGGCACGATGAGCCGCTCACCATCGTAGTCGCAGGTGAGCTCGGCAATGAATGTTGCGGTCACGCCTGGTTCGATCGACGCGGGACCGAACCCGACCGCAAACTCTCGTCCCTTCTTCAGCAGCAGCCTCTGCGCCTTGGCAATCGGCCAGAGTTCCTTCGCGATGACGACCAGCGTAGCGAGAATGAGCGACAGCAGGATGTTCGTGAGCATCGCGCGACGATACCACACGTTCCGTGTTCCGTGCCCGGTCTGCTCGCTGCGGCGGCGTCGTAACGTCGGACAACCTCATCGGACGTGAGTCCTACGGCGTGTGCGAGCAGGAGCCGGGGATTGGAACTTAGTGTCGCGCACCCGCAGGCGTTGACGACGCTTCAGAGCCTACTACAGCTTGACGCGGCTCATCTCGAGCGTCATCACTTTGCCGTCTTCGTTCACGACGAGAAACGCGCTTCGCCATGGGAAGACGTGTCCCTCGGGGGACTTGTACCGATGGAACTCCGCCTTGAACGGCTTGAACGTCTTTTGGTACCAGGATGTCTGCCCGCTTGCCTGAAGCAGAGCATCCGCAGCGATGGACACACGCCGTTGATGTTCCGGGATCCAGCCTGCATGCCCCGGACGTTCGCCGAAGCCAAGTCGGCTCACGTAGGCCAAGGCATCATCGACCGAGGTGATCTTTTTCACGCTCGCACCCAGTCACCGTTCTCGTTCTTCTCGATCGTGAGACGGTCTGCTTCCCACGCACGCTTGTCGCCACCGTAGTCGGCGATCGACTGGCGCGACACCCACACCCGGATCTTGCCATCATCGTACTTGAGGTTGTCGAAGTGCCCGCTGTCGAGCGTCTCCTGGCGCTTCCAGAAGTCGTAGCCGAGCATGCGTGCTTCTTTGAGCGTCAGGGTCTTGAGCTTCTTCTTCGTGCTGAGGGCCTGAACCATCGGGGTGTCCTTTCAATCTCGTCCGCGCAGAGCACAGTCTAGAACCATCGCCTCCATCTTGCGATAGAGCACGTTGTCGGCGGGGCCCTTGGTCGCACGCTCCTGCAAGATCACGTCGAGTTCGGGGGTCACGATGATCTCGGCGCCGTGCACGGTCGTCTCGCGTCCTGCCTTCGCCTTGAAGATACGTCGGATGCTGAAGCTCCACCCGAGCTTTGGGTCACCGTTGTGCGGACCGAGGAAGCCGGGCTCGTAATACTCTTCGCCGCCTGGGTAGTGCGTCGAAAACTGCTTGAGTTCCTTGCCGCAGCGGTTGAAGAGCATGGTCGCGACCTGCTTCGGCGTTGGATCGCGCGTGCTGTAGACGACACGCTCTCGCGAGACTCGCCTACTCGCCACGGCCAACTCCCCACGCAAGCGTGCCGAGGACGCCGGCGACGCCGACAGCGCCGATGTCGACGGCATGCTTCGGGTTGCGTGACGCGATCAGCGTGGCGAGTGCTGCGACGGATAGCATCGCGACGATCGTCTTGCCGCTGACGAGGGGTCCAGCCTCGTAGCGTTCGGCCGGGGCACCCGTCACGAACTCGTCGGCCGGTGTGAGCGAGGCCATGAGCCAGTCGCCAGCCGTTGGTTGATCGAGCCATCGCCCGTAACGGTCCTTGAGGCGCGGGATGCCGGGCGCACGCTGCGCCATCTCGTAGGGCATCTGGACGATCGGACTCACGGCGTTTCCGAACTTGGCGAGATCGGGGTCGTAGAAGAACATCACACGCCCTGCTGCTGCCAACGTTCGCCGTCGGGAACGCCGGTCACCGAGGGCGTGTGGTGCCAGAGCGACTGAAGGTTACCGTGCCGGTTTGGATGCGGCCGGATGAGCACGTCGCGCACGACGTCGATCGACGGCGAGACGATCCAGATGCCGTCTTCGGTCTTCGTGAAGCCCCACGTCTTGCCGCCCGGACCTTCGCGCGGAAAGCCAAAGCCCGGGTTGATCGGCACCGCGACCTCGATGGTCTCGTTCGGATCGTCGTCGCGTCGGACGAAGAACCAAAGGTTCCACCAACGGTTGCCCAAGGCGTCGGCGCACTTCCGAATGCAACACTCGCCCAGCTTCAGAGACTCGATCTCCGGAGCTTCGATGTGCGTTCGGTAGATGAGCGCGACGTCGGCCACGAGAGGCTCAGTAGCCGCCGGGGATGTGCTGCAGCATCACGGCGTAGAGGAGCGCCGAGCTCGTCTCGCGATCGAGGTGCCCGGTCACCGGCAGGCCGTGTGCGCTTTGGAATGCTTGGAGCGCCGCGATCGTCCTGTCGCCCAGGATGCCGTCGATCTTGAGGTTCGTCGCCGGTGCCAGCTTGTTCAGGTACTGCTGCAGATCGGAGATGGTCACCTGCGGCTGGGTGCCGGGGTGGATGATCGCCATGTGCTGGATGAGGTCGTACCAGTAAGTCGGCCCACGCGGACCCGCAGGCATGTGGACGCTCTCGGGATCGTGATGGATCTCGGCCGAAGGCGGCGGCTCGATGTGGACGCCTTGATGCGGATGCGTCGGTGATGTCGGTGGCGGCGACCCGAGCGGTGGCGCGGGGATCGCTTCGTGATGCGGCCGATGCGGATGATCGAGCTGCGGACCCATGTCGGGCTGCGAGGGGTAGTACGGCTGCGCGTGCGGATGCGCGTGCGCGATGGGTGCCACGCCGCCGGGCAGATCGGGGATCTGCCGCTGCATGTGGCGGTACCAGCGATCGAGGCGCTGAGGCGCGTCCGCGAAGCCACCTTCGTCCGCCATCGGTCGGTGATGGCGCAGCGGCTGCGTGGGCGTGGGCGCGTACGCCGGGGCTGGCGCGGGCGCGTAACTCTGCAAGGTGCCGGGTGCAGGAAGGACGTGGTGCGGGTGCAGTGGCCAGCCGCTGGGGATGGGCGGCTGGATCATCGCAGGCGCTGGTGCGATTGCGCTGGGAACGCCACCGGGAGCAGCCGTCGGAGCGTGTGCGGGGCGCGCGGGATGCGCGCGATGAGCGCCGCGACGATCGCGATGCGCCTCCGGTGCCTTCTTCCGCTTCATGACGTAGAGGACGCCGCCGCCCACCGCAGCCAAGCTGGCGGTGATGAGGACGATCTGCACGGGCTTGAGTCGTTCGGCCATGATTCTTCCTCAGCGTCTTTCTTCGCGAAGGATGCGCTGATACGCATCGTAGAGCAGTTTTGCTTCTTCCTCTGAGATCCACCGTGCAGCTCGATCGGCGAGCCGACCATTTTTCTTGATCGGATAGAGGTAGGCTTCGTCGGGCAGGTGTTCGGTTTTGTGCGGGTACGATTCACGCGCGAGTTGCTGATCTGCGCGGGTGAGCTTCTCGAATGGCACGTAGTCGTAGCGACTGTTCGCACCGGCCGGTTTGACGCGGTACTGCTCCATCGTCAGACCCCGGTACCGAACGTTCCCGATCCGTAGTCGGTTCTGGCGTCGAACATGGTTGTTGACTGTGCGCCGACCGCAAAGTCGCTGGCGCCTTGGCATGCTTGCGCGCATCCCTGGTCGCCTTTGGGGCACGCGCAGTCGCCGTACATGACCCAGCCAGCGCCGAGATCGATCGGAGCCATGCCGGGCTGCCAGCTTGCCATCTGCGCTTGTTGCATCGGAGTCGGCGCGGGCGGCTGCGCGGCGACTGCTTGCGCGACCGCTGCGGGCGACGGCGCGCGGCGATAGGTGACGGGCGCGGGCATCGGTGCCGGTCGGTACGTCACCTTCTCTGCGGGAAGGAGGCCGGGCGAAACGGTCGCGAGCTTTTGGAAGGCCGGCGACTTCGAGACGGCCGCGCGCAGGTACTGAAGCGCATTGCCGGTTTCCTCATCGATGACGCCCGTCTCGGGCAAGCCGTTGCCGCGCTGAAACGCGCGTAGCGCGTTCGAGGTTCTGGCATCGAGCACGCCGTTCACCTTGAGTCCCGCGTGGCTGATGTCGTTCAGGTACTGCTGCGCGGTCTTGATGTCCATGTCGGCGCCGATGGGCATGCCGAGCTTCGTCGCGATGTCGGTCCAGACGCCTTTGACCGCGATCGTTTGACGCCGCTCTCGGCTCGAAGTGCGCGTTCGGTAGATGAGGAAGCCGACACCAAGCGCCGCGCCCAACGTGATCGCCGCCTTCTCCGGACCCGACAGGCGACGGAACTTCTGCGGCAGATACTTGCCCAGATTCATGAAGAGGCTCCTTGAGCGGGATGAGGATGGGTGGGCCGAGGGATGCCGTACTTGTCGCCCAGCTGATAGAGCTGATGCATGAGCGCGCCCATCCCCGGGTGCATCGGCGCGTGCTGCTGGTGCGCTTGGCGCGCGGCCGTGGACGGGTGCGTTGCGCTGGGCGCTCCCGAAGGCGCGCCGTGAGGTGTGGGTGCGGGTTGAGAGGGATGCGGCCCTTGCGAAGGATGCTGCTGCATCGCCTGCGAGAGCGCTTGCGTGCCGGCTTTCGCCAGCGCGGGGATGGCGGCTTTCGCAGCGCTGGATGCGATGGCACCGAACGCGGAGCCGAGATCGCCACCGCCGCCGCCATCGCCACCGAATGCGCTGCCGAGGCTGCCCAGCGCCGAGCCCAGAGCGCCGCCCATGCCGCCGGCACCGCCGCCACCACCACCGCCGCCGCCTCCACTGTCGCCACCGAAGGCGCTGCCCAAGCTGCTGAGAGCCGAGCCGAAGTCGAAGCCGCCGCCGCCTCCACCACCGTCGTCTTGCCCGGTGAAGAAGTACATGCGCTGATCTTCGCGATCGATGTCATCCATGTTGACGTCGTCCCAGTTTCGACCGTCGAATGGATCTTCGACGAGGAAGCGGCCGTACTGACCCGCGCCCATGAGCAAGTGCCCTTCGAGATCGGTGAAGGGTTCGGTCCAGCCCGTGAAGACCGGAGGTCCCAGCGTGGACGGCTGCTGGTAGTCCAAGTGATGCGCGTGCGGTGCGACGAGGACGTTGCCGTGGACATCGGTCAGCGGCATGTCGAAGCCAGCGATGATGCCCGAGACGATGGTCTCATCGAGGTGTGGCTCGACCTCTTCGGGGGGTTGCGCAACGAAGAAGGGTGGCTGCGTCGCTTCGAAGGCAGCCGTGAGATCGGCCTGCGCTTCGAGCTCGGCGGCCATTTCGGGATGCTCCTCGAGCTCCGACGTCGGCGGGTAAGGGTTGATGGGCTCGTCGAATGGTTGCTCCGGCCCGAGCACTTCGTAGACACCGTACTGCCCGGCACCGTGCATGAACTGCATCCCGTGGTAATCCGTGAACGGATAGTCCCAGCCCGCGAAGAAGCCCTGCGCCGCATGCGCTGCGGGGCCTGCGGGACCTGAAGGATGCGGAGGAACTGGCGGGGTTGGTTGCCCGGGCGGCTGCGCTCCGGGTGCAGGCGCGCCGTTGTGATGATGATGCGGATGATCGGAGCTGCCTGCGGGGGCAGCACTGGCAGCAGGATGCGCGCCCGGACCTGGTTGCGCGCCCGGGCTGGGCGGAGCGGTGGGGCTGGGACCGGGACCGGGATGAGCCGCCACGCCCGCTGGCGCGCCCGGACCGGGATGCGCGCCGCCACCCGGATAGGCCCCATGACTCGGATGCGCGCTCGCACCTGCGGGCGAATAGCCCGGGCTTGGCGGGACGCCTCCGCTTGGATGCGGCGCGCCCATGGGATGCGATGGAAGTGCGGCGGGATGCGGCGGCTGACCGGGCACGCCGTGCGCTCGAGCGTGCACTTCGCTCATGTAGCGCTGCCGAAGCTCCGGATGCAGACGGAACATGAGCTCGGGGTGCAGCCTGAGCTCCGGATAGACTCGCAAAAGCTCCGGGTGCAGGCGCAAGATCTCCCGTTCGATCACGAAGGTCTGCGGCGGCAGCGCGGCAGCACCCAGCGCGCCGATCGGCACGCAGCGACCGTATCGATCGCGACGAAAGCCGGGCGGACATGCGCCCATCGCCGTCGGGTAGCGATAGAACTCGCGTCGACCGTGGCCGTAGAAGGGTCGGCGAACGCCAAGCTCTTCGATGACCGCCGCGCGGCGGCGCGGAAAGAAGCGCTCCCAGATGCGCTGAATGATGCTGGGCTGTTCGTAGACGACCGTTTCGGGTGCGACGAGCTGCGCTTGGACCGCACCATCGTCACCACCCTCCAAACTGGGGGTCGTGTAGGGCGCGCCGTCGTCTGCTGCGGTGCCGTCATCGGTGCCCGCGTCGTCGGTCGCCTGCGTGGCATCGTCCGCCCCTGCATCCGCAGGCGCACTGCCCGGAGCGGCGGCGCCATCGCCTTGGTCGTCGACCGCCGTGCCATCGTCACCGACCCAGATCGTCATGTGAGACTCCAGTTGCCGTTACCGTTCTTGGTGAACGTGTACGAGCCCAAAGGTCCAGGCGACGCTGCGTTCATGACGACCGAAGCGCTGCCATCGATGGTCGCGCCTCCTTCATCGGACACGGTGATGTTGAAGTTCGCGAGTGATCCGTCCTCGTCTTTGACCGTGACGGCGCTGCCCGCCAAGAAGGGATTGGGAAGCGTCACGGTCACGTTCGCCGAAAGACCGCTGATGCCGACGTAGTAGAGGCCGCCCACGTGCGTGAAGTCGACGGCCGGCACGCTCGCATCGACCGACTCGATGATGAAGGACTCGACGGTGTTGTTGTTCGAAGGGCCGTTCGCGTTGCCTGTCAGCGTGACGACGCCGCCACCGCCGCTCGACGCGACGACCGAGTAGGTGATCGCCGTCAGCGTCACGTTTTGAGTCACTTGCGCGTTGTTCGTGATCTGGACGATGAAGCTCGTCGCGACCGGCAGTTCCAGCCCGCGCAGAACCGCTTGGATCGTGCCGCCCGATCCACCCCACGTGATCTCTTTGATCGGCGCGACCAAGCCGCCCGTGTTGCTTGCGAAGATGGTGACGGTGACGTTCACCAGGTTCGACTGATCGCACGCGACGTCCATGAGTTGCGCCCAACCCGAGAAGGCTGGCAGCGCGCCGCTCGCACCGGGAGCCAAGCTGAAAAGCTCCGAGATGTCGCCGTCGGCCACCGTATCGAACTCGTCGACGCCGGCGATCGTGACCGTGACCGGCTGACGAGGCACGGCCGTTGCGGGTGCGATCTGCTGACTCAGGTCGATGATCGTGATCGTGTAGCTGGTGCCACCCGCTCGAACGTTCTGGTTCGTTTCGGAGTTCGCCTTGGTCGCTGGAAACGACTGCTGGTTGGTCGGATCCTGCCACTCGATGAGCTGCGGGATCTGGCTGCCCGGTAACTCGGCGTAGGCGATTTGCGTCAGCGTTCCATCTACGGTCGCCAGAAGAGCGAAGCCGATGTCGCCACCGCCACCTCCCAAGCCGCCTTGGTAGTAGACCGAGACGTTGTCGAACGGACCGCCCGCGATGCTGATGACGGTGGTCTCGGCGCCGGTAACCGGCGTCGCAACGCCTGTCAAGGTGGTAACAGCCATGGCAGAGAGTCCTTTCGTGGTGATGCAAGAGGGTGACGCGCACACACACGTGCAGCGTCATGCCGAGCTTGCGATTCACGAAGGAGCCGGGCGACCTAAACGCGCGGTCTTCGAGCTTCGCTCTGGTCGAAGGAGGCTGTTTGGTCTTAGCCTACCGCGCTGCGCCCACGGCCTCAAGACCGATGAGGGGAGCCAAACCCAGCGTCCCTTCTGGGATTTCGGTCATGACTGCCTCCTCTTCGCCCGGATCGAGCACGGGCAGCGTCGCACGGTTCGAGGGATCGAATGGGTGGTTCCTGAGGTAGTCGACGGCGCGGCCTTCACGCGCAAGCGCCAGCGGGTGATGACCAGTCACGCAGTTCTCGCCCGTGTAGGCGCAGAGGCCGTGGAAGTTCTTGGTCGAGTAGTGGACGATGAAGTACGCGAGACGCGCTGCGACGCTTGGATCTCGGATGAGGAGCGCTCCATCGATCACTTCCTCGGGATTGTCCTTGGCGTACTGCCTCTCGTACTGCACCTGCGTGAGCTCGCCATCCTTGATGAGATAGCCGCCACCGGAGATGTGAATCTGCCACGTCGAGAATGCAGCGCCTCCATCACAGGTGCCCCCCTTGTCGCTCTTCCAGCCGGGCTTGTTGCAGTCGCCGTCGACGACGAACTTGTGAAAGCCTCCTTCGAACGAGCCGATCGACGCAAGGAGGAGCGCGGTCTTCAAGCGCCCAAGTGACCCGTTGAAAAGAGGCTTGAGATCTTCGTCGAATGCGACGTCGATGATCTGTCCGGCGATCATCTCGTACCGCGCCATCGCTTCGTCCTTGTCCTCGACGATGAAGTAGCCGTCCTTCGTCTTGGGATAGGTGCCGTCAGCGTTGCGAACGATCTGGCTTGAGAGCGGGACCCACGAGAGCATCGCCAGGAGCACGTACTTCAGAGCAAACTTCTTCAGTAAGAGGAGCGGCATTGCGTCACCTTAGGTGGGGTGTTTCGAAGCAAGAGCGCCCGATTCGAGCGCAGAGCTTTCCTGCCCGCGCCACTTCGGGCGCGGTATGTCGAGGCGCATGTCAGCCAGACACGGCGGCCTCTGGTGTATCGATTGGCCACGTGCGAGTTCTATCGAGTGCTTGCACGGCTTTGACGAGCGCTTCCATTGCCGCGGCGTTTCGGCGCTGAAGCTCGAGTGACTCGACGTCACGCGCAGCTTGATCCGCGTCACGCTTCTTCATGTGGCGGAACGCGTCCATCTGCTCGCTCAGCATCAGCACCATCTCGGAGTTCTCTCCAACGGTCTTGCCGGCTTCGAAGGCTTGTTCGAGCGACTTGCCGATCTCGCTGATCGTCGTGGCGTAGTTTTGGGGAAGAACTTCCTTCAGCGCTCGCAAGATCTGGTCGCGATAGTTCTCGAACTTTTTCCGACCTTCCATCGCGCGAGTGGCCGCAGCACGCGTGGCTCCGTCGAGTTCGACCAGCTTCGGGTCCTGTCCGGGGCTCGGCTCACTCATGAAGCTCGGACCTTGGCACACGCTCCCGGGGCGTGTCCATGAAAAGAGCCGCGCCGATCACGCCGCGCTTGACATCATGGCACGTCTGGACCATGCTTATCCGGGAGCTTGACAAGGCTCCCTGGGTCCTTACGTTGGATGGGTGAGCACGCAGTTTCCCACGTCATTGCCTGAGTTTCAGAAGGTATTTCCAGACGATGCCGCATGCGAGCGGTACCTGGAAGAGATCCGCTGGCCGGATGGCTTCGTGTGCCCCTTGTGCAAGGTCCGTGGCGAGCCGTATCGCTTCGCGACGCGCGAGACGGTCGTGCTCCGCTGTCGAGCCTGCCAGAAGAACGCCTCGCTCACGGCTGGCACCGTCATGCAGGCGAGCAAGATGCCCGCGTCTACTTGGTTTTGGGCTGCGTACCTGATGACGACGCAGACACCAGGCGTCTCCGCCGTTCAATTCCAACGCCAGCTCGGGCTCAAGCGCTACGAGACGGCGTTCACGATGCTTCATAAGATGCGTGAGGGGATGGTCCGTGCCGAGCGTGATCCCATCGGAGCGGAGCATCCCGTGGAGGTCGACGAGGCCTACATCGGTGGCGCAACGCGCGGCGAGGGCGAGGGCGTGCACCACATGACCATCGTTGCGGGGGCCGTTGAAGTGCGCAAGCGCGAGGGCACCGTAGACAGCAAGTCACACGACAAGCGAAAGGTCTACGCGGGCCGTCTACGCCTCGCCATCGTGCCGGACCGCAAAGCCAAGTCGCTCATCCCGTTCGTCACGGCGAACGTCGTCAAAGGCGCGAAGATCAAGACCGACGCCTGGGACGGCTACAACGACCTTTGCGAGAAGCATGGCTACTCGCACGAGTCAGTCGCGCTTCGAGGCGATCCCAAGACCACTGAGAAGCACTTACCGATGATTCACCGCGTGTTCTCGAACCTCCAGACGTGGCTCAATGGAACGCATCATGGTCGCGTCGAGCCGCACCACCTCCAAGCCTACCTCAACGAGTTCGTGTTCCGATTCAACCGGCGCTTCTACCCGATGAACTCGTTCAACTCCGTCTTGGGGATCGCTTCGCACGTGGTGCCGCCGACGTACGCGGAGCTTTACTCGGGGGAGTGGAAGCACCCTTCGTGAAGAACTCGTAGTCCTCGGCAAGCATGCTGAAATCCGCGTCGAAAGACTCCTTCATCCGTTCGAGCCGCTCTTCCGGCGTGGGCTTGCGCTCTGGCATCAACCGACCTTCGCGCATGTACCTGAAAGGTGCAAGCAATCCGTCCCGACCGCGTGGACAGCTCCATTCCGTGCGAGATGGAGCTACCGTCCATCGTGAGGAGAACCGTCACATGCGCCCAAACCGCTTCATCGTCGCGTCAGCAAGCGTCGCCTTCTGCGTGCTCGTTGCGTCCACCACATCGTCCACCACGAGCGCACAGCCCGCACAACAAGCCGACCTCGT
>Ga0326727_10009877_pt1 | contig 23114 bp, 18 predicted proteins | sample MB2enrmetagenome_FD_207643 | JGI IMG/M metagenome (GOLD analysis project Ga0326727, IMG submission 207643) | Lab enriched peat soil microbial communities from McLean, Ithaca, NY, United States - MB29MY | ecosystem: Environmental > Terrestrial > Soil > Wetlands > Peat | place: USA: New York... | reverse complement strand
CGATCCCGTAAGCCTGGTGTGCAAGCTCAACGATGCCAATGGCAGGCCGGCAGTGAAACTTTCCGACAACTTTGAAAAAGCGCTGGGCCCCCGCGAAGAGGTGCAGCGCTATCAGCGTATTTTTGGCTTGGCTGGCGTCGCCTACGCACCGCTTGTGACGTAGTTGAAGCGGTCCGTCTTGGATGTGCTGGTATGTGATCCTTGGAAGGATTCTGGGAGACTCTCTTCCTTAGGAGGTGGGGGCTTCCGTTTACCCTGAGCTCCGAAGGATCCCCGCGTAGCCGCTCCCTAATGAAGTGAGCGCTATCGCCTGTTAACAACATTTGGAAAAAGGAACCTTCGCATTCAACGTGGTGTCTATTAGCATGAGAGCAGAGTAGCCAGGAGTGTCGTGGTGCTAACCCCCGGTGGCTGTTATCCGTGGCAACCAGGTGGGTGTGAGTGGACTATCCGATACGTGTGGCGCTGGATGAGCTCGTTTGGGCGCCTCGACGTCATCGTACTTGCGCTCATGCTCATCTACGTCCTTGCTCTCGTCATCCACGTTTCCTGCCGCTACTACTTAGCCCGACGTGCGCGAGGGGTTGGTAGTGCCAGCAGGAGGACACTCGCCGCCGTCCTGAACATCGAGGTGGGCAGTCTCAAATCAATTGCCCTTACCGCCCCATACCTCGGACTTGTGGGCACATGCGTGGGCATTTTGAACGCATTCGGGGGCGTGGACATGGAGAAGCACGCTGCCATGGCAATGATTGCGACAAAAATAGCTCTAGCACTTATCACAACAGCTGCGGGGATACCCGTGGCTGTTCTGGCAACATGTTCCTATAACTACCTCCGTACACGTATCGACTTGCTTGAGGGCGAAGTATTTGACGAGGGGCAGCAAAGAGGCCGACACTTTCGGGGAGCCCGCAGGTTTCCGCCAACGAAGAGATTCTCGGAACTCCCTGCATTCGGGCTGCTCGCAGCGTCCGGACTGGCTATTGTCATAACGGTGTATATGACGTTCGCTTCCTTTCACACGTCAACGGGGTTCTACGTCGAACTCGCTTCGGCCCGCTGCGAATTTGATGGAGAGGACAAACTCATCGTTCTGCACCTAACCGACGCAGGCAAACTATTTCTCAATCAAGAGCAGGAAGATTGGAACACTCTGGCAGGTCGCTTGTCAGAGATTTACAGCATGCGAAAGTACCGCACGCTTTATCTCCTTGCTGACCCCGGCGTTCCTTTTCAAACTGTAGCTCATGCGCTCGACGCCGTGGACAGCGCCCCAGCTGCGGTAGGGCCTCAGGCCGTTGGCATGAGAATGGATAAGCTAGACATCAAGGTACGGTTGGTAACTCCAAAAGCGTTGAACGCTGCTTGCCCCAAACCTGTCGTCACTGGTTCGGGCCACTACGTTCTAAGGTAGCTAGCGCTAAATCGCCATAGCGCTCACCTAATGAATGGGGTTTAGCCCCTGAGGCCATTGTGAGCCGCTTTCACGGTAGCCTGTCGGGGAACGTCTTTTCTTGGGGGACGCTTATGAACATTGATCAAGATCTCGAAAAAATTGCGCTGCAGGAAAAGCGGCTGCAATTCAAACACTTTGATTCAGAAGTGGCCTGGATTGTGGGAACCGCCCTCAAAGCGGCTGCTGAGAAACGCCAAGTTGCCGTGGCCATCGATATTCAGCTCAACGGCCATACCCTTTTTTCGTACGCCATGCCGGGAACTACGCCGGACAATTGGGATTGGATTCGCCGCAAGCGTAACGTCGTTCTGCGCTATCACCGCAGTTCCTACGCCCTCGGTTTGAAGCACGAGCGCGCTCAAACCACGCTGCAGGAGAAGTCGGGCCTTGATTTAAAGGACTATGCGACCCACGGCGGCTGTTTCCCGATTCTCCTTGCGGGAACAGGGTGCGTCGGCACGATCACCGTTTCCGGTTTGCCGCAGCGCGAGGACCACGCGCTTGTCGTTTCCGTGCTTCAGGAATACCTGCATTTGGCGGGCGAAGATCTGGCCCTCGACGCCCCTGCGGCATCTTGACCGCGATAAACGCGTCAACCCGACAACTGACCTGTTCGCTCTAGCCGGCCTGGACACTTGCACTCTTCAAAGCGCTGTTTCCAGATTACGAACGGACAGGCGGAGTGCCCCAGCCATGTTGCCCGAGGCTTCAACCCTGTTTTTGTAATGTTGTGAGAAACACCAATCCCTCTTCGTCCCGGGATGCCGAGCCCTGTTATCACTTCCGCTTCATTGGTGCACCGGCGGATAGAGTTACGTTCTTTCGCCCACGTACCACGGCGCACTCACCGTGAAGATGCGCTCATTCCCTTGAACCACCAGCAGCCATTCCAGCAGCCGGCCTCGCTGATTGTGCAGGAAGTATTCATACCACCTGTCTTCCACAAGTTCGGGAATGACCACAATGATGTTGCGATCCGGATGTTTCTTTGAAAGATCGAGAATGAACTGAATGATGGGAATGATGATGAGGCGGTAAGGCGAAGGCAATATTTGAAGTTTCGGCGCCTCCTTGCCGGCGATGAGGAAAGGTTCCTCAACGTAGCGCGCCCAGTCGTCGAGAAGCAATTCGGAGTTCTCCGAAATTTCGACGTGCAGCGAGATCACTTCCGTTGAAAGCCGGGCGGCAAATTCAATGCCTTGCCGGGTAATGATGCTCCAGCGGTCCACGGGCACAACGGCGATGGGAGCTTGGCTGAGACTTGCGGTATTGACGGGAACCATGCAGGTGGTGAGGACCTTCACCGCATGGTAGTGGCGGCGGACAATGGTGAAGAAAACAATCGTCAACGGAATGAAAAGCAGGGTAATCCAGGCGCCTTCAGCGAACTTCGCGACCAGCACCACGATCACCGTGATTCCGGTGACCACCGCGCCCAGCCCATTCACGAACGCGCTCTTCAGCCAGCCCGGGCCGCGATTTCTCCGCCAGTGCATCACCATGCCGGTCTGCGAAAGCGTGAAGGCCAGAAATGCCCCCACGGCAAATAGCGGGATGAGCCGGTCGGTAACGCCGCCAAAAAGTATCAGCAAGCCGCCACAGAGTACCGCCAGAACAACGATGCCGTAGGTATACACGAGCCGCCGCCCGCGGTACCCGAAGGCGTGCGGAAGGTAGTCGTTCTGCGCGATGGCGCGGCACAGCCGCGGAAAATCGGCGAAGGCGGTGTTGGCGGAGAGCGAAAGAACCAAAAGAATGGAGCCTACGGTCAGATAGTAGAAATAGCCTTTGCCGAAAACCGCGGCAATGAGCATGGAGAGCAGGCTCTGGTAGCCGGGCTGCCCCGGATCAGTTGCCGTGATGCCGTAAACCTTCACGAGATAGGAAATTCCAGCCAGCAGCACCGCCAGGAGAAAAATGATCACGGTGAGACTGCGCTGCGCGTTTTTCACGGCAGGCTCGCGAAAGGCCTTTACGCCGTTGCTCACGGCCTCTACGCCGGTCAACGCCGTACAACCGCTGGCAAAGACTTTCAGCAGCAGCCAGAAGGTCACAGCTTGGGTCATCGGCGGCGGCGGTGGAAGCGGAGCCGCCGGCACTGGGTGTCCGCCACTCAGGATGACCCGGAGAACGCCCGCGACGATGGTAATCAGAAGCGTACCGACAAAAAGATACGTGGGAAGCGCGAAGGCCAGGCCCGCATCGCGCACGCCGCGCAGATTCACGATGGTAACGATGATCAGGATGCCCACGCAAAGGGACACCATATGCGGCAGCAACGACGGTACGGCCGAGACCAGTGCGCCCACTCCCGCGGAAATCCCCACGGCCGCGGTGAGGATGTAATCGGCCAAGAGCGCCGCCGCGGCCAGCAGCGCCGCCGGTGTGCCCAGGTTGAAGCGCACCACGGTATACGAGCCGCCGCCGGAAGGATAAGCGGCGATGGTCTGGCGATAGGAGAAGTACACGATCACCAGCAAGGCGATGATCGCGGCGCTGATCGGAACGATATAGCGCACGCCGAGCAGGCCGAGGGGAATCAAAAGACTGAGCGCCGCTTCCGGGCCGTAAGCTGCCGAGCTTAGCCCATCGAGTCCGAAGATGGGGATGCCTTGCGCGGGACCGATCTTTTCGGCGCGTTCGTCGCTGGTCTTGATGGGCTTACCGACAACCAGGTCAAGTATGTTCATGAGCGGACGCCGTCTATCGGGTCGCCTCACCCTGCGGCAGCAATAACCCGCCGGCAAGAAAGAGCAAGGTGGCAACGGCAAGGGCGATCGTGCCGATGAACACTCCAACAAAATGGAATAGAAGGATGGTGTCGCAAGCTGGAATCAGTGTGCAGAGGAGCACGAGCTCCCTACCCTTCGGTATGCGGCTCGCCACGATAAAGACTGCGCCAAGTACCAGCACATGGATCGAAAACATCAGCCACAATGCCTTGAACCCGCCGGTCAGAAACGGTTTCATACCGCTCGTTTCCAACGCACGACTGACTTGCAGGTACCCAGACCCGTGCAGCAAAGCGGTCAGGAACAGTACGACGCTGCCCGCCACGATCAGCCATCGCCCGATTTTCACGATTCCTCCCATCTGTTCGCCTCAACGAGACGCTTCCTCAACTTCGCTCGGCAATTTAACACGGATCGTTCGGCATGTAACTGTTGCATTCTGCCAGCGGCGCGCGAACTCTTGCTAAGTCAGGCAATCGGACATGTCAAAAACCTTTTCTCCGGTAAATGCGTTGATCAGGAGTCATGATCGGTGACTCGTAATGCCCGCGACTTGAAGCTGACAATAGGATGGGGAGAATTGGTACTATTCGTTGTTGAATTGAATAAGGCGATTCCGAAGGAAAAACGGCGATGCGCGCAGGAATCATATGGCAATGCATAGGTGCAGCAACTTCGCTCTGCCTCATTTTTCCAGATGGGATATCATCCCGTTGTGGTGATGCCTAATTCCAGATTCGGAGCCCAGAACCTCCAGAGCCACAAAATGAGAAGTTGCCAGCTATCTTCGCTGACCAGCATTCGCGGGATCGGCCGTAATCGGGTCGTCTCACTGTCCGCTACGTTCGCTTTCTTCTTCGCAGCGGGGCTGCTCGCGACCCTGGCGGTTGCGAAAACCCTCTCAACTGGACTACCTCAAGAAAAAGAAAAGAAGGAGCACGCTTTAAGCTGGGCTCCGCCCCAGGTGGACGCTCCGGTGCCCTCAGTTTCCGCGACACCGCCTTGCTCGCTTCCCGATGTATTGAACCAGGCTGGAGCACGCGCCAACGAGTTAATCGACCATCTCCAGAATTTTATCGCGCACGAGCGCATTCGCTACAAGCAAACAGACCGAGATGGCGCGCCGGACATGACTCTGGCGGCTAAGTTCGACTATACGGTTGATTTCGAAGACCAATCCGGGCAGCTCAATATCCATGAAGCCCGCACACCCCTCGACGGCACCAAGGACGAGAACCTCAGCGAGCTTTTGGACAAAGGACTGCCGGCCTTGGCCTTGATCTTTTCTCCCGCCTTGCAAAGCGACTACGAAATGCGCTGCGATGGTTTCACCCCGTGGAATAACCAGCCCGCCTGGCTCGTCCGCTTTCGCCAGATCAAGGGGAAGCATCCACGCACCATGACGATGAGAACCACAATGGGTGCCTACCCACTCGCTCTTAAGGGCCGTGCCTGGATCGCAAAAGATTCCGGTCAGGTCATGCATCTGGAAGCGAATCTGGTGGAAGGGGTTCCCGTGATGGATCTGCAAGTCAATTCAGTATCGGTGGACTACGCCCCGGTAAAATTCCAAGCGCAAAATATCGAAGTCTGGTTGCCGCAATTCGCCGTTAGGTACACGGACTGTGCCAAACGCCGGATAATCCTTGAGCACACTTTTTCCGGGTTCGAGCTCTTTTCTATCCGAACGGACCAAGTCATTCAGAAGCCCAAGGAACCGTGATCGAATCCTGATCCGATCGTTTTATGCAAACTGGCCCACAGTTCGGCTCCAGAATGACGATCTCAATAGGGTCGGGTCTAACCTTTCTTGTGCCCTTGTTATTTGTTGTACTCACCGTGTTGGGGCAGAGCCCAGATCCCACCAAATCAACCAGCGGCGGAAACAACCAAGAGACCTCGCAAGAAACAGGCACGACCTTCAAACTTCGCGTCAATCTGGTCGAGGTTGACGTGGTCGTGCGCGATGCCAGAGGAAATCCTGTGCCCGGTCTAAAGCAGGAGGATTTCCACCTCTACGATCAGGGGAAACTGCAAACCATCACTAACTTCGTCGTCGAAACACCAGAAACACGAAGGGAGGCAGCCTTGGGGAGGGCGACCACACCGATTGGGGAAAACTCTTCGGTTTCAGCCAGAAACACAGGGTCGCCCGATCGTTTTGTGGCCATGATGTTCGATGACATGCATCTGACAGGGGAAGATCTGGCCTACGCGCGCAAATCCGCCAGCGAATTTCTGGACACTCTAGCCCCGAGCGATCGCGTGGGGTTTTATTCCACTTCCGGGCAGTTCACGCAGGAATTCCTGGGCGATAAAGAAGAACTGAAACGCGCTCTTCGGGCATTGATCGCGCGTCCGGCGCATACAAGCAGTCCTCACGATTGTCCGGATGTGCCTTACTACATGGCCAACCAGATCGAAACATTCCACGATTCAACCGCATTTGGCGTCATTTTCGATGAGACACTGCAATGCGCGTTTAGCGGGGACGCAACAATGGGTGCGCTTGCTCAACGCATGGCGAAATCCGCAATTCAAGAGACACTTGCACTTGGCCGGGCGGATATCAACTCCGTATATGACCACGTCCGGGCGGTGCTACGCCGGCTGGCGGCGACGCCCGGCGAACGCATCATGATTTTTGTTTCGCCCGGGTTTTCGCTCGGGGAGGATAAGAACCGCTTGTGGCAAGTGGTCGACCAGGCCAACCGGGCCAAGATCGTGATCAACACCTTGGACGCACGCGGGCTCTACACCGCAGACATCGCTGGCGGGATGCCAAGCCCGGAGGCGATGAAATACCATGCCGCTGCACAGCAGGATCAGTCCATAGTTTTGGGTGATCTTGCGGACGGCAGTGGGGGCACGCATCTTAACAACTCCAATGATATTGCCGGGGGAATGAAGCGAATGGGCGGCGCCCCGTCTGTATCCTACATGCTCGGTTTCTCTCCGCAGGATCAAAGCACGGACGGTTCCTTCCACAAGTTGAAAGTGGAACTCGCGATGAAGCTTCCCTACCAGATACAAGCCAGGCGGGGCTATTACGCCCCAAAGAAGTCGGATAACCCCCAAGAGGAGGCAAGCGCTGAGATTGATGAAGCCATTTTCTCGCAGGCCGAAATTCTCGAGATGCCCATGGAGTTGCAAACGCAGTATGTGAAGAACACAGCCGCAGATGCACGGCTCAGCATTCTGACGCGATTGGGCATCAAAGACATTCGCTTTCGCAAGTTGGACGATCGGAACTGCAATGTTCTCACAGTAGTGACGGCGATTTTTGAAGACAATGGCAATTACGTGCTCGGTGAGAACAAGAGTGTAAACCTGAAGTTAACCGGTCCAACCTATGACCATTTGCTGAGCTCCGGGCTGACACTAAAGTCTGAATTTGATCTGAAGCCCGGCAAATACATGCTGCGCCAGGTCATTCGCGAGATCGAGGGCGCCCAAATGGCCGCGCGAAGCGTAACGGTTGTCATCCCCAATTGAGCCCATGGCGGCTAAACTGCTGCGTTTCTGCGAGCTCGTACTTATCTAATTGCCTTGCTCTATCTCCTTCGCGTTCTAGCGGCTAACCCCCGGTAAGTCGCGAAGCCGGAAACTGACTACGACGTTGCGGACAAGGCCGTTCGAGTTCGCTCAGAGCAGGACAAATGCCGTTGGAGTTCCGAACACCAAGACGACAATCGCAATTGCGCGAGCATTCATCGAGTCCTAAGCCCCTTGTTTGACAGATTCGGGATATTTCACTTCGCACAACCACTTCGCAAAGATGAACCACCAAATCAGGAATAGTGCAACATTGGGCCAGCCCGCTTCTACCCCGAACGGCATCCCAGTGAGCGACGCGGGACCATGAAAACTCCCCTCCAACAAATGGCCCTTGCCCATCAGTCCGCTGCACGGCACGCCATAGAAATAAACTTCGCCCCAGTTCCATCCGGCGTGCAGCCCAATTGGCATCCACAGGTCGCCCGTCCGTCTTAAAAGAAAGCATGCAACAAGCCCGAACCCAACGACTGTGGCCAGACCGAGCACAGTCCAACCGGGATTCAAGGCGTGTGCCGCGCCCATCAAAACCGAAGTCGTCAGCGCCGCGGGCCAGAATCCGATTCCACTGGTCAAGGTGAACTGCAGGTAGCCGCGGTAGAAAAACTCCTCAAATATCGCTGCCAAAATGAGCGCCACAGCCCACAAAATAGCATTCTTCCAGATTTCTATGCCGTGCAGCTGCAGTGCCCCGATGGAATAGGCCCGCGCGAGCCGCAGGACGACGAGAAGCAGCGTCAGCGAAACCAATCCGATCGCTCCCGCTTGCCAGAACTGACCACACAATGCCCGCTGCCACGGCAGGCCGTAATCGGCAAGGCTTCGGCCTTCAAATTTCGCCATGATCCACGCCGCCAGCAAGATGACGGACGAGAGCGCTAGAAAATAAGCAATGCCCACCGTCGGGCTGGCAAAATCCGGCTGCCACCCGCGCAACATGGCGTCTGCGATTCTGTTTGCCAAGTAACCGAGCGCGAAGACCAACGCGCCATAAATCAGCAGCCGCCAGCCAGCGCGAGGGCCATTAGCTCCTTTCATGACGTTGTAGCGCACTGGTTCTAGTCCTTCCGGCAAACAATACGATCTGGAAATAGAGGAATCCAGCTGAACAAGCCACTAGGATCATTCATAAACAGTAATGCTGGCACCGCTTATGCGCGATGAACTATGACACTTTGACCGAATATAGTTCCCCAAATGCGCGCAGGAATGCAATCAGAAATCAGCGAGGACTGGCCCGATTGTTGTGTGCCCAACATCGCGGACGATATAGTGCCTTGCAGTAGTGCCCGTCACCGGCCGAAGACCGCGGGGCTTACTCCTGCTAAGTCCCCCTCCAAACGGCTGTATCGAAAGCGCGTCAGAGAACCCTGCCACCGCTGTCGTCTTCGGTGGAAACACGCTTCCAATACATCTCTAACGTTATTCGGGAGCTACGCAATTCTCACCCGAAGTCATTTGTAATTCGGGTAGCACAATTCTAATATCAGGCCATGTTCCGGTCGCTTCCCGGATTGTTCTTCGTTGCCGCGATAGCTTTCAACGGCAACCCGCCACGCCCGCTAGCGCGCTCGTGACCGTCGGCGCCTGGAACGCCGGGATTCGGCAAGCCCCCAATGCCAGTTGCCGGTAGAAAAGCGCGAGCTCTGGATCCGCGAGGCCACCGGCCGCTGGGTTCTGGATACGCGCAAATATAAACCGCACGAAAGGGCGCTTCGATGAGGAAAATGAGTTCGTTGGAGCGATGTATGGCCGTGCTGAACGGCGAAGTTCCTGACTGTGTCCCAGTGATTCCGCAGACGTTTATGTTCGCGATCGAGAACGCGGGGATGAAAATGGCGGATGTCGTTCACAACCCTGCCAGAATGGCCGATGCATTGATCCGCAGCATGGACCAATTCGAATACGACGGATGCGTGATTGACTTTGACGTTGTGACCCTTGCTGAGGCTTGTGGCGCGAAGGTAATTTCCCGCGAAAACGATCCGGCGGTGCTCGACGATTCCGATCTCGTGGTCAAAGACTGGAGCGCGGTGGATTCCCTGCGTGTGCCAGACCCTTGGAACGACGGCAGGCTGCCCATATGGCTGGAAACCACCCGGATCGTCGCGCAGCGCGTCGGTGACCGCGCTTTCATCATGGGGCGGGCTGACCAGGGGCCGTTTACTTTAGCCTGCATGTTGCGCGGCCCGCAGCAATTCATGATGGACCTGCTAACCGAAGAAGATCCCACACCTATCTACGCGTTGATTGACTATTGCCGCAAGGCTTGCGCGGCTTTCGCCAAAGCTCAGAAAGTAGCCGGTGCACACGCGACCTCCATCGGAGATGCGTTCGCCGGCCCGGCTCTTATCTCGCCTGTACTCTATCGAAAATTTGCCCTGCAACCTGAAACTGCTTTGGCGAAGGAGGTGCAGGATTTTGGCATCCCTCTTTCCATTCACATCTGCGGAAATACTGCATCCATCATCTCGGACATGGGTAAAACAGGTGCGCGCATACTTGAGGTGGACTGGCAGCTTGACATGGCACTTGCTCGACGTTCTGTCCCAAAGAACACCGTTCTAATGGGCAACTTAAATCCGAGTGACCCGCTTGTTTTGGGCACCCCGGAGAGTACTTCCGCGGCAGTAAGGGAGATCATCAAGAAGACTGCCGGACGCGGGTTGTTTCTGAGCTCGGGGTGCGCCTTGGGCCGTAACACTCCGCCTGAAAATTTGCAGGCAATGGTTAGGGCGGTTCGAGCGTACGGAATCGTCAGCGAATGATGCTTATTTCGACAATCATCAGTGCTAACGCGTGTGAAGGGCACACGCATCGCCCTGTCCGAGATGCAGGCCGCTACTTGGCTGCGAAGGGTGTCACTTCTACGAGTAGCCGACTACGCGTCCAATGATCCCGGTCCGGTTCGCACCCTCAACACGCGCAGTGACGCAGCTCTGCCTTGCATCTGGGCTTGACTTCTCCTTAAGCGGGGTATAGGAACACACATAGGTTACCCCACCGATTAAATCCCACCTGTGCAAGGAGGTTCTATGAAATGGGAAAATGTGGATGCGGACGGCACGCAAATGATGAAGGTTTGGGAAGAGGAAGGTGCAAACGTGTGGCCTCAAATATCTGTTTTGCGAGTAACCAACGGTGCCTATCTCAAGTTTTCCCGAGACCCCAATGCTTTTATGGGATTCGTCAACGCCCATAATGTCTTTTCCAAGCCCGTCATTGTCGCTGGCCCGTGGGTGTCGCTATCGTCCGTGGACCCCAAAGACGCTTCGCCCGACTGGGTGCTCACAATGGTTCACGGGAGAGAGAGCACAATGATTGTTGCTGCTCTGCCGCTGTTGAAGCAGGAAAAAGCCAGTTCTAAGATGCGGTGATGGCCTTGCGTCCTATAAGCGCGGGTTTCCTGTCGGCTAGGATCTGCTGCCGACCGTGAACAAAGATTTCTGTCCCTTAAAGGTGCATACGGTTCAGCAGTTTTTCAAACCGGGGGTCCGATCGCAGCGAATCCATCATAGGTTCAACTTTGAGCCGAACTAAGTACAAATCATGCTGCTCATAGGCCTTTTCTAGCCACGAGAAAGCCACGTCTTTGTCACCTAAGGCCGCATGGACTAAGCCCAAGAAATATGGCGGAACGTAATGGATTTTGGATGCCTCATTTAGCTGTGCAGCAATTTTCTGAGCTTGGAGCTTCTTGCCCGCCAAGGCGTACGCGCATCCCAAGCTAGCTAGTCGCCGGGGGTCATTTCCAGCAGAAGTCACCAGGGCGGTATACTCCGCGATGGCCTGGTCATACGCCGCTGTCGCCAAGTGGGCGGATCCGACGCAGTCGAGCGCCGACACGGAACGCGGATCCAAATCCAGCACCTTGCGACATTGCTCGATAGCACGATCGTATTCGCGCGCGTAATACAACGCCCATCCGCCATCCAGGATGGCGGTAGTTGAAATAGGATCGAGTTCTTGCGCGGTTCGGATCTCAGCCAGCGCTTGGTCGTGCCGCCCCATCTCCGATAGGAAGTCAGAATAGCTTCGGTGGGCCTCCGCGTAGCTTGGGCTCAATTCGATAGCGCGCTTGAACTCTTTGTCCGCAACGAGCCAGTCCCAATCGCTATAGAATTTGATGAATGCCAGCGTCGCATGAGCGTCGGCCAGACCGTCATCAAGTGCCAGAGCCTTCTGGACGTATTCGTTTGCTTTTGGCATTGCTACCCGAGGGGACAATTCATCCGTCAATAGGTAGTAGTCCGCCAAGCCCGCGTAAGCAGGAGCGTAGTTGGAATCTATCCTGGCCGCCTCCTCGAAGTAGGCTTTGGCTTCCCGCAACTCAGCTTCCGTTCCTTGCTGCAAGTGGAAACGGGCCTTGAGATAGGCATCGTGCGCCGCGAAATTTACAGAATGAGTCCTTGCCAGACGCACCTGCTCTTGCGCCGTCAACTTGACGTTAATCTCGCTCGTGATGGCGTGCGCTACTTCGTTCTGCACTGCCAAGATGTCGCGCAGATCTCGCTCATAACTCTCAGCCCAGATGTGGGTGTCTGTCGGTGCGTGGATCAGTTGGGCCGTGACGCGCAGATGGTTCGCGTCCCGCATGACCGAGCCTTCGAGTACGGCGTCGACATGAAGTTCCTGCGCAATCTGCGGCACCGTTTTTCTTGTTCCCTTGTAATGCATCACCGAGGTTCGCGAGGTCACCTTCAGCGCACTGATTTGGGACAGGGTGGTGATCAGTGCTTCTGTCATGCCGTCGGCGAAGTACTCCTGCCCGGGATCCCCCGAGAGGTTCTCCAGTGGCAAGACGGCCAAGGAATCAATGCGAGGCGTAGCGGTCTTTCCGAACAGCCGGTCACGCCATCCGCTTACGTTGAGCGCGAACAAAGTGACACACACTGCTACTAATAGTGCCCCCGCGACTAGAATCAAATGCTGTGGCCGCCGATCGCTTTTTTGGACCGGCGCCGCGGTTGTGCTCGGCGCCCCCAGCCGGCGCAGATCAATCGCCAACTCTTTGGCCGACTGGTAGCGGTTCTCCGGGTCCTTCTCTACACATTTTCCTATGATTCGCTCCAACTCGGCAGATACCTTGGGATTCAACGTTGTGGGCGGGATCGGAGCTTTACGCATAAGAGAGCCAATCAACTGCCCACTCTGCACCTCCGCGAACGGGCGCTGCCCCGTGGCCATCTCATACAACACAAAACCCGCCCCGTGAATGTCTGTGCGTGCGTCGACCTCTTCCCCCAACAACTGCTCGGGCGCCATGTACGGCAGGGTTCCTGAGATGGCATGTGTTTGGAGAGAGCTTTCCGTTATGGCCGTTTCCGTCAGCGGCCGCCATAATTTCGCAATACCGAAATCCAGAATCTTCAGCCGCCCGTCGCTCGTTAGCCGGAGGTTACCGGGCTTCAGGTCGCGATGTACGACCCCCTGTTCATGAGCGGCGGCCAGACCATCGCTGAGCTGCATTCCTAGGCGCACAACTTCCTTCTCCGGCAACGGTCCAGCGCCAAGCTTTTCGCTGAGCGTGATTCCGGGGATGTACTCCATCACCAGGAAATCCACGCCCCTTCGCGTATCGAAATCGTAAACGGTGGCGATATTGGGATGATTTAGTTTGGAGAGGGCCACGGCCTCTTTGCGGAGATGTTTGCGAGCTCGTTCATCGGTGATGGTTCCTGGACTCAGCACCTTGATGGCGACTTCACGGTCAAGGTGCGCATCGCGGGCACGGAAGACGACACCCATTCCTCCGCTCCCGATTTTCTCGATAATGCGGTAGTGGGAGAGCTCAAGCCCGATGAAGGAGTCTGCGGGTAAAGCCCGTTCCGGCACGGAAAGATCTCCTTCCCATTCCCCTTCTACGGCGAATCATAGGGTTGCACCCACAACAGGTCAACACACATCTTGGTCAGCCTACATTCTTCGGAAGAATCAACCCGAGACAACGCGCTAGCGATCGAGAACGCGCCACTCCGGAATCCTCACCGGCACCGAGTCGCGTCATCGGAAACTGATCTTCTTCTGTGCCGAAAGCGCAAGTGCTGCGTTGACAAAGCTCCACGCCACCCTTAAACTTGGTTTTTGTCTGCAAAGGGAAAGGTGTGGCTGATTGCAATGAGGACGTACGTAGCCAAGGGAGCAGAAGCCGAAGCCCTCAAAACCGGCTCGCAGTGGTTTGTCATGGACGCTTCCAACCAGGTGCTGGGTCGCCTGGCGACCAAAGCGGCGCGCATTTTGATCGGGAAGGATAAGGCCAGCTTTACGCCCTACCTCGATTCCGGCGACCACCTGGTCATCATTAATGCGGACAAGATTCGCATGACCGGCAACAAGGTCGAGCAAAAGATTTATTACTCGCACAGCGGTTATCCCGGCGGATTGAAGGAAGTACCCGCCAAGCTCCTCCGCGAGAACAAGCCGGACTGGATCGTTCGCGAAGCCATTCTCGGCATGTTGCCGAAGAACAAGTTGCGCGCGCGCCGTGCCAAGAAATTGCGTGTTTACCGCGACGCCGCCGGTTTGACACGGCACGCGGGGCAGAAGCCGCAACAGATTTCATTTTGAGTTTGGTCCCGGCGGGGCCGGGGCCCGATTCTGGTTTTCCGCACGTAGGGGTTCCTTTCTAAGTGGTGCCTTAGCGGGGAGCAATCCGGACGTGGAGTCGATGCGATTACGCGGAGTAGTCTCGTCCGCACAAGTTTTCGAGGAGGAGCATTGAGCACAGTGGAAACGCCCGTTGTGGACACAAAGACTTGGTTTCTCGGCACCGGCCGCCGCAAGGAATCCGTGGCTCGCGTGTTTCTGCGGGCCGGCACCGGCAAGTTCACGGTGAACGGTCGCGAAGTCGATAAATATTTCCCGAATCATGCCTGGAGTCATGACGCCACCGAGCCGCTGAAGTTCACCAGCATCGCGGAGCAGGTGGATGTCATGGCCACGGCCAAGGGCGGCGGCGTTGGCGGGCAAGCCGGCGCGGTGCGCATGGGACTCTCCCGCGCCATCAGCCGCTTCAACCCGGAACTGCGCCCGGCACTTCGCAAGAACGGCTTTCTGACCCGCGATTCCCGTATGAAGGAACGCAAGAAGTACGGCCAGAAGGGCGCGCGCAAGCGCTTCCAGTTCACCAAGCGTTAAAGAACTGGTGCCGTTCCAACTATTCCGGCCAGAGGACGGTCAGAGCATCTGACACGAACAACGAGAGAGTATTCTCGAAGGCATTTGCTGGGACAAGTTGGAACGGCACTGGGCGGCAAAGTTTTCGGCGGAGATTCTTCCGCCCATCGGGCTCTGGGGCCATGGCGCAAGCCGCGGCCCCAAGATCACGGCCGGCAAGGCAGCCGGCAAGAGGCTGTTGCGGAGCATGGTGCGGCCACCTTCAGGTGGCCCAGCGTGCACGAAAAGCAGCCATCTACTTAGGAGGAATAGTGGCGGTAGAAATCACCATGAAGGAGCTGCTGGAGGCCGGCGTGCATTTCGGCCACCAGACGCGTCGTTGGAACCCTAAAATGAAAGAATACATTTTCGGGGAGCGCAACGGCATCCATATCATTGACCTGCAGAAAACCCTGAAAATGTTCCGCGAAGCCAGCCGCTTTGTCAGCGACATCTCCGCCCAGGGCAAAACCATTTTGTTCGTCGGCACCAAGCGGCAAGCCCAGGAAGCCATCGCCGAAGAGGCCAAGCGCTGCAATGCGTACTTTGTCAATCACCGCTGGCTGGGTGGCACGCTAACCAATTGGTCCACGCTGCAGAAGTCCATCAAGCGCCTGAAGCTCCTCAAGGCCATGACCGAAGACGGCCGTATGGAGCAGCTCTCCAAGAAAGAGCGCGCGCGTCTGGACCGCGAAATGAAGCATCTGTTCCAGAACCTCGAGGGCATTGAGAACATGGCCCAGCTCCCGGATGCCATGTTCGTCGTGGATTCCAACGCCGAGGAAATTGCCGTCAAGGAAGCGCGCCGCATGGGCATTCCAGTGGTCAGCGTCGTGGATACCAACTGTGATCCGGATATGGTCGATTGGATCATCCCGGGGAACGATGACGCGTTGCGCGCCATCCGCCTGTTCACGACCAAAATTGCCGATTCCGTCGCCGAAGGCCGCACTCTCTACGAGCAGTCCCAGGTTGCCGATCAGAAGCTCGCTGCCGATCAGTCTCACGAGGCGGGCGTGGATTACGTGGACACCAGCGCGTACGAGCAGTACGAAAAGCAGGAAGGGGACTTCGTTGAGGGGACCGAAGCCTTCACCGAAGCCGTCGCCGAAGCCACAGTCCCTCCCGACGAGGAAAAAAGCTAAGAACCGCGCGTGGCTAATCAATTTCGACGGCCCGGCGCTGTGCGCATCGTTCACGCCGGGCCACTTTTGAAAGTCTTAAGTGATAAGTTCTAAGTTATAAGTTCACAGCACCTTGCTTGGCTTGTAATTCGCTACTCCGCACGAGAAGGATTTTGTGGCGGCTGCCTTTTGTCTTGAAGGCAGCTAAGGACCGGGGCGGGCACGCTGTGGGAAGGAAGTTCCAGGTTATAGCCTTTAGGCAATTAGTCGGAAGGCCGTATTTAAGACTTAGGACTTAGAACTGAGAACTAGAAAAGGATGAGTACAACGAAACCTGTCATGGATATTCCAGCTAAGCTCGTGAAAGAACTAAGAGAACTTACGAATGCCGGCTTCAGCGATTGCCGCGCTGCCCTGGTCGAAACCAATGGCGACATCCCCAAGGCCGTGGACGTCCTGCGCAAGAAGGGTCAGGCGGCCGCCGCCAAGAAAGCGACGCGCGAGGCTAGCGAGGGCCTCATCGGTCACTACATTCATGCGGGCGGGAAGATCGGCGTGATTGTCGAAATCAATTGCGAGAGCGATTTCGTGGCCCGCACCGAGGCCTTCCAGCATCTTTGTCACGACGTGGCCATGCACATCGCCGCCGTCGATCCCCGCTACGTTCGCCGCGAGGACGTGACGCAGGAAATGCTCGAGCACGAGAAGGAGATTTACATGGCGCAAGCCCGCGCCACCGGCAAGCCCGAGCCCGTCATCCAGAAGATCGTCCAGGGCAAAATGGAGAAGTTCTACGAGGAGACTTGCCTCTACGAACAGCACTACATCAAGGACGAAACCCAGACCATCGGCGAGATGATCGCCCAGGCTATCGCCAAGCTCGGCGAGAACATCACCATCCGCCGCTTCTCCCGCTACAAAGTCGGGGAAGTCACCATTGCCGCCGCCGGCACCGCCGCCGAAGAAACTCCAGCCACCGCCGGCTGATTCCTGGCTTCATGCTGAAATCCGAAGTGGAATTTTCGCGCACCACCCGCCACTTAAACTTGTCATTCCGACCGGAGGGACGGCCGGTTTGGCCGTCCCGGAGCGGAGGAATCTCTCTTCAACTTTGGATTTCAGGCTCATCGATCCCGTACTGCTTCGCCGGAGTTTTTTCTTTTGGCATACCCGTGCCCTTCGCCTCCCATTGTGTAATCCCGAAATTGTGACCCCAAACCTACGCCATCCTGCTCGATGTTTGTTACAATCGGCAAGGTTTACCACGGATCGGACGGACACACATGGCACGGCCATCGCAAGCGGCAAAAAAACCTCCCAAGAAGCGTCCTGCGTATCACCGGATTCTGTTGAAACTCTCCGGCGAATCCATGCAAGGCGCCCAGGGTTTCGGTATTGATGGCCAAACGGTGCATGCGATTGCCCAGGAACTCCGCGAAGTCCACAAGCTTGGCGTGCAGATCGCCATCATGGTGGGCGGCGGCAATATTTTTCGCGGCGCTCGCCAGAAAGGCTTTGAAATCGATCGCGCCACTGGCGATTACATGGGCATGCTCGCCACAGTCCTGAACGCGCTGGCCCTGCAGGACGCCCTCGAAAAGAGCGGGGTGAACACCCGCGTGCAGAGCGCCATCGAAATGCATCAGGTCTGCGAACCCTTCATCCGCCGCCGCGCCACGCGCCATCTTGAAAAGGGGCGCGTCGTCATTTTCGCTGCCGGCACCGGGAATCCTTATTTCTCCACGGACACGGCTGCCGCTCTCCGCGCCATGGAAATCAAGGCCGACGTGATCCTGAAAGCCACGCGCGTGGATGGCATTTACGACGCCGATCCGGAGCAGGTCAGCGGCGCCAAGTTCTTCCCGGAAATCAGCTATCGCGAAGTTTTGCACCAAAATCTGAAGGTCATGGATGCCACGGCCATCTCCCTTTGCATGGACAATGGCATGCCCATCAAGATCTTCAACATGCACAAGCCCGGCAACATCCGCCGCGTCGTGCTCGGTGAACGTGTTGGCTCGACGGTCATGCAGGCGTAGGACAAGTTTTTAGTTCGCAGTTTTAAGCATTAAGTTCTAAGTAAGGCACTTGAATATCCAGCGGTGAGAGTTGGGTTTTGATTTTACTGAAAACTTAAAACTGACAACTTAGAACTCCGAGAGTCGGGTTTTATTTTTTGCTTGGGCAGGACGAATTTGAGGTTGTAAGTACGGTAGTCAGTGCCCCAGCCGTGTGATTTTGGTTTTGCTTGAAACTGATATCTGATATCTGATAACTGATATCTTTTAATTCCACCGCCACGCAGTTCACAGGGGATACACACATGATTCCGATTTCCAGCACCAAAGAAGCGTTCGCCGCCGCAAGAACGCGCATGGAAAAGGCTGTCGATGATTTTCGCAAGGAGCTCGCCAGCGTGCGCACCGGCCGCGCTAACGCCGCCATTCTCGATCATGTCCGCGTGGATTATCACGGCACGCCCATGCCCGTGAACCAGCTCGGCAACATCACTGTCCCCGACGCCAGCCTGCTGATGATTACGCCGTGGGACCCCAGCGCCGTGCCGCTCATCGACAAAGCGATTCGCGCTTCTGACCTCGGCCTCAATCCCGCCACCGACGGCAAGGTCGTGCGCATCCCCATCCCTGCGCCCACCGAAGAGCGCCGCAAAGAGCTTGTCAAGCTCATCCACAAGGCCCTGGAGAATCACCGCACCGCCGTCCGCAACATCCGCCGCGACATCAAGGAAGCCATCGACAAGCTCGAAAAGGACAAGAAGATCAGCCAGGACGAGCAGAAGCGTGCCCTCGACGAACTCGAAAAAGTCTCCCACGCCGAAACCCAAAAAATTGAAGCACTCTCCGCCCTCAAGGAAAAAGAAGTCATGGAAATTAAGTAGGAGAGTTACCAGCGACCAGATATCAGCGACCGGCTATCAGTTATCAGATATCAGTTATCAGAAACCAAGAGAGCCTCCTCGAATTCCGGAGGCCTCTTCTTTTTATGGAGTGCGGTCGCTTGCCACCGCTTTTGAGCCCGTCCACATTGCCACCGTGTCATCCTGAGGACCGCGCCGTTTGCGGCCCGAAGGATCTCATCTGTAACGCAATCGAGCCGCGATCTTCTCACCGCTCACGGTGGTTAGCGCAGACCCGCTTCCCGATCGCGCAGCAAGCCAACGTGTCATCCCGACCGGAGAGCCGATGGTTTCTATCGGCTCGGAGCGGAGGGATCAGGGCTGGATTCCAACCTCTGCCAATCATTGCAATAATCTGTTTCGCTTCGCGCATTTCTCAACGGCCGCGGTGCTTGGCGCAGACCCGCTTCCTGATTGCTGATATCTGATCGCTGATCGCCGTCTATTGCTTCGGTGAAGACTTCGCTGGCTTTGCCTCGTCCGCCGCCGGCACCAGCGTAATCATCTGCGCCTGATCGCTCTGCACCGCATGCACAAACGAGGTGTAATCCATCGCGCGATCCCCGGGAATCTCCCGCAGCAGGAAATTCACGCGCCGCGAAGCCGTCACCGTGTTCGCCGCCGTGCTGTACTTCGACGTAAATTTCGCGTAGTCGCGCTCAACGGAAGTCCCGGCAGGCGTCTGCACCACCGTTCCCGCCGGCAATTTCAGCGTCATCTGCGTTTCCACGTCCAGCGGTGTCCCCAACTCGATCGTGCGCGCCGCTTCTCCCGCCGCCTGCCTGGCGGGCGGATCCGGCAATCCAATCTGCGGCAGCAGCGCGGGAATGCGAACCGGCTTCTTCGACCAGTCCACGAATTTCGCCTGCGTAATCTCGTACCCCACCGTGAACGGATCCTTCGTCGCCATCGGATCCGAAATATCTACGCTCGTCACCTGCCCGCGAAACCCATCCGAGAGCGCCAGCAACCCCGCCACATCCTTCCATTTCTCCTTCGCCGTCTGGTGAAACGCCACCCGCAGCAGCAATTCGTTGTCTCCCCGCATGGTGTATTTCACCTTGGCGGAAAGGTCACCTTCGGAAGTAACCGCTGCGTTGACGCTCACTTTTTGAAACTCAGGGAATGGCGGTCCCTTGGGTGGTTCTTTCCACAACCAGAAGCTGGAATCAATAAGTGCATTGGGATTCGCAAGATAGACGTGATTCGCTCTCAGAAGCATGAAGACGAACTTCTCTTTGATCGGGGTGATCAAGCCAAATGGGGCAACCTCCAAGCTCGGATCCATCCACCATCTGTAATGGGGCCCGCCGCCCACAATATCGAGATGTTTGAACACCGATGGTCTTGGTACAGCGGACGCGGTTACGTCGCAGAACCCGGTAAGTATGGGGAAGACACCCAAGCCTGCAGCTTTGGCAAGCGAGTTGAACAGGATGAATTTGTCCTCTTGCGTGGCGTAGCCCGAACCCAGAATTTCGTCCGCGGGCCGAACTGAAAAACCCGTAGCGCCCAATGGCAGATCTACAGTTTCAATTTTTGCGGATACAAAGTCGTAGATCGCTCGCGTTTTTTCTGCATCGTTTGTGGCTGAATCGGTTAGCTGTTTGGCCTTCCGCAAAACCACTTCGGGTACTCTAGGCGCAGTTTCTAGCTCGTGAAGCTGTTCCTCGCGGGATTTGCTGGGATCGGGAGTAACCGCCCCGGGTGTCAAGGCGTCCGCCAACCTCACGGACAAGAACCTCCAGTGATGAAACGTTGACAAAACGATGTCTGGCGTCGCCGAACTTTCAGGTGTGGCGTCAGCGGGAGAAATCCCGATCGCGGCGGAGGCGTATTTTCGCTCCCATCGATAGAAGGATCGCGAGGAACCCCCTTCATCTTTGCCATCAGTTCTCGTGGCTGGCGTAGCGGGATTGACGCGAACGTCGGTCTGTCGCGAGGCGGGTAAATCAAGTTCATAGTGTTCTTCGAGCACTTGCCCGGAGCGATCGAAGGTGTGCTCCAGCCAAAAATCCGGCGCCAGCGGATGTTTCGTCGTTGTTGTGATCACGCGGTATTCAATCGTATCGCCTTCTTCCAAGCCGAGTATTCGCACGGATTTCACGCGCACATCCTGATAGGCGGGGAATTTCTCCACTGCCGGATTCGGAGCGTCCACCACGGCGCTCGGCAGCAGTTCACTCGTGCCTCCATTCGCGTGGCTGACGCGCACCAGCGGAATCTCCACCTGTTGAAAGGCGCGATTGTAATCAAAGGTTAGCCGCGCAAACTGGTGTGCTCCCAGAATGTTGTTGATCTTAACGATGGTGTGGACTTCCTTCCGCGAATCCCCGTTAACCTCAAACCGGATGTGCGTCTCCAGCAGTTGAATTTGAAAGGGGAGTTCCGGCTTGCTGAGGCTCTTATCCGGCGCGGCTGCTTTTTCCTTGCCCGTTTTCTCTGCTGGCTCGGCAGGCTTCTGCCCGGCTTCCTGGGCGAAGGCCGGCCCCGACACCACCAACAGGGTTGCCAGCAGCCAGAAAACGCAGATTCGATCGCGCGTGCGTGTCACGCTGAAAGTGTAGGAGCCGCCGCGCCGCCCGTAAAGCGCGGCCTCGCCGCCGGTTGCCCCTCAGTTACGGCACCCTCTCCGCCGCCGTCAAAATCGCTGGGGAAGGCACCATGGACTCCCACGCCTTCGAGTACCTCACCGACCTCAGCAATGAAGTCGGCGCCCGCGTCACAAAGGGGAGTACGATACCCTGAAATCCTTCGCTTTGTGGCCCCTCGGTGAACTCGGTGCCGAGCCATCTACAACTAATTGATTATAAATGCCTTATGCGAGGAATAAGGCCTCCAGCCTCTGCTCATTCGTGCTGCGTCGGCCGTTGGCCCAACCAGACCCAAGCAGTGCTGCCACACCCGACTTTTCCACAGTGTTTTCTCCTTTCTCGCGGCTAATCTTGTTTGACAGAACCCTCTGTCTTCTCTATACTTTATGTTTTGTCAGGGGTATTTTCCCCGTGCAGTAGGCCATCTCGCTTCTCGGGGATGGTTGGTTGGAAGGGAATTCTTCAGTCCCAGAACGAGTTCGATGGAATGGGACGGAAGAGCGGCCGGAATGGGGCGCCAGCCCCGAAAAGCCGAGTAAGCCTCTCCGATTCGGAACCAAGAGCTGATCGCCAGCCTCTTGGAGTGCGTGCGGAGTCTCTTGCTGGTATCTCCGGATTCGCAGTAAACCTTTCAGCATCTTTGTGTGCTCTCGCGAACTAGTCTGCGCGCGACGCGAGAGCTGGTAAATCAGTCTGCGCGCGCTGCAGAGAGTTTAAAGTCATTCGTCTCAAGCTGTAAGTCGGAAGACGGTCCGTTTGAACTTATGACTTAGAACTGACGACTGCGAATTTTTGAAACGAGGAACGACTGTGCCGACGTTTTCGCAACTGATTCGCCTGGGAAGAGAAGGAATTCACTCGAAGACTAAGTCGCCCGCGCTGATGGGCTGCCCGGAAAAGCGCGGCGTGTGCATTCGCGTGTACACGCAGACGCCGAAGAAACCGAACTCCGCGCTCCGCAAGGTAGCGCGTGTGCGCCTGACCAATGCCGTCGAGGTCACCACGTACATCCCCGGCATCGGCCACAACCTCCAGGAGCACTCCATCGTGCTCGTGCGCGGCGGCCGCGTGAAGGATCTTCCCGGTGTCCGCTACCACATCGTGCGCGGCACCCTCGATGCTGCCGGCGTGGAGAATCGCAAGCAGGGACGTTCAAAGTACGGCGCCAAGCGGCCCAAGGCCGCCGCTGCGGCGAAGTAAGGCAGTGGTCAGTTTTAAGTAATAAGTAAAGCGATCGTGCAACAAGGCTCGGCGTACTGTTTGGAACTAAAGCTTGTGCGGCGATCGTGGGGAATAAGTTCCAGGTGATGAAGGCAAGGACGGCCGGTTTACTTAGAACTGAGAACTTTAGGAGCAGAACAGCGATGCCTCGTAAGGGAATAGTCAGCCGGCGGGTGCAAGCAACCGACCCGGTCTATGGTGAAGCTCTCGTGGAGAAGTTCATCTGCTCAATGATGTGGGCAGGCAAGAAGAGCACGGCGCAGCGCGTCTTCTACGGCGCCATGGATCAGGTCGCCAAGAAGACCAGCGACGACGCTTTGAAAATTTTCAAGAAGGCCATCGAGAACCTCAAGCCGC
>Ga0326727_10009875_pt1 | contig 23124 bp, 25 predicted proteins | sample MB2enrmetagenome_FD_207643 | JGI IMG/M metagenome (GOLD analysis project Ga0326727, IMG submission 207643) | Lab enriched peat soil microbial communities from McLean, Ithaca, NY, United States - MB29MY | ecosystem: Environmental > Terrestrial > Soil > Wetlands > Peat | place: USA: New York... | reverse complement strand
CACCCGTTGGCGCCGCCGTCCTCAGACTGTTACAGGCGACGCTCATGATGCGATGAGCCGCGCTCGCAGAAGCATTAGCGCTACAACTTCAACAGGAGGCGCAGTGTGAAGCATTCTCGTTCGAAGCACCGGTCAAGTGGTGAGCGAGAATCTGGGTGCGCCAGTGCTTCAAGGTATTGCCGAGTGAGACGATCTCGTTGACCTCGTCTGTGAGACAACCTGCGATCACCCGGTCCAACAGCACTGCGGCCTCGCGCGGATCATCGGTGAGATAGACGTCGCGCAGGTACTCCTTGGCGAGCCACGCTCCGAGTACCTCGTCGTCGGGGTCTCCCAGGCGAAGCCCGAGTGCCATGCGGTCGACGCCTCTTTGGTTCAATCGCTCCGAGCCTGTCAACAGCACGCGACGGATCTTGTAGAGCGGGTCGTCCTTGCGACCGCGATGGCCCAAGAGCTCGTTTTGCACTCTGCGGCGCACGTGATCGACACAACGGTTCCCAGCCGCGACGACATGGAAGGGATCGGCCACCTGGCGGGCATGGTCGAGGTGGGGGTGAAGCCCGGAGCGGTAACCCTCGTGCAGGTCGCAGGCGATGGTGGAGATCCCGGCCAAGAAGGCGGCGTCCTTGCTCGAGAGCCAACGCGAGACGTCGATCGCCCGGTTACCTTCGATCATGTCGATGAGCACGCGTCGCTCCAGATCGACAAGGCCCGTGACGTACATCGTCGGGTGCTCTGTGTTCGCCTTCAGAAACGCCGTCTAGTCGATGCCGAGCGAGGTCACCTCTTCTACCCGGCACGGGTCCTCGACAAGCGGTGTCCCGTAGTCGCGCACTGCCGACATCACCGTCGCCCAGGAGACACCGAGCCAGCGTGCGAGCGAGGCGACAGAGCGCGCCTCTTGGCCAACCGCCCGCGTGCACTCACGTCCCGCACGCGCGGAGAGCACACGGCGATCGGGGAGCTCGTCTGAGCGCTCGGTCCAGGTCTGAACCGGGCAGTCCGGGTCCGGACAGCAAAAGCGTCGCTTGGACCAGACAAGCCACACGCGACGGTTGAACGCCGGCAGGTCTCTGATGATCACCCGGAGCCGGTCTTTTGTCCTAGCTATCACCCCACAGGAAGGACACCCGGCCGCTCGGCGGATCGTCTCAATGCCGACGAGCAGCTCATCGCCGTCTTCGGTCACTGCCAGCACCCGGAACCCGGGAAGTCCCAACAACGCGTCATCGAATTCGGTACCGTCACCCACTGTCAGGGGTCCTCCAGTTCTCTAGGTCGTCGAACAACCACGAGAATGGCGGGGCCCCTGGCCGCGCCGGTGGATACCTATCGGAGCGCGGTCAGTTGTTCACGCGCCCCAGTTCATTGAGAAGAGCCAGTAAAGAAACCTCATGCTGCTACCAACCTTTCTCCAACAAGCGTGCTTCTACAGTCAGAACGGCGCGGCAGTGAGATCCACGACATCCTCGGTGTCGACTCGTGCTCGCGGAGCTGACTGAGCAGCTGTCACGAACTCTCGCCACGTCCGATGCGAGGCGTGCATCGCCGCCGACCCCGCGCAGGCTCCCGAGATCCGTGGCAGGCGCGGCACTGCCATTGCGGCCCGCAAACGAGCGCTGTCGTTCCGTCAGGCCGTAGCAGAGGTTGCGGGCCTGCTGGGTGACTTAGCCGGAGACGCGATTGGCCGTCACCCCGGCGATGCGGACGAGGCGGGTGCCGTGTTCGATGAAGCAGCACATAGAGGCGTCGGAGCAAGACGGTGTCGACCGAGAAGAAGTCACAAGCGATCAGGCCCGTCGTCTGAGCGTGGAGGAAGTCCGCCCAAGTGGGACCGGCCCGTCTCGGAGCGGGATCGATGCGGTGACGTTTGAGGACCGCCCAGACGCTCGACGGGGCGAGCTCGCCATGGATCCGCCGATAGCCCCAGGTCGGGTTCTCACGAGCTAACCGGACGACGAGGGCGGCGGTGCCTGCAGCGACCGTGGGTCGACCGGATCGGCGGTGTGGGTAGGTCCAGCGTCGGCGGACGAGGTCTCGGTGCCAGCGCAACAGGGTGGCTGGCTGGACGAAGAAGCCTTTCCGGCGCGCCCGCGATAGGAGGCGTGACAGCCCGGCAAGAAGTGCCCGGTGTGCTGGCCGCAGAGTAGGTCGGTCGACCTGGCGCCGCAGGACCGCTACCTCGTGGCGCAACATGATGATTTCGATCGCCAGGTCGTCCTGAGCGCGGCACAAGAGGCGGACGAGTTGGACCACGCGGACGAACGCCAAGTAGAGGAACGAGATCACCATGAGGGCGCATCTTCGTTGCCGGGACCATGGACGGAAAGTCCTGGTGGCGGCTGTGGATGGCCTTCTCGGCACACACACGTCTCAATCGGGCTCGCGACCGACAACGCAGCGATCGCCGCTGCACCCTGCGCCCGGCTCCAAGACGGACGGACCCGGGTGACCGAGTCAACCGCCTTTCCATGCAGCTCCGAGCGGCGCGATCGAGTTTCTGCTGCCCTACACCTTGGCCTGGATTACGTCAGCTCCTGACCGCCGCTGACTTTGACCACCTCGCCAGTAACAAACGAAGCCTCCTCAGATGCGAGGTACACAACAAGACCTGCGACATCGGACGGATATCCTGGCCGACCAAGTGGCACGCGGGCGATGGCGGCTTTCTGGGCCTCGGTCGAAGTGAATGTCTCATGAAATGGCGTGTCAAGAATCAGCCCAGGTGCAATTGCGTTGACGGTGATACCTCTCGGTGCCACCTCCTTGGCAAGAGCGAGTGTGAGACCGAGCATGCCCGCCTTGGCCGCAGCGTACGCGCCCGCACCTGCGCCGCCCCCACTGAAGGCAGCCATGGATGAGATCAAGATGATCCGCCCCCCTGCCTTTCCCATATGCCTCAGGCTGGCACGCGCCAGGTAAAAAGCGCTCGAGAGATTCGTATCCAGGACGGCGCGCCAGTGGGCATCTGACATCGTCTCCACTGGGAAACGTCCGATCAATCCACCGGCGTTCGCAACCACGATATCCAACCGTCCAAGCCGCGCTACCACCTCATCGACAAACTGGTTGACAGATTCCGCATCCGTAACATCTACAGGTAGCGCAAAGGCTCGGCGCCCCAAGTTCGCCGCTGCCTTGACCACCCCGTCTCCCTCGTGGGTGCGGTAGGTGATCGCGATGTCCGCACCAGCAGCAGCCAGGGCCAACGCTGTCGCCCGACCGATACCGATACCCCCGCCGGTGACGAGAGCGACTCGGTCACGAAGATCAGCCATCGGAGCGCTCGGCCGCACCCTTTACCTGACAGACCAACAACAGCGTGTCCTCAACAACATCGCACCAGCCGTGTAACGTGCCGGGCTCAAAGATATACAGCTCAGGCCCCTCATAATCGATCTCCTCACCACTTGGGAGGACCAACTTGCCGCGCCCAGTGACAATCTGGCAAAACGCATAGTCGGGACCAGTATGAATTGGAACCGAGGTCCCTGCGGGAATGCGATGTAGCAAGCTGGTGCCGTTGGGTGAGCTGTATAGCTCTGCAGCAGTACCCCCAAATTCATCTGTGTCCCCCCAAGGAGGAACTTCGGACTGCTGAAACTCAACGCGCCCATCGTCCAGATTGAAAATAGTCGTTCGCATGATGCAGCACCTCCAATCGAATCGTAGACCATTCGGCCTTCTGACTAGACCATCACGCGTTCTCCAGGCCGTTTCGCGAACTTGTCGGAGCGTTGACTGGATGTATCGGTGGTTGCCCTCGTAATACGGCAGCAGCATTCCTTGCAACGCCTGTCCTCAGCTCTATTGCAGAGCTATCCGAGAGGTAGGCCATGTGCGGAGTAGCAATTACGGCAGGATGCGTCCGTAGCACGTGACCCGGCGGTAGAGGTTCCTTATCGAAGACATCCAGTCCAGCGCCACGCACGCCCCCGGCATCAAGAGCCCGCGCAAGGTCAACTAAGTCTATCAAGTCACCCCGCGCAGTGTTAATGATGATAACGCCATCCTGCATGACGTCGAGCGTCTCCTTGCGAATGAGGTGCCGCGTTTCGGTGGTCAGGGGACAGTGCAATGACAGGAAGTCGGATCGTTTTAGCAGCGGCAACAAGTCGCTGCTAACAACGCCTGCGCTTACCATCTGATCTGGTGGCACATACGGATCGACGGCCCACACCTGCAAACCCATTGCTTGCGCACGGCGGCCCACCGCCTTACCGATGTTCCCCCAGCCCACGAGTCCCAGTACTCGTCCTTGTAGGGCTACTGGCATAAAGGGATCATGCGCAGTACGCCATCCGTCGGCCTTGATCCGTTCTGTGAATGGCCGCAGCTCCCTGGCTAACGCAAGCAGCAGCAGCATCGCATGGTCAGCCACGGTGTCGGTCGCATACCTCGGCACGTTTGCCACCCAAATACCAGCGGAGGTCGCAGCCTCGACGTCGACGTTATCCACCCCGACGCCGTACCTCGCCACGAGCACGCATGAACGTGCTCGGTCCAGGACGCGCGCCGTGACTGGTGCGAGCTCGACCAAAATGACCTGGGCCTGTGGGAGCAGAGGTTGATCGAGTACGTGCTCTTCATCCCACACCGGAGACTGGCAGACGACTAGCGTTCCACCTGCCTCCTCAATGATGCCTCGTTCGAGATCATGGTTTCGATATGAGGAGTCGAGGAGGAGCGTGAGATGGTTCGCCATTCTCGTTTGCTCTCAATCTCTGGTGATTGTGCGTGGAAACGCGGTGCTAGGCGTTGGCTTGGTGAGCGATCTGTTAGTGAGCGGTTGGCGGCCTGGTCGGCCCGACGCCGACGCCGAGGTCGGTGAGCGCGGCCTCAATCTCGTCCAGGTCTTCGTCGGTGAGGGAAAAGGCGGCAGCACCGATCCAGCCATCCACCTGATCCGGTGAACGCGACCCAACGATCGCGCCGGTCACGCCGGGCCAGCTCAGCACCCAGGCAATGGCGACAGAGGCGACTGTGGCGTCGTGGCGCTCGGCAATGGGACGAAGGCAGTCCCGGAACGTCAGGTTCCTCTGCAGCGCCGGCGGGGTGAAATGAGAGAACTCGGTGTGCCAGAGTCGCCAGTCCCGGCGGTCCATCAGCGCCACACGCTCGACCGAAAAGCTGTCGCTGAGCAAACCGGCCTGCATCGGGCTGTAGCAGATGACCCCGGTCCCGTTGTCGGCACACCAGGGGATGACATTTGCCCCGGCCCGGCGGTCGATCAGGGAAAGTGGTGACTGCAGCGAATCCACATGGCGAACCTTCTCGCAACGTTCGAGGAGGGCCACATCGAAGTTGGAGACAGCCCCGGCCCTCACTTTCCCCTGCTCAATGAGGCGACCCATCTCTTCCCAGGAATCCTCGACGTCCACTCCCGCGAGGTCTGGCCAGTGAAACTGGTAGAGATCGATCCGTTCGACACCCAGGCGCCGAAGCGAGGCGTCGCACTCCTGTCTGACCGAGTCCGGACGCAGGCATCGGCCGGGCTCACCGAATATATCCGAGTCGGACCACCGCAAGCCGCACTTGGTGAATACGAACGGTCGCTCACTCGCGGGTATACCTCCAAGCGCATGCCCAACAACCTCCTCGGCATGGCCCCGTCCGTAAACCGCTGCAGTATCAATCCAGTTCACCCCCAGCGCGATTGCTCGGCGCAGTGCGCGCACTGAAGATGCGTCGTCCTGCGCACCCCAGTTGTACTTCCACTCAGCACCCCCCATCGCCCAGCTACCGGCCCCGACCACACTGATGTCGTAACCTGTCTGACCGAGCCGTCGCGTCGCCAATGCTGTCATTAGGGGGCCTCCTTGAGTGTGGTGGTGGTTGGTGTCGCCTGTCAATCCGCGTCCTGCACAGAGTGGGTGGCAACGGTTACCTCGATGCTCGTCTCGATTGAGACCTCAGAGAAGGTACCGGGAGCAGGTTGGGCTATCTCGCGCCGATAGCTCTGCACCATGAGCTCGATGAGCTCCTCCAGGGTGATCTCGCTCAGATTCTTGTCCAGGGTCACCCGACCTTGCTGGATCACGTTGATCCGATCGCAGACTTCGAAAAGGTGTGTGTAGTTGTGGTCGATGACTATGACCGAGATGTCCGTCTGGTGGCACAGACCTTTGATCAGCTGAATGATCAGGGACGTTTCCTTCGCCCCCATCGCCGCCAGCGGCTCGTCGAGCAGCAAGATCTTTATGTTCTTTTGCTGGGTCGCACGAGCTACGGCAATGGCTTGCCGCTGGCCGCCGGATAGCTTTGCGACCGGCACGTCGATGGAAGGAACGTCGACCTCGATCTCGTCCAGGTACCGGCGCGCGGCGGCGCGCATCGACCGATTCTTGAGAAACCGGAACCAGCCGCCGGCCGTGTGTTCCCGGTTGAGAAAAAGGTTGTGGTAAACGCTCAGCTCGTCCACGAGCGCCAGGTCCTGGAACACCGTCTCGATGCCGTGCTCGCGTGCATCCTGGACGGAGCGCAGCCGGACCTCCTCGCCGTCCAAGTAGATCCGGCCGTGGTCCGGCTTGTACAACCCCGTAAGTATCTTGACCAGTGTGGACTTGCCGGCGCCGTTGTCGCCGACCAGACCGAGGACCTCGCCGCGCCGTAGATGCAGATCCACGCTCCGTAGCGCGATTACGGGACCGAAGCTCATGGAGATGTCTTCGATGCGCAGGACGTCCTCGACGTCGGTCGGTGCTCTGGTCGCGACGTTCGGCATCATTGGCGCACCGGTACCTTTCTTCGGGCGAAGATCAATCCGATGGCGCGGGCGAGCGACCCGTGTCCCGCTCCCCTGATAGTTGCCCGTTCGATCTGGACGTTGAGGATCATGGCAACCAGGATGGCGATGCCGAGGATCAAGTCGTAAGCAAAGGAACTGACGCTGATGACGTGGAACCCGTCCTCGAGAATGCCCAGCACGATCGCCCCAATGGATGCACCGATCATGGTTCCGCGTCCCCCGGTGAGAGCGGTTCCGCCGATCACCGCTGCGGCCACGCCGTAGAACATGAAGGTCAGGCCGGGCGTGTCGGGGTCGATGCTGCCGATGTGATAGCCGTCGAGGATGCCTATGAGCCCGCCTATCAGCGCGCACAGCACGAAGCACCAGATCTTGACGAAGTCGACTTTGATTCCCGACTCCCTGGCCGACTCGGAGTTTCCTCCGACAGCGACGGTATGCAGGCCGAAGCTCGTCCTTCGCAGCATCACGTGCAGCACTGCGACGGCGGCCAGTGCCCAGAGGGCCTCGGCCCAGGTCGAGCCGCCCAACCAGGACACCAGATTCCCCGTGCCGACAGGATTCGCCGGCGCCCCGTTCGATCCGATGAGGATAATACCCTCGAGGGCGAAGGTCATTCCGAGGGTCGTGATGAACGACGGTATGTGGAGCTTGACGGTGACCAGACCGTTGATACACCCGATCGCAGCGGAGACCACCAGCGCTAGGACCAGGCCCAGGGGAATCGGGAGACCCGCATTGTGGAAGTACGTGACGAGAAAGGGCGAAAGCACGTACACCTCGCCCACCGACAGATCGATCTCTCCCAGGATCAGGATCGGGACCTCGGCGAGCGCGAAGAAGGCGATGGGTGCGATGAAGGCGGCGAGCGCCGCTGCATTGGCGGTTGTGAAGAAGTACGGGGAATCGACAGTGAAGAACAACACCAATGCGAGGGCGACCACGGCGATGACCAGCTCCTGCAGGTGCTGGTCCACTAGCCGCCTCAGACTCGATGTGGGCAGATAACGACTATCCACCTCAGGCGGGGCTTGCGCACTCGGGGTCGGGGAGATGCCGCCACTGTCGGGCGCCAGCCTTACACCTTGATCTTGTCGCATCTGCCTCACTGGTGCCTGTTGAGAGAATTAGGGTTTGACGTCTATGGGAGATCCTCTGAGAAATATAGGGCCCGCCGCTCCCACCAACCAGATGGGAGCGGCGGACCCTATCCTGTTTACGTATTCCCTACAAAACCGACGATACTCTTTGGCGGGGTATACACTACCGCTTTCGTGCTCGAGCCCTCCCAGCTATCCGTGCGCGAAACATAGTCACCGACATTGGCCTTGGTCACGTACTTGAAGCCGGTGTCGACATCGGTGGGTGTTATCAGTCCGCCCGTGATGTTGTAGAGGAACAGCTCCCAGATTGACATGGCCCCCTGCAGGTAGGCCTGCTGGTCGACCGTGAAGGCCAGCTGACCCTTGTGAATCAGGTCCAACACTGGAACGCCGACGTCAAAGGCTGCTCCACCGATTCCCTTCTTGGCCAGACCCAGCTTCTGGATCGCCGTCGCGACGGCCACTCCATTGCTTCCTCCGCTCGAGAACATGAATTTCACGTTCTGGTGCCCTTGGTACCAGGCCTCGATCGAAGCGAGCGCGGGCCCCTCGGTGGCACCGACGCCTACTTGAACGAAATCGATGCCGGCCGGCCCGAACACGCTCTTGGCGCCGTCCATGCGCGGCTGCTCGTTGAGCGAGCCCGGGACGCTGATCATGCCTCCGACCAGGTCGCCCTTGTGGACGTAGGTCAATATCTTTTTGGCTACAGCCACGCCAGCAGAAAAGAGGTCCTGACCGATGTAGCACATCGCGTTGTTCCCGGCGCCGACCGGGGCTTCGGCGTTGTAGGCCGTTACCGGAATTCCGGCAGCTAGCGCCCTGTTGGTCACGGCGTTGAACGCCGTAGGGTCGACCATACAGCAGGCGATACCGTTGACCTTGTCGTTGATCGCAACGGTAAAAGCATCGACCATCTCAGGGATGATGTCGGTCTCGGAGCCGGTCCAAGTGTATGAGACGCCCAGCAGCGCTGCCATGTCATTTGCCCCGTTCCGGGTGGCGACGAAGAATGGGTCAGCCGTCACGTGACATACCATGGCAAACCTGTAGGCCGGGTAGTGGGGCCAGGGATTCTTGGTACCGAGCGGCGATGTTGCACCCGCGCCACTCTGAGTTAAGACTTCACCGAAAGTCCCGAAGAATGGGACAGCAGCTGCCGTGATACCCGCATTGCGCAGGAAGCGACGTCTGGATATCTCACGGGCTTTCGGGTCAGCTTCCTGCTTCTCGTATTGTGCCATATTAGGACCCTCCTCTTCCAGTGTCCTGGAAGTTAACACCTCAACGTGCATGCACCAAAGTAGGGAATGGCCGCACGCCCCCTTTTAGCGTGCCGAATTCATGGCGCCCTCTCCCACGCCCATCCGCCACTCAACATCGCGAGCCGAACGCTCGAAAAGTAAGCTACAGGTATGGTGAGAGGCTGTCAAGATCTAGTCGTCCTGTCATGACAGGAGTTCAGCTTGAGGCTCAGCAGGCGCGATCGGGGCTTCGCCCGGGCGGTCACGGAGGGGACGACCCTGGAAGACCGCTGCGCCGAACACGACACCGCGGACGCCCATTAGCGAGGGTGGGATGACAGGGACGAGCCGTGAGCTTTCCCCCAAGGGCTTGATCCTCGACATGGACGGCGTCCTCTACCGAGGGGACTGTCCCATGCCCGGACTGGTGGAATTCTTCGAGATCGCCCGCTCGCGCCCGTTCGTCCTGCTCACTAACAACTCCACCGTGTCCGCCCTGGACTGCAGGGCCAAGCTGGCCAGGATGGGGGTAGAGGTTCCGGCGGCCGCCATCCTCACCGTCTCCGAGGCCACCGGGCGCCACCTGGCAGAGAAGTTTCCCTCTGGCAGCCGGGCCCAGGTGCTGGGAAGCGCGGCGCTGCAGACTGCGGTGGCCGCGGCTGGGATGACGCTGGTGCCAACCCGCGGGGATGTCGTGGTGGTCGGTCTGGACGCCGCTCTCACCTACCAAAGGCTGGCTGAGGCGGTGCGGTCCGTCTTCGCCGGAGCCGGTTTCGTGGCCACCAGCTTCGACTCCGTGCTGCTCACCGAGCAGGGAATTGCCCCGGGTTCGGGGGCCATTGTCGCCGCCATTCGTGCCTGTGTGGAAGCCGTCCCGGTGTGCGTCGGCAAGCCGAGCCCCTCGATGTTCCAGATGGCTGCCCGCCAGCTGGGCCTGCCCGCAGAGGAGACCCTGGTGGTGGGGGACAGCCTTGCCTCGGACATCGCTGGTGGCAAGGCGGTCGGAGCTCGGACGGCGCTGCTGCTCTCGGGGATCTCCGCCCACAGCGGCCAGGACCAGCTCCAGCCCGACCTGGTCCTGGCCGGACTGCGCGAGCTGTCGGCCTTTTTGGGCCGATCGTGGGAAACTTGAGGGCCATATGAGCAAGCTGAGCGACTCAGTCCGTCCCCCCAGGCCGCTGGTCCTGATCACCGACTGCGACCATCCTGACACCGACGTCGAGCATGCCATCTTCGCCGCTGCCGGGTTGGACGTGCGCCTGGCCAACTGCCGGACCGAGGACGACGTCTTGGCCGCCGGGGTCGACGCGGTGGCCCTCTTGGTCCAGTACGCTCCGATCAGCGCCAAGGTCCTGGCCGAGCTGGACCGATGCCAGGTGGTAGGGCGCTACGGAGCGGGGCTGGACGTGATCGACCTGCCGGCGGCCCGGACCCGGGGAGTGGACATCGTCTGCGTGCCTGACTACTCCGTCCAGGAAGTCTCGGACCACACCATCGCCCTAGTGCTCTCCCTCTGTCGACGAATCGTGGCCTATGCCGGCGCCGTCCGCTCGGGCCGCTGGGACATGCGTGAGGGAGGCATCATGCGCCGGCTTTCCACCCTGCGCCTGGGCGTGGTCGGGCTGGGCCGGATAGGGCGGACCGTCGCCGCCAAGGCCGCCGCCCTCAACTTCGAGGTGGTGGGCTATGACGTGATTCCCCCCACCGAACCCAGCGTGCCCCTGCTCAGCCTGGAAGAGCTGCTCGCCACCAGCGACGTCGTCACCCTCCACCTCCCCCTCTCGACCGAGACCCACCACCTGATCGACGCCTCTCGGTTGGCTCTCATGCGCCCGACGGCGGTGCTGATCAACACCTCCAGAGGGGGCCTGGTCGACCAGGCCGCCCTAGCTCAGACCATCGCCGCGGGGCGCCTTGGCGGGGCAGGCCTAGACGTCTTGGAGGTCGAACCCCCGGAGCTGGCCGATCCCCTGCTCCGCGACGAGAGGGTGATCATAACGCCACACGTCGCCTTCTACAGCGAGGAGTCCCTCGTCGAGCTCAACCGCCGGGCAGCCGAGAACATCGTCGAGGCCCTAGCCAGCCGGGGCGTGATCGACCACCCGCCCCAGGCCCGATGACCGCCTCAATTGCGTCGACCCAATGCAGGACCTGCGGCCTCACGGGTGGCGCGTTCGCATGGTTAGCTCACAAGCGGCTCGTGCATGCGCTCGGCGAAGCTGCCTGCTTATAATCCTGTCATGACGTACGCTGGCACGGGGATCGACGTCCGCTCCTTCGAGCCCTACTACAAGCAGCTGAAGCGCATCCTGGTCAAGGAGATCGAGAGCATCCACAAAGAGGGTGATCTGCTTCCCTCGGAGACCGAGCTCTGCCGACTGTACTTGGTGAGCAGGACGGTGGTCCGTCAGGCTCTGGGGGAGCTGGAGGGCGAGGGTCTGGTCCTCAAGGTAAAAGGCAAGGGCACCTACGTGACCGGCCGGCCGCTCAACACCAGCTTCGTCCAGCACTCGTTGGGCTTCTACGAGTCCATGCAGCGCGCCGGGCACGCCGTGGGCACCAGGGTGATCACCCTGCAGACGGAGCCTTGCGGGGTGAGCCTGGCCAAGCTCTTGGAGATCGGTGTGGACGAGGAAGTCATCCACTTCGATCGCGTCCGAAGCGTCGATGGCGTCATTGTCCAGGTCGTCCGCACTGTCTTGCCGGCCCGTCTCTTCCCCGGACTGGTTGAGCTGGACATGACGGACCGCTCTTTGTACCAGGTGCTTGCCGACACCTACGGTGTCCGACCCTCGACAGGTCACCGTGCGATCGACGCCACGGCGCTGAGCAGCGAAGACGCCCACTATCTGCAGTCAACGGAGGGTCTGCCGGCGCTGCGCATCGAGAGCGTGACCCGTTCTAGCGAGGGGGTTGTATTCGAGTACTACGTGGCTGTGTATCGCGGTCACAGCTTCAAGTTCGAACTCGACGTCACGTCACCATGACAGGGCGGCGACTATCCCAGATCGGCAAGCTAGAAAGTCACCAGCATGAATGCTTGGCGGAGCAAGTCACCCGGCCCTTTCATCACTATCGTGGCCCGGATAGTTCAAACATAGCTGTGGGCGCATCACTGGTGAGACTGTCTCGGAAGGACGGACCCAATGGACGGTAAAGCAGGCGACGCAGAGTTTGACAGCAACGAGACGGTGTTGGCGGCGTCCCGCCCATTTCAGGTGCGGCTCGACTTCTCCACTGGCTCGCTGACCCCGTACAGCAGGTCGTTTGTAAGACGTCTCAGCGACATGGCCAGCGCCTACGAGGATCAAGAGGCGGTCAAGAGGATGCTGGCGAGTGGTGACGACCCGGTCATCTATCAGAGTTATTACGCTGACGTCCCCCATGAGCCGGGCCACCTTGTATTTCTCACCACGATCATCACCTCAGGCACTGTGGGCTCTGAGTTCTTCATGACAAAGGGCCACCACCATTATCGTGACTCTGCCGAACTATACATGGGCATGTTCGGGGAAGGGATCATGATCATGGAATCTCACGAGGGAGACCTCGTCGACCAGGAGCTGGTGGCCTCGACGTCGGTCTATGTCCCCCCGGGCTGGTCCCATCGGACCGTCAACACCGGCAGTGGGCCGCTGGCCTTTCTGGCCGCCTTCTTCGGCGACGCCGGCCATGACTACGGCTCGGTGGAAAGAACGGGCTTTTCCAGGCGCGTCCATCACGGCGACCAAGGCCCGCAGCTGCGCCAGGCGGCATCTGGCGTTGAGGCGGAGGGTCTCCAGTGATCCCCTCGCGAGCCGAGCTCGTGATTGGCTCTCTCATCGTCTCGACTGACGGCCACCGTGAAGAGTCCGCGGTGCTAAACCCCGCCGACCAGGAAGTGATCGGTTACGCCCCGGTCGCCAACGCCCAGCTGGTCGACCAGGCTGTGACCGCGGCGGCCGAGGCCTTCCCGGCTTGGTCCAAGCTGCCTGCGCCGCGACGTGCCCACCATCTTTCGGCCATCGCCTCTTGGATCAAGTCCAATGCCCCCCGTCTGGCTCGCAGCTTGACTCTGGAGCAGGGCAAGCCGCTCAGTGAGGCCGCCTCCGAGGTGGAAGCGGCGGCCAAGGCCTTCGACTACTATGCCGCCGAGGCGGTGCGGATCTACGGTCAGACCATCCCGACTGACTCTGCGACCCTGCGCAGCCTGGTCATCCGCCAGCCGTTCGGGGTGGTGGCGGCCATCACTGCCTGGAACTACCCGCTCGGCCTGATGGCCTGGAAGATCGCCCCAGCTCTGGCTGCGGGTTGCACCGTGGTGGCCAAGCCCTCCATAGAGGCACCCCTCACGGTGCTCGAGCTCGTATCCGGGGCTTTGGCTTCCGGCCTCCCCGCCGGGGTGCTCAACTCCGTAAACGGAGGTGGGGCAACCGTGGGCAACCTGCTCGCCGGACATCCCAAGGTGGACAAGATCACCTTCACCGGCGGGACCGAGACGGGCCGGCACCTGCTGAAGCTGGCCGCCGAGGACATCAAGAGCGTCCTCATGGAGCTTGGTGGTCACTCACCCATGATCGTTGCTGCAGACGCTCCCATGGACATGGCCGTTGCTGACGGGGTGAAACGGTCGTTCCGCAACGCCGGTCAGCTCTGCAACTCGGTCAACCGGATCTTCGTGGTACGCTCGGTCGCAGACGAGTTCCTGGAGCGCTTCGCAACCAGGGCGTCCGAGCTGGTCGTCGGTCCCGGTCTCGACCAACCCGAGCCCGATGTCGGACCGCTGACCAACGCCGAGACCCGGGACAACGTGGAGGACCACGTCGCCGATGCCCGCAAGCTAGGTGCCGAAGTGCTGGTCGGGGGCACCCGCCCGGAGGACGAGCGACTCTCCCGCGGCTTCTTCTTCCTGCCCACCGTGGTGGTGGGGGGTGAGGACATGGCCATGCTGCGCCAGGAGACCTTCGGACCGGTCGCCCCGATCATGGTCGTGGAGGACCTCGACGAGGCCATCGAACGGGCAAACTCCCTCCAGTTCGGGCTGGTTGCCTACCTGTACACCCGCGACCTGCGCACTGCCTTGGAGGGGGCCGAGAGGCTCGAGTTCGGCACGGTCAACGTGAACAATGTCGGCGGAGGGGACGTGCCTTTCCCCTACCCGGGCTGGAAGCACAGCGGGCTGGGGGTCGAGCTGGGCCACCAGGGACTCGAGGAGTACCTCCACACAAAGCACCTGCGGATCGAGATCGGGTACGGCTGAGCGAAGTGGGCGAGTATGTGGTCGCCATCGATGTTGGGACCCAGACCACTCGTGCCGCCTTGGTAGACGTCCAAGGCCGCATCCACGACGCGGCCTCCTCCCCGATAGAGATGTTCGTGCCCCGGCCGGGCTGGGCGGAGCAGGACCCCGAGCAGTGGTGGCAGACAACCGTCGCCAATATCGAGGCCGTTATGGCCCGCAATCCTGAGGCAAGGATCGGGGCGGTCGGCGTGGCCGCCCAGATGCACAGCGTCGTGGCCCTGGATGCCTCGGGCGCGTCGCTCACCGCCCGGTCGGCGATCTGGAGCGACAAGCGCTGCCTCGATCAGGTGAACGCCTTCCAGAGCCGCCCCGACGCAGAGGAGCTCTCCCACCTGGCCGGCAATCGGCCCCTCCCGGCCTGGGCGGGGTTCAAGATGGCCTGGCTGCGCGCCAACGTGCCACATGCCTATGAACAGGCCGAGAACTTGCTGGTGGCGAAGGACTTCCTCAACTACCGCCTATCCGGCCAGGCGGCCACCGATCCTTCGGAGGCCTCGGGTTCGTTCCTCTGCGACGCCCGCAACGGCCAGTGGTCCGGAGCGCTGCTGGCCGCGCTGGGACTAGATCGCGCCAAGCTTCCCGAGATCGTCGACTCCTGGTCGGTGATCGGGACCGTGTGCAAGGAAGTGGCCATGCTCACCCGTCTCGCCGAGGGGACGCCCGTGGTGGCTGGCAGCGGAGACATGATGTGCCAGCTGCTCGGCTCGGGGATCACCACACCGGGGCGGGTCGGCTTGGTGGCAGGGACTGCGTCGATCATGTCGCTCGCCGCCGAGAGCGCCTCACCGGATTTCCGGGTCATGAACCTGCGATCGGCCAGCGGCAACTGGATCCGCTTCGGCATCGACGACGCTGCCGGCAAGTCGTTTCGCTGGTTCGTCGACACCTTTTGCCCCCCCGCCGGGGATTCCCGCGAGCAGGTGAAGGCGGCCTTCGACTCGCTCGTCCTGCAGGCGGCTCAAGTCGAGGCCGGTTCGGGTGGGCTCTTGTTCTTCCCCTACTTGCTGGGCGAGAGGACGCTGGGCAGCGCCCAATCCAGGGCCTCCTTCGTGGGCGCCACGCCGCGCCACCAACGGGCCCACTTCGTTCGGGCGGTCATGGAGGGGATAACCCTGGAAGACTGCAGGGCGCTGAAATGCCTCTGCCCGGTGGGGGTGCAAAATCCCATCCGTTGCAGCGGGGGCGGCGCCGCAAGCGGCTTGTGGAACCAGATCCGAGCCGACGTCTTCGCCCACCCGGTGCAGGTGCTGGCCTCCGCTGAAGGAGGCATCCAGGGGGCGGCCATCCTGGCTGGGGTGGCGGCGGGCTGGTACAGCGACGCCGCCGCGGGCGCCGAGGAGGTTGTCCACGTGGCGGAGACCTGGGCCCCTTCCCCCGATGCGGTTCGTGTCTACGAGGACGCCTTTCGTATCTTCTGTGCCGTGCACGACGCTTTGGATGGCCAGTGGCAAGCATGGGATGATAGGATCAAGTCATGACTGATATCCTCAAAGCTATCGGTGCTTTGCGCCTGGTGCCGGTGATCGTGATCGACGAAGAGGAGAACGCATATCCTCTCGCGCAGGCGCTCAAGGCCGGGGGTCTTCCCTGCGCCGAGGTCACGTTTCGCACGGCTGCGGCTGAGCGGTCCATCCGGGCAATGGCCAGTGACCCCGAGATCCTCCTCGGAGCGGGGACCGTGCTCCGTCCCGAACAGGTCGACCGGGCGTTGGAAGCGGGTGCCCGCTACATCGTCACCCCGGGATTCAGCGCCGAGGTGGTGCGGGCATGCCGGGCCAACTCGGTGCCGGTGTTCCCCGGCGTGGCTACCGCCACCGAGATGCAGATGGCCCTGGAGGCTGGCATCGAAGTGGTCAAGGTCTTCCCTGCGGAGGCCCTGGGCGGCCTGGCTCTGCTCAAGGCTCTCGCCTCGCCTTTCTCCATGATGCGCTTCATCCCCACCGGTGGCATCAGCGTTTCGCAGTTGGCTGACTACCTGGCATTTCCCCCGGTGCTGGCGGTCGGAGGAAGCTGGATCGCGCCGAAGGCGCTCATTGCTGGCCACCACTTCGACCAGATAACCGCGCTGGCTTCCCAGGCGGTCGCCATTTGCCAGGCGGCTCCCGACGGTGCCGAGACGGGACGATGAGCGTGCCCGGCCCGTCGGTGCCTGCGGTAGAGGTTCGGCCGGCGCAAGACTGTCGCTTCGACCAGGTGTCCCTAGGCGAGGTAATGCTCCGCCTCGACCCTGGGAACAACCGCATCCGCACCACCCGGGAGTTCCGGGTCTGGGAGGGGGGCGGGGAGTACAACGTGGCCAGGGGCCTGCGGCGCTGCTTCGGCCTGCGCACAGCGGTGGTCACCGCTTTGGCCGACAACGAGGTCGGCCGGCTCATCGAGGACCTCATGCTCCAGGGCGGCGTGGACCTCACCTTCTTGCACTGGGTCCCCTATGACGGCATCGGGCGCCGCGTCCGCAATGGCTTGAACTTCACCGAGCGCGGCTTCGGAGTGCGTGGAGCCGTGGGCGCGTCAGACCGCGCCTACAGCGCCGCCAGCCAGATGCGGCCCGGGGAGGTGGACTGGGAGCACCTTTTCGGCGAGATCAAGGTGCGCTGGTTCCACACCGGCGGCATTTTCGCCGCCCTGTCGGAGACGACCCCGGAGGTCATCGCCGAGGCCATGCAAGCGGCGAGGAGGCACGGCACCGTTGTCTCCTTCGACCTCAACTACAGGCCCAGCCTGTGGAAGGACTTCGGCGGGCAGGCCAGGGCGAGGGAGGTCAACCGGAGCCTGGCTCCACTCGTCGACGTGATGCTCGGCAACGAGGAGGACTTCACCGCTTGCCTCGGCATCGAGGTGCCGGGGGGTGACCCCAACTTCGCCTCGGTCGAGGTGGACAAGTTCAAGGCGATGATCGAGCAGGTGACAAAGGAGTTCGCCAACTTGAAGGTGGTGGCGACCAGCCTTCGGACAGTTCGCTCGGCGACCTTGAACGACTGGACAGCGGTCGCCTGGTCCTCCGGAGGATTCGCCGAGCCGATCAACCGGCCGGGCTTGGAGGTGTTCGACCGGGTCGGGGGCGGCGACAGCTTTGCCTCGGGGTTGATCTACGGCCTGATGGAAAAAGGCGATCTGCAAACTGCCGTCGACTACGGAGCCGCTCACGGGGCCCTGGCGATGACGACCCCGGGCGACACCAGCTTTGCCAACAAAGCCGAAGTCGAGAATCTCATGAAAGGTGGCGGCGCGCGGGTTCAGCGTTAGCGCTCGAGCCGGTGCCCGTCGGAGGGGCAAAGGAGGAACGAACTTGTTGGCTGTGGTGAAGACCGCCCCCGGGGAGGGCAACGTCGAGTTGAAGGACGTGCCAGAGCCCAGGGCAAAGCCGGGCTGGATAGTGGTCGAGGTGGCGGCCTGCGGCGTGTGCGGGACGGACCTGCACATCCTCCACGACCAGTTCAAGAGCTACCCCCCTGTCACCATGGGGCACGAGTACACCGGTCATGTGGTGGAGATCGGCGAGGACGTGGAGGGTTGGCACCTCGGCGACCGGGTCGTGGTCGAGCAGCACGCCGGCGCCTGCGGCACGTGTGACCTCTGCCGGCGGGGGAACATCCACCTCTGCCTGCACAAGAGGCCTCCCGGAATCGGCATCAACGGCGCTCTCGCCGCCCGAGTGGTGGTGCCGGCCTGGCTCGCCCATCGGGTACCTGACGACGTCACGGACCGGGCTGCGGCGATGTGCGAGCCCTTGGCCATTGCTCTCACCGGGCTCGAGTCGATCTCCCTACAGCCAGGCGAATCGGTGGCGGTCGTCGGCCCGGGACCGGTGGGGTTGCTGGCGGCGCTGGCCGCCCGCTACCTCGGTGCCGGTCGTCTTCTCGTGATCGGGCGTGCGAGCACCAGCCTTTCCCGCCTGCAGCTAGCTTCCGAGCTCGGGCTAGAGACACTCGACAGTTCCAGCCGCGACCCGGTCGAGGCGTTGGGCGCTTCGTTCACCGACGGCTTCAACGTCGTGGTGGAGTCGGCCGGCGCGGCGGCGACCATCGCCCTCGGTGTTCGCCTCCTTCGCAGGGGCGGGAGAATGGCCTGCTTGGGCATGGGGGACGGGCGCGACGTCGCCTTTCCCTGGGACGAGGCCATGAACCGTGCTCTCACCTTGCACTTCAGCCTCAGCTCGGCCTATCCCACCTGGGACCACGCCCTGCACCTGCTGCGCACCATCGGTCCCCAAGTGGAACGGCTGGCCACCGACTTTCCGCTAGCCCGCTGGTCCGATGCCTTCGAGGCGGTGGCCAACGAACAGGTGATCAAGGCGTTGCTTTGGCCGGGTTTGTGAAGCCTGGTTGACCAGGTCAACTCGCCGCACCAACCACGCAGGGTTGCCTTGGCGCGTCAACCAAGCAATCCTCTGAAGGCTCAGGCTGCCGGCCCCTCCAGCAGCACCTTCAGCTCAGATCCGGCGTGCAGGGCGCTGATCGCCCACGGGCCCTCGGTTAGCGGGACCACCGCCGTCACCACAGGGTCCAGGGTGGGGCCCTCCCGTTCCACCAGGCTGATCGCCGACGTGATGTCCTCGAGGCGGTACACCCGCGTGCCCACCAGGGAGATCTCTCGGAACATGACATCCTGCAGGTTGACCGGGACTGCGCCCGGATATGCCGCCACCACGGTGACCAGCCCTCCGGGCACGACCCACCTGGACACGGTGGGCGCGACTGCCGGATGCCCGGTGCAATCGAAGAGGACGTCAGCGATCGGCTGCGGCGAGTCGTGGTCAACCAAGCTCAGCCCCATCGCCCGTGCAGCCCGCGCCCGCCCCGGGGACACTTCGCTGATGGTGACTTCCGACGCTCCTCCCAGGCGCGCGCAGCTGGCCACCAGGAGCCCCATCGGCCCCGCCCCGAGCACATGAATCCGGTCGCCGAGGCGCATCCCGCTGCGCCGTACGGCCCTCACTGCCACTGACAAGGGCTCGACCAGAGCCGCCCGGCGCATGTCCACCCCCGCCGGAAGAGCCAGAAGGTGGTCCTCGGGAACGGCCACCGCCTCGGCGGCTCCACCGTCCACGTCGATGCCGATCAGCCGCAAGTGGTAGCAGATGTGATAGCGCCCCAGCTTGCAGCTGGGGCAAATCCCGCACCAGATCAGGGGGTTGATGAAGACCGGGGCGCCGGCACGGAGCTCCCCGAGGGGGGAGGTGAGCCGGCCCACCAGCTCGTGACCAATTACCAGGCCAGGCTTGGCCCGTGGGTGCTCGTTGTCGCATATGTGCAGGTCCGTCCCGCAAAGTCCGGCGTAGGCCACATCTACCAGAGCCCATTGGGGGGGCGGCTCAGGCACAGGGAGATCTCTCACCTCGACCTTGGTCTCGCCTGCCCATACCACCGCGTGCATACCATCCCTCCAAGCTCAGCCGACCCGAGCTGGCGCGGTGCCAAGGCCAGCTTTCAGGTTAATCAACTGATCGGTGATCGTGCTATCTCGGCTGGCTCATCTCGTGGGGAGACCGCGCTGATCACACTATGCCAAACCTGCCCCCTTGCGAAAAAGCTCACCTGAGGTCTTCTCCCTCGATCCGAAGCAGAGCTACCAGCCCCAAGAATGACCAGGTTGTCTACGATGTCCCGCGACATCTGTCTCCGCTATGCCTAAACCACACCGTGACACAAGGAAGCGCCGACGCCCACGAGGCGGCCGAAACAGGGGCGGGCCAACACCGAAGGCCGGGCGGGAAGGGCCCTACGGACCAGAGCGGAACGGACCGGCGAGACGGCGGCGGCCACGGCGGCCCAGGAGGGCCGACCGGGGCGGCCAGCAGGGGGCCCTGGCGGGAGGCTCAAGAGGCGAGGGCGGACGACCGGAGAAAGGGGAGTGACCGACTTGGCGACGAGCAAGACCCTGTCGGTTGGTGACCCAGATGACTCAGCGGCGATATCGCCGCGTGGAGGCGCCAGGAGCGGTGCGATCCAAGATGCGCTGTTCGCCCCAGAGCCCGACGAGGACACTCGCACGGAAGAGCCGGGGTCGGAAGAGTAAAGTGACGCGTCGCATCATTCCCTGAGCGGTAGGCCTCGCATGTTTCTTGTCCAGGTCTTCACCTTTTCCAGCATCCACACTGTGGCGCCCCTCACGGTCGCACTTCTGGCTGCAGCAAAGAAGTCCAGCAGCTCTTTCACGTTGATCTTCATCGTTCTGCTGTTCGTGGTCGGCTACATGTTCCTGATCCGGCCTCAGCGCCAGCGCCGACAGCGCCAGCTGCAGGTCAGCAAGCAGATCGATGTCGGGGACAAAGTGCTGCTCTCCTCGGGCATCATCGGCCGGGTCGATGGGTTCGTGGGCGATCACGCGAGGATCGAGGTCGCTCCCGGGGTGATCATCGAGGTCGTGCGCGGGGCGGTGTCCCGGCGCGTGGACGAGGCAGTCGATGGCGATCACGATCCCGGTCATGGCCAAGGCTCGGATCGGCCACTTCGCTGAGGCCCAGGTATCTACTACTTCTGCTTCGAGCGCGCGCATGATGTAGGGGACCTCCACTTGGTTGTCGGGTTTGGGTTGCACCCGACATCACAGTCGGGCCAACACGACGACCGATGGATGGTCTCTGTCAGCGCCTATCAGCGCGACCTCTTAATCAGGAAGTACGGGTACCACTCGGCGTTCTCGTGGCGGCTCTCGGCTTGCGTCACCGACTGGCGCGAACCTCCGCCGCAGAAGCACTCGGTGTCTGCCGTCTGCGGGCGCCACCGCCCGACTGCTTGCCGACGACCGCGAGCGAACCCATCGAGGGCACGACTGTGGATTCTTCGCCCGTCGACCACCGCACCCGCAAGAGCGATCCGGTCACGCCGGTCACGACTCCATCGCGGGGCGTCTCGCCGACTTTCTTCGAAAGGATTTGCACGCGATCACCAACAACTGCCATATCCGAATGGTGCCACCTCGCGGCCTGTCGAGCCAGCATGTACAACGTCGGACCCGACGGCTACGGCCCGTGACCGCCGGGCATAGCCGTGGTGCTCGGTGACGCCAGTCGCTCACGCTCTTTGCTACCCCGGCGCCACGGGCGCTGCGGTAGTGGGTCAGTTTGAATCCGTCGGCTCACGCGCACCCTCGTCGTACCCTGTGGTTGTGAACCCGCCATCCGCGCACAGAGGCAGCCTCCGCATCTACGCTGCCTCTAGTGGTCGAGCACAAGGACGTTGTGCTGGCGGTTTTGGGGGCTTCGGCTGGTCTGTCTGGTCTTCTGCTCGTGTTCCTAGGTCTGATCGTTGCGGCCTACGGCGGCTTACCAGGCGATACGCCAGCTGCCGTGAAGACGCCTTTTCGGCGTACCGCTTGGGTGCTGCTTGTTGCCTTCGGCATCGGTATCGCGTGCATCGTGGTTGCGTCCGCGTGGCTGTTCCAGCTTACGGGCGGCAACGTTCTCTACGTCACGACGGACGTTCTTTTCGTCGCCCAGCTCGCTGGACTGACGGTCGGCACCATCTGGACGCTGAAGGAGTTGCTGTGGGATTAACAGCCGATGTCGAGCTGGCGCTGCGCGACGCGGGTTTGGTCGAATATCATGATGACAACCGCGCGGCGTTTAAGGAGATCGCCACGCGCTCCTACGAATTCGCTCACGATAACGTCGTGGCGACTGGGCTTCCCCTTCGCCGCGATGACGTGTCAAAGAGCCTCAAGATCGCCCTCATCACCAATGAGTCCCTGCGCAACTTCCTCGCATCTAAGTCGCTGCGCCAGCAGTTCTGGTACGAGCGATTCGCGGACCTAATCGTTGAACGCCTATGGAAGGAACTAGAGGATGAGTACAACTCAAGTCACCCGTGAAGACCGTGCCCGCGCGTACATCGACAGCATCGTCGCGATCAATCGCAAGCACGGCATGGACGGCGATCTCTCGCATGAGATGTACGACGAGGCCGTGGCTGCGGCGGCCAACGCGTACAAGGAGTTAAACCAGCGTGGGGGTCAGTCCAAGAGCTGAGCGAGCTGCGTGAAGCTCCAAGAGTAGGTCGCGATCCCGGCGGCCATCGCCGGGGTCCGCTTCGTGGTCGTGCCGTCGTCGTGCTTGATGGTCAAGGATTGGTGAGTGCGGCAGAAGTTGTAGTACATCAAGTGCAGGTTCACCGCGTGAGTCAGGTTGTCGACCTTTCTTGAGAAAGCGTTGGTCAGCCGCGTGAACCGACGCATCCCCATGCGCATAGTGAGGTTCTTCCGCTCGACGTAGCTGGTCGAAATACGATCAGGGTGTCCGGGTCCCCGGCGATGATCTTGATCTCGATGCCCGTGCCGTCGGCAGGCTGTACTTGCGCTCCGGCGTGTCCGCAGGTCCGCCTCCTACAGGTAGTCGTTCAGGTTGATGACCTGGGGCGCCTTGGATCGCGTGCGGCTCCCCCACAAGGCGAGCGTGCAGCCCACGAGCGGCGAGATGTCCACGGTCGAGTTCTTCCGCGACCAGAGCCAGGCGTCGCCCATTGGGCGCTTCGCCGCGCCCTCGACCGCCGCGTCCAGCTCCTCCTGGCCGAGGTGGCGCAGGGTGGACGGGTCGTCGCCGGCGCCCGTGGCGGTGAAGAACATCGCGCACGCCTGTGGGTGCTCCCTGGCCGTGACGGCATGGACCCGGACGTGCAGCCTCTCTAGCCTCGAAAATTCATCCGGCCTCGAGAAGCTGAGGTGAACGGTCGATTGTCAATGATTTGAAGGCAGCCCAGCTCTTTGGCCGCGTCGGGACGCGTCTGCTCAGAGATCCCTGCTCTTATCGGA